>Ga0207691_10006060_pt1 | contig 11679 bp, 9 predicted proteins | sample KBSM13metaG_FD_184327 | JGI IMG/M metagenome (GOLD analysis project Ga0207691, IMG submission 184327) | Miscanthus rhizosphere microbial communities from Kellogg Biological Station, Michigan, USA - KBS M1-3 metaG (SPAdes) (version 2) | ecosystem: Host-associated > Plants > Roots > Rhizosphere >...
CCTGGCGAGCGCCGCCGCTCGCGTTCCGGCGCCAAGTGCCACCGCGGCGCCGGCCATGCAGGCGTCGGGCAAGCAGGCGTCGGGCAACCAGTCGCTGACGGCCACCTCGACCAACGCCAGCGTCGACCTCGTCCTCGGGTACTCGACGGGATTGCGGACGCGCCTCGGTGGAACCTCGCAGGTCAACACACGGCTGAACTTCGTCGTCGACGTCGCCAACGAGGCGCTGTCAAACTCCAAGGTCAACGGCCGCCTGCGACTGCTGCATACGGTCCAGGTCAACTATTCCGACACGGCGACCAACAACCGCGACGCGCTGTTCGATCTCACCGGGCAGAGTTGTACCAACACCCCTGTCGGCAGCATTCACCTCCCCGACGGCGACGTGAACTGCGTTGCGGCCGCCGTTCCGGGCAGCCTGGCACCGCTGGTGGCCGCCCGCGCGAAGTACGGCGCCGACCTGGTCGCCCTGGTGCGCGACAACCAGCCCGCGCAGCAGACCTGCGGTGTGGCCTGGGTCATCGGCGGCGGACAAACGCCGATCACGGCGGCGAGTGCGGCGTTCGGCTTCTCGGTGATCAGCGATTCGATGGGCGGCGCCTGTCGTAGCGAGACGCTCGCGCATGAGATCGGCCACAACCTCGGACTGGTGCACGACAAGGCTTCCGCGGCGGGCGGCGACGACAGCAATACCGACGGCAATCCGCTGGATCCCAACGAATACGGCCGCTATCCCTATTCGTTCGGCTATGTCACTGCGAATTTCTATACGGTGATGTCGCTCCCGGGGCCGGGCCTGACCGCATATCGGGTGTTCTCCAACCCGCGCATCAGCGTTTGTGGCGGCGCCCCCTGTGGCGTGGCCAATCAATCGGACAACGCGCTGACGCTGTCGCAGACGATGCCCGCGGTGGCGGCATTCCGCGCGAGCCACACGCAATACGCCGACGTCCCCCTGCGCGGTGACTTCAACGGCGACGGCCGGGCCGACGTCCTGTGGCGCAACACCGACTCCGGACTCAACGCGATCTGGTTGTCGGGCAACAAGTCGACCCAGCGTGCGGTCGCCGCGGTGACCGATACGGCCTGGGTCGCGGCCGGCGTCGGCGACTTCGACGGCGACCACAAGTCGGACATCCTGTGGCGCAACACGACCAGCGGCGTTAACGCGATCTGGTTGTCGGCGCTGAAGACGACCCAGCGCGCAGTGACCGCACAGGCGGACACGGGCTGGGAAGTGGCGGGCGTGGCCGACTTCAATGGCGATGGCAAGTCCGACATTCTCTGGCGCAATGCCAACAACGGCTCGAACGTCATCTGGAAGTCGGGGCTGTCCAGCAGCGTCCAGACGGTGAAGCCGATGGCTGACACCGGTTGGATCGTCGCTGGCGTCGCCGACTTCAATGGCGACGGCAAGGCCGACATCCTGTGGCGCAACACGGTCACCGGGTCCAATTCCATCTGGCACAACGGCGACATGGCGAGCCAGCAGGCAATCAATGCGGTCACCGATATCAACTGGGTCGTCGCCGGCGTTGGCAACTTCAACGGCGACGGCAGGGCCGACATCCTGTGGCGCAACACCGATACCGGTTCGAATGCGATCTGGCTGTCGGCGTTCAAGAGCCAGCAGCTGGCCGTGCACGCTGTCGTGGATACGTCCTACAACGTGGCGGGCATCGGCGACTTCAACGGCGACGGCAAGGCCGACATCTTCTGGCGCAACGCCTCAACCGGCTCGAATTCGATCTGGTTGTCGGCCAACTTCAACACCACCGCGGCCAGCGGCACCGTGACCAACCTGACCTGGTTCGTCGCGGGCTGACGGACGGCAGGATGTCGACGACGGAGCCGCGAAAGCGGCTCCGTTTTTTTGTCAGGCGCGTTTGCGTCGCAGCAGGTATCGCCCTTCCACCGGCGGGAGGACGTTGCCGTCCAGCAAAGCCTGGTCGAGCAGCATGAGCAGGTCGAAGATGGCCCGCGTGTTTTCGTCGCGCAGGTAAGCGCGCCGGGTTCCCATCGGCACGACGCGATCGAGGATCGTCGTGCGCTCGTGGCGCGCCACGACTTCGAAGCGTTCCAGCAGCATCCCGCGGATTTCGCCCGAACGGATCGCCTCGAACGGCGACACCAGCGCGCCGGGCTCCGGGCGCGTCACCTTTGAGATGACCTTCCCGTTGACGCGGCTGGTGCGTAAGGGCTCCGGTAGCACCTTCAGCACTTCGTTGTACCAATGCAGGCGCGCGTCGCTGAACTGGAACTGCGTCTCGCCGATGTAGTCGTGTACGTAGAACACACCCTCGGGCGACAGCGCGCGTTCGATTGCATCGAGCACATGCTCGAGCTGCAGCACGTGGTGCAGGATGGTCTGGCAGATGACGAGGTCGAAGCGCTGGTCGCCCAGGTCCAACGCATTGAGGTCCTGGCAGACGTAGCGAAGCGGAAGGCCTTCGCGATCGGCATGGGCCTGCGCCTCGTCGACGGCATCGGGCGCAACGTCTATCCCGGTGAAGCGCTCGCAGATGCCGCGCTTCAGGAAGAACCGCTCGGCGCGCCCGGAACCGCAACCGAGCGACAGACCGGACCGGGGCTTGAGTCCGGCCGTCGCCAGCATCGCCGGCAATGCGACGGCATTGCGGTGGAGGCCGAGTTCGTTGGCCGCCGCCTGCTCATCCTCGCGGACCGCCAGGAACTCCGGGTCCGAGAACATCGTGCCCCACACCGAGCCTTCCTTCCGCGCGGCATCGCGATAGGCCTCCGGCGAATCGCGGAGGTTCCGGATGATCTCGTCCGCCGAGCGCGACTTGTTCGTCATGCGGCTGCCTGCGTCACAGGTTCTGGTAATTGGGCCCGGAGCCGCCTTCCGGCGTCACCCAGGTGATGATCTCGTACGGATCCTTGATGTCGCATGTCTTGCAATGCACGCAGTTGGCGGCGTTGATCTGCAGGCGTCGCGCGGTGCGGCCATCGGTGGCGGTCTCCTCCACGATTTCATAGACGTTGGCCGGACAGAAGCGCGTGCATGGATTGCCGTATTCGACCGTGCAGCGCTCGATGCAGATGCTGGTGTCGTGGACGACGAGGTGCACCGGCTGGTCCTCGTCGTGCTCGGTCGCGGCGAAATACACGCCCTGCAGCCGGTCGCGCGGCGGCAGCGCGCGCTGGACGTAGTCGCGCTTCGGCTGCTCGTGGCCGCCCACCCTGTCGAGCGAGGACCAGTCGGGTTTGTTGCGCAGCGTCCACGGCGACGCGCCGTTGGTGAGGGTTTCCCACGCCGCGTTCAACAGGCCGAACCACAGGCCACGCTTGAACCCCGGTTTGATGTTGCGCACCTTGCGCAGCTCGGCCATCGCATCGGAGGCGCGCAGTTTCGCGTCGAAGCCGGCCGGATCGAGCGAGGTCGCCAGGTGTTCGGCGGCCAGCATGCCGCTGCGGATCGCCTGGTGCGTGCCCTTGATCTTCGGCACGTTGAGCAGGCCGGCGCCATCGCCGACGAGCAATGCGCCGGGCATTTCAACCTTCGGCAGCGACTGCCAGCCACCGGTGACAATCGCGCGCGCGCCCGCCGACAGGATGCTGCCGCCTTCGAGAAGCGAAGCGATCATCGGATGGTTCTTCCACTGCTGGAACGCCTCCCAGGGTTTGTACTCCGGGTCGCTGTAGTCCAGTCCGCTGACATAGCCCAGCGCAACCCGGTCGCCGTCCAGGTGGTAGAGGAAACTGCCGCCATAGATGTCGTTGCTCGCCGGCCAGCCGAGCGTGTGCACGATCCTGCCGGGCGTCGCCCTTCCGGCCGGCACCTGCCACAGCTCCTTGATGCCGATCGAATACGCCTGTGGATCGCTGTCCGCATCGAGCTCGAAGCGTTTCACCAGTTGCTTGGTCAGGCTGCCGCGCGCGCCTTCGGCGAACACGGTCACCTTCGCCCTGATGTCGATGCCGGCGGTGAAGCCCGGTTTGTGCGCCCCGTCCTTCGCCACGCCCATGTCGCCGATGCGCACGCCGGCGACGCGGCCGTCGTCGTCATGCAGCGTCGAGGCGGCGGCGAAGCCCGGGTAGATTTCCACCCCCAGTGCTTCGGCTTGCGGCGCGAGCCATGCGCAAAGCGCACCGAGGCTGACGATGAAGTTGCCGTGGTTCTTCATGCCCGGTGGAACCGGCAGTTTGCGTCCGCCTGTCTTCGACAGCAGCCAGAATTCATCGTCGCCGGCGGGCACGCAGACCGGCGGCGGCGATGTGCGCCATCCCGGCAACAGTGCGTCGAGTGGGCCGGGTTCGATGACCGCGCCGGAGAGGATGTGCGCCCCGACCGTCGCACCCTTCTCAATCACGCACACCGACAGTTCCGGCTTGAGTTGCTTGAGCCGGATCGCGAACGACAGCCCGGCGGGGCCGGCGCCGACGGTGACGACGTCGTATTCCATGACATCGCGTTCGACTTCGCTCATGCCCGGCTCCGTGTATTGCAGGTGCGCAATTCTCGGCGTTTGCATGGATCGCGGCAAATCGGCAGCATCGATCGATGCCGCTGACGCCGCTCGACCTGCGGGGTGCCGATGTCGCCATGGACCCGACGTGGCTGTCGCCCGACGAGGCGAGTGCGTTGTTCGACGCCCTGTACGCGGGGATCGCCTGGGAGACGCACCGCATCCGGCTGTTCGGGCGGGAGGTGGATTCGCCGCGCCTGAGTTGCTGGATTGGGGATCCGGGGGCGAGCTACACGTATTCGGGAACTCGGTTCGAACCACGACCGTGGCCGCCGGCGCTGCTGCCGATTCGCGCGCGCCTGCAGGCGGAGTTCGGCGTCGATTTCAACAGCGTGCTGGCGAACCTCTATCGCGACGGCCGCGATCGCATGGGCTGGCACGCCGACAACGAGCGGGAGCTCGGCGCACACCCCGTCATCGCGTCGCTGAGCCTGGGCGCAACGCGCCGGTTCGTGTTCAGGCATCGTTTCGCGCCATCGTTGAAACGCGAACTGTCGCTGGGACATGGCAGTCTGTTGCTGATGGCCGGCGAGACGCAGGCGAACCATCGGCATACGCTGCCCGCGACGTCGCGCAGCGTCGGTCCGCGTATCAACCTCACCTTCCGGCGGATCACGGCCTGAGCCGCACCTGCGCGGCTCGCTAGTGCGCGGCCGGCGCCTGAACGCGCGAATTTGCGTCGCCGGTCGCCAGCGTCCATCCGGCGACATCATGCGCGATAGTTCCCAGCGCCGTGCCGAACGCCTGCGCGACGGATCCGGTGTCGGTGCCGCCCGCGGGAACCGCCTGCAGGAACGTGCGCGACGCGACAACCGTCTGGTTGCGCGCATGCAGGAGCTTGGCGTTGATTTCGATCGTCGCCGCGGGAACGCCGTTGCCGGCGTAATCGGCTTCGTACCGGCGCAGTTCCATCAGCAGGGTGTAATCGGCGGTCATGCCGCTGCCGTTGGGTGCGACTGCGGTGATCTTCTGCGAATCCTCGAGCGTGCGCAGCACCATGTCCTCGATCTGTTCGCTCGGCCGCTTCGCCCAACTCGCGCCCTTGTACACCTGCAGTTCGTTCGGTGTCGGCCGCACCGCGATACGCAGGCTGTCGATCGCGCGCGCGGCATCGGGGCGCGCGATCTCCAATTGCCAGGTCACCTGCGGCCACGATGCATCCGGCGCCACGCGAGGGTCGGGCGCATAGACGGTCACCGGTTCCTTGCTGCCACCCACGATGGAGCAGCCGGCAAGCAACACGCTCGCCATGACGATCGCACTGCCCGTGCGGGCAATCCTTAGCATCAGCCTCATTTGGGTTCGAACTCCTTGGGGGCGTCGTGGCCGAGGATGTAGCGTGCGGGCCCACCATTGAGGCGGTCGCTCATCTGCCGCAGGTCGCGTACCAGCGCGCGGAATTCGGCCAGCGTCGGGCCAAGCTGCGACAGGCCGTCGTTGGCGAAGCTGCGGATCGCCGCCCGGTTCTCGCCGAGGATGTCGTTGGCGCCGCCGGCGGCGGCGTCCAGCTTGGTCAGCGTGCCGTCGAGTTTATTGACCAGCCCCGGCAACTTGTCGACCAGTTCGCGATCGACATCCGCGACCGCGCGATTGGTCGTGTCCAGCGTCTTGCCGAGTTGATCGCTCGACTGGCGTGCGCTCACGATCAGCGCGCGCAGGTCCTGGCGCTGTTCGGCGATCGAAGCGGTCAGCGCATCGATATTGTTGAGCGTGTTGGCGATGTGCTTGACGTTCTGCTCGCTGAGCACCTCGTCCAGCCGCGCGACCAGCCGGTTGGCGGTGTCGGCGAGGTTCTGCAGGGCAGACGCCTCCGTTTTGATCACGGGCACTTCACGATGGTCGACCGCCGTCAGCAATGGCGCATTCGGACTGCCGCCGGTGAGCTGGATGAAGGGGTTGCCGGTAAGCCCCGTGATCGAAATCTTGGCCTTGGTGTCGGACTTGATCGGCGTGTCCGCCTGCAACTTCAGCCGCGCGAGTACCTGGCGCGGATCTTCCGGAGCCAGGCGCAGTGATTCGACCGTCCCCACCGAAATGCCGTTGTACTGCACCGAACTGCCCTCGGTCAGGCCGGTGACCGGCTCGCTGAAGACCACCGCGTATTCGGTCCAGCTCTTCTCCGAGGAGTACTTCGCCGCCCACAGTCCGAACAGCAGCAACAGCACCGCCGTGAGGATGGTGAAGGCGCCGATGAGGACGTAGTTGGCCTTGGTTTCCACGCTCAGGGTTCCATGCTCAGCTGCCTTGGATGGAAGGATCGCCGGCCAGGCCGATGCGTCCGGATGCATCGTGTCCGCCGGATACACGCGCGGCGCGGCCCCGCGGGCCGTTGAAGTACGACTGCACCCACGGATGGTCGAGTCGTTCGAGTTCGGCCACCGGCGCCACCGCGATCACCTTGTGGTCCGCGAGCACGGCCACGCGGTCGCAGATAGCGTACAGGGTGTCCAGATCGTGGGTGATGAGGAACACGGTCAGGCCCAGCGCCTGCTGCAACGAGCGCGTGAGACGGTCGAACGCCGCCGCGCCGATCGGGTCCAGCCCCGCGGTGGGTTCGTCGAGGAAAAGCAACGGCGGATCAAGCGCAAGCGCCCGCGCCAGGCCCGCACGCTTGCGCATGCCGCCGGACAGCTGCGACGGCAGCTTGTCGAGCGCATCGGCCGGCAACCCGGCGAGTTTCACTTTCAGCAACGCCAGTTCATAGCGCATCGAATCGAGCAGGTCCGCGTGGTGTTCCTTCAGCGGCACCTGCACGTTTTCGCCGACGGTGAGCGAGGAAAACAGCGCGCCATCCTGGAACAGCACCCCGGTGTTGCGCTCGATGTGCAGGCGGTCGTCCGGCGCCTCCGAGCGTGCGTCCACGCCGAGGACTTCGATCTCCCCGGCGTCGGGCGTGCGCAGTCCGAGGATCGAACGCATCAGCACCGACTTGCCGGTGCCGGAGCCGCCGACCACACCGAGGATTTCGCCCGCGCGCACGTCCAGGTCGACGCCGTCGTGCACGACCTGCTCGCCGAAGCGGTTGACGAGGCCGCGCACGCGGATGATCGGTTCGTCGTCGATGGTCGTCGCGTCCGTCGCCATTTCACCAGCCCATGTGCATGAACCAGATCGCCGCGATCGCATCGAGCACGATCACCAGTGAAATGGTCTGGACGACGCTGGAGGTCGTGCGCTCGCCGACCGACTGCGCGGTGCCCTCCACCTGCAGACCTTCCAGGCAGCCGATGAGGCCGATGATCAGCGCGAAGATCGGCGCCTTGGACATCCCGACGAGGAAGTGCCGCAGTTCCATCGTCGACTGCATCCGCGCCAGGTACGCCTGCGGCGGGATGTCGAGGCTGAAGGCGCCGACCGACATGCCTCCGAGCAGGCCCGCGACCATCGCGACGAAGGTCAGCAGCGGCAACGTCACCACCAGCGCGACCAGCCGCGGATGCACCAGCACGTCGATCGGATCCAGGCCCAGCGTGCGCATCGCGTCGACTTCCTCGCGGCTGACCATCGCGCCGATCTGCGCCGTGAACGCGCTGGCGGTGCGGCCGGCCAGCACGATCGCGGTCAGCAGCACGCCGAATTCGCGCAGGAACGCAATGCTCACCAGTTCGACGACAAAGATCGTCGCGCCGAAGTCGGCGAGGATGCTGGCGCCGAGGAACGCGATCACCGCGCCGACCAGGTACGACAGCAGGGCGATCAACGGCACCGCATCCAGGCCGACCTGCTCCATGTGGTAGACGGTCGCGGTGAGGCGGAATCGCCGCGGCTCGCGCAGCGTGCGCGACGCCTTGGCCAGGTTCTCGCCGAGGAAACTCACCAGCGCGACGATTTCCTTCGCGTTGTCGACAACGGCGAATCCGAGCCGGCCGAGCGCGGCGGCGAAGCCGTACTCGCGTTTCTTCTTCGGGCGCTCGTCGGCGACGTCCTCGATCGCAGACACCAGCGCATGGTGGTCCGGACGGAACTCGAACGCTTCGAAGTCCAGGCCGTTCTGCCGCGCGAACCGCAGCAGTTGCAGCACGCCCGCCGAATCGAGCCGCTCGACCTGGCGCACGTCCACGGCCGATGGTTGCCGCGGCGCTTCACTCAGCAGGTCCCTGACCATCAAGGCGTATTGCAGCGTCCAGCGTCCGCGCAACTGCAGACGTGTGCCCTCCTGGCCGGGTGTCGGCGCGTCGAGATCGATGCTCGGTGCTGTGCTGGCAACGCCCATGGGCATGACCAATGACCTGGATCGGGAGTCCCTGGGCGAGGATACAGATTCGCGTCCGCCGGATGGTGACGCGCCATCGACGCTGCGCGCCGGCGGCGACGCATGCGATCCTGCGGCCATGTCCGACGCATCGATTCCCGTTGCAACTCCAAGCTATGCCGCGCGGCTCGCATTCGTCGTCGAACTGGCCGAACGCCTGCACACGTACGGCACGACCGCGCAGCGTCTGGAAGGCGCCGTCAACTCGGTCGCCGCCAGCCTGGAGCTGGACTGCGAACCCTGGTCCAATCCGACCGGTTTGATCCTGACCTTCAGCGATCCGAAGCGGCCGCCCGGCGAGAGCGACACGACGCGCGTCATCCGCCTTCCTCCCGGCGACACCGAGCTTGCCAAGCTGTGTGAAGTCGACCGGATCGCCGAAGAGGTCATGGCCGGCCGACTGGATCTCGCGGAAGGCCATGCCGCGTTGCGGGCGCTGGACCGGGCACCGAGCCGGCGATGGCGCGCGATGCAGGTGCTCGGTTTCGGCCTGGCCGCCGGTTCGGTCGCCGGACTGCTGCGGCTGCCGTGGCTGGACATCGGCGTGGCGGCGGTGACGGGACTGCTCATCGGCGCGCTCGAACTGTCCGGTCGCCGACACCCACAGATCAAGGAGGCGGGCGACGCGCTGGCGGCGCTGGTGGCGGGTTTCCTGGCCATCCTTGTCGCCACATTCGTCGCGCCGCTGAACCTCGACACGGTGATCATCGCGTCGCTGATCGTGCTGCTGCCGGGCATGAGCCTGACCAACGCGGTCAACGAGCTCACCAGCCAGCACCTTGTGTCGGGGACGGCGCGATTCGCCGGCGCGATCACGACGGTGATGAAGCTCACTGTCGGCACCGTGATCGCCTTGGGCTTGGCGCAACTGGTCGGCCTCGTGCCGCATGTGCGCGCATGGCGACCGCAGCCGGACGGGATCGAGTGGCTGTCGCTGGCGCTGGCCGCCTACGCATTCGCCGTGTTGTTCGGCACGGCACGGCGCGATTATCCGCTGGTGATGCTGTCGGCCATCGCGGGCTATCTCATCTCGCGCCTGGGCGGTGCGGCGTGGGGAGGCCCGGCCGGAATCTTCCTGTCGGCGCTGGTGATGACCGCGGCGGGCAACGGCTATGCGCGCTGGGTCAAGCGCCCCGGCGCGCTGGTGCGGGTACCGGGGATCGTCATGCTGGTTCCAGGCAGCGCGAGCTTGCGCGGCGTCATGAACCTGGTCCAGCAGCAGGACGTCGCCGCCGGGCAGGACGCCGCACTGACGGTGCTGAACATCCTGCTGGCGCTGATCGCGGGCCTGCTGTTCGGCAACCTGCTGCTGCCGACACGCAGGAACCTGTAGTCCCCGCTTACCCGGGCTACGGCGGCTCGCCCGCCGGCATCGCCCTCTTGAAACCGTTCCCCGCCACCCCATCTCGGGCGCAGTCCCGTCCTGCGGGCATTTCTGTTGCCGGCTTTTGGCACTCGCCGCCGTCGAGTGCTAGAATTGCCGGCCGTTTCTCAACCCAATCAACCACTTAGAGGTTGCCTAATGAACATCAAGCCGCTTTACGACCGCGTCGTCATCAAGCGCATGGAAGAAGAAAAGATGTCCGCCGGCGGCATCGTCATCCCGGACTCCGCCACCGAGAAGCCGATCAAGGGCGAAGTGGTCGCGGTCGGCGAGGGCAAGGCGCTGGACAACGGTTCGCTGCGCGCGCCCAAGGTCAAGGCTGGCGACAAGGTGCTCTTCGGCAAGTACAGCGGCACCGAAGTGAAGCTCGACGGAACCGATTACCTGGTCGTGAAGGAAGACGACATCTTCGCGGTGCTCGGCTGATCCGCACCCGCTCCCCCCAATTCCATTCCTGAAATTCTCTTGAGGTAAACGCAATGGCTGCCAAAGAAATCCGTTTCGGTGAGGACGCGCGCGCGAAGATGGTGCGCGGCGTCAACGTGCTCGCCAATGCCGTCAAGGCAACGCTCGGCCCGAAGGGCCGCAACGTCGTGCTCGAGAAGAGCTACGGCGCCCCGACGATCACCAAGGACGGCGTGTCCGTCGCCAAGGAGATCGAACTGGCCGACAAGTTCGAGAACATGGGCGCGCAGATGGTGAAGGAAGTCGCGTCCAAGACCTCCGACAACGCCGGTGACGGCACCACCACCGCGACCGTGCTCGCGCAGGCGCTGATCCGCGAGGGCATGAAGGCGGTCGCCGCCGGCATGAACCCGATGGACCTCAAGCGCGGCATCGACAAGGCCGTCGTCGCGGCCGTCGCCGAGCTGAAGAACATCTCCAAGCCCACCGCCGACGACAAGGCGATCGCCCAGGTCGGAACGATCTCGGCCAACTCGGACGAATCGATCGGCAACATCATCGCCGACGCGATGAAGAAGGTCGGCAAGGAAGGCGTGATCACCGTTGAGGAAGGTTCGGGCCTGGACAACGAACTCGACGTGGTCGAGGGCATGCAGTTCGACCGCGGTTACCTGTCGCCGTACTTCATCAACAACCAGCAGTCGATGTCGGCCGAGCTGGACGATCCGTTCATCCTGCTTCACGACAAGAAGATCTCGAACGTGCGCGACCTGCTGCCGGTGCTGGAAGGCGTCGCCAAGTCGGGCAAGCCGCTGCTGATCGTCGCCGAGGAAGTCGAAGGCGAAGCGCTGGCGACCCTCGTCGTCAACACCATCCGTGGCATCGTCAAGGTGTGCGCGGTCAAGGCACCGGGCTTCGGCGATCGTCGCAAGGCGATGCTGGAAGACATGGCGACGCTGACCGGCGGCACCGTGATTTCCGAGGAAGTCGGCCTGTCGCTGGAGAAGGCCACGATCAAGGACCTGGGCCGCGCCAAGAAGATCCAGGTCACCAAGGAAAACACCACGATCATCGACGGCGCCGGCGAAAGCTCCGCCATCGAAGGCCGCATCAAGCAGATCAAGGCGCAGATCGAGGAGACCTCCTCGGAC
>Ga0207691_10006062_pt1 | contig 11679 bp, 10 predicted proteins | sample KBSM13metaG_FD_184327 | JGI IMG/M metagenome (GOLD analysis project Ga0207691, IMG submission 184327) | Miscanthus rhizosphere microbial communities from Kellogg Biological Station, Michigan, USA - KBS M1-3 metaG (SPAdes) (version 2) | ecosystem: Host-associated > Plants > Roots > Rhizosphere >...
TTTTTCACTTTATCCGGCAGCAATACGGCTGGGTAAATCTTTATCGCAGAAAGCTTAGGGAAACGGAAAACTGGACGTGGTGGATCGATACCGCGGCGATCTATCTTGCGAGCATTTATCCTCTCGCGTTTTGGATGACGCGCTTGCCGAGAAATTTTGACTGGTTCGTCAAAGACGATTTCTTATCGTTACCGGCGTTCGTCGAGATCGTGCTGTTTCCTGTTTACATAACGGCACTTATCGCATATCTCTTTAAGACGATCTATCAATATGTGACAACCGGCTTTATCAATCTCGGTAAAGACATTGTTGTCGCAACCACGGCGGTCTGCTGGTATGTCGGTATCGTGGTTTTCAATTCCGACTATGCGTTCACGGTTACCAACGTTATCATCCACGGGGTTCCTTACTTTGCGTTGATATATGTCTATGCACGATTTCGCCGAGAAGAGAGCGGCCGTGTTTATCGAACACTATCGAATAATTGGCTGATATTCCTTGCGACCCTTTGGGCGATAGCATATGTCGAAGAGCTATTCTGGAACCGCGGCGTGTGGCACGAACATCAATGGCTGTTCGGCAGCGACTGGGATTGGCAAACCGCTAAAGTATATCTTGTACCGCTGCTTGCCGTACCTCAGCTGACGCATTATGTTCTTGATGGATTTATCTGGCGTCGAAAAAACAATCCTGATTTTCGGTTGATCTGAGATGACGAACAAATTGGTAAAAATTCTGTTGATCTCGATGCTCACAATTTCGGGATGCAAAAGCTCCGGACGGACTGAAAGCCCATCGATCTTCAGTTCTGACGAAACTGCCGAAGCGGCTCAGGTTGTCGCCTCGGCAAACGACGACCTGACAAAGATCAAGGTCTTGTACAAGGACAACGAGAACAAACGCGAAGACTTAAAAAAGGCGATGGAGTCGGACAATGCCGAACAGGTCAAAAAGATCGCCGACGAAGTCGTTTACCTCATTAACGACGGCTTTGATAATGCAAAGAGCGCTATCGATAAGATCGAAAAAGCGCAAGAGATGCAGGTAAATGATGACTATCGCGAATACCTTCGGCTGAAGGAAGAAAGCCTGAAACGCGAGCTCGAGGCATTCGAGAATTATCGTCAGGCCGCACGCACATTACGGGATAACTACGATCCAAAAAACGGCGCCATGCGCGACAAAGTAAAAGAAGATTTCAAAAACCGTGTCGAGAATTACCGTAAGCTTATGGAAGAGGCCAGGGACTTTAGTAACCAGGCTAATGAACTCGCCAAAGACGCGCTAAGAAAACAACAAGGGCAATAAAAAGGCGAGCTCTGAAGCTCGCCCGTGAATGCCGAATCCAAACAGAACTTATTCAGTGTCGTCGTCGCTCTGGAAAACAACGTTTCCGTCTTTCGCCGCTTCGGGCGTGACCGAAATGGTCTGGCGGTTGCCGTCACGAACGATGGTCAGCTGCACGCTACCATCTTTCTTTTCATTGACCGCACGGATGAGGTCGTTCTGATTCATTATCGTCCGGTTGTCGACTTTGAGAATTATGTCACCCGCTCGCAACCCTGCCTTTGCCGCAGGAGAATTCTCTCGTACGTCGTTTACAAGCACTCCGCTATCAACCCGGAAATGATCCGCCAGCTGCTTAGTCAAAGGCGTGATCCCAACCCCGATCTGCCGGCCGCCCTGCACCGACGACCAGGACCATCCCTGTCCGTTCGGCAGTTGGAACGTACGAAACTGCCCGTTGGGCAAATTCTGCAGGTCCGGCAAGTTTTGCAGATCAGGCATGTCCTTGAATTGCGGAAAATTCTTGAGATCGGGCATGTTAAGATTGCCCACGGGCGGCACGTTCATTTGAAAGAAATTGCCATTGTTGAATTCCGGCATCGGACGCTTACCAACGGTCACGGTAACGTTCTGTTCGCGGCCGTTGCGAAGTACAGTCAGATTCGCCTGGTGATCCGGGTCGACTTCGCCGATCAGGCGCGTAAGCTTCCGGGTGCTCGTTACTTCGTCGCCGTTAAACTTTACGATCACATCGCCTGCCTGAATGCCGGCGGCTTCGGCAGGTGATTTTTCCATCACTTTTTCAACGGCAACCCCGCGAACGTCGCGCAGTCCAAACTTCGCAAAATTGTCGCGCGTCACTTCCTGAGTCTGAACACCGACGTAACCGCCGTTTCCGTCGAACGACCAGGCGAATGTCTGAGGCGCGTCGGGCCTTGCCGGTGGATTTAATGTCTGCTGGGCGCTGGCCGCCGTTCCGGCAGCGACACCTAAAAGAAAGAGAGCCAATGATTTACGGATCATATAACCTCCAATCGTTATATTAAATTAAAAATTATTCAGGCGAGCGTGATGCTCAGCGTGTACTTTTTTGTTGCAATATCCGCGGGTTTTGGTTGCCTGCGTGAGGAACTGAAAATTGTGCTGGTCTACCGCACTTACCGCTTCAAATAGTTATCTAGGCACCGGCTCTCTGCAGTTTTGTCAGTCGCTCGGCTGCGGCTTCGAGAGTCTCATCCTTTTTACAGAAACAAAAACGCACCATTTGCGAGCCGTGCTTTGGATCGTGATAGAACGACGAGCCCGGAACCACCGCAACGCCGATCTCACGAATGAGGAATTTGGTGAAGTCGACATCGTTATCAAAGCCGAAATTTGAAATATCGGCCATAACGTAATACGCGCCTTCTGGATAATCAACCTGAAATCCGGCTTGCTGTAAAACCGGTACGATCAGATCACGCTTTTCCTGGTATAGCCCCAGGAGCGATGAATAATAATCCTGCGGCAAACTTAACGCATAGGCACCGGCGTGCTGCAACGCATTGGCTGCGCCGACGGTGAGAAAGTCATGGACCTTTCTGATCGCAGAAGTAATATCCGGCGGAGCAATGCACCAACCCACTCGCCAGCCGGTTACCGAATACGTCTTTGACATCGAATTAACGACGACCGTTCGCTCGCGCATTCCCGGCAATGTCGCCATGCAGATGTGATCTCTCGGAGCGCCGTCATTCGTATATAGGATGTGCTCGTATATTTCGTCGGTATAGCAGAGAGCGTCAAATTCCTTGCAAAGATCAGCTATAAATTCGAGCTCCTCGCGGGTAAAGACCTTGCCTGTCGGATTGTTTGGATTGCAGATTATGATCCCTTTTGTCCGCTCGTTGAAAGCAGCCCCCAGCTCGTCGCGGTCAAATGCAAATCCGTCTTCGGTTCGATGGAGCGGTACGTGCCGCGGTTTGGCATCGGACAAGATCGCATCAGGGGCGTAGTTCTCATAAAAAGGTTCGAATACGACAACTTCTTCGCCCTCGTCGACGGTCGCCATCATTGCCGCAATCATTCCCTCGGTCGATCCGCATGTAACGGTGATCTCTGTTTCAGGATCTATGTCGAGTCCGAGAAACCATTTTGTCTTTTCGGCGATAGCATCGCGAAAGGGTTTCACTCCCCACGTTATCGCATACTGGTTATGGTCGTCGGCAATAGCTTCCATCGCCTTTTGCTTAATGTCTTCGGGCGCAGCCCAATCAGGAAAACCTTGCCCGAGGTTGACCGCGCCATATTTCATCGCCTCACGCGTCATTTCACGAATCACCGATTCAGTGAACGAAGCTGCCTTTCGGGAGATACGATTCTTAGAGATGATGGGCTTGGACATGTGTTTATTTTGAACTTGCCGACGAGCTCTCATCGCCGTAGCCGTTAGGATGCGACTGATGCCAATTCCACGCGCTTTCGATGATCTTTTCGAGCTCGGGGAACTGCGGTTTCCAGCCTAATATTTCTCTCGCCTTTCGCGAATCGCCAACCAGCTGCGGCGGGTCGCCGGCCCTTCTCGGAGCAGTTCTGACCGGAATGTTTTTGCCGGTAACCTTCTTAGCCGTGTCGATGACCTGTTTGACGGAATATCCATTTCCGTTGCCAAGATTGATGAATTGAGACTCCTTTCCCGCGCGAAGATGATCGAGAGCCAAAAAATGGGCGCTCGACAGATCCGAAATATGAATGTAGTCGCGCACGGCGGTGCCATCCGGCGTTTCATAGTCGTCACCGAAAATTGCCACTTCCGATATCTTGCCCATTGCCGCTTTTAGCACCAGCGGGATCAGATGAGTTTCCGGGTCATGATCTTCGCCGCAGCGCTCGCTTGCACCCGCCGCGTTGAAATATCGCAGCGCTACGTACCTTATGCCGTATGCATGATCATACGAATCGAGTGCTCTCTCGACCATCAGCTTTGACCAGCCGTACGGATTGATCGGCCACTGAGGATGCTGTTCATCTATAGGTATTCGTTGAGGCACACCATAAGTTGCGCAGGTCGACGAAAAGATGAAACGTTTCACACCGTTGTCGCGAAGAGCGTCAAGCAGGTGAAGAGTTTCAACAAAATTATTCTCGTAGTATTTGGCCGGCTGCTCGACCGACTCGCCGACGTACGCGTATGCGGAATAATGCATGCACGCATCGATGTCGTGCTCGGTCACGATCTTCGCGATCAGCTGTTTGTCGCCAATACTGCCCTCGTAAAACGGAACGTCATTCGGCACCGCTTCCCGGTGCCCGTATACGAGATTATCGAGGACAACCACTTTTTCGCCGCGGCCGGTCAGATCTTCGACAGCGACGCTTCCGATATATCCGGCACCGCCGGTAACAAGTACACCCATGTTCGTTTATTTTTCTGCTAATCCTAATTTCGTGGGCGGTTTGAATAAAGGCTCGTCAGCCGGCAGTGGTTTGACCTGGGCCGGTTCATCCAACTGCTGTACTTTTGAATCTGGGAGATAGTCGTTAAAGACACGTCTCACTTCGCTTGCGCTGCTGATCTTAACCGCACCGCGCAGGTCGCCGACGATCTGGTCGATCTGCTGCTGAGAATACCTCGATATTCTCCCGATGAAGATCTTTGGATGACGAGTCTTTAGTAAGTTCTCGCCCGTCATCTCCAGTTCTTCAAAAAGCTTTTCGCCCTGCCTCATTCCGGTAAAGACTATGTCGATATCTTCGTAAGGTGTTAGGCCGGATAACCTGATCATGTCTTCAGCCAGTTCAAGAATGCGGACCGGATTACCCATATCGAGGACAAAGATCTCGCCGCCGTGGCCAAGCGCGCCTGCCTGCAAAACAAGCTGCGAAGCTTCCGGTATCGTCATAAAATAACGCGTCATATCACGATGCGTTACTGTAACGGGTTCACCGTTTTTGATCTGCTCTCGGAAGATAGGAACGACCGAACCAGCCGAACCCAGCACGTTTCCAAATCTCACCGCAATAAATTGCGTGTCATACTGCTGGTCGAGTCCCTGAACCACGATCTCAGCCATACGTTTGGATGCGCCCATAACCGACGTGGGATTTACTGCCTTATCAGTAGAGATCAAGACGAAAGAGTCGGCACCGTTTTCGCCGGCCAGGTTACCGATCATCTGCGTACCGAAAACATTGTTCTTGATCGCCTCGACAGTATTTGCCTCCATCAGCGGTACGTGCTTGTGAGCAGCCGCATGAAAAACGACTGCGGGTGAGTACTGCTGAAAGATCCCGCGCATCCGGGCTTCGTCGCAGATATCCGCTATCAAGGGGACAGCAACGAGTTGGGGAAACCGCGCCGAGATCTCGCGAGTTATCTGAAACAAAAAGAACTCGGCACGCTCTACAAGTAATATCTGTTGAGGTTGGAAATTGGCGATCTGCCGAGCGAGTTCTGAACCGATCGAACCGCCGGCGCCGGTCACCATTACGGTTTTCCCCGTCAGAAATTCATGAAGATTTTTGTCATCAAGCTCGACGGGCTCGCGGCCCAAAAGATCCTCGATCTCAACGTCACGGATCCTGCTTACCGATATTCGGCCACTAGCTATCTCGTCAAGGCTTGGTACTATCTGTGCCCTTACGGGCAGCACACTGCAGACGTCCAATATCCGTCTGATCTCTTTCGCCTGCGCTTGATCGATGGCGATAACGATCTGTTTTATCTTTAGTTCATCGACCAGGCGAGGTAGGTCACGCATTGAACCGAGCACTTTGATACCGCCGACACTGCCGCCGACCTTTCTGACATCGTCGTCAACAAAACCGCGTATTTCCAGCTCCGCGTCACGCCGCCCGACCATCTCTTTAACGAGTGTGGCGCCCATGCGGCCGGCACCGATTATCAGAGCCGGTGAAAGTTCACCGCGTCTACGTCTCGGATGGATCTGGTTCTTTTCACTTAATTCGTAGATCGATCGCCGCAGGACTCTTACGGCAAGAATGCCTCCGAAGCCGATCACAAGGTCAAGCAAAATAACCGAGATTGGTATTTGCCACAACCTGAACTCCGAATAGATCAGTAAAAATCTGAGCGCAATGAGTATGATCCCAGAGATAGTTGCGGCCCTGATAAATACCTTGAGGTCCTCGATGCTGATGTAACGCCAAATGATCGAGTATGCTCCGGAAAGAAACAGAGCGGAAAATTCTATGAAAATGACGAAGGGAAGCTGTGTGAGCGTGGTGTTGAGATAGTACTCGCCAAGCTGAACGTTGATCGCCGGAAGGTACGCCAAAAGAAAGGCCGCAGTCAGAACGATAACATCGAGCAAAAACTGCGTCGGCCGCCGCAAGAACCAAAAGTTCTCGGTGACTGCATTCTCATCCAAATTGGGACCGTTCATTGACCGCATTTCGCCGGTTTCGCTAAATCTGACCGTTTTCGGTGAAAACAATCTATCATACCAGATATTCCGGGCCGATTACGGACAACGGCTGTTACTCCAACGGGAATCGAAATCGATTGTGGTATCCTGTTCAATCCTAAATAGATAGGAAGTTTTTTGATCATGAAAATGCGGTTTTTCGTACTTGCTTCATTCGTCTGCTTCGCAGCGTTAACCAGCCTTGCCCAGGTTCCAGCAGCAACAACTCCAAGAGGCTATATGATCGGCCCGGGCGACGTGCTGACCGTAAAGGCTCTCGGTGAAAAGGATTTCGAGGCCGAGGGAATCACGGTTGATGAAGATGGAAGGATCACCATTCCCTGGGTAAACGACCCTATCGTTGCCCAGTGCAAGACAGAACGCGAGTTGCAAAGTGAGGTTATAAAACTCTGGAATCAATATCTTAAAAGTCCGCAGGTCGATATTCATGTTACTCAGCGGCTGAGCCGCCCGCCGGTCAGTGTTATCGGTGAAGTGACTAAAGAGTCTCAGTTCAACATCACCCGGAAAACTTCACTTCTCGAAGTGCTATCGGCCGCCGGAGGCGCGACAGCAAAGAACGGCGGTGTGGTTCAGCTTATCCGGACCCGTCCGCCGCTTTGTGCCAGCAATGAAGTCCTTCAAAATTGGAAAAGGGAAACAGGCGACCTGGGAGTAGCGACCAGGATCTATTCGCTATCCGCAGTCTCCCAGGGCTCAAACGAAGCCAACCCCGAGATCTTGCCTGGCGATATTGTCAACGTGCCTAAGGCAGCACCCGTATACGTGACTGGTGAGGTGAAAAGAGCCGGCGAGATCGATCTTCCGGCAAACGGCCTTCCGTTAACACAGGCGATCGCTATGGCTAACGGCAGTACGAACGAGGCAAAGGTCAAGGAAGTGAGGGTATATCGGCGAAAGCTTGGCTCGACACAGCCGGAGATATTGGTTGCAAACCTACAGGCGATAAAAGCGGGAACCGAGAAGGATATAATGCTCGAGCCTTACGATATCGTTGAGATAGGGAAACAGGGCGAAACGTTCGGCTCTTTTATGACAAAACTGCTGATCGGCCTTCCGAATCGAATTCCGATTCCCATTCCTTAGGTTAGGACGAAGCAATTTCTTTTTCAGCGTCATCGTACATCTTGTCGATGACGCTTTTATATTTTTCATCAACAACGCGGCGCCGGAGTTTCAGCGTCGGCGTGAGCTCGCCTCCCTCGATCGTCATTTCATTTTCGATAAGTGAAAATCGTTTGACCTTTTCATATTGAGAAAGCCCGGCCGTCTGCTCTGTAATCTGTCTTTCGATGAGATCGATGATCTTTGGATGTCTGCAATACTCCGCGGCGGTCATTGTCCCTAAGCCCTTGAAATTGGCGTACGACTCGAGCATTTCAAAATTAGGCACGATCAACGCCGCGGGAAATTTTCTGCGGTCACCAACGAGCACGGCCTGGCTAATAAACTTTGAAGACCTTATCAACTGTTCTATATGCGATGGAGCAATGTATTTGCCGCCTGAGGTCTTAAAGAGCTCTTTCTTTCGATCCGTGATGCGTAAAAATCCATCCTCGTCGATCCTGCCGATGTCCCCTGTTCTAAACCATCCATCGTGCGTGAATGTATCAATTGTCGCTTGCGGTTTATTGTAATAGCCCGCCATAACGCCGGGACCGATCGCCTCGATCTCGCCGTCCACTGCAATGCGGACCTTAACATTACGGATCGGCTTTCCGACCGTGCCGAGCCGATTCGTGAACGGATTATTTGACGTGATCACAGGTGACGTTTCGGTCAGGCCGTATCCCTGGTAGATGGTTATACCTGCGCCGGTAAAGATCAGGTAAATGTCATCTGAGATCGCGGCTCCCCCAGTGATGCAGGCCTTTAAACGCCCGCCAAAGAAATCGCGCATTTTTCGATAGACAAGAACGTCCGCCACCGAATGTTTGATAGCAAGCGAACGCGAGATGGGCTCATTACGTTCAGAACGCAGAGCGAATTCGGTTGCAATGTTTATCGCCCAGTCGAAAACAGACTCTCTGAACTTGCTGGAACGCGCGGCCTTAAGCCTTGCGCGTGCATATACCTTTTCAAAAATTCGCGGCACACCGATGAATATTGTCGGCCTGACTTCCTGCAAATTATCCGGGATCTTTTCTATCGATTCCGCATAGTTCACCGCCATTCCATTTATGATGTACAGATACATTCCGGTCCGCTCAAAGATGTGACACAGCGGCAGCACGGATAAACAAACATCATCTTTTGAAAACTCATATTTTTCTCCTGCATCGAAAACGTTTGAGATGATGTTGGTGTGCGTCAGCATCACGCCTTTGGGTTCACCCGTAGTTCCGCTCGTATAAATGATGGTCGCGATGTCTTCAGGTTTTGACGACGTAATGAGCGAATTCAATAGACCGGGCTCGCGCGAGGCAAGCTCTTTTCCGAGCGCTTCCAGATCAGAAAATGCCATTGCGTTTTCGACATCGACGTCTTCGATATCAAAGAAAACAAATCTCTCGACCGACGAGCACTCTTTGATGGATCCTCTGATTCTTTCAAACGCCGAGCAGTTTTCGATGAACAGGATACGCGCTCCGGAATCGTTGAGGACGTATTGTACAGAGGCTTCAGCAAGCGTCGGATAGATCGGAACATCCAATAAGCCGGCAAACTGGCAAGCCGCGTCGGCGATGGTCCATTCTGGAGAATTCGTTGCGAGGATCGCTACCCGGTCCCCCCTTTTTAAGCCTAGTGAATTCAGTCCGAGAGCTACATGTCCAATGCGTTCGCAGAGTTCTCTTGACGAGATGTCGTGCCAGTTGCCGTTTCGCTTGTATCTGAGAGCATCACTTCGGTCGTGCTTTTCCGCCGCCTGCAAAAAGAGTTCTGCCAGTGTTTTTGGTTCGTCAGGATATAGAGGGGAACCGCGGCCCTTCATCTGCCGGCTCGGCGCGACAGGAGGTAAATCGACCGAGACATTCATTTTGACGCCATCCCTGCAAAAAAGATCTTTAAGACTTCGCCGGACATCGGACGGAGGTCGTAGTCTTTTTTCGATAAGATCCAGTTGGTCACCATTTCATCCAGCGCTCCGTAAAGGATCTTTGCCGCTATTACTGGTTTGATATCCCCGCGAAAGACACCGGAGCTCTGCCCGTCTTCGACGGTCTTGCGAATGATATCGAGATAGTCTGCAAATCCGGCGGCGGAAAACTCCTGCATGAACTTGATAGAGCCGCGCAGTTCAACCTGAAAGACTATAGCCAGATCGCGGTCGGCTCCGAGGCGTTCCAGATGCATTTCCGCGATCCTCCGAAGACGTTCCTCCGGTTTCTCGATGGTCGCCAGTTCGGTTTTTCCCTCCGCTATGAACCGCGACATAGCCTGATCGAAGATCGAGTGCAGGATCTCGTCTTTGCTTTTGAAATAAAGGTAGACGGTACCGTCTGCAATCCCTGCTTCGCTGGCGACATCGGAAACCTTGGAATTGAAATAGCCTTTCCGGGCAAAGACTTTTACAGCCGCCCTTAAAATGGCTTCTCGCTTATCAGCAATCGCAGGCCGGCTTGCGGCGCCTGATCGGGATTCTCGGGTCATTATGTCGAAGACAAATATGAAACTTCACTCAGCGAGATCTGCTGAATGAATACTCATTCATTTGTATAAAATATAATGAAGGCGGAGTAATGGCAAGAAATATTTGCGATTGCGACGGTCAAAAGAAAGACGCTGAGAAGATCTCGGCGTCTTGTAAACAAAATAATCTGGCGGAGAGGACAGGACTCGAACCTGCAAGCGCTTACGCGCGGTAGTTTTCAAGACTACTGCCTTACCAATTAGGCTACCTCTCCAATCCGAGGCGAATTCCAAATATATCTTATCGATTCGCCGTTAACAACCCTTCTAACGAAGCAAAAAAGGCGCTGATACCGAATCGTTCGGCCAGCGCCTGATCTTAATTTAACTGTTAAACGGTTTATTTTTGCCCGGCTGCTGCAGCAACCATTTCACGCGGTCCGGCAAGTAATCTGCTGATCTGCGAGTCGACGTCCTGGACCTTATCCCATCCGCTGGACTTCATCCTCACAATGCCGTTCTGATCGATCAGGTAATACGCCGGAAAGCCCATGGCGATATTTCCCGATCTGTCGCGATCTGCATACTGTAGAACGGCGCCAAAGCTATTAGGCACGATCGTAAAGTTGAACTGGTTACTTTTCAGGTAAGCGGCTACCTTGGCGTCGTTGTCCATCGTCAAGCCGAGGAAAACGACCGGCTGGCCTTTATAGCGTGCCGCAAGCCGATTCATATTTGGCAATTCGCTGTGGCAGATATTACATCTCGTTGACCAAAAAGTGATCAGCACGACCTTTCCGCGAAGCTGATTAAGGTCGTAGGTTTGGCCATCGTAACCGGCGAGTGAAAACTGCGGGGCATTTGATCCGCTTGCAAGCGTCTGCTGCGCTGCGGCTCCGGCAGCGAGGACGAACAACAAGAGTAGCGTGTGGACTGTTCGCATAAAAACAGGTTTTGGGGTTTTCTACTAGACGTTTAAGAGTGTTTAACACTCTCTACTAGTAATAAATTGCGAAAATGAGAGTAAATCCAGAAAATTGTGAGCCTGGTTTGAAGACGCGGAGCCAAACTGGGTTGCAAATCCCTCTATGGCCGAGGTCCAAAAAGACTATAAGCCTTTGATTATCGAGTGTCTAGAGCAATCCTACATTTTTTGCTGTGCTAAACTTTCTTGGTGCTGCTTGAGTCGATCGAAGCCCTTAATTTCCGCAATTTAGCTGGTTCGTTAAACCCTTCCGAGAAGTTGAATATTCTTGTAGGCGAGAACGGTCAGGGCAAGACCAACTGGCTTGAGGCCGTAAACTTAATTGCTTCGACAAGGTCTTTCCGGGCGCGAAGGCGGCGAGCAATGGCAAGGTCGCGCGCATGCACTGGCCGACGTACGCGCTCACGAAGG
>Ga0207691_10006063_pt1 | contig 11678 bp, 9 predicted proteins | sample KBSM13metaG_FD_184327 | JGI IMG/M metagenome (GOLD analysis project Ga0207691, IMG submission 184327) | Miscanthus rhizosphere microbial communities from Kellogg Biological Station, Michigan, USA - KBS M1-3 metaG (SPAdes) (version 2) | ecosystem: Host-associated > Plants > Roots > Rhizosphere >...
CTCGCGGCGCGAATTGCCTCTAAGAATGCATCCATCGCCCTCTCGACCTCCGGGCCCGTAAGCCAGGCTGCCGCGTAGCGAGCGCTGTGGAACTTTACCCAGACTTCGTCTGCGCCTTCATCGCCACCCCGTCGGAAAAGCTCATACGCAGACTCCCAGAGTTCAAGTCTCTTGACGAATAGATCAAGCTTTAGCTTGTTGCGCGCGATCTGTGCTTGACGCCAAGCGATGTAAATACCAAGGGCGGCAACAACAGGCGTAAGCAAAGCGGCAGCGTAGGCCGTCCAGTGTGGGTCAGTTGACACAGGACTTCCGATTTCCTAGTCGGGCATGCGCACAGTTAACGACCGCAGCCTCATTCTGCGCCGTAACACGTCCGCTATCCTCAATACGGCAGCGCTGCTAGGCCCACCGCGGGCGGAGGAACTGAGATGTCCAAAACAATCGGTCGCGGCCGTCCGCAACTGGCCGATCTCGGCGCTGACCGACCGTCGGCTTCGGTGCTGATCGACGGACGACTGCTTCGATCCGTCGAGGTCAGCGAGCGACTCGTCTTTACTCGACACGGACAAGACATTTGCGGCTCGATCTTGGTTCCCGTAAGCGGTCGTTCGTCCCGCACGCAATTGAGGAATGTCGCTGCACGAACGAGACAAATCGACTGCCGCACCAATCCTTACCGCCTGCCGTGCGCGCCCATCACACCGAGGGCGCTGCCGGCCTCCTGGAGGCGCGACTTGAGTCCGCCGAAACGCCGCCGATACTGCGCCGGCGAGATCATCACCTTGCGCCGGAACAGCCGGTTAAAGAAGCTGGCATCACGGTAGCCGACCTCGAAAGCGATCGACTCGATCGACGCATCGCCTGCCTCGAGCATCTGCTTGGCCTCTTCCAGGCGCACGTGGTGCACGTAATCGAGTGGCGCCATTCCGGTGGACTGCGCGAAGCGCCGCTTGAAGGTGCGCTCCGGCAGGCACGAGACGGCGATCATCTGCGCCACCGGGGCCTTGTGACGATAGTGCTCGGCAGCCCAGGCCTGGGCGGCCGCCACGGCCGGGTCGCTCGCCTGCGCACCATGGCGCAGTGACGCGTAGGCGATTGGGCTCGTCGCCGCCCAGTCGATCAGGTTGATGCGCGCCACCTGCATCGCCGCCTCGGCACCGGCGAAGCGGCTTATCAAGGCCATCACGAGCTGGTGCCAAGCGATGCCGCTGCCGGCCATCACAATGCGCTGGCCAGCACCGGTGAACAGCAGGCCGCGCTCCGGATGCCAGCGCGTGCGCGGGTACTCGCGCCGCAGTGCCTCGCAATAGGCCCAATGCGAGGTGGCGTCCAGCTCGTCGAGCAGCCCGGTGCGCGCGAGCAGGACCGCGCCCGAACACGACGACGCCAGGATCGCCCCCTGCGCATGTCGCTCCCGTAGCCACGCCACCTCGGCGTCGTAAACGTCGCCGAGCGGCTCACCGGGCGGCACGGCGACGTCGGTCACGCACACGACGTCGGTCGAGCCGCAGGTCTCGAATGAGGCATCCGGGGTGATGCGCACGCCGTTCGCAGCCTCCAGCGGCGCTCCGTCGCGGCTCACGATGAGAGATCGGAACGGCGACTGGGCCTCGCCGCCGTGCAGCATCGACCAGTCGCGGTGTACGCCGGACAGGCAGTCGTGGAACCCGTAGAGCGTCGCCGCGGTGACACCGGGCATGGCCAGCAACGCCACGGTGATCGGTCGCTTCGTCATGGACGCCTGCGGGTGGCCGGAATGGACGGAATTTTGCCGAATTGCCGCTGGTGGGCATCGTGCTGCCTCCGCACACTGCCGCTCGTCCCCGTTTCGCACTCAACCCACTTTCCAGAGCCCTCCGATGCCGCCCCTAAGGACCCACCGATGAAGACCATCCTTCGCCAGATCCGGCTTCCCGGCCGCGTGCGGCTCGAGTTCGCCGAGCAAGGCGCGCCGGGCGGGCTGCCTGTCATCGCGCTGCACGGCGTCACCGACTCGTGGCGGTCGTTCGAGCCGGTGCTGCCGTACCTGCCGCCCGATCTGCACGTGCTCGCGCTCACCCAGCGCGGGCACGGCGGCAGCGAAAAGCCGGCCGGCGGATACGCCCCCGCAGACTTCGCCGCCGACGTCGCCGCCTTCATGGATGCGATGGCGATCGAGCGCGCCGTGCTGCTCGGCCACTCGATGGGCAGCGTCCACGCGCTGCGCTGCGCGATCGACCACCCTTCGCGCGTCGCCGGCCTGATGCTGGCCGGCACGATGCCGTGGTTCGGCCGGCCGCCGGAGATGATCCGGTTCGCGCGCGAGCAGATCGCACCGCTCGTGGACCCGGTGCCTGAAGGCTTCGCACGCGAGTTCCAGCAGAGCACGCTGGCGCAGCCGATTGCCGCGGCGTGGCTCGACGGCTTCGTCGCCGAGAGCCTGAAGGTGCCGGCTCATGTCTGGCGCGCCGCGTTCGCCGGCTTCATCGGCGACGACTTCTCGCCGCGGCTGCGGGAGATCCACGTGCCCACCTTGATCGTGTGGGGCCGCCGCGATCTGTTCTGCCCTGCTGACGAGCAGCAGGCGATGCTGAAGGCCATCCTCGGTTCGCGTCTCGTCGAATACGCCAGCGCCGGCCACGCGATGCACTGGGAAGAACCGCAGCGCTTCGCACTCGACCTCGTTCAGTTCGCCGCGTCGGTGGCTGCCGACGCGACGATCGCCTGACCTTCCAGGAGACCCGACATGAGCACCTTGATCGATGCCCTCGGTCATCCGGTGAGCGGCTCCACCGCCACCGCCCTCGACCACTACGAGCAGGCTGCGCACGAGCTGCGCTGCCTGGTCGGCGACCCGCTCGCGACGATCGATCGCGCGCTGGCCGCGGCGCCCGCGATGTCGATCGGGCACACGCTGCGCGCCTGGCTGCACCTGCTCGGTACCGAGTCGAGCGCGCTCGCGACGGCCCGCGACGAAGCCCAGGCCGCAGCGCGTCACGCAGCGACAGAGCGCGAGCGCATGCATGCGCAGGCGGCCGCCCTGGTGGCAGCGGGCCGCTGGCGGGAAGGTGCGCGACTGCTCGAAGACCTCTCCGCGCAGCACCCACGGGACCTTCTCGCACTGCAGGCCGGCCACCAGCTGGACTTCTTCCTCGGCGACTCGCGGATGCTGCGCGACCGGATCGCCCGCGTACGACCGCACTGGAACGACGCCATGCCCGCCCACCATGCCGTGCTCGGCATGCACGCCTTCGGCATGGAGGAGTGCGGCGACTATGCGCAGGCCGAACGAGTCGGCCGGCGAGCGATCGAGCTGCAGCCGCGCGACACCTGGGCATGGCATGCGGTGGCGCACGTGCATGAGATGCGCAACGCGCCGCCGGACGGAATCGTCTGGCTGGAGCCGAACGCGGCGCACTGGTTGCGCGACAGCTTCTTCGCGGTGCACAACTGGTGGCATCTGGCGCTGTTCAAGCTCGAGCAGGACCGTCACGACGAGGTGCTCGCGATGTACGACGCCTCGATCGGCGGGCCAGGCTCGGGGGTCGTGCTCGACATGGTCGATCAAAGCGCGCTGCTGTGGCGGCTCGCACTGCGCGGCGTCGACGTCGGCGACCGCTGGCAGCCCCTGGCCGAGCGCTGGGCGCCGCACGCCGCCTCGGGGAACTATGCGTTCAACGACCTGCACGCGATGATCGCCTTCGCCAGTGCCGGTCGTGCGGAACTCGCAGAACAGCTGCGCGAATCGCAGCGTGCTGCGCTCACCAGCAATGGCGACAACCGTGCCTTCACCGCCGAGGTCGGCGAGCCAGCGACGCGCGCGGTGCAGGCTTTCGTGGCCGGTGATTTCGCCACTGTGGTGGCGCTGCTGCGGCCGATCCGCTCGTATGCGCACCGCTTCGGCGGCAGCCATGCACAGCGCGATCTGCTCGACTTGACGCTGATCGAAGGCGCGCTGCGCGGTGGCGACCGCTCGCTCGCGGCGGCGCTGGCGGCCGAAAGGGCCACGTTGCGGCCCCGGAGCCCGCTGGCGCGGCGCTTCGTCGAGCGGGCCGCGGCGATTACCGTGGCCTGACGCGATGCACGACCATGGGTCATCGATGTGCCGGCCCTGTCGACGCCAGCTAGTTCGGAAGCTCCTGCAGAGAGCCGCCCGATCAGGAGACGAACGCGCGAAACAAAAGGTGGATCACTCCCACAACCAATCCGATCTGGAACACTTTCACGAGAAGCCGCGGCCTAAGACGAGCGTTCGGAGCCGGTTCCCAGTGACGGCACGAACCTCGCAATGTCCGGCCACTGAAGTGCCCGAATGGGTCGAGCAAGCACAAGGCCTGCGAGCCTTGACGCTTGCGGCCCGCCACATAGCGGCGTCAGCAGGACCATGATCTAGACGCACGTACCAGCGGTCGCCGGCGGAGTATTTTTACCTAGTGTTCAGCTGACCGCGGCTCCGGTCTGATTCCGCCGTGCCGCTGCACGAGGCCGCGCACAGTGGCGGCACGCGCGCGCGAGCCAGCGAGACCTCTACCCCTAGCGCGCCTGCGGCCGCGACAACCCGTCGCGCGCCCGATGCTTGTCTCCGCGCTTCCCGGCTCTCGCGTGCGCGATCAGCGCTGCAAGCCATGCGATCACGGCGACCGCCGCGAGCACGACGTGGATCGCGGACACGCCGACGGCGCCGAAGTGGGTCACGACGACGCCGAGCACAAGCGTCAGCGATGCGTAGCCGGCACCGGCGCGCAACGGCGACGAGCCTTGCTGGCCGCGCCGCGCCGGCGCCCAGAGCTGGCCCGCCCAGGCGAGACCCCACGCCGCGCCGTGCGCAAAGGCGAGGCCGAGCAGCGCGTACGGCGCCGGCGCCGCGAGCACGACGATCGCACCGGCTGCGAGCGCGACGGCGCAGCTCGCGGCGAGGCGTCGCGGCGACCAGGCGACGACTTCGTGGCGCAGCAGGAGGACTGGGCCGAACATCGCACCGAGGTGAAGCAGGACGACGCCTTGTGCCGGAACGGCCTCGGCGCGACACCACGCCGAAATGAGCGGCAGTGACGCCATCATCGGCAACATCGCCAGGCCGGCGAGCAGCATCGGCCAGCTCTGCAGGTCGCGCCACGCGCCGGTCGGCCATGCCGGCAGCGAGCAGTCGAAGAGCCCGGCGCGGCAGCCGGAGGCCCGCGACGGCGGGATGGCCGCGCGCTGCAAGGTGAGCAGCAATACCGCGGTGACGATCACGAACCCGGCGAGGCGCGACGCGAGCGCCACGGGATCGGCGAGATCGCTCAGCACCAGCGCCGCCACGAGAGCGCCGCTCGCGGCCGAAACGATCGGCGGCGCCGGCGCGACTGCCTGTGCGAGGCGGAGGCTGCGCACGACGCCGGATGCGAGCGCGGTGAGGACGGCCCAGCCGAGCACGGCGAGCCACAACGCCGGCATCCCGCCACCGCGCAAGCTCGCCCACAGACCGCCTGCGGTGACAGCCGTTGCAACGACCAGAGCGAAGCCGCGCGCCAGCGGCCGCAGGCCACCCCGCGTCGCGATGGCGGCCGCCGCACCGAGCGCAAGCAACCACAGGGCGACCGCGGCGTAGGCCTGGGTGTCGCTCGGCGCGAGCGCAAGCGCAAGGCTGCCGATGCCGACCCAGCCGGCCAGCAGCAGCGACCAGGCGCAGGCGCGCGCCAGCGCAAGGCGCATGCGCACGCTGGTGAGCGGCGCGACGGCGCTCACGCGGGCTCGATCGAAGTCGGCCAGCGCAACGCGTGGCCGGTCTCGGCGGCGAAGCGCTGCAGATCGTCGGGCGTGTCGATGTCGATGCGGTAGCGGCGGTTGTCGGTATCGAACCAGCACACACGCTCGGGGTGCGCGCTGCGCCACTTGCGGCACGCCAGGTCGGCTTCGCCGGCCAGCCATGAAGCGCGCAGCGCCGCGTCGAAGATCACCGGGTTGCCGGGCTCGGGCTCGCCACTCTCGCCGCGCACGCGCGGCGCGACCATCGCCGCGTCGCCGCGCTTCTTGTACGCGCCGATCAGGGTGACGATGTCCTGGCTGTCGATCAGCGGCATGTCGGCCGGCGCGATGATGATCGCGTCTAGGTTGGGCGAGAGAGCGCGCAGGCCGAGTCGAATCGACGAGACCTGGCCGTCGTCGGGCGAAGGGTTGCGGACGAGCGTGATCGGAAACGCGCTCACCGCCGCCTCGACCGCCTCGGCGTGATGGCCGAGGACGACGGCGACCTCGTCGACGCCGGCGCCCGACAGCGCGATCAGCTGGCGCAGCACCAGCGGCACGCCGCCGAGCTCGAGCAGCGCTTTCGGCCGGCCCCCGAGTCTTGCACCGGCGCCGGCGGCGAGGAGCACGGCGCCGATCGTCGTGCGGCTGTAGAGACCGTTGGCCTTGAGCAGGCATCCCATCGCTGTGTTCCTTCGCGGCTAGCCGAGCGCGTCGAGCACCGCCGGCAGGACGGCACGCAGGCTCGCCAGGTCGGCGCCCGGCGCGAGCAGGTCGAGGTGTGGCAGCGCCGCCTGCATGCCCTGGCTGATCGGCGCATAGCCCGGCCGATTGCAGAGCGGGTTGAGCCAGACGATGCGACGCGCGCGCCGCCGCAGCCCGGCCAGCGCTCCCGACAGCACGGTCGGATCGCCGGTGTCGTAGCCGTCGCTCATGATGATCACCGCCGTGCGGCGATGGACGCTCCGCGCTGCGTGCTCGCGGTTGAACTGGGCGAGGCTCTCGCCGATGCGCGTGCCGCCGGCCCAGCCCTGGGCGATCAGGTGCAGCCGCTCCTGGGCTCGCCAGGGATCGACGTCGTGCAACGCGGCCGAGACCGCGGTCATGCGGGTGTGGAAGATGAAGCTTTCGACGTCGCCGAGCTCGGCGCCGAGCGCACGTGCCAGACGCAGGTAGAAGAAGCTGTAGTCGGCCATCGAGCGGCTGACGTCGATCAGCAGCACGAGCCGCGGCCGGACGCGACGCCGGTCCCGCCACGCGAGGTGCAGCGGCACGCCGCCGCTGCCGACACTGCGGCGGATCGTGGTCGGCAGGTCGAGCGTGCGGCCGTGGCGGGCGCGTGTTTCGCGGCGCTGGCGCAAGCGCTTCAGCCGGCGCGCGAATTGGCGCATCAGCGCTTCGATCTCGATCGCGTGCTCGCGGCCGGCCAAGGCGCGAAAGTCGGTCGATCCGAGGCGCTCCTCGCGACTCGCCTGCGGCCGCGAGACGGCGCCTGCATCGTCGTCGCCTGCGCCGCCGATACCCGCAGCGCCTTCGCCGCCGACCACGCCGCGCTCGAGCTCGCTGCGTTCCGCTCGCTGCCAGCGATTGGGCGGCGCGAACCAGGCGTCGAAGAGCTCGTCGAACCGCTGCCACTCGTCGGCGCGTCCGCAGAGCAGCGCACGCAGGCTCCAGCGCAACGTCGGCGCGTCGAGCACCCCGACGCGGGCCGCGACGTCGAGCACCGGCACCGCATCGGCGCCGCCGACGGCGTAGCCGTTGGCGTGCAGGAAGCCGGCAAAGCCCGTCAGGCGTGCCGCCGCGCGCGACTCGAACTCGGGCGCGACGAGGCTCAGCATGCCGCCGCCAGTCTCGCGACGACCTCGCGCGGCAACGCCGCGCGGTCGTCGCGCGTCTTGATCAGGGCGCCGAGAGTCTCGAGGATGCGTTCCGCACCTTGGGCGTCGACGGTCGAAATGCCCAGGCGCAGCAGCGCCGCCGCCCAGTCGAGCGTTTCGGCGATCCCCGGTCGCTTCTGGAGCTCGATCCGCCGCACCGACTGCACGAAGGCGACGATCTGCTGCGCGAGCTCGGCCGCGACCCCCGGCGCCTTCAGACGAACGATCGCCAGCTCCTTGGCGTGGTCGGGGTAGTCGATGTAGTGATAGAGGCAGCGGCGGCGCAGCGCGTCGGAAAGCTCGCGCGTGCCGTTGGAGGTGATGACAACCAGCGGCCTCGTCGTCGCCTGCACCGTGCCGAGCTCGGGGATCGACAGCTGGAAGTCCGACAGCAGCTCGAGCAGGTATGCCTCGAAGGCTTCGTCGGCGCGGTCGATCTCGTCGATCAGCAGCACCGGCGGCTCGTCGCGCGTGATCGCCTCGAGCAGCGGACGCCTGAGCAGGTAGCGCTCGGAGAAGAGGTCGTCTTCCTTCTCCGCCACGCCGCGCTCGTCGTGCTCGAGCAGCTGGATCGCGAGCAGCTGGCGCTGGTAGTTCCACTCGTACATCGCCGCGTGCGCGTCGAGGCCTTCGTAGCACTGCAGGCGGATCAGGCGCGCGCTGCGCACGGCGGCGAGCGCCTTGGCGACTTCGGTCTTGCCGACACCGGCGTCGCCTTCGATCAGCAGCGGCCGGCCGAGATCGAGCATCAGCAGCAGAACCGCGGCGAGCGCCGGCTCGGCGATGTAGCCGGCATCGGCGAGCTCGTCCTGCAGCGCGCCGAGCTCGAGCGCGTGGGTCGTGGCGGTCATGCCTTGCGGGTCGAGAACCACGAGCGAACGGTCGCCTTGATCACCGACCAGAGCAGCGCCAGGGCGTTGAGCTGCTTCTCGGGCGGCGCCGGGGTCGGCGCCGTCGCGGCGGCGACCTCAGCACGAGTACCCTCGGCGGCGGGTGCGGAGGCGGCCGCGGCGAGCTGTCGCTCCTTGGCCTTGGCAGCGAAGTTGGCCGCGAACTGCTGCAGGATCTGCTCGGCCACCGGAACCGCTAGCCTGCCGCCGAAGGTCGCGGCCTTGCCACTCATCGACACCTCGCTCGTTCCGACGAGGTTGGATGAATCGACACTGAGCGGCTCGACGCGCGCCGTCAGATCCATCGAGGCTCCGGAGCCGCCGGTGGTGTCGGTGCCCTTGCCGATCAGACGCAAGGTTCGTCCCGGCGGCTCGACCGAGACCACCTCGACTTCGCCGCGAAACGTCATGTTGGCGGGGCCGAAGCGGACCGCGACCGTGCCCTTGTAGTGCCGATCGTCGACGCGCTCGCTGATGCGCGCGCCGGGCATGCAGCCGGCGACCGCCTCGATGTCCTGCAACAACGACCACGTGGTGTCGGCTGAAGCCGGCACCGGATATGCCTTCTCGAGCGAGACCTTCACGATCGGCCGGCGGAATGCACGGCCTCAGCGTCGGTCGAGCCCGAGCGCATGGCACTGCTGCCAGACGCGCCAGGCGCTGTGCGGCATGTCCATGTGCGTGACGCCAAGATGCGCGAACGCATCGATCACCGCGTTGCTGAAACACGGGATGCCGCCGACGTGCGGCGACTCGGCGACGCCCTTGGCGCCGATCGGATGGTGCGGACACGGCGTCACCGTGTGGTCCGTTTCCCAGACCGGCGTCTCGACGGCGGTGGGCAGGAAGTAGTCCATCAGGCTGTTGCCGAGGTGGTTGCCGTTCTCGTCGAACGGGATCTGCTGCCCCATCGCGACCGCGAACGCTTCGGTGAGGCCGCCGTGGATCTGGCCCTCGATCACCATCGGATTGATGCGCGTGCCGCAGTCGTCGAGCGCGTAGAAGCGGCGCACCTTCACCTCGCCGGTGTAGCGGTCGACGTCGACGACGCACAGGTAGGCACCGAACGGGAAGGTCAGGTTCGGCGGGTCGTAGTACGAGACGGCGTTCAGGCCCTGCTCCATCCCCGCCGGGATGTTGCTGGTGTGCGCGGCCATGCAGATCTCCTTCATCGTCTTCGCCTGGCCCGGGTTGCCGCGGACCTTGAAGCGGTCGATCTCCCATTCGAGGTCGCCCTCTCCGACCTCGAGCAGGTGGGCGGCGATCTGCTTGGCCTTCTCCTTGATCTTGCGCGCCGCCTGCGCCGTCGCCGCGCCCGACACCGGCGTCGAGCGCGAGCCCCAGGTGCCGGCGCCGTATGGCGCCTTGTCGGTGTCGCCCTCCTCGACGACGATGTCGGAGGCCGGCAGGCCGAGCTCGGTGGCGATGATCTGCGCGTAGGTCGTCGCGTGGCCCTGCCCTTGCGTCATCGTGCCGAGCCGGGCGATCACGCCGCCGGTCGGATGGACGCGGATCTCGCAGCTGTCGAACAGGCCGATGCCGAGGATGTCGCAGACCTTCGTCGGCCCCGCGCCGACGATCTCGGTGAAGGTCGACAGGCCGATGCCCATCAGCGTCGGGCTGTTTGGGTCGGCGCGGCGTGCCGCCTGCTCGCGGCGCAGGCCTTCGTAGTCGACCGCCTTCAGCACCTTCTCGAGCGCGCCGTGGTAGGCGCCGCTGTCGAGCGTCCAGCCGAACGACGTCGTGTACGGGAACTGCTCGGCGTTGACGAAGTTGCGGCGCCGGATCTCCGCCTTGTCGACGCCGACTTTCTGCGCGAGCACGTCCATCATCCGCTCGATCAGGTAGATCGCCTCGGTCACGCGCAGCGAGCAGCGATAGGCGACGCCGCCAGGCGCCTTGTTGGTGTAGACCGCGTCGACGCGGGCATAGGCGTTGGGGATCGCGTACGAGCCGGTGCAGATCGAGAACAGCCCGGCCGGCAGCTTGGTCGCCGAGACGTGCGAGTTGAAGGCGCCGTGGTCGGCGAGCGCCGTGAAGCGCAGGCCCTTGATGCGGCCGTCGGCGTCGGCGGCGAGCTCGCCGACGCAGTGGTAGTCGCGCGCGAAGCCGGTGGTCGAGATGTTGTCGATGCGCGATTCGATCCACTTGATTGGCACGCCGGTGACGATCGAGGCGACGATCGCGACGACGTAGCCCGGGTAGACCGGCACCTTGTTGCCGAAGCCGCCGCCGATGTCGCCGCCGACGACGCGGATCTTGCTCTCGGCGATTCCCGAGAGCATCGCCAGCACCGTGCGCACGAGGTGCGGCGCCTGCGTCGTCATGTAGACGGTGAGATGGCCGGTCGCCTTGTTGAACGAGGCGACGCAGCCGCACGTCTCGAGGGGACACGGGTGGACGCGCGGGTTGAGGATCTCCTCGCGCACGGTGACCGGCGCGCTCGCGAAGGCGACATCGGCGGCCGCCTTGTCGCCGGCCTCCCACGTGAAGATGTGGTTCGGATGCGTGCGCGGGCCGTGCCCGACCTCCTTCTTCTCCTGGATGTCCTCGCGGATGACCGGTGCGTCGGCGGCCATCGACTGCTTCGGGTCGACGATCGCCGGCAGCTCTTCGTAGTCGACCTCGACGAGCGCGGCGCCGTCGTACGCCGCGTAGCGGTCGGTACCGAGCACCATCGCGACTTCCTGGTACTGGAAGCAGACCTTCTTGTCGGCGAGCACCGCCTGCACGTCGCCGCCGAGCGTCGGCATCCAGTGCAGGTTCACGGGCTTGAGGTCATCGGCCGTGAGGACCGCGACGACGCCCGGCGCCGCCAGCGCCTTGCTCTTGTCGATCGACTTGATGCGGGCGTGCGCATAGGGGCTGCGAACGACGGCACCGAACAGCATGCCGGGCAGCTTGATGTCATCGACGTAGCTGCCCTGGCCGCGAATGAAGCGCGCATCCTCCTTGCGCGGCAGCGAGGACCCGACGCCCTGCAGCTTGTCCTCGCGCTCCTTCAGCTCAGACATGTCGCCCATGGAAATCTCCGTCTGGTGTTGCGGGACGTCAGGCCGCGGGTGCGGCGGCGAGCTTGCGCGCCGCCGACTGGACCGCCTTGACGATGTTCTGGTAGCCGGTGCAACGGCAGAGGTTGCCGGCGAGGCCGCGCCGGATCTCCTGCTCGTCGGCGTTCGGGTTCTCCTTCAGAAGCCGGTAG
>Ga0207691_10006064_pt1 | contig 11677 bp, 7 predicted proteins | sample KBSM13metaG_FD_184327 | JGI IMG/M metagenome (GOLD analysis project Ga0207691, IMG submission 184327) | Miscanthus rhizosphere microbial communities from Kellogg Biological Station, Michigan, USA - KBS M1-3 metaG (SPAdes) (version 2) | ecosystem: Host-associated > Plants > Roots > Rhizosphere >...
GCACATGCGATTGCCTGCGCTGGCGGGCACGACGCCGTGCCCTTTCTTGATTTGCCCCCCCGCGCCGCGTTACCTTTCCGGCCCCATTCGCCGCGGGCGTTCGTCGTGCCGGACGCTTTCGGCGAAGACGTCATGCCCGCCCCGCTATGCCGGGGCTAAACCCATCGCCGGGAGAGAGTTAAGGTCCGAGTTTGCTCGCCTTCGGCTTGACCATTGGACTGTTCGCCTTCTGGGCCCTGCTGGGCTACGCCACGCTCTCGACCCTGCGTGTGCGCATGCTGCCGCTGCGGCAGGCGTTGCTCGCCCCGGTCGTGGGAATCGTCGTCAACGTGCTGCCGGTGTTCGGCCTGAATCGGCTGATGTCCGTCGGGCGGTTCGGGTATGCGCTGGCCGTGGCGCTATTGGTCGTGGCGGGGGCGCTGCTGATTCTGCGCGCCAGCCGCCGGCCCCAGATCCCCTGGCGGCAGTACTCGCCGTTCGCGGCGGTCTTCCTCGCGGCGTTGCTGCTCACCGGCTGGCCGATGCTCGAGTTCGGGTTCGAGTGGGTCAGCCTGAGCAACCCGGACATGGGCAACTACTGCCTGGGCGCCGTCCGCTTCCTCCACCACGCCTACGCCGACGTGCCCACCGCGGAGGAACTCGTCCGCGGCGGGGACTACAGCCTCTACTACTGGTTCCACTACGTGCCCGGCGCCCAGCGTGCGGGGTCCGAGCTCCTGCTCGCCTGGCTGATGCGCGTGACGGGGCTAAGCCCCCACCAGGTGTTCATGCCGCTGATCCTGGCGTTCCACGCGACGCTCCTCAGCGCGACCGGGGCTCTGGTCTATCGCGGGCGCAGCAGCTACGCGGCGGCAATCGCCGCGTGCGCCCTGATGGGCGTTTCCGCGCTGTCGGCCTGGGGCGTGCTGTATCAACTCGTGGCACAAGTGGTGGGGCTGGCATTGCTCGCCGGCTGCGCGACGGTGCTCATGCGCCGCCTGTCCGATAGTGAGGACGACCGCTTGGCCGCCTCGGGAGCCGAGCCTTTTGCGAAGCCGGCGTCCAAACCGGGCGGGCGAGTTTCCGCGCAGGGCGTTGAACCCCTCGCCGCCGCGCACACGCCGAGGCGATGGCTGATTCGCGAGGGCGTGCTGCTGGGACTGCTGGGCGCCGGGGTGTTCGTGCTCTACCCCGAGGTCACGCCGTTCCTGGGAGCCGCGTGGGTGCTGTACCTGGCGTGCGGGGTCGCGGCGCAGTGGCGGGAAAGGCGTTCGCAAGTCCGCCGCGTGCCCCCCGGCGGGTTGAAGGCCATCGCTGCCGTGACGGTCGTCGCGGCGCTCACCCTGCTCGGGCTGCTGTGGCGCCACGGCGTCGGCGTCGCCCTGTTCCTGGTGGGCCAGGCCTCAGTGGGCTCGCAGGGCAACGAGATCCAGAAGGTCTATTTCCCGTTTTATCTCGTCCCCAGCGGCCTGGCGAACCTCTGGGGGTTTCTGCCCCTTTCACTCATCCCGGGCGAGCCGCTGGCGTCGCTGACCATCGGGGCGGCGCTGCTGCTGCTCGCCGGGGCGGCGGTGCTGGCGGCGTGGGCGGCGTGGCGCGGGCAGCCGGTGGCGGCGCTGGCGGGGGTGATGCTGGCGATGATCCTGCCGCTGTACCTGCGCGATGCCAGCTTCGGGCTCTACAAGCTGGCGATGTTCATCCAGCCGTTCCTCCTGGGGACCGTGGCGGCCGGGTGGGCGATGCTGGCGCTCCGCCGGCCGCTCTCGCCGCGCGGGATGATGCTGCGCGCCGCGCCGCTGGTCCTGCTGGCGCTGCCGGGGGTTCTCGTGCAGCAGAAATACGTCGCCTCCGCCCGCGGCAAGGGCGGCGGCTTCGGGTTCGGCGAGGTGCCGGGCGCGTCCGACACCCGCGTCAACGAGGAGTTCCGCCGCGTCCTGGCGCGCCACCCCGACCGCCGCGCGGGGATCGTCACCGACACCTACAACGCCGTGCTCGCGATGTTCCAGTCGGTGTACACGCGCGGCACCAACACGGGATTCCCCAGCGTGCGCATCGGCACGCCGCTGGCGCGGTACGACTGGGTGGGCGGCTCGCCGGAAGACGAGCGCCGCCTCCAGCGGCTGGCGCTGGAGATGCTGGCGAAGATTGAGTACGGGAGGTTCGACCTGCACGAGGGCGGCGCCGCGGGGCCGGCGCTCAACCCATACTGGTACCGAAACATCGGCCCGGAGCGGCTCGACGCGCCCGACGCGCTGTTCGTCGGCAACGGCCCGCGCCAGACCGTCTTCAACCGTTGGCACCACAAGCCCGACGAAAGCGCCGGCGCCGGCACTGGCGCCGGTCCCGTTGCGGGCTCGCGCCGCCCGCGCAGGGGCTTCGAAGGCGGCGACAACTTTTTCGCCCGGCGGCTGGGCGCAGTGCGCGACCACCTGGTGTTCGTCGAGTCGGACCTGGGCAAGAGCTACTTCATGAACGCCCGGGACGTCTCGATCTACCAGCTCGAGCCCGACCCCCTGTTCTACCGCGGCACGAGCATGTCCGGAGCTGGCCGGCACATGATGTTCCAGGTCCTCAACCCCTCGCCCAAGGTCCGGCTGGCGCTGGAGATCACCGAGTCGTTCAACGGCGACGGCGAAAACCTCCTGCCGCCGGCGGCGGCGGTGGGGGACGGGCGCGTCATGTTTCCCGTCACCGGCCGCGGCTCGGCGCGGGTCTTTTCGCCGCCGCTGCGCCCGCAGGAGATCGCCGGGCGGTCGTTCGTCGCGCTCGACGCCGGCCGGCCCGCACAGCCGCTGGCGTACCGCCGGCCCGGCCTGATGGGGTGGTACGGGCGGGGCGTCAGCCTCGACTGGCGCAGCCTTATCGGCTTCGCGCGGGACGTCTCGCTCGTCTCCGAGCGCCAGTACCTCGCGATGAAGCCGCCCTCGCAGGTCCAGGAGTTTCCCAAGGACCTGCAGAACCCGCAGCTCGAATACAGCGGTATTTTCGAAGACGGCTGGGTGTCGGACCACGGGTGGTTCGCCCTGGCCCAGCCGTGGAACGCGTCGGGCATCGCGATCAAGGGCAACGTGCCCGACGTCGGGGACAAGGCCTTCCAGACGGAGTTGACCGTCCTCGTCGACGGGCAGGAAGCGGCGCGGCAGACGCTCGGCATCAACTGGTTCGAGATCCAGGTCCCGCTGCCCAGGGCCGCAAGTGCGCAGACGCCGGGGCGGCGGCGGGTGGAGCTTCGGTTCAGCAAGTACCAGCACCTGCCGCAGCCCGATCGGCGCCCCGTGTCGTGCCAGCTCGCGCTGATCGGTTTCGAGACGGCGCCGGCGGCGCCGGTCGAGGTGCGCAACTTCCCGGCCGACCTCGGCAACACGCTGCTCGAACCCGTCGGCCTCGACGGCGACCGGTGGGCGGCGCAGAACGTGTCGCTCCGCCTCACTCAGCCGCCGGACCGCGCCCAGCTCGTGGTGCGCGGCATGGTGCCGGACGTCGGCGACGGCGCGGGGCGCGCCCCCGGGACGGCAGCGGGGACGGCGCTGAGGACCACGCTCCACTTGTTCGTAGACGGTCAGCACGTAGGCGAGCAGGCGCTGGGCGTGGGCGATTTCGAGATGCGCGCCGACATGCCGCCTTTGGCCACTCCCGGCGCCCGGCGGGTGGAGTTGAAGTTTTCCGACGTAACGCACCTGCCCGCCCCAGACGCTCGCGCTGTCGCGTGCCAGATTCATTCCATCGGCTTCGAGCCGCCGCCCGCGCCGCCGAGCCGGGTGGAGCGGTTCGATACCGATTTGCGAAACCCGCTGCTCAAGGCGTCCGGCCTATACGGCGACGGCTGGGCCGGACCCGTGGCGTCGCTGCAACTGGCCCAGCCGGGCGATGCCGACGAAATCACCATCCGGGGAATGGTTCCGCAGATCGGCCAGGCTACCGCCGAGCCGTTCCGCGCCGAATTGGTCGTGGTCATCGACGGCAAGGAAGCCGCCAGGCAATCCGTTTCGCCGGGGCCGCTGAAGATGCGCGTCGCGGTCCCAACGTCCACGACGGAGATTGACGCGCCGCTGAACGTCGAGCTGCGCTTTTCCGCTGCGCAAACCCTTCCGCCCCCCGACGGCCGGAGCGTGGGCGCGCGGCTTTCGTTCATCGGATTCGCGCCGCCAGGCGAACCCTGAGTGTTCGTCGCCAGTTGTTGTGGCGCGGGATTCCCTTACTTGATGCCCGCGCTGAAATCCCTACAGTGGCCCTTTCGCCTTTGCCGGTCCGTCTTCCACCCCCGTCCACCCATGGTCTCCCCGTACCTCAGCCTGATCGTGCCCGCGTATAACGAGGTCAACGCCATCGCCGGAACCCTCGACGCCATCAGTACTTATCTCGACCGTCAGGGCTTCGAATACGAAGTGATCGTCGCCGCCGACGGCAACGACGGCACGCGCGAGAAGGCGGCGGAGATCGCCGCCCGTGACCCCCGAGTCAGCGTCATCGGCTCGGCGGAGCGCGGCGGCAAGGGCCGGGGCGTCCGCAACGGCGTGTCCAGGGCGAGCGGGCAGATCATCGGCTTCCTCGACGCCGACTACAAAACCCCCATCGACGAGTTCGAAAAGCTCCGCCCCTACCTCGACCGCGGCGAGGAAGTCGTCATCGGCTCGCGCAAAGTCAGCGACGCGAAGGTCGAAGTGCAGCAGTCGCTGCACCGGCGGCTGGGGTCGAGGGCGTTTGCGGTCGTGCGCGGCATGCTCATCGGGCTATCGGATATCCGCGACACGCAGTGCGGGTTCAAGTTCTTCCAGCGCGACGCCGCCCGGGCGATCTTCTCGCGTCAGCGGATCGACGGGTACATGTTCGACGTGGAGATCCTCTACCTGGCCCGCAAGCTCGGCTACCGCATCCGCGAGGTCGGCGTCCGCTGGCAGGACGACGGCGACAGCCGCTCGGCGGCGGTGACGCAGAGCTTCTGGCACGGGATGGACCTGCTGAAGATCCGGTTCGGTTCGTACGGTGCGAGCGCCGCACAAACTGCCCCACCCGGCCCGGCCGACGAGCTGGGACGCGCATGCTGAGCGAAACGGGCCAGTCGCGGCCCGGCGCAGCGACGGACAGCGCCGCCGGTACGGTTGACGCGGCCCCCGTGGTCATCCGATCGAAACCTGCCAGTGCGATCCGCCGCTCCCTCCTCGGCCCGCTCCTGCTCTTCGGCCTGTTCGGGGCGTTCTACACCGTCCCCCCGCAGGGCGGGGACCGGCCCTACCACCTTTCCTACATCATCGAAGCGCGCGCCGCGCTGAAAGAAGGGCAGTTCCCCATCCGCGTCAGCCCGCGCGCCCTGGACGGGCAGCGTTACCCGACGTTCCAGTTCTACGGGAACTTTCCCTACACCGCCCCCGCGCTGCTCATGCTCGTCACCGGCATGAACGCGTACACGGCGTGGAAGGTAATGACGTTCCTGACGGTCGCGCTGGCGGGCATTTACACCTATTTGTGCTCGCTGACGCTCACGCGGCAGGTATGGCCGTCAGTGGTGGCGGGCGTGGTGTTTGTCGCGGCGCCCTATCTCGCCGCCGACGTGCGCGCCCGCTTCGCCTACACCGAGGCAGTCTCGTTCTGCCTCCTGCCGGCCGTGCTCTACTATTCGCTGCGCGCGTTCGTCGCCCCGCGCTGGGGGGCCGTCGTGAAGGGCGGCGTGGCGTGGTCGCTGGTGGCGCTGTCGCACAACATTACCTACCTGTACGGCTCGGCGCTGGTCTGCCTTTTTTTCCTCTCGCTCGCGGCGCCCGACCTGCGGAAGTACACCCGCCGGATGCTTCGGGTGGGGGCCTGCTACGCGGTCGGGCTGGTGCTGTCGCTGTGGTACGTGGCGCCGCAGCTCAAGGCGCTGAATTACCTCGGCATCGCCGCGAGCAACTCAGGCCAGTCGCCGCTGTGGTCCACGATGTGGGCCCCGCCGGACGTGCTGTTTTCGCCGGTGCTCAAAGTCCCCGACGCCCCCGGCTCGACGCCGTACGTCGGGCTCCAGGTGGGCTGGACGATTTTCGCCGCGGCGCTTCTGTCGCTGGCCCTGCTCGTGCAGCTCAGCCGTCGCGGGCTGCGGCGGGGGCTGCAAATCCGGCTGCTGTTGTCGCTGGCCCTGGCGTTTTTCATCGTGTGGTCCCCGGTGGACTTCTGGCGCTACGTCCCCGCCCTGTTCTACAACGTCCAGATGACGTTCCGCGTCCTGATGTTCGTCGTGTTGTGGGGGTCGCTGCTGGCCGGCGTCGCGCTCGCCGCCGCGTTCGCGCGGCGGGGGGGCATGCGGCCGGCGGCGGGGCTGGCGCTGGTGCTGGCGGTGGGGCTGGCGGCGATGCCCAACACGGTCTGGGGCCGGTCGCGCTTCCGCCGGACGTGGCTCGCCGCACTCGAATCGCGGCCCGATTTCGGGCCCGGCGTCGGGATGTACCTGCCGCTGACGGAACGCCTCTCGAACTGGCGAATCGACGCGCCGCCCGGCGTGCCCGTCCTCAACGCGGCCGACGTCCAACCCCACGTGCGTACGGGGAAATCAACCCAGTACGGGGTCACCCTCGCGGAGCGGACGGTGGTCCAGTTGCCAATCCTGTTTTACCCGGGGCTCCACGACGTCCGCGACGCCGGCCGGCCCGTCCGCGGCGCGGGCCAACTCGACGGGCTGCTCGCGCTGGACCTGGCGCCGGGGGAGCATCGCATTCGGGTGCGATTCGAGGGCGTGAGCTGGGCCAACGTGACCAGCGCTGCCCTCTGGCTCGGCGTGGCGGCGTTGTCGGTCGCCACACTCGTGCGGCGGGTGCGAAAGCTTCGTGCGGGGGCGCGGGGCGATTCAAAAGGACAGACTCCTCCGCCGCGCCTTCCCGCGGCCTTTCCCGCGAGCGCGGCGGTCGTGTCCTTCGCCCTCCTGGCGCTGCCGATGACGCTGCCCGCGGGCGCCGACCGGTGGCACAAGTACTCCCTCCGCCGGGCGGTCGGGAAGCTGACGGCGTCGAGTGAATGCGCCCGAGAGTTGGAGGTGCAAAACGCGTTCGACGAAAACGCCACGACCGCGTGGGCGGCGGCCGGCAGCGGCCCCGCCTGGCTGACGGTCGAGCCCCGGGCGCCGCGCCGCGTGTCGCGGATACGGCTCGAGGCGCGGCAGACGACCTTGCTCGAAACGTGGCACACGGTGCGGGTCGTGTTATACCGTGGCGGGCGCATGGCGGCCGAGCAGTCTTTCTCGCTCCCGGACGCGGCCACGCGGCCCGCCCAGGAAGTGACGCTCGACGCGCCGGCGGAAGCGGACCGGATCGAGCTCTATTTTTCCGACCCGGTGTCGGTGATGCCCGACGGCCGCCGGATCGACGCCCGGCTCTGCAACCCGGGATACGCGGAGATTCGCATTGACTGAAGCCGCCGCAACTTCGCCCACAGGCGCCGCCGGCGCCGTTGTTACCGGCCCGGCCGCCGCCGTCGCCGCCGGCGGCGCCGCCGTCGACCCGAACACCCCGCGCACCGCCTGCCCCGTCTGCGCCTCGGCGACCGAGCCGCTCGCAACGCTTCCCGGCAAGGTGGTGCGGCGGCAGTTCGAGCTGCGCCACTGCCCGACCTGCCGCCTCTCGTTCGTCGCCAACCCCTGCACCGACTACGCCCGCGTCTATGACGAGGCCTACTACCGCGGCCGCGGCGCCGACCCGATGGTCGACTACGTCTTCGAGATGGAGTACCCGGAGCGAACGGTCCGGCAGTACGAGTGGCGCGGCATCGTGGCGGCCGTGCGCTCGATGGCCCAGTTGGGCCCGCAGACCCGCTGGCTCGACTACGGCTGCGGCAACGGCGGGCTCGTGCGCTACCTGCGCGACCACGCCGGCATCGCCGCGGCCGGGTACGACGTCGGTTGGATCACGTCGCGCGCCCGCGAATCCGGCCTGCCGATCCTGTCCGACTCGGAGGTCCAAGCCGCCGCGGGGACGTTCGACGTCGTGACGGCGATCGAGGTGCTGGAGCACATCGCCGACCCGCTCGACACCCTCCGCCGGATCCGCGCGCTGCTCAAGCCGGGCGGCTTGTTCTTCTACACCACCGGCAACGCCGAGCCGTTCCGCGGCCGGCTCACCGAGTGGGGCTACGTCCGGCCGGACATCCACATCAGCTTCTTCGAGCCGGCCACGCTGGAGCGGGCGCTTCGGGCGACGGGATTCCGCCCGGAGTTCCGTGGCTTTACGCCGGGGTTCACCGACATCATCCGGTTCAAGGCCCTGAAAAACCTCGGCGTGCGGAAGCGCGCGGCGTGGCAGATACCACTGCCCTGGGGAGCGGCGGCCCGGTTGCTCGACCGGCGGCTAAGGATCAGTGCGCATCCGGTCGGATGGGCGGAGTAGATTTCAGCGCTGGAGCGAGCGATTGAGTCAGACGGACACGACATCATCGAAAGCCGGCGACCTCCCGCCGCTGGCGGGTAAGACGGTGCTGGTCACCGGCGCGTCGCGCGGGCTCGGGCTGGAGGTGGCGCGCCAGTTCGCCCGCGCCGGCGCCGACGTGGCGATGGCGGCGCGCGACAAGGCGGCACTGGTCGACGCCGGCCGGCTCGTCACCGACGACCGGGCGTCGATGGGCCAGCGGGTCCGCTACGACTACGCCGCGGACCTCGCCGACCCGGCGCGCGTCGATGCGCTGGCGGCGGCGGTGCTCAACGACTTTGCCGCGGTGGACGTCCTGGTGAACAACGCTTCGGTGCAGGGGCCGATCGGGCCGCTGGAAACGGTCGACTTCGCCGCGTGGCGGGCAGCGTTCGACGTCAACCTGTTCGCCGCGGCGCGCCTGTGCCAGCTGGTCCTGCCGTCCATGCGGGCGAGCGGCCGGGGAAAGATCATCAACGTCTCCGGCGGCGGCGCCACCGGGCCGCGCCCCGACTTCTCGGCGTACGCTCTCACCAAGGTCGCGATCGTCCGCCTGACCGAGACGCTGGCCGAGGAGCTGAAGGGCACGGCGATCGACGTCAACGCGGTGGCGCCGGGGGCGATGAACACGCGGATGCTGGAGGAGGTCCTGGCGGCGGGGCCGGCCGCGGCGCCGCGCGAGTATGAAGCCGCCGTCAAACGCGCCCAAGCCGGCGGCACGCCGCCCGCCAAGGCGGCGGAACTGATCGTCTGGCTGGCGACCCCGGCGAGCGACGGCATCACCGGCCGGCTCCTCAGCGCCGTGTGGGACGATTGGCGTGGCCTGACCTCGCGCCGCGAGGAACTGGCCAAGTCCGACGTCTACACCCTGCGGCGAATTGTCCCCAAAGACCGCGGGCTGGACTGGTAAGGCCGCTTCCCGGCAGGCCTGCACTACCCTCCCCCTCGTCATCAAGCCATCGGCGATCACCGGCCGATGATCCAGATACAGGGTGTACCCGACCCGCATCGGCCGGCGGGCGCCCGGGAGCTCGTATTCTGGACCGGTCCGGGTACCGACTTTGAAGATGGCATCTCCGGCCGCGTATTCCCCGATTCAACTGACGCCAACGTCGACTCCGGCGACGCCGACGCAGGCGGCGACCGCGTTCGCGGTGGGGCGGTTGAAGGCCCGACTCCGGCGCCGCGCGGCGGCTTCGGCGTCACTCCACACGGCGCACCCGCTCTCGTTCCCGCCGCCCGTCGGCGGCGACCGCGCGCCCGCGCGCACCCACGCGCTGCCGGCGCCGAAGTGGCCGAAGTACGTGCCCCCGCTCACGCCGGAGCAGCGCCGCATCAGCAACGACTTCATGCGGCACTGGCACCGCTTGCTGCCGCGCCACTTCTCCGTCGTCGAGCGCTTCAACCACGGCTACCCCGTCCGCCACGCGCCGCGCGATTTCAAGACCACCCTCGAAATCGGCGCCGGCCTGGGCGAACACCTCGTCCACGAGCCGCTCACCCCCGAGCAGGCGCGCCACTACCACACGCTGGAGCTGCGCGAGAATATGAGCCGCGCGATCCGCGCCCGCTTCCCCCACGTACGCGCCGTCACCGGCGACTGCCAGCAGCGGCTGGGCGAATTCCCCGACGGCTACTTCGACCGCGTCCTGGCGATCCACGTCCTCGAGCACCTGCCCAACCTCCCCGCGGCAATTCGCGAGGCGTACCGCCTGTGCAACAAGCAGCGCGGCGTGTTCACCGTACTCATCCCCTGCGAAGGCAGCCCCGCCTACACGCTGGCGCGGCGCATTTCCGCCCAGCGATTCTTCGAGCGCCGCTACAAGCAGCCCTACGAGTGGTTCATCAGCCGCGAGCACATCAACCGTCCCCGCGAAATCATGGCCGAGCTGAAGCCCTGGTTCGCGACGGCGCAGCGCACCTTCTTTCCCCTCCTGCTGCCGGCGACTTGGTGCAATCTTTGCATCGGTCTGACGCTGATCCCGCGCAAGAACGCCCCTCGTACCGCGGCGGCGTGAGGCGGCCGCTACACTCTCGGACATGCCAGGCCCATCCGACCCGCTCGCCGCCGACCGTCTGTTCTTCGCCGCACTGATCGCCGCCGACGCCTCCACGCTGCGCGACCTGTTGACCGACGACTTCCTGCTCATCGACGTCATGAGCGGCTCCGAGGTACCGCGGGAGACGCTCCTCGAGCTCGTCGGCTCCGGCCGGCTCCGGTTCGATTCCGTCGTTCCGGCGGAGGTCCGCGTGCGACGCTACGGCCCGGCCGCCGTCGTTACCGGGCGCACCGAGATGACCGGGCGTTTCGGCACGACACCGTTTTCCGCCCGGAGCCGCTACACCCACGTTTTCGTCGAGCTGTCCGGTCGCTGGCGCCTCGCGTCGGCGCAGGGGACCGCCATCGCGCCTGGGCCTTGATGGGCGCGCGCGGACGACAGGCGTCAACGCCGTCCGTAGAATCCCCCCATGCTCCAGACCATCGCCTGGACCGGTTCCGCCGCCCGGCTGCTCGACCAGACGAAGCTGCCGACGGAGACCGTCTACGTCGACGTCGCCAACGAAAAGCAGATGCACGACGCCATCCGCCGGCTCGTAGTGCGCGGCGCGCCCGCCATCGGCGTGGCGGCGGCGTTCGGGGTTTACCTGGGGGTGAAGGACTTTCGCCCAGCCGACGGGGCGCTGCTGAAGTTCATGGCGCGGGTGAACGAGGTCTGCGACTACCTCGCCACCAGCCGGCCGACGGCGGTGAACCTGTTCTGGGCGATCGACAAGATGCGCCGCGCCGCCCGCGACGCCGGCCGCGACTCGCGCGCCGAGGACGAGAAGCTCACGATCGACCTGATCAAGGCGCGCCTGCTGTCGGCCTGCCAGGAGCTGCTCGAGGACGACACCCGCGTCTGCCGCGCCATCGGCGAGCACGGCGTGAAGCTGCTCGAAGAACTCGCCGGCGCCGGAAAAATGCGCCAGGGCGAGCTGAACATCCTCACCCACTGCAACGCCGGCGGCCTGGCGACGGTGCAGTACGGCACGGCTCTTGCCCCGATTTACGTCGGCGCCGAGAAGGGAATGAAGTTCCACGTCTTCGCCGACGAGACGCGCCCGCTGCTCCAGGGCAGCCGGATCACGGCGTACGAGCTCCGCGAGGCCGACATCCCCGTCACCGTCATCTGCGACAACATGGCCGCGACGGTCATGAGCCAGGGCAAGGTTCACGCGGTGATCGTCGGCACGGACCGCGTGGCCGCCAACGGCGACGTCGCGAACAAGATCGGCACGCACAACGTCGCGATCCTCGCCAAACACTTCGGCCTCCCGTTCTTCGTCGCCGGCCC
>Ga0207691_10006065_pt1 | contig 11675 bp, 15 predicted proteins | sample KBSM13metaG_FD_184327 | JGI IMG/M metagenome (GOLD analysis project Ga0207691, IMG submission 184327) | Miscanthus rhizosphere microbial communities from Kellogg Biological Station, Michigan, USA - KBS M1-3 metaG (SPAdes) (version 2) | ecosystem: Host-associated > Plants > Roots > Rhizosphere >...
ATGGCGCCTGCTCGCCGGACTCGAGCGGCTCGATCGCCAACAGCGTCGCCGGCTCGGTGACGAGCTCATCGCCCGGGTACGTCGTGAACCGCACAACGCGAGCCTTCTCTGGGCAATGGGGCGTTTCGGGGCACGTGCCCCGGTGTACGGGCCACTGAATTCCATTGTGCCTCCTGCGTCCGCGGAGAGCTGGCTTGAGGAACTCCGAGCCACGAGATCTTCTGGCAACGACACCTATGCGGCTGTCGCTGAAATTGCCGCGCGGACTGACGACCCCGCGCGCGATATCAGCGATGACGTTCGCCAGGCGACCCTCATCTGGCTCGAAAAATTCGGTGCGCCGAGTGACGTCGTCCGCATGGTTCGGGAATCGATTGCGACACAGCGTTCTATGCCAGCGCGACTTTACGGAGAGCCCCTGCCGCTGGGCCTCCGTCTCGACGGGCCATAGTGCCGGCATCATTGTGGTAGTGGCTACCACAAAGTAGATCTGTGTGCGATCAACCCACGTTCAGTGAGTCGCCAGGCCTCATTGAGTCATCGCGCCGGCGTAGTGTGTGTGGGTGCGGTTGTAGAGGGGGACGTCCGAGCGCCGCCAATGGCTGCGACGTCGCTACCTGCGCGTTCAGTTCAGTGGCGCTACGGATGTCGGGAGCGAGGAAAGGCTCTCTGCGTACCTGGAGAGCGACCATACCAAGCCATCCGCAACTACTTCAATGCGCTGTGCAAGTACCATCAATATCGGGTGGAGAAATATGCGAACGCCGATGGGACGAACAGGATGCTCTCCTATACGGGCAAGTATTCGGAAAAGGCCAGTTGGAAACGCCCGTATATTTCAAGAAGGATTGGCCGGCCAAGACGTGGTGAAGCATCGCGGCTCAGCATAGGGAGCTTTCATATGGGAGACACATACTCGGCAGGACAAGCCGGCGCGATCGGCCCGGGTGCCACCGCCAGCCAGCTTACTTTCCAGCAGGTCTGGGCCCAGCTGCAAGGGTCCACGAGCGTTGAAGAACTCGCGAAGCAATTAGGTGCGCTTCGGATGGCGATGAGGTCCGCGGCGAGCGAACCTGAGCACGAGCTGTCAATCGGTGCCGTTGCCGCGGCAGAAGCCGCAGCCAAGGCGGGTGACGGCGTGAGAACCCTCGAATATCTCAAGAAGGCTGGCAATTGGGCACTTGATGTCGCGACCAAAATCGAAGTGAACATAGCCTCGTCTGCTTTGAAGGGTTCACTCGGACTGCCTTAACGGTTCCAAAATCGGCGCCCGCGGAACCGCTGTGAAAGAGATCGAACGCCCATACTCAGCGGCTTTCTATTGCCGAACCTCGACGACGGGATGCCATCGATGCAGGACTAATCCCTGCGGCCACAACGGTGGACGATCAGATCGATACCGCGTGGAGGGGCGCGAAAGCCAGACTCGTCCTTGCACAGATGCGGAACGCTAAGGCCTCGTGCTGTTGTGGCGGTACTAGCTATGCTGCCGTCGGTCTGACACTTTCCGAGTTGGTTCGTGATGCCGAGAACCTGGCGCAAGGTGCATGGCCTCACGCGCCAGCCGGCCATCGCGATCGTGAGCCGTACGCTCGACTTTCCCATACCACCCTCGCTAGAGCGGCATGAGCAGCCGGTCCACATCATCACCGCCGCCGACGCGCCCACCGATCGCGTTGCGTTCTGGCGCGAGCGCGGCTGCGAGGTAGTCTTCGGCGGTCGAGGCACCTCGGTAGAGGGCGCGCCGATGATCCGCGCGCTGGGCGCGCGCGGCTACGCGCGACTGTATCTCTTAGCCGGCCCGCAGATGCTCGAGACGGTGCTGAGAGACGGGTCGCTCAGCCGTCTGTACCTGACCTTGACGCACCAGCTGATCGGAGGAGAGATGTTCCACACGCTGACCGCAGGCCCTCGGTTAGGGCGCGCAGGCCGGCTGCATCTGCACACGCTCTACTACGACCCAGTGGCGCCCAAGGGGACGGGGCAGTGGTTCGCGTCATTCGACGTGCGGAGGCAGCCGTGATGGCCTCAGGCGGACTTATCCGTACGGGTAGTTCGCGGCACACGAAGATCCGGCCCCGCGAGCGAACCTCTCTTCGGATAGAGGTCATTTTCTACCAGATCACGAGGCACTAGCGCGAACCGTCCATCCGTTCGGTGCGGAACATCGTGAGCTCCCAGAGGCCGTGCCGTTCATCGTGGCGAACAATGTATGTGTCGCCATCTTCCCCTTTCAGTTTGAAGTACCGGTGGTCCGGCGCAAGCCACGCATCGAGAACTTCCCCAACCGCAATTAGACGGTCCGCGAGAATCAGCGTGCGCGGCGTCTGCTCGCCTCGGTGTCCTGCGTAACACTCGACGCGGATTTCAAGGAGCTGCTCACGCATGGAAGCGTCATGCAGAAGCCGCCTGCGGTCTGACCACTCTCGCACACGCTGAGCATCTGAATGTTGTCAATGGCCGTTGCAAGCGGCTTGATTCGGCAGCCGCGATCGAATTGAGATGTTGGCAGTGAGGACACCGCCACGACAGGTGCCGTTCAGTAATCGCGACCTTCACTGGTCTCGCAGCCGACGGCAGCGCGATGAACGCGCCGGATGGTGTTCGGACCAAGAATGCTTCTCCGACGAGAACGTCGAGCGCTTCGCGGCAACGGGGCGCGTTTAGATTCCAGAGACGGCAGGCCTGAGCGATTGTGATTTTCAGACCGGGCATTTCCAGGAATTCGCCGCGGATACGGTCGAGCAGCGCAGGCGAGACACTCATGACGAACTCCTGTTGCGATTAAGTTATCTTTGAACCTGGACCTGCGCGGGACCGAATCGCACCGATCGCAGGCACGAATCGCGCTCGTTCACCATACACGCCAGATTCGACGGGATCAACACATCAATACTGGTCGGAGCCTTTCCGCAGGTGCCGAGCCTCAAATTCGAAAGGTGAGAGATCGGAAGGTGAGAGATGAGTAGTCTCTCTTCTGCTACTGCAGCTCGTCATAAAATCCAGCGAAGACCTGCAGGGCTCCAGACTGTGCCGTGGATGTCAGCGGGCCCGACGGTATATCGCTTGCTGGCGGCAACTACGAGCCTGCTGTGTCGATGGAGGTCCCGATGTCAGTCGCTAGAGTTGTAGAAATCAGTTCGACTTCGAACAAGAGCTTCGACGACGCAATCAGTCAAGGTATCGCGCGCGCGAACAAAACTCTTCGCGAAATCCGGAGTGCGTGGGTGAAAGAACAAGAGGTTCACGTCGACGGCGGCAAGATCGCTGCGTACAAGGTCAATCTGATGGTCACTTTCGTTCTGGAAGACACGATGGGCGAATGACCCACCCATCTGGGGTAGGACTATGACTGACCAGCGTCGCACCGGTACTGACCGACGATGACGACTCCGAAACGGAGCAACGCCTGCGGAATGCCGAAGCCGCGATCGATATGCTGCGCGACACGACGAGCGGCTTGGAGCGAGAGATCGCGCTCATGCGCGCCGACCTCGAACGGCTTCGCCAGGAAAGCGAGAAGGCATCTGGCTCGAAGTTGTCGTAACCGGAAGTTGGGCGAGCTGGACGACCCTTCTTCAATCGGTGATGTCGACCGATTGCCCGTGAGTTCGAATGCCACTTCTCGAAGGCGTTGCCGTTCGCGCGAATTGTACGTCGCCGGCGGGCGTGGGCCTCCCGCCGACCGTCGAGGAACGTTCCCAAACGCCTGTTGAGCTCCGAGGACGTGGCCAGGTGGAAGACTGCCTCGGCTCCCTCTTCGACGGTGCTGTGTGCCCTCAATCCGGCTTCCCTCACCATCTTTGTTCATGGTTGCGGGGTGAATGGCGTTGGCTGTGACACCCTACTCTGGAGTACCACGGCCAGGTCGAGCGTGAGCATCGCGAGAGCCAGCTTGCTTTGCCCGTACGCTTGCTTGCCGTCGTACTCACGCGTCAACATCACGTCATCGAAGTCGATGGGGACCTGTCGGATTGATGCAACGTTGACGATCCGCGATGGAGCGCTCCCGCGCAGCGTGGGAAGCAGCAGGTGCGTCAACAGAAACGGCGCGACGTATTTGACCGCAAACCGGAGCTCATGGCCGTCACGGCTGATCTCTCTGCGGCCACCGGCGGGCCGAAACCAAAAGCCGCATTGTTGATCAGGATATTAGACGATCGTGCGCGGACATGACTTCATCCGCCAGACGTGGCACTTCATCGAGCGACCCGAGATCGGCGCGATAGTAATCCACATGTGATCGCGGCGCCTCGCGCTGGATCTTTCCGACCGTGTCGCCTCCTTTGGTGTCGCTCCGGCCGTGCACGAGACCTGCGCCCCTGCTGCCGCGGCACGTGTTGCCACCAGTCTGTCGGCGCGGTCCCTCGAGCCGGTGATCAGCACCGTGCCTGCGTCAGATCCATGCAGTTTGCATCACCGCTTCGCCGCGGGCGGTCTTCTGTGCGGCGGCCCGCCCCTGAAGGATCCGCTTCGCCCGCTCGAGCTCGGTGCGCCGTCGCGCGCTGAGGTTCTTCCCGCCGCGATTGATGAAGTATTGATCATTCGGATTCCGGACCCGAGACCGCGTAAGGACACATCGTTGCGCATGTGCTTATCGAAAAGTCCATTGAGGATAGGCACTCCATTTCGAAGTCCGTAATCAGCGTGTCAGCCTGTGACTATCGAAAAGTCCGAAGACGACACAAGCGCCGGTCCAGCCACCAGGCACCAAAACGTGAACTGAGCGAGATGATTCACGAGGAATGTCCGCCACGTCTGTGACGGTTCCTCGGCAGGCCGCGGAGGTACCGCGACACGGTGCGTTCTGAGACGACGATCCCGAGCTTGAGTAACTCCGTGAATCCGCGGAGCGCCCCAAAGGCGATTCTCTTGAGCCAAGCGCTGAATCAGGGCTCGATACTCTGAATCGATCCGTGACCTGCCAGGACGTCGCGACCGGCGGCGCCAACGTCGATGGAGCGCATCGCGATGCCAACGGTCGACGGTGGCCAGCAGCAGCGCGTCTCTCCACCGAGGCCACGAACGTCGCAACACCAGCAGCCAGAGCAGACGGTCAAATGGGCGAAAGCGACGATTCGAACTAACGAGTACGCGCAACTGGTGGCGGAGGGCAAGGATCTCGAGCAGCAGGTCTCGACCGTCGACAGGGCGAACCCGACCGCGGCGACAGCCCGGACGAGGTGACCCATCACGCGTAGAATGGCGAGCGCCGGCGCCGACGATTTTGCCGGACGCCGTATTGGCGAGGCACAGCGCACGGATGCTGCAAACAGCTGCCTGCCGTCTTCAGTGCCGAGGAACAATTCGTCTCCGGTGCTGGACCAACGAGCATCACGGCCACCGCTGCACGACGAACTTCATGCGGGCGCTCGAGAACGCGGCGAGGATGACGACAGCGCGTTTTCTTTGCTGATCCTGCCTCGCGTTGTGCTCCTGAACGAACCGTCCGAATTACATCAGTCTCTTCGCCTGCCGCGGCCGTTGGAGTATCTTCAGCCCAACGAAGTGGAGCCTGCCCGATGGGGACGAAATCGATTCGGCGGTCGTTGGCCATCCCGCTCATCGCAGTCTTGCTGTCCGTACCTGCTGCCGCGCAGTGGATTAAGTATCCGACGGCTGGAGTCCCGCACCTCCCAGACGGCAAGCCGAATCTCGCCGCCCCGGCACCACGCGCGGCCAACGGCACACCAGACCTTTCCGGGATCTGGGCACCGCGCCGACAGGCGCTTAAGGTCGAGCAGGGCACCGTCAACCTCCCGCCGCAGATGGTAAACATCGCGGACGGTTTGAAGGGCGGATTGCCGTATCAGCCCTGGGCGCGCGCACTCGCGGAGACTCGCCAGGCCGACAAGTCGAAAGACGTGCCGTCGAGCCGCTGCCTGCCGCTCGGACCACTGCTCGCGCACACGTATCTGGACCCGCGAAAGATCGTCCAAACACCCGGGTTGCTCGTGCTTCTGAACGAGCGCGACTTCTCGTATCGACAGATCTTCACCGACGGCCGGCCGCTGCCTGAAGACCCCAACCCGAGTTGGTACGGGTACTCGTCTGGGCATTGGGACGGTGACACACTCGTTGTCGAGACGAACGGGCTGCGCGACGGACTATGGCTTGACTTTCAAGGCGATCCGATCACGGCTTCGGGGAGAATGACGGAGCGATTCCGTCGGCCGAATTTCGGTGCGCTGGACATCGAGGTCACGATCGACGATCCGAAGGCCTACACGCGACCGTTCACAGTCACCGTGCACCAGTTCCTCATGGTCGACACGGAACTCCTCGAATTCGTGTGCTTAGAAAACGAAAAAGATCAGTCGCACCTGGTCGGCAAGTAAACGAAGGTCTCACGTCACGATGCGCGTGCTGCATGACCAGCTCGAATTGGGATGACGAGCCTATTCCGCTCCGACGCGAGACCGCAACGATGTGTTGGGACTCGGTGCCGATCTAGGAACCGACGTCCGTGCTCTGTAATGCCTGGGGACGTCGGGTTCCAATCCACTTCACGATTCTTCGTGGGACGAGAGGGACGAAGGGGAACGCTGAATCCTCTATGGCAGGACGAACCGTACCCAGGCCTGTGGCGCGGCGGAGCGACGCTCCCTATCGCGGCCTGAGGCGCCGGTCGCGCAGGCGGCCGAGGGGCATCAGGATTACCGTACGCAGGCCTTCGATCGGCGAGAGTTGATCGATCGAGCGGAAGGCCTCGATCACGAGATGCTGGATCACCGTGCGCTCGCTGTGCTCCTCGCCCTCCTGGATACACGAGAGCCGATGCAGCGCGTAAAAGCCGAGGGCAAAGGAGATCGCAAACAGAAACTCCCAATGCCGGAACTGCAGCACGGTGATCTGTTGCGTGATTCCCGGCGACGTCCACGAGAAGGAAAGGGCGAGCTCGCGCGCGGCGAACCAGTTGGCGAGCACGCCGCCGGAGAGTGCGGCGAGGCCGGCGGCAAGCGAGCCCGCGAGCGTGACCGCGGCGAGGTAGGCCATGCCGTGCCCCTGCGGCGCAAGCTTAAGGCCAAGGTTGCCGGTGGCAAGGCCGATGCCGCCACTGGCCGCCCCCATGACGACCTGGATGAAGAAGAGCAGCGGCAGCGTGAAGGCGTGGCGCTCGGGAAGCGCGATGAAGGCGAGCGCGATGAGCGAGGCGAAGTACGCGGGCAACGCGACGTTGAGAATAGCCTTGTTCGAGAGCCGGTCGGACAGCCGTCCCCACCAGGCCATGGTGAGCGCAGTAGCAATCTGCCCGCCGGCCCACGTCGTCGTGACCGTGCCGAGCTCGTAACCGATCTGCCGTACGAGGTACACGGTGATGAAGGGCGCGGCGACGTTGGAGGCGAGATTCCAGGCAGCCATGAAGGCCACTACCTTCCGGAAGTTGGCGTCGACGAGCGGCGCGCGCAGCAGCTCGGTGAGCGGGAGGGGCGGCCCCGTGCGGCGCATCGGCGGCTCGGGCACACGCAGCAGGTAGTGCGAGCTCATGAACCCCGCCGCGCCTGCGGCGACGAACGCGATGGCGTAGGCCTGCAGCCGGTCCCCCACCGGCCACGCCTGCACGAGGTAGCCGGCGCTGAGCGCCCCGAGCGATGAAAGCACCGTCGACCAGAAGAGCCGCCGCGAGAAGAGCGTTCCCAGCGTTTCGCGCGGCACCACCTCGTGCACCCAGCCATTGAACGCGCAGCCGGCGATGGCCCCGGACAGCGAGATCGCCGCCTGTACCACGACGAGAAGTGAGAGCTGCAGTAGCCGCCCCTCCGCGAAGGCCACGAGAGCGAGCGACAGGATGAGCGTGCGCGCCACGGTGACGGCGAGAAGCACGATCTTCCGCCGCTGCCGGACGCGCTCGATGAGCACGATCGCAGCGAGCTGCGAAATCTGCGCGAGGAAAGGGATTGCAGCGAGCAGGCCGATGATCACCGAGGACGCGCCGAGCTCGAGCGCGAAGCCCACCAGGATCACTCCGCCGTAAAGTGCGCCGGCGGTCGTGGCCCAGGCGGCATCCTTCACCAGAGCTCGCTCGCCTCGCGCCAGGTCCTCGGGTGTAACCGTATCATCCGGACGCAGCCGCATCGGTCTCAATGATGCCGCCGTTGACCCGATCGTCCTTAGAGGGCCGCTGCGGCAGAGCGCGTCGTATGGCCGACCGACACGACCTGGCGGACGTCGCCCGCTGGTCGGCGTCGGCATCCAGGTTTGACTGTGAGTGGTCAAGGCCAGCGTCACAGTCGAGCCAAGGGCTCGCCTGAACAATTGCGTTCGGCCTTGCCGCTTCACGGTCGAACGGTGGGGTACGCATCAGGCCCTCCGTCGCGGGTCATCGGCGAGGGTACGGTATCAGAGAGCCATGATGCGTGGTTCGTTGTTAGAAGTTCGGCGCCGCGTCGACCGTTTGGCTCTCGCCATTGTCTGCAGCCGGGCTCAGCATCGCATCGACTTGCTTCATCACGTACTTTGTTCTGACGCGACGAACAAGGACAGCGCAAAGCTGACGAGGCTGACGACGAAGGCACCTAGAAAAGCGGACGTGAAGTTCGCGACGTGAAAGCCGAGTTCAAGCGCGTCAGAGACGATGCCCGTCAACCAGAGCATCAGGCCGTTCAACACGAGGAGAAACAGCCCCAACGTCACGAGAAGAAAGGGAAACGTCAGGACCAACAGGATCGGTCGGACCGCCACATTCAGAACGCCGAAGACGAGAGCGGCGGCGAAGAGCAGCCACCAGTCGCCGGTAAAAGAGATGCCGGGCACGATCTCGGTAGCGACCCACAATGCCGTGGCATTGATCACAAATCGGACGAGCAGGTTCACGTGACGACTTTACGTCGTTTGCGGCTCGGTGGGAGATCAAGCCGAATGGGCGTGTCATTGCGGAAGCTGTCGTTGAGGCGTAGTGTACAAGCGAGCAACGCGATGATGGCTTGGCGCGAGATCCCTGCTCATCGTGCTCGACAGTAGTCATGGCCAGACGTCGGACGGCGCGCGATATGGAGCGCGTCGCGGCGGCGCGGCCGCCGCGACTGAGGCGTCCGCCGGCACCTCCCGGGGATGCGCTCAGTATGCTTGCTCGGCGAGGCTTGCGTCCCTCGCTCGCCCGTCCGGATTTGCCGTTCCCTCCAGACATCTCGAGTGAAACCGCCTACGCATTGGCCGAGCGGCTCGGGCAGTACGCGTTCCGCCTGTTCGTGCGCGGTGTGATTCAGCATGGCGACGGCTTCACGCCGGCTGAAACGACGAGCTATCTCAGTGCAGCCCAGGCCCAGACGTTCCAGGCACACGGCATTGGCGGCGATCTTGACCTGCTGGCGGCGGGAGAAGGGAAGCTGATCTACGTCGAGCTCATGTCGTCGCCGCCAAAGCATCTGACTAACGGCGAGATCACGGCGTTCTTCGATCGCGTCCGGCTGGTGAGGCCCGACCTGGCCCTCTTCGTGGTCGATACGGCGCTGCGGCTCTCCGATAAGGTCGTTCCGATGTTGACCGAGGAACTGCCGTTCTAAAGGACGCCTGCGGCCTCCCGCGTCGAGAAGGAATTGTGGGCGCTCGGCCGGCATCTCTACGTCGTGAACAGTTTGTCCGATCTGATGACGAACATCGGGCGTGCATTGCGGAGGGTCTGCTTTCACAGCACCCGCCGCTTGTCTAGGAGAGAGAAGGGTGTGAGGTGAACAGTGCAATTCGAACACTTTCAGTTCGGTGTCATTGATATCGACGGAGTGACCTACGAACACGACGTCGTCCTCGATCGAGGCGTGATCCATCGCCGGAAGAAAAAGGCGTCCAAAAAGTTCCGCGAGACGTTTGGACACACGCCGCTGTCGGTGGAAGAGAACATTCCGTGGAAGTGCACGCGCCTGGTCATCGGCACCGGGGCGTACGGCCGTTTGCCTGTGATGGATGACGTGAAACGGCAGGCCAAGGACCGTGGGGTCACGTTGGTTGTGCTGCCGACGACAGAAGCCATCAAGGTGCTGCAGAAGCACCCAAAGAAAACAAACGCGGTCCTTCACGTCACATGCTGACTGACCCGTCCGGCACTCTCCCGGCTTACCTTCGGCTCGGTGGTGACGCGCTCGCCAGCCGCGCGCGTCGCGCCGTCGCCACACTTGGGGACTGTCGTGCCTGCCCGCGCGATTGCGGCGTGAACCGTCTCGAGGATCGCTGGGCGGCTTGCAAGACAGGCCGTTACGCAGTGGTCTCGAGCTTCTTCCCGCATTTTGGGGAGGAGGACTGCCTGAGAGGATGGAATGGCTCGGGCACGATCTTCTTCGGGCACTGCAATCTGCGCTGCGTCTTCTGCCAAAACTTCGACATCAGTCAGGACATCAAGCCGACAGCCGAGCGCGGATCGACGCCGCGCGAGATCGCCGACATGATGCTGTGGCTACAGGCCCAGGGGTGTCACAACATCAACTTCGTCACACCCGAGCACGTGGCGCCGCAAGTCATCGAAGCCGTCAGCATCGCCGCCGAGCTCGGCCTCCACCTGCCGATTGTGTACAACACGAGCGCGTACGACGCGCTCGAGAGCGTCGCCCTCCTCGAGGGCATCGTTGACATCTTCATGCCGGACTTCAAGTACTGGTCGGACGAGCGGAGCAAGGTCTATCTGAAAGCGGCGGACTACCCACGCGCCGCGCGTGCTGCGATACAGGCGATGCACGCCCAGGTGGGCCCGCTCGTCGTTGATGAGGACGGGCTGGCCCGGCGAGGTCTGCTCATCCGGCATCTGGTGATGCCCGGCTGTCTGGACGAGACGAGAGCCATTCTCGAATGGATTGCCACGACGCTCGGCTCCGACAGCTACGTCAACCTGATGGACCAGTACCATCCCGCCGGCAAGGTGGGTGAATCGGCGTATCCCGAAATCAACCGGACGTTGACCTCTGCGGAGTTTCGCGAGGCATGGCGCATCGCGAGCGAGCTCGGGCTGCAGCGTCTGGACGTCCGCCGCCCGCACCCGCGTCTGCGACGACGGATGCTGCTCGTGAGCGTATGACCACAATGCACTTCGGTGGCACAGGAGTTTGCCATGCCGGTCTATGAATTCGCCTGCCGTGATTGTCAGAAGACTTTCGAGATCCTGGGTGCAAGGTGAGCCAAGGCCTGGAGTTCGGACCGAGACATGCCTACTTAACAGCGCGCATGGCCTCGACCCACGCAGCCAGTCGGACGAAACTGGCTGATACGTACGGGGCAACGCGTCGACGAGGTCATCGCCCGCACGTCTGGTGACAACATTCGCGTGTTGAATTCGAACTGGCCCAAGTGATTCGCGATAAATGTGCGCCAGGTCTGTGACGGTCTCTGCGGCCGGTCTCGCAGGTAACGCGACACGGTGCGTTCTGAAACGACGACTCCGAGCTCGAGCAGTTCGCCGTGAATTCGCGGCGCACCCCACAGGCGATTCTCCTCAGCCAGGCGCCCAATGAGATCGCGACACAGCACATCGATGCGTGGTCGTCCAGGACGTCGCGAACGGCGCCACCAGCGGCGAATAAACCGATGGCGGTGCCACCGATCGACGGTCGCCGATTGGCGACGGACAGCATTCGTTATTGCGGAGTACGGACGGATGACCGCGCCAGTTCCCGAGCCTACCGCGCTCCGTTACGCCGCGCCATAAATATGGCACAATAGCCTCATGCGCACGACTGTCGATATCCCTGACG
>Ga0207691_10006067_pt1 | contig 11675 bp, 12 predicted proteins | sample KBSM13metaG_FD_184327 | JGI IMG/M metagenome (GOLD analysis project Ga0207691, IMG submission 184327) | Miscanthus rhizosphere microbial communities from Kellogg Biological Station, Michigan, USA - KBS M1-3 metaG (SPAdes) (version 2) | ecosystem: Host-associated > Plants > Roots > Rhizosphere >...
CTAGATTTCTTCCGTCAGCACGGCAATTATCTGAAGCCCTCGAGCATGTCGACCATGTCGTTGATCGGGGTGGCGATGCGCGGCATGTTGATCACGCTGTCGGTGTACACCGCGATCCTGGCCGCGATGCTCTGGGCCATGCAGGTCGGCGGCATCCTGCCCGAAGCCAAAGACCTTTCCGGATGGCAGGGGCAGCCGCAACGTATCGAATCGCTGCTGCTGTTCGTCGGGCTGGTCATCAGCGGCGCGTTCCTGTTGTTTGGCATCGCGAGCTGGTTAGGCAGTATTCCCACCAAGGCGGCGGTGTTCATTGGCGCCGTCCCGCCGATCCTCTTCGTGATCGCGGCGGTCTGGCTGCTGCGCAACCCCGATGGCAGTTTCTCGCTGAACCGGGATGATCTGCACTGGCGATGGCCTGTCAGTCTGGGGTTCCTCGTGGCCGCCGGCGCCTGTCTGGTGCTGTTGTGGTGGGCCAAGGACGACTACGACCAGGCGCGCAGCGGAACGCACGTGGTTCACAAGTGGCAGTACCGGGTACGCATCCTCTACCAGCAGGTGCTCGGCCCATTGCTCACCGGGCTCACGTTGCTGGTTGCCGTGTGGAGCGTGCCGCACGTCTACCGCCTCATCGACACCCAGCTCGGCGGTCTCAAGGCCGGCGTCTCGAGTTCCGTCCTGGGCGTGATCGGCGCGGTCTACCAGTTCATCGCGGGCCGCGACAAGAAATCCACCTCGTCGGTGTTTTCGACCTTGCGCATCCTCGTGACGGCCGTGCTCCTGGTGTACGGCATCCTGCTGGTGGCGTACTGGATCGTGCAGAAGGGCGGCGACAAGTCCTTCCTGATCGCGGGGATCGACCTGCCGCTGCTCGCCATCGTGAGCTTCGCGGGGGTATTCGCGGGCTTCATCGTCAACGCCAACTACATCGGCATCGGCCGCATGTACCGCGACCGGTTGATGGAGCTCTTCATGCCGGACAAGGAAGCCATCCGCGACAACCAGTGGCGCCGCGCCGGGAATGCCGACCAGTTCGCGCTCACCAAACTGGTCGACGAAGCAGGAACGCCGCAACGTCCCATGCACCTCGTGAACTGCAACGTGGTCATGGTCGGTGCGCGCCAGGACCGGTTTCGCGGCCGTGGCGGCGACAGCTTCGTATTGAGCCCGCGATTCAGCGGCAGCAGCGCCACCGGCTGGATAGAAACCAGCAAACTCGGCGACGGCCAGTTCACGCTCGCGACTGCCGTAGCAGCTTCCGGTGCCGCGGCCAGCCCTCATGCCGGCGTCGCGGGCCGCGGAATCACGCGCAATCCGCTGGTATCGCTGCTGCTCTCGCTGACCAACGTGCGCCTGGGTTACTGGATCCGCAATCCGCGCGCCTCGCAGACGCCGAAGACCTGGCACAAATGGTTCCCGCCCAATCTGCTGGCGCCGGGCATCCGCCAGGGGTTGTTCGGCAGCGGCACGACCGAGAATGCGTTCTTCATCGAGCTCACCGACGGCGGCCATTTCGACAACACCGGCCTCTACGAGCTCATCCGCCGGCGCGTCCGCATCATCGTGCTGTCACAGGGCAGCCAGGACCTGAGCTTTTCAATGGACGATCTCGCCAACGCCATGGAGCGCGTGCGCGTCGATTTTGGCGTGCACATCCGCTTCACCAGCGAGACCTATCCACTCGGCGCGATGCGGCCGGCCGAGCTCGGCGCCGTTGTCAAACGCGGCTGGGCGGTCGGCACCATCAAGTATCCGGGCACCCGTTCGCAGGGCATCCTGCTGTACCTGCAGGCCACCCCCATCGCGGGCATGAACCCCGACACGGTCTCGTACTGGCGCCGCAATCCCGACTTCCCCAACCAAACTACCGCCGACCAGTTCTTCGACGAAGAACAGCTCGAGGCCTATCGCGAGCTCGGCATGGGCATCGCCCAGACCGCAGTCGAGGCGCTCAAGGGCGGATACGAGCCCTGGGACGAGCCCATGACCGCGCTGCGCAAGACGTTCGGCTGGTAGTATTCCGTTCGCTTGGGGATTCGTTGGTCGGGGGAGTTTCAGATGAAGATGATCACTACGGCTCTGGCGCTGTCGATGGCGCTCGGAGCGGGCGCCGTTTGCGCGCAGAAGTTCGAAGGACTGGCCAGGACCCCGCAGATGGGCTGGAACAGCTGGAACAAGTTCGCCTGCAACGTGAGCGAACAGATGATCCGCGAGACCGCAGACGCCATGGTCACGAGCGGCATGAAGGATGCCGGGTACTTGTACGTGAATATCGACGACTGCTGGCACGGCGAACGTGACGCCAAAGGATTCATCCACCCCAACGCGGAGCACTTTCCCTCGGGCATGAAGGCGCTTGCCGATTACGTGCACTCGAAGGGCCTGAAGTTAGGCATCTATTCGGATGCGGGCTGGAAGACCTGTGGTGGCAAGCCCGGAAGCCGCGGCTACGAGTTTCAGGACGCGCAGACCTATGCGGAGTGGGGCGTCGATTACCTGAAATACGACTGGTGCAACACCGAGGGCCTCAAGGCCGAAGGCGCATATCTCACCATGCGCGAGGCACTGCGCAAGGCCGGCAGGCCCGTGCTGTTCTCGCTGTGCGAGTGGGGCGACAACAAACCCTGGGACTGGGGCAAACCCATCGGGCACTCGTGGCGCACCACGGGCGACATCTGGGACTGCTTCGACTGCGTGGAAGACCACGGCACCTGGCAGTCGCGCGGCGTGTTGCAGATCCTCGATCTGCAGGACGGCCTGCGTGTGCACGCCGGCCCCGATCACTGGAACGACGCCGATATGATGGAGGTCGGCAACGGCGGAATGACGGTCAACGAAGACCGCGCGCACTTTTCCATCTGGGCGATGCTCAATTCGCCTCTGATCGCCGGCAACGACATTCGCAACATGTCGAAAGAGACCGCCGCCATCCTCACCAACAGGGGAGTCATCGCGCTCAACCAGGATCCGCTCGGCGTGCAGGCGTTCAAGTACGCCTCTCGTGATGGTGTCGAGTACTGGTTCAAGCCACTCGAGGGCGGCGACTGGGGGTTCATGGCGCTCAACCGCAACAAGGACGCCCGCAAAATAACGTTCAACTGGAAAGCGGAGCCGGTGAACGATGACCTGTCGAAGCGGGATGCGGCCTTCGCAAAGACGCGCTACCGGCTGCGCAATCTTTGGAACGGACAAATCTCGGGCAACACATCGAAGGCTTTGTCGAGCGAAGTGCCCGGACACGACGTGCTGGTGCTGCGGTTGATCACGCCCTGAGCCACTGGCGAACGAGTTGAATCCGTTGACGCGAGCGCCTCGCCATCAAAAGACGACGCTCGCGCTCTCCTTCGGCTTCACCACAACGGGCTTCGATGCATTCACGCGACCCTTGATACGCACCGTGTGATTGCCGGCGGGAGTCGGCACGGCGTCGCCGCCGACGACCCCACTGGCGATCACTTGCCCCTGGGCATTCACGACTTCGAATCCCGGGCGCAGCGCTTCGGTCAGCGACTTGTCGAGTCCGGCCGCATCCTTGGCGTCGAAGAACGCGCCGCCGCCGGCGTCCGACCAACGCCGGAAGGTGGTCGCCAGTTTTTCATCTTCCAGTGCAAATCCCACGATGCTCACGCGCGTGCCGATGCCGGCCTTGCGCAGACGCTCGATGGCCGCGGCCGGATCGCCGCCGCAGGTCTCCTCGCCATCGGTGACCAGCACGATGAGCTTTTCACCGGCGACGCTCTTGAGATCGTCCGCGGCCTTGTCGAGCGAAGCGCCGATCGGAGTCTTCGCGCCGTTTTTCGCAACGAGCGCGGCGATGCGTTGGGCCACGGCGGCGGGGTTCAAAGGGCCCACTGGCACGTCGAGATCCGTCTGGCAGGAATCGACTTCGCGGCCGAACACGCGGAAGGCAAACGGTGTGCCGGCGGGGATGGTGGAGGAGGTGAGCTTGGTGAGCGTCTTCTTGGCAATGTCGATGCGCCGCTCTCCGCCTAACTTCTGCAGCATGCTGCCGGAGGCATCGAGGATGATCTCGATCGCGCCCCCGGATCGTGTGCCGGCCGCCAGTGTCACTGCAATCTTGCCCGGCTCATTCTTCGCGGGCGCGATCTGGATTGTGGCGCGCGCCAGTGTGAAATATTGCTCGGCGGTCGAATAGCGCAGCTCGTATTCGCCGGCCACCAGAGGGGCCACGAGCGTACCCGGGCTGTTCTGCGGTGTCGTATAGAAATATGAGGACGTGTACGCGCCCTCGCGAGCGCCCTTCGGCACGATAGTGACGAAATTACGCGCGTTGTCGGGGCCCTTCCACGACACCTTGAACGTCTCGCCGGCTACTGCCTGAGCGGGACCGGTGATCGAGCCGCTGATCGCACTCACGGTGATGGCGGAGCGCGCCAGCGTGAGATATCGCGCGCCGGTGGCATAGCGAAGCTCATAGTCCCCGGGCACGTCGGGCGCGGTGAATTCGAGCGTCGGCCCTTTGTCCGTGTACACGTAACGCTCATAGGTCTGCTCGCGCGTACCGGCCTTGACCATCGTGACGAAATCGCGTGGGTTGTTCGGGCCCGTCCAGCTCACTTTGAATTTCGCGCCGGAGGCCACTTGCGCGGGAGCGCTGAGCGACGCGCTGACCGCGCCGACCTGTATGGGCTGGCGCGCGATGACGGTGTCGCCAACGCCCAGGATGTATCGTATTTCGTAATTGCCGGGCTGCTCCGGCGCCGACAGCTTCAACGGGCTGCCTGCGCGCGAATATTTGTAGTCTAGATAGAGGCGGCCGCCCGGCGTCGTTTCGCCGATGGTGACGTAGTCCCGCTCATTGTTAGGCCCGGTCCATTTCACTTCGAAGGTCGCGCCTGCGGCCACCGTCGCGGGCGCGCTCACACTGGCGCTGGCACTGGTCAGCTTGATCGGCCGCATCACCAGGGTCTTGTACGGGCTGTTTGCTTCGCACAGCCGCAACTCGTAATCGCCTGGCGCCGCCGGCATCGCGAGCTTGAGGTCGCCCGGCGTGACATACACATAGGCCTGGTAACTGCCTTCGCGCGCACCTTTGGCAACGACGGTGACGAAGTCCCGGGGATTGCCCGAACCAACGGCTTTCAAAGTGACCGTCGATCCAGTGGCGGCAGTGTCCGGTGCGTTGATGCTGGGCGCGGCGAATGCGCTGCTGGCGGTGAGTGCGAGCAGCACCAGGAGAGTCGAACGCATGATGGGGTGTCTCCGTTGATTCCTGGCCAGAGTATAGTGCCCCGACAAAAATGCCAGGGAGTGTGGTCATGCCGAAGCCGGTAAGACGGGTGTCGGAAGCGCGTCCAAAGCAGGCCATATTCGCGGCCAGCATCAAGCAGCATCCAAAACGCCTCGTGATGCTCACCGAGGGCGACTCCTGGTTCAGCTATCCACTGAACGCCAACATTGCCGACTACATCGAAATGATGAGCGACTTCTCGTTGCTGCGGCTGGAGCACAACGGCGACGAGGCGCGCGAGATCCTCGGTCAGGGGAGCGAACAGCTCAAGAAACTCAAGTACTACCTCAAGAACTATGCCGTGGACGCGCTGCTCCTGAGCGCCGGCGGCAACGACCTGGTGTCGCGAGAGCTCGGCAGGATGCTGAATCCGAAGGCTCCCGGTGCCAGCTGGCAGAGTGCGGTCAAACTCGCCGCGCTAACTACCGTGCTCGACGACATCGTCGCCGGGTACGCGCGCCTGCTCGATGCGCGCGATGCGCTGCGGCCCAACTGCGTCGTGGTCGCGCACAGCTACTGCTATTTCCAGCCGACCGGACGCAAGGCGACCGGACCCTTTGGCCTCGGCAAAGCCGGGCCATGGATGCGGCCGGTGCTCGTCGCCAAGGGCATCGACCCCGATACCGAGGGCCGCGAACTCGCGCAATACCTGGTCGATGAATTGCATGCGCGGCTGAATGCACTCGCTTCTGGCCGGCGACGATTCCAGGTGGTCGACATGCGGGCCGCCTTGCCGGTTGACACGGTCCACTGGGCAGACGAAATTCACCCGAGCGGCACGGGGTTCCGCCGCCTGGCGGAAGATCGCTGGCGCCCGCTGCTCAAGGCGCAATTTCCCGGACGGGGCTTCGACTGATGCACGATGAACAACTGCGGCCGGTGCTCGATCGCCTGCTGGCGACGCGCCGCGCGAAGGTGGAGGACACGCAGAGTGGTGTGCGCAGGGGTTTGCGCGTTCTGTTCGCCGGCCATTCGGGCAAGAACAAACTACTGGCGGCGCAGCTCTTTGCCCACGAGCTGTCCGTGGACCTGTTTCAGATCGACCTCGACCGCATCGTCAGCAAGTACATGGGCGACACCGAAAAGAATCTCGATGCACTGTTCAAGGCGGCGGAGGCTTCGGATGCGGTGCTCATGTTCGACGACACCGATCACCTGTTCCGTAGCGCGGAATCGTCGACTGAGGAATCCGGGCGCTTTCCCAACCTGAACGTCGCTGAGCTGCGCCAGCGCATAGAAAGCTACGATGGCGTCGTGCTGTTAGGCATCGACGATCCAGCGAGCGTCGATCCGAAACTCGCGAGGCAATGCGACGAGATCGTCGAGCTCGCCGACGACTGATTCGCTGCTTCTTCCCACGTTTGTAATCCCCACGGCCGACAGCCCTGTGGTCATCCGCCTACGCGGTCTCCGCCAGCAACCCTGCATCTACGCCTTTGCATAACGGCAATGATGCGCCTCGCCGGCACCGAGTTCCGGTGTCAACAACGCGGAGAAGTCGATGCTTCACTACGCAGTCATCTTTTTTGTCATCGCGCTCATTGCCGCTGTGTTCGGTTTTGCCGGCATTGCAGCGGGCGCGGCCGGAATCGCGAAGATCCTGTTCTTCGTCTTCCTGATTCTCGCAATCGTCAGTTTCATTGCCAATACGGCGCGGAGATAAGAGGTTCATATGCAGAAATCCAAAGGCTTTGTCAGTGCGGTCATGCTCGTCGTCACGATGGCGATGGTGGCCTGCGCCTCCACTCGTACGCAAAAATCGGCCGGTGAGCAGGTCGATGATTCCGTCACCACGGGCCGCGTGAAGGCCGCTTTGATCGCCGATCCGGTGACCAAGGCGCACCAGATCGACGTCGAGACATTCAAGGGCACCGTTCAGTTGAACGGCTTTGTGGACACTGCTGCGAGCAAGGAACACGCAACGGAAGTTGCCAAGGGCACCGAAGGCGTCAAGTCCGTTCACAACAACCTGACCGTCAAGGCGCATACGGATCGCGCAACCGAGCAGGTCGTCGACGACGGCGCCATCACCACCAAGGTGAAGGCAGCGCTCGCGGGCGATCCGCGTACCAAGGCGCATCAGATCAACATCGAGACGCATGAAGGCGTCGTGCAGCTCTCGGGGTTCGTCGACAACGCGGAAGCGAAGACGACTGCCGAGCAGCTGGCCCGCGCAGTGGACAGTGTCCGCTCCGTGGACAACGAGCTCGACGTCAAGAAATAAGCTTCAACCGAAGCTGACCTGTAACAGGGCCGGAGTGGCGACACTCCGGCCCTGTTTTGCTTTGGCCTACAGAAATCTTGCGTCGGTTCCGACGGCTCTGCCCGCAGCCAGCACGCACACTGCCGTCTTCCGCGGGAATCGCGGCCTTCCAACTGGAGACGGCAATGAAATCTGAAAATCGAATCGAGCGTTTCACCACGCACTGGCAGCGCGCGTACAAGGACGAGCCTTACTACAGCGAGAAGTACTCCTGGGACGACTTCGATCCCGCGTATCGCTACGCGTACAAGTCATACGAGGAGAACCCACACGCGCGCTTCGAAGACCTCGAGACGCGCCTGGAGGCGGGCTGGGACATCGCCAAGGGCAAGTCGAAGCTCGCCTGGACCGACGCGAAGGAGGCCATCCGTTCGGCCTGGCACAGCGTGGAACGCGTGCTTCCGGGCGATGCGGATCGGGACGGCCGCTAGGTCCTTACAACCAGTACTGGATCGGTAGCCACATCCATTCCTTCACACGCTCACGCAGGCCGCGCTTCTTCCACGCGGCCGGCGTGATCTCGTGAGACTCGGCGAGATCCGCGGCGTACATGTGCTCCATCGACTTCGCGAACTCGCGATCGATGACGCACACGCTGATCTCGTTGTTGTGCACGAAACTGCGCCAGTCGAAATTGGTGGATCCGATCGACGACCACACTCCATCGACCACGAGGCTCTTGGAGTGCAGAAAGGCACTTTCCAGCTCGTAGAGTTTAACGCCGCTTTTCAATAGCTCGTCGTAGTGGGCGCGCCCTGCGTAGAACACCCCCGAGAAATCGCTGTACGAAGGCAGGATCATCCGCACCACGACGCCGCGCCGCGCGGCGTCCGCGAGTGCCTTCTCGAGCGCATCATCGGGCACGAAGTACGCCATGGTGACGTCGATGCTCCGGCGTGCATACGTGATCACCGAGAGCATCGTCGCGTAGATCTCGTTGCTGTCATCGTCCGGCGTACTCGCGACGACCTGGACGAGCGTATTGCCCGCGCCCATCGCCTGCTCCTGAAACGCCGGTACCACATCGCCCTTGCATTCCGCGTCGTGCCACGTCGTGCGGAACAAGCGCTCGAGTTGTCTGGCGGCCGTGCCGCGCAGGGCAATATGCGTGTCACGCCATCCTTCATGAAGCGACTTCTCCTTCGAGAGGCCGCGCCGCCGTGCCTGGCTCGAAGCGATGCGATAGGCCTGGCTGAAATTGACGCCCCCCGCGAAGGCAAGATCACCGTCGACCACCACGATCTTGCGGTGGTCGCGCTGATTCACGCCCGAGAATCGCTCGTCGAGCGGATTGAGTGGATTGAAAGCACACAGTGAGATGCCGGCGGCCTTGAGACCACCGAGGAATTTCGCGTCGGTGTTCAGTGAACCGACGGCGTCGTAGAGCGCGTAGATCTTCACGCCGCGCGCCGAAGCTTCGCTCAGTAGCGAGCTCAGCGTTCGTTCGTTCACGGTGGCTTCTTCGAAAATGAAACTCTCGACCAGGACGTAGTCCCGCGCCTGGGCGATCGCGCTAAACATCGCCGCGTAGGTGCGCGGACCATCGATGAGCAGTTCCACCTGGTTGCCGGTGAGCAGCGGCGGTGCGCCAATGTCGCTCATGGCCGCAAGGTGGTAGTCGAGCAGGGCGGTGTCGCCGGTATCGGCCAGCTCGCGCGTCAGTCGCACGCGTTGCGCGGTGCTCAAGGTGCCACTCGGTCCTTCGATGTCGAGCGGCATGCGCGAACGCGATAGCGGCAACGTGCGCGCAAACTGCATTTCCGGGAGGACGTGGCAAGCGGATAGCGCGGCGCACAGGCCGGCAATTGCGAGCCAAACCGTCCACTGTCCCGAAGGACGGTGGACGGCTGGCTCGGTGGTCGAATGGCGCGAAATATTTCCGAGGGGAGGGGCTCGTCGCGTCACTCTTCCACGTCTCCACTAGACGGATGAAGTATCCGTGAAGCGCGTATACGAAGCGCGCAGCGGCCGCGCCATTTGCATGTAATCCCAGTCCTACATATCGTGCATAGCAAATCCGGATGCGACCCTTCGACACTTGAGTCCATTCTGGGGTCCATTCTGGACATAAACCATTCACTCAAGCCGGAGCGCGAAGCCGTGGACCCCGCCATCGAAGAATTGAATCGCATCGTCGACCAGGCCGAATCACTGTTGCGCTCGCTCGGCGAGCAGGGTGGTGAGGCCGCCGACGCAGTCCGCGGCCGCGTGACGGAGACTCTGAACCAGGCGAAGGCGCGGCTGGCGGACGTTGCCGGAGATGCCGAGCAGGTCGCCGAATCGCTCGCCGACCGCGCCGACGAATATGTGCGGACGAACCCCTGGCAGGCGGTCGCGCTCGCCGCCTTGTTAGGCGGCGTGGTGACCCTGCTCGTCACCAAGTCGACACGCCGTCCATGATGGAATCGGGCAACGACACGCAGGACGAGAATCCTGAGGACAGTCATTCGGGGCCCGCGCGGGAGCTGACACTGCACCTGCTGCGCATGCTGGAGACGCGTGCAGACGCAGCCAGTATCGCGCTGCAGTCGGAAATGCAGTCTTTCTCCGCTCGATTGCAACTACGCGTGCTCGCAGGCGCCGCGATGTTCTTTGCCATCTGGGCGGGAATTGTCCTGCTCGCCATTGTGTTGCCGCCGGAGCTGCGCGTTCCGGTGCTTGGGGGTCTCGTGGCCCTGTTCGTCGTGGGCTCGGTCGTCGCGTTGCTGATGGCCAAGCGCAAAGTCGAGTCACGCGAGGTAGGCTCGATGACGTGGTTCCTCGACAGCCTGAAACTCGACCTCGAAGTATTCGCGCGGGCGCTCGAGAAACCGAAGGCCGCTGCGCCGCCACCGCCGGCCGAACAAGGGAGCCCCGATGAACTCGCCGCTTGAACGGGCACGCCTGCTCGATGCAGAGATGCAGCTGCAACGCGCGTGGCTCGAACTCAACCTGCGCGCCCTGTCGAGTGCGGCGCGCAAGTCACCGTGGGCAAAACTCAACGCCATGAAGCTCGGCGTGATGGGAGCGTCGCTCCTCAAACACCGGTCCGTGTGGGTAGCTGCGTTGAGCCTGTTCATGAATATCTACCGGCGCCGCGCGCGAAAGGACCCCGCATGAAAACGAATCTTCAACCTTCGCGCAGGGACGCAAGCTCGAGGCCAACCTCAACGCCGAGCGCAGCGCCATCGAGAGCTATCGTGAGATGATCATCTTCTTCGGTCAGCGCGATCCGACATCGCGCCGCGTGCTGGAATCAATTCTTGCCCAGAAAGAAGAACATGCGGAGGACCTCGTTGATTTGCTCGAGGACTTGCCGAAAGATTGATTCAACGAGAGAACGGGCCCGATGCGGGCCAGCGGGTCGACATGCATGTATCCGATGAACAACGTGAGCGTGAGCTCGAGGTGCGTGTGGCTGCGCGTACCGAGGAGCTTTCGTCCCTATCTACGCACCTGCTGCGCCTGGCGGAGACCGAACGGTCGTCGCTCGCCAAAGAGTTGCACGACGAGCTCGGAGGCCTGATCACCGCGGTCAAGATGGACCTGTCATGGCTTTCCGCCCGCCTCGGCGCATCTCTGGATCCCGAGTCCAGGCAGAAGCTCGATTCGGTGATGCAGATGCTCAACCAGGCCATGTTGCTCAAGCGGCGTGTGGTCGAAAGTCTGCGGCCTTCGCTGCTCGATCACTTCGGCCTCGCAGTCGCGCTACGCAGCCATTTCGACGAGCACTGCGCGCGCGAAGGCATCGAATTCGTGGCGACGTTGCCCGAGGACGGGCTGGCGCTCGATGCGGTGGCGCAGCTCACACTGTTCCGCGTGGCCCAGGAGGCGCTGGCCAACATCATCGCGCGGGGCGGCGCCAAACATATCGAAGTGGTCATCGAGCCGGAAGGCGAGGGTTACGTGCTGCTCGTGGGCGACGACGGCCCGAGCATGGACACGGATCTTTCGCGTTCCATGCCGAGCGTGCGACACCGCATGTCTGCGGCGGGTGGGAATGTAGAAGCGGAAGCGCGGCCCAATCAGGGCAATCGCATCAGGGCTTACGTCCCGCGATCTGCAGCAGTATCGGCATGAGCTGATCGATCTCGCGCATCTTGTCGAGAAAGTGGTCGGCACCAGCGGCCATGCAACGTTCACGCACGGTGGGCAGATCGTAGTTGGTCAGCACGATGATCCACA
>Ga0207691_10006073_pt1 | contig 11670 bp, 9 predicted proteins | sample KBSM13metaG_FD_184327 | JGI IMG/M metagenome (GOLD analysis project Ga0207691, IMG submission 184327) | Miscanthus rhizosphere microbial communities from Kellogg Biological Station, Michigan, USA - KBS M1-3 metaG (SPAdes) (version 2) | ecosystem: Host-associated > Plants > Roots > Rhizosphere >...
GCATGATCATCGACTTGCGCTCGGGGCCCATCATGATCTTGTCCTTGGCCTTCTCGAAGTCGACCATCTCGACCACGCGACCCGAGCGGCGCGCCGCGAACAGCGCCGCCTCGTTGACGAGGTTGGCGAGGTCGGCGCCAGAGAAGCCGGGCGTGCCGCGCGCCAGGATGTCGGCGCGGATGTCCTGGCCGACCGGCACCTTGCGCATGTGGACGTTGAGGATCTGCTCGCGGCCGCGCACGTCCGGCAGGGTCACGTAGACCTGGCGGTCGAAGCGGCCCGGGCGCAGCAGCGCTGGGTCGAGGATGTCGGGCCGGTTGGTGGCCGCCATCACGATCACGCCGACGTTGGTCTCGAAACCGTCCATCTCGACCAGCATCTGGTTCAGCGTCTGCTCGCGTTCGTCGTTGCCACCGCCCAGGCCGGCGCCGCGATGGCGACCGACCGCGTCGATTTCGTCGACGAAGATGATGCAGGGCGCACTTTTCTTCGCCTGCTCGAACATGTCGCGCACGCGCGCCGCGCCGACGCCGACGAACATCTCGACGAAGTCGGAACCCGAGATCGAGAAGAACGGCACCTTCGCCTCGCCCGCGATCGCCTTTGCGAGCAAGGTCTTGCCGGTGCCCGGAGGGCCGACCAGCAGCACACCCCGCGGGATGCGTCCGCCGAGCTTCTGGAACTTCTGCGGATCCTTCAGGAAGTCGACCAGTTCCTTGACCTCTTCCTTGGCCTCGTCGCAACCGGCGACATCGGCGAAGGTGGTGGTGTTGTTGGCCTCGTCGAGCATGCGAGCCTTCGACTTGCCGAAGGAGAACGCACCGCCCTTGCCGCCACCCTGCATCTGCCGCATGAAGTAGACCCAGACGCCGATCAGCAGCAGGATCGGGCCCCACGAAGCCAGCATGCTGAGCAGGAACGACGGTTCCTCGCGCGGCTTGACGTCGAACTTGACGTTGTTGTTGATCAGGTCACCGACGAGGCCGCGGTCGAGCACCGTCGCGGTCGTGCGCAGTTCCTTGTCATCGCTGGTGCGGGCGCGGATCTCGGTGGAGCCTCCACCGACGTCCTGCAACTGGACGCTCTTGATGCGCTTGCCGCGGACCTCTTCGAGGAAGTCGGAGTAGCCGATCATTCCGCTCTGAGTTGCGGTGCGGTCGAACTGCTTGAACACCGTGAACAACACGAGTGCGATCACGAGCCAGACAGCGACCTTCGAAAACCATTGATTGTTCACCGCAGCTCCATTTCCTTGGGAGGACCACCCGGGGCGCGCAGAAGCCCGCCACGAGCGTCATCTGCGGCCGATTTTAGGTCACACAAGACCAACGCCTCCGGGCAATCCCCACGATCCGCAGCCGTGTATTCGTCTGTTTCTGCCCGTTTAGAGCGCGGATGGCGGCGCCGAGGGCTGCCCTTTCAGCCCGATCCCGACCAGGAAGGTCTCTGCCGACTTGTCGCGCGAGGCCTTCGGCTTGATCGGCTTGACGATCCGGAACACCCCTTTGAAGAGCTTCACGAGCTGGCTGTGGCCGCTGCCATGGAACACCTTGCAGACCAGCGCGCCGTCCGCGACCAGATGGCGGCGCGCGAACTCGACGGCGAGTTCGACCAGGTCGGTCATCCGCGCCGCGTCCGACGCCTCGATCCCGGACAGGTTGGGCGCCATGTCGGAGACCACGACATCGATGCGCCGGCCGCCGAGGTGCTGTTCGAGAAGCGCCAGAACGGCCTCCTCACGGAAGTCGCCCTGGATGAATTCGACGCCCTCGATCGGCTCGACCTCGAGCAGATCGAGCGCGATGATGGTTCCGTTCAGCTCCCCGCTCGCCGCACCGCCGATGCCGGCGTGAACCGGAGCAAACCGGCGCCGGATGTACTGGCTCCAGGCGCCCGGCGACGCGCCGAGATCGACGACCAGTTGCCCCGGCCGCAGCAGCTTCAGGGTCTCGTCGATCTCCTTCAGCTTGTAGGCGGCGCGCGCCCGATAGCCCTCGCGCTGTGCCTGCTTCACATACGGATCATTGATGTGATCGTGCAGCCAGGCCTTGTTGACCTTCTTGCTCTGGGTCCGGGTCTTCATCGCGCGCCGATAATAGGGCGATGGCCGCTCTTCAACTCAGCTCTGCAGAACGCAAGGACAAGCGCGCCGAGGCGCACCACCTCGAGCCGGTCGTGATGGTCGGCAACGCCGGCTCGACGCCCGCAGTGGTGCGCGAGATCGACGCCGCGCTCAACGCCCACGGCCTCATCAAGGTCCGGGTCGCCCTCGACGACCGTGCGGCGCGCGAGGCGATGCTGCTCGCGCTCGCCGATGAACTCGGCGCCGCGCCGATCCAGCACATCGGCAAGCTCGTCGTCCTGTGGAGACCGTTGCCGCCGAAGGAACGGGTCGAGCGCGAAGGCCGAATGCCCGGCCCGAAGGTGGTCAAGGTGCTCAAGTTCTCGAAAAGCGGCAACCACCGGGCGCAGGTCAAGAAGATCACCGTGCTCGGCAACATGCGGCTGGCAGCTGGCGGCGAACTCAAGCGCGCGCGCAAGCGCACCAGCAGCATCAAGAAGCAGCAAGGCTGACGCGATTCCGGGCGTTCAAAACCGGCTGAATCGCCACGCCAGCGCGACCACGAGCAAGGTCTTGAGCGCGTAAAGAGCGCCCGCCGCGGCGTGCAACGCGCCGAACGACCAGCCGCCCTGCCCGATACGCGCCGCCGCCATCTGCGGTTGGACGACGAACGCGCCGACGATCGTGCAGAACAGCGTGCCGAGGAGCAACAGCGTCTCGGTCGTCAGCACCGAACCGCGCCCACTCTCCGCAGCACGCCGCGCGCGGCGCTGCTCGATGAAGAACAGCAGCAGCGCCAGCGCCATGCTGACGTTGGTTTCCTGAGCCAGCAGCCGTCCGACGACGCGACCGGCTTCGGCGCTCGGCAGCACGGCGAACGCGGCCGGCGCCGCCAAGGCCGCGATGCAGAGCAGGCCACCCGCCCATCCCGCAGCCAGACCGACGGCCCAGCGCTGCGAGGTCGGCCGGCGTGCGCTCGTCAAAGGTAGCGCACGCCGGTGATCTCGTAGCTCTTCAGGCCGCCGGGCGCCTGGACCTCGGCGACGTCACCGGACGACTTGCCGATCAGCGCGCGCGCGATTGGTGAGCTGATCGAAATCAGCCCGAGCTTCAGGTCGGCCTCGTCGTCGCCCACGATCTGGTAGGTCACGGCTGCGCCGCTGTCCTCGTCCTCCAGATCGACGGTAGAGCCGAAGACGACCCGCCCATCGGCATCGATCCCGGCCGGGTCAATGACCTGGGCCGCGGCCAGCTTGCTCTCGATCTCCTGGATGCGTCCTTCGATGAAGCCCTGCTTGTCCTTTGCCGCCTCGTACTCGGCGTTCTCGGACAGGTCACCCTGCGCGCGCGCTTCCGAGATCGCCTGGATCACGGCGTGGCGGTCGACCGACTTCAGCCGAGCCAGTTCCTCGCGCAGCTTTTCGGCACCCCGACGGGTGAGTGGAATCGTCGCCATATTCGATGAATCGTTGAACCAAAAATGAAGCCCGCCGCCGGAAAGGCCGGCGGCGGGCATTGGAGTGCGCCGATCTTAGTGCAGTTCCGCGTGCAGCTCCTGCAGCGACATCACGACCAGACCATCGGTGTGCTTCATGCCTTCGACTGCGGCCTCACAGCCGGCCATGCTGGTGTAGTAGGTGATCCGATTGGCGAGCGCGGCCTGGCGGATGTGGCGCGAGTCGGCGATCGCGGTGCGGGTCTCATCGACCGTCGTGAAGACGAGCTGGATCTCGCCGCCCTTCACCATGTCGACGATGTGCGGCCGGCCGTCCTTGACCTTGTTGACCGAGCGCACCGGCAGCCCAGCTTCAGCGATCGCAGCCGCGGTACCGCGCGTCGCGACGAGCTGGAAACCGAGCGCGATCAGCTCCTTCGCGACGGCGACCGCGCGCACCTTGTCGCTGTTCTTCACGGTGATGCAGACCGTGCCCTTGGTCGGCAGCCGCGAGCCGGCACCGAGTTGGCTCTTCAGCATCGCCTCGCCGAAGGTCCGTCCGGTCCCCATGACCTCGCCGGTCGAGCGCATCTCGGGGCCGAGGATTGGATCGACGCCCGGAAACTTGTTGAACGGAAAGACCGCTTCCTTGACCGAGAAGTACGGAGGAATGACCTCGCCGCGCACCAGCTTCTGAGATTTGAGCTTCTGACCGACCATGCAGCGCGCCGCGATCTTGGCGAGCGGCTGCGCGGTCGCCTTCGAGACGAACGGCACCGTGCGCGATGCCCGCGGGTTCACTTCGAGCACATAGACGACGGCCGCAGCGCCCTCGCCCTGGATCGCGAACTGCACGTTCATCAGGCCGACGACCTTGAGCGCCTTCGCCATCAGCGTGGTCTGCCGGCGCATCTCGTCCTGCAGGCTTTTCGGCAGAGAGTACGGCGGCAGCGAACAGGCCGAGTCGCCCGAATGGATGCCGGCCTGCTCGACGTGTTCCATGATGCCGCCGATCATCACGTCGTCGCCATCGCTGATGCAGTCGACGTCGACCTCGATCGCATCGTCGAGGAAGCGGTCGAGCAGCACCGGCGATTTCTCGCTGACGCGCACCGCCTCACGCATGTAGCGCTCGAGGTCCTTGTCGCCGTGCACGATCTCCATCGCGCGGCCGCCGAGCACGTAGCTCGGCCGGACGACCAGCGGATAGCCGATTTCTTGGGCCAGCTGCAAGGCTTGGTCCTCTGCGCGCGCGATCCGGTTCGGCGGCTGCTTCAGGCCGAGCTTATCGAGCAGCTTCTGGAAGCGCTCGCGGTCCTCGGCGACGTCGATCGAATCGGGCGAGGTGCCGATGATCGGCACGCCGGCGCGCTCGAGGTCGAGCGCCAGCTTCAGCGGCGTCTGCCCGCCGTACTGCACGATCACGCCGGTCGGCCGCTCCTTGTCGACGATCTCGAGCACGTCCTCGAGCGTGACCGGCTCGAAGTACAGGCGATCCGAGGTGTCGTAGTCGGTCGACACGGTCTCTGGATTGCAGTTGACCATGATGGTCTCGTAGCCGTCCTCGCGCATCGCGAGGGCCGCATGGACGCAGCAGTAGTCGAACTCGATGCCCTGCCCGATCCGGTTCGGCCCGCCGCCGAGCACCATGATCTTCTTGCGATCGGTCGGCTCGGCTTCGCACTCCTCGTCGTAGGTCGAGTACATGTACGCGGTCTGCGTCGCGAACTCGGCCGCGCAGGTGTCGACCCGCTTGTAGACCGGTCGCACCCCGAGCGCGTGGCGCGCCTTGCGCACCTCGTGTTGCGTCGTGCCGAGCAGCTTGCCGAGACGGCGGTCCGAGAAGCCCTTCTGCTTGAGGAAGCGCAGCTCGGCGACCGATAGTCCCGTGAGCGACCGTCCGTCGAGCGCCTTTTCGTGCTCAACGAGCTGGCCAATCTGCGCGAGGAACCACGGATCGATCGCGGTCTCCTCGAAGATCTCCTTCGCGCTGATGCCGATCCGGAAGGCATCGGCGACATAGAGGATGCGCTCCGGCCCGGCCTCGCCGATCTCCTGGATGATCTCCTCGCGGTCGGTGCAGCGCTCCGACAGACCGTCGATCCCGGTCTCGAGGCCGCGCAGCGCCTTCTGGAAGCTCTCCTGGAAGGTGCGGCCGATTGCCATCACCTCGCCGACCGACTTCATCTGCGTCGTCAGGTGCGGGTCGGCGGCCGGGAACTTCTCGAACGCGAAGCGCGGGATCTTCGTGACGACGTAGTCGATCGACGGCTCGAAGCTCGCCGGCGTCGCGCCGCCGGTGATGTCGTTCTTCAGCTCGTCGAGCGTGTAGCCGATCGCCAGCTTCGCAGCGACCTTCGCGATCGGAAAGCCGGTCGCCTTCGACGCGAGCGCCGACGAGCGCGAGACCCGCGGATTCATCTCGATGACGACCATCCGGCCGTCCTTCGGGTTGATCGCGAACTGCACGTTCGAGCCGCCGGTCTCGACGCCGATCTCGCGCAGGATCGCGATCGACGCATTGCGGAGCAGCTGGTATTCCTTGTCGGTCAGCGTCTGCGCTGGCGCGACCGTGATCGAGTCGCCGGTGTGGATGCCCATCGGGTCAAGGTTTTCGATCGAGCAGACGATGATGCAGTTGTCCGCCTTGTCGCGGACCACCTCCATCTCGTACTCCTTCCAGCCGATCAGGCTTTCCTCGATCAGCAGTTCCTTGGTCGGCGACAGGTCGAGGCCGCGCTTGCAGATCGTCTCGAACTCTTCCGGGTTGTAGGCGATGCCGCCGCCGGTACCGCCGAGCGTGAAGCTCGGCCGGATCACGATCGGAAAACCGGCAAGGCCGGTTTCGCCAAAGCCGGCACTGCCGGTCTCGCGGGTGATGCGCTGCTGTACCGCGAGCGCATCGTCCATCGAATGGGCGATCCCGGAGCGCGCCGAATGCAGGCCGATGCCGGTCATCGCGTCCTTGAACTTCAGGCGGTCCTCGGCCTTCTCGATCGCGTGCTCGTTTGCGCCGATCATCTCGACCTTGTACTTCGCGAGCACGCCATGGCTGTGCAGGTCGAGCGCGCAGTTCAGCGCGGTCTGGCCGCCCATCGTCGGCAGCACCGCGAAGCCGCCGGCGCAGCGGGCGCGCTCCTTCGCGATGATCTTCTCGACGACCTGCCAGGTGATCGGCTCGATGTAGGTCACATCGGCCATCTCCGGGTCGGTCATGATCGTCGCCGGGTTGCTGTTGACGAGGATGACGCGGTAGCCCTCCTCGCGCAGTGCCTTGCAGGCCTGAGCGCCCGAGTAGTCGAACTCACAGGCCTGCCCGATCACGATCGGCCCGGCACCGATGATCAGCACCGCTTCGAGGTCGGTCCGCTTAGGCATTGCGGCTCCCCGAATGACCCGCGCGACTCTCCTGCATCAACGCCGTGAACCGATCGAACAGGTAGCCGATGTCGTGCGGCCCGGGCGATGCCTCCGGGTGGCCCTGGAAGCAGAACGCCGGCTTGTCGGTGCGGGCGAGGCCCTGCAAGGTGCCGTCGAACAACGAGACGTGGGTCGCGCGCAGGTTCGACGGCAACGTCTTCTCGTCGACCGCGAAGCCGTGGTTCTGGCTGGTGATGCTGACCCGGCCGGTGTCGATGTCCTTGACCGGGTGGTTGGCGCCGTGGTGGCCGAACTTCATCTTGAACGTCTTCGCGCCGGCCGCCAGCGCCATGATCTGGTGCCCGAGGCAGATGCCGAAGGTCGGATGGCCGGCTTCGACCAGCTCGCGAGTCGCCTCGATCGCGTAGTCGCACGGCTGCGGGTCGCCAGGACCGTTGCTGAGGAAAATGCCGTCCGGCTTGTACTTCAACACCTCGGACGCCGGCGTCTGCGCCGGCACGACCGTGACCTTGCAGCAACGGCTCGCCAGCATCCGCAGGATGTTCTTCTTGACGCCGTAGTCGTAAGCGACGACATCGAACTTCGGCGCGGCGAGCTTGCCGTAGCCGCCGCCGAGCGTCCACTCGGTCTCGGTCCACTCGTAGGGCGCTTTTTCGCTGACAACCTTGGCCAAGTCGAGGCCGGACATGTTCGGGCCGCTGCGCGCCTTTGCGACGGCATCGGCGACGTGCTCCGACGTCATCGCGACGCCTACCGGCAAGGTCAGGATGCAGCCGTTCTGCGCACCGCGCGTCCGCAGCAGGCGGGTCAAACGGCGCGTGTCGACGTTCGCGATCGCGACCGTGCCCTCGCGCGCCAGGTACGCCTGCAGGGTCGACGACATCCGGAAGTTCGAGGCCAACACCGGCAGGTCGCGGATGATGAGCCCGGCCGCGAACACCTTCGGCGCCTCGACGTCTTCGGCGCTGATTCCGTAGTTGCCGACGTGCGGATAGGTCAAGGTGACGATCTGCCGGCAGTAGCTCGGGTCGGTCAGGATCTCCTGGTAGCCGGTCAGCGCGGTGTTGAACACCACCTCGCCGACGGTGTGCCCGGCGGCACCGATCGAGATCCCCTGGAAGACCGTGCCGTCGGCGAGGACCAGCACGGCGGGGGCGTGGGAATCGAGCAAGGGCAGCGGCACGAAGACTCCGGAAGTCACCCCGCGGCGCGGGCCGTTTGGAGCCGGTTGGCGCGGCTCCGGCCCGGTGACGAACGCCTAACGCGACGTCAGAGGGTGGTACTGAGATAAACCCGAAGATTCTAGCCGAGGGGTCCCTCCGGACCGGTCGGCCGGGACGCGCTCAGGGGCCTTTCAAAGCCCCTGTGTCAGGCGGGTCGCGTGGCCGCCAACGCGGCGATCCCTGCCCTTGCGATCTGCGCATCCTCGGTCGACTTGACCCCGCTGACCCCGACCGCCCCGACGCAGTGCCCGTCGACGAGGATCGGCACCCCGCCCTCGAGCATGCCCTCGAGCATCGGCGCGCTCAGGAACGAGACCCGGCCCTGGTTGATCATCTCCTCGTACAGACGCGACTCGCGCCGGCCGAGCGCCGCGGTTCGTGCCTTCGCCGGCCCGATGTGCGCCGACGCCGGCGCCGCGTCGTCGAGGCGCTGGAGCCAGAGCAGATGGCCGCCGTCGTCGACGATCGCGATCGTCACGGCCCAGCCGTTGGCGGCGGCCTCGGTGCGTGCTGCGTCGCCAATGCGCTGGACGTCGGCAAGCAGCAGGTAGGGTCTGTTCTTCATGGCGGAGGTCTTGAAAAATGGTGGCGACGCAGCACTTTAAGCGCGAGCCCCGGTCTTCCGGACGAACGGCGGCGTCGCAAGGCGCCGGATCGGCCGAGATCGAGGCGCGGAACTAGAATGGCTGTTGCGGGTCTCAACCCGCGTACTTTCAACTGGAGGTCCCATGGATCGAAGCCTGCAAACCGCCAACCCTGCCTACGCCGGCACGGCCGTTTCCGTCGATCAACGCAACCGCGTCCTGCGCAATACCTACTGGCTGCTCGCGCTCTCGATGGTCCCGACGGTGCTCGGTGCCTGGATCGGCGTATCCACCGGGCTAATGGGCGCGATGGGCGTCGGCATGAGCACGATCGTGTTCTTCGTCGGCGCGTTCGGCTTGATGTTCGCGATCGAGAAGTACAAGGACCAGGCCGCCGGCGTGCCGCTGCTGCTGGCGTTCACGTTCTTCATGGGGCTGATGCTGTCGCGCCTGATCGGTGCGGTGCTCGGTCTGGCCAATGGCGCCGGGCTGATCATGACGGCGTTCGCCGGCACCGGGCTGATCTTCCTCGGCATGGCGTCGCTGTCGAGCATCATCAAGCGCGACCTGACCTCGATGGGCAAGTTCCTGTTCATCGGCATGATCATGTTGATCGTCGCCGCGATCGCGAACATCTTCCTGCAGTCGAGCGCGCTGATGATCACGATCTCGGTGATCGCGATCGGCATCTTCTCCGCCTTCATCCTGCACGACCTGAAGCGCGTGAAGGACGGCGAGGAAACCAACTACATCACCGCGACGCTCGGCGTCTACGTGAGCCTGTACAACGTGTTCACGTCGCTGCTGTCGATCCTCGGCCTGGCCGGCAGCCGCGAATAACGCGAGTCGCTTTCTCTCCATCACGGGGCCTGTGGGCCCCGTTTTTCATGGTCGTTCGAACGCTGCGATGCTTTCGACGTGGGCGGTGTGCGGGAACATGTTCACCGCGCCGGCTGCGACACAGCAATAACCGGCTTGGTGCACCAGCAGGCCGGCATCGCGGGCCAGCGTCGCCGGGTTGCAGCTGACGTAGACGATCCGTGCAGGCGGCCGGAACGCCGGCTTGGCCGCCCCCTCGCCGATCAGCTCGACCAGCGCCTTGGCGATCGCGAACGCACCCTCGCGTGGCGGATCGAGGAGCCACTTGTCGGCCGGGCCATAGGCGGCGAGATCGGCCGGGCTCAGCTCGAACAAGTCGCGCGATGAGAACTCAGTCCGTTCGGCGACGCCGTTTGCCTGCGCCGCCGCGCGGGCCCGCTCGACCAGCGCCGGGCTGCCTTCGATGCCAAGCACCGAGCCGGCCCGCATCGCCAAGGGCAAGGTGAAGTTGCCGAGCCCACAGAACCAGTCGATGACGCGCTCGGAGCGCTTCGGATCGAGGAGTCGCAGCGCACGCCCAACCAGCACCTGATTGATGGCCTGATTGACCTGCGTGAAGTCGGTCGGCTTGAACGGCATGCGGATGCCGAACTCGGGCAACGTGTAGGCGAGCTCCGGCCCGCCGTCGTGGAGACGCTGCACAGTGTCCGGCCCTTTCGGCTGCAGCCACCACTGGATCGCATGGGCGGTTCCGAACGCGCGCAGTCGCTCGCGATCCGCGCTGGTCAGCGGCTCGAGGTGACGCAGCACCAGCGCGGTGACCTCATCCCCGACCGCGACCTCGATCTGCGGCAGGCGATCGCGCTGGTCCATGGCCGCGACCAACTCGCGCAGCGGAACGAGCAGATCGCTCAAGGCGCGCGGCAACACCTCGCAGCTGTCCATGTCGGCGACGTAGCTCGACTTGCGCTCGTGGAAGCCGACCAGCACCTTGCCTTTCTTGACGACGTGGCGAACCGACAACCGGGCGCGTTGGCGATAGCCCCAGGCCGGCCCTTCGATCGGGCGCAGCAGTTGCTCCGGCTTCACCTTACCCAGGTGCCAGAGCGCATCTTCGAGTGCCCGCTGCTTGGTCGCGACCTGCGCGCCGATGTGCAGGTGCTGCATCTTGCAGCCGCCGCAGAGTCCGAAGTGCGGGCAGCGCGGCACCACGCGCTGCGAGCTGTCGCGCCGCCGCACCGTCGCGGTCGCCTGCTCCCAGTTGTTCTTGCGCCGGTGCACATGAACCTGCACCTCCTCCCCCGCCAGCGCGTCCTCGATGAAGACGACCTTGCCCTCGCTGTTGTGGGCGACGCCCTGCGCCTCGAGGTCGAGCGACTCGACCTTCAACCATTCATCGGGCTGCGTCATGGGCTGCGATTATTCATGCCGCTCGCCGCGTCCCGTCGCAGCACGCGCGCTACACTGTTTGCCGTCAGGAGAGAGCTTCCCTGTGAAGCCGCCGAAGGCGCAGGTCCCGTCGCGACGAGGGATCGAACGCTCAGGCAAAAGGACTGACAAGCGCTTCATCCGAGGCGTTCCTCGCTGGAGAGAGGCCCGTCTCGAACGGGTCCACCGAAGGGGCAAGCGATGGCCGGCAGCGGCCACCGCCAATCTCTCAGGTAAAGCGGACAGAGAGGGCTTGTTCCGGCGCGTTCGTTCGCGCCGTCTGCAACGCAGCCCTTGGAGACCATGCGATGTCCGCGACCCCTCTGCTGAAGACGCCGCTGCATGCGCTGCATCTCGAACTCGGCGCGAAGATGGTGGCCTTCGCCGGCTACGACATGCCGGTCGCGTACCCCGCCGGCATCATCGCGGAGCACCGGCACAGCCGTTCGGCGGCTGCGCTGTTCGACGTCTCTCACATGGGCCAGGCCGAGCTGCACGGCGACCGCGCGGCGCGCGCCCTCGAGACCCTGGTGCCGATGGACGTGGTCGACCTGCCGCTGCACAAGCAGCGCTATGCGTTCTTCACCAACTCGGCCGGCGGCATCCTCGACGACTTGATGATCGCGCGCCGCGAAGGCCGTCTGTTCCTGGTCGTCAACGCGGCCTGCAAGGAAGCCGACTTCCGCCACCTGAACATCAGCATCGGCGATCGCTGCACGGTGCGCCCGCTTCCCGATC
>Ga0207691_10006076_pt1 | contig 11667 bp, 11 predicted proteins | sample KBSM13metaG_FD_184327 | JGI IMG/M metagenome (GOLD analysis project Ga0207691, IMG submission 184327) | Miscanthus rhizosphere microbial communities from Kellogg Biological Station, Michigan, USA - KBS M1-3 metaG (SPAdes) (version 2) | ecosystem: Host-associated > Plants > Roots > Rhizosphere >...
CGAGAGCGAGCCCGGCCGAGGAACCATCGTGTCGATCTACCTGCCGCGTTCGGAAGCCGAGTCGCAGACTGTGCGCCTGCACCCAGCGATGCAGCGCGCCGATAATGAGGCGACGGTTCCGGGTGCACGCATCCTAGTTGTCGAGGATGACCCCCGGGTGCGCAGCTCAACGATCGAAGCCCTTCAGGACCTGGATTATGATCCGGTCGCGTGCGGCAGCGGCGCCGAAGCCATCGAGATATTCAAGAATCAGTCTTTCGATCTCGTCATTAGCGACGTGATCATGCCTGAAATGACTGGCCCGGAGCTGATACGGCACCTCAAGCAGACGCACCACGATTTCGCGGTGCTGTTCGTCACCGGCTATGTGGGTGAAGGCGAGACCGGCGGTCTCGTGGGCTATGAGCTTCTGCGCAAGCCGTTCACGGTCGGAGCGCTGGCCAATGCGGTTGCAGTGGCGCTGTCGCGTCCGCCTAGCGCACCGCGCCGGTCCGGAGGAGCCGCGGCAGCAGGCTGATCGCGGCGAGAAGCGGCCATCGCCGTTGCCATGGCTTCAATTCGATGTTTGTCCCGGCGTGCCGATTGATCTTCCAGGCGATGTAGTCTGCGCCGCCGGCGAAGGTGAAGCTGGCCTTTGCGAGCCGCATGAGCTGAGCCCGCCTTCCGCGGCGGCGATAACGTCTCCACGCCGTCTCAGCGTTTGAAACGTCCGCAACGTGCGCAAGCGCCCTCGTCAGGTTCCGGTAGAATGGTGCGTCCCGCTCGACGATGCTGTCGGGGCGTTCCTTTCGCTCCGCTCGAAGCTCTGTCCCGTACGTCAGGTCGAATGCGCGGCGCCACAGCTTCAACGGATCATTCCAATCGTTCCTGTTAAGCATCGGCCGGGTAATCGCCGCAAGCAGAGCCGGTGCCTCAGCAACGGCATTTTCTACACGAAGCCGCGCGGCATAGTCCGTCACCCAGACCAGCCGTGACGGTTGAGAAAAGCGGGCGGCAACGGACAAGTCGGGAGCTTCCGACGAGCAGAAACGAGCAAAGTCCGCTTCGCTGAGGATTGCGTATTTTGCGACAAGCCCATCATGCTCGAAATAGAAGACATTCGGCGGGATCAGCCTGTTCGCATCCGCCAGCCACCTCTTGTCGTAGGCCGTGCGATAGTCTGAAACGATAAGATAGAAATCGAGCATGAGCCCTTCGAGCTCGCGCTGCCGAAGGCACGACCCGTAAAAAAGCACTGCTCGCGACGCGTTTGCGTGCTTCGCCGCGATCGCTTCGGCAATCGAGGTCACTCGCGGATCGACCGGCTGCGCCAATTCCGTCGCGATCAGATCGCGCAGTCCGGACACTTAGTTCAGGCCGCGAGGCGGACGAAGGACAAGGGCTGGGCCGGCCTCAGCACGACAGGATGACCGATCTCGGCCCGGAATGTCTCGCCGTCCAGGATGACGTTCGTGTTTTCACCCTCGATGCTAATCTCGTCAGCTTCCGAGAAATAGACTCCGCGACGACGGGACGGGCCAATCCGTCCGCGCAAGCTGGCCACGGCGAACTGGAATATTGACGTCGGTCGCTCTTCGATTGCGAGCAGCTTCAGCCTTCCGCGACCTGTTCCTGCAAGCTCGCTGGACAGGAGGAGCCTCTCGAGTGTCGTGACTGCCAGCAGAACGAAGCGTCCGGTCAAATGCTCTTCACGAGGAACCGATACCTGGAGCAGCGACGGCTTAGGCGGCAGGAAGCGAGACTGAAGCCCAAGCAGAATGCGCACGAACAAGGCGATCGCAGTGAGCACGTGGCTCAGTCCGTTCGGAAGCCCGAGCGGATAAATCTTGTTGCGACAATAAAGCATTGTCTCGGCAAGCCCTGCGCCCCCAAGGAACATGCCAATGACCGGGTGCGATGAGGCATCGTATCGCAACGCTATCAACTCGCGCGCGACGATGTGCGGGCTAAGATCGGCCTGTGCGAGGTCGACAAGCCGTTCCAGCGCTACGATTGGATCGCCCTGCGCTCCAAGGTCCAGAGCTATGAGGTTCGTCTTACCGTTCGGTAGGACCGCAACCGGCGGAGCCTCGTCTGCGAAATGACCGCCGTTGTGAATTTCGGTAAGCGAGGCCTGAACGGTCCCGTCGCCGCCGTTGATGATGAGAAGCTTCGGACGGACGCGGGCGATCGTGCGCATCGCATCGCCGATCTGATCGGCGCGTTCGACCTCGTAATGAAAAATGTCCGGATGATCGGCACAATAAGCGCGGATGCGCGAAAGCTGCGCGATGTTGCCCGTGGACTTCGGGTTTGACAGAAGAGCGATGCGAGGCCGCGACATGTCAGCCGTGAACCACAGATGCGGACAATTTCGACATGCTTTTCAAATTCCGTCCGCTATAGGCCCATCAAGTCATGGGCCGTTCACAACGGTGCAGCGACCCATTGAGCTATCTCGGCTTGGTTTGCGGCCAAATCATGGTGTTGGGACGACATAATCCGTGCGCCCGCTGTCTTTGATCGATCGCTATCTCGCGCGCTCCATCGCCGTGCCGCTGTTCGGCACGCTGCTGCTAGCGGCAATGCTGCTCGTCCTCGACAAGATGCTTCGGCTCTTCGACTTCGTGGTGAATGCCGGCGGCCCGGTGAGCGTCGTCTGGCGAATGCTTGCTAACCTGCTTCCCGAATATTTCTCGCTTGGCATTCCGATCGGGCTCATGCTCGGCATCCTGCTCGCCTTCCGGAAGCTCGCTCTTTCGTCCGAACTCGATGCGCTGCGCGGGATCGGCGCAGGCTTCGGTCGGCTCCTACGCGTGCCCTACTCCTATGCAGTCGTGCTGATGCTCTTAAATCTGTTCATTGTCGGGTGGCTGCAGCCGTGGACCCACTACGGCTATGAGCGCCTCCGTTTCGATCTTCGCTCCGGCGCCCTCGGCGCGTCGATGAAGGTCGGCGAGTTCAATCAACTGGGCAAGAGAATGACCCTGCGCATTGAGCGCAGTGAGAAGAAGGGCACGCAGCTCTACGGCATCTTCATCCAGACGGACGACCGCTCAGGCATGTCGGTGGCGGCAACTGCCGAGAAAGGCCGGTTCCTTTCCACTGACGATCCGGACGTAATCCTCTTTCGGCTTGAGAATGGCCGCCTGGTTCAGGATTCGCCCAAGTTCCAGACGCCGCGGACCCTTTCGTTCGATTTGTACGATCTTCCGATCCCCGTGCCGCGCGTGGATCCCTTCCGCCAACGCGGTCACGAGGAGATCGAGGAACTCACTTTGCCGGAGCTCGTAAGGATCGGCTATTTCACGAAGAACGTACCGCACGAGGAACGGCTTGGGGTCCAGGCGAACTTGCACTTCCGCCTGGTCGAGGTGCTCATGATGCTGATGCTGCCGCTACTCGCCGTTGCGCTTGCGGTCCCGCCCAAACGAAGCGCCTCTTCGCTGGGTATCTTTGTCGGCATCGTGATGATCGTCACCTACCACAAGGTGAACCAGTATGCGGAGCGCGCTGCCTCGCAGGGCCGAATGGAGCCCATACTGGCGCTCTGGCTACCGTTGATCGCGTTCGCGGTGCTGATCTACTGGATGTACCACGTTTTGGCTCATAGGCCGGGCGGGCAACCGATCGGCGCGCTCGAGCGGGTCTTCACCGTACTGTCATCCAGGATCCGGCGCCTGTTGCCGAGGCCGAGCGAGGCATGATCAACCTTCACTTCTTCCCGTCTCGGCAGCTCGCCTTCTACACGGTGAAGCTGTTTGTGACGCGCAGCTTGGCCGTTCTCATGGCGCTCATTCTCGTGCTTATGACGCTCGACCTCCTCGGCGAGTCCGGGAAGATCCTGGCCGTGCCCGGAAACGGCGAGGCGGAGCTGTGGAAGTATGTCTCCCTCCGTGTCCCGTTGTTGATCTCGCGCTTCCTGCCCTTTTCCGTCCTGCTAGGGACTTTGATCGCCTTCACTGGCCTCAACCAACATAGCGAAGTGGTGGCAATGAAGGCGGCGGGCATCTCCGCTCACCAGATGCTGGCTCCGTTGATCGTTGCCAGCCTCCTGATTGCCGGCGCGCTGTTCGTCTTCAACGAGCAAGTGGTGGTCAACGCGAACCGGCAGGTCACGATTTGGAGCGACAACGACTATAAGCCGGTCCCACCGGAAAGCGGCATTCTCTCCAACGTCTGGATTCTCGACGGAGACGATCTGGTCGAGGCGGATCATGTCGGCGGCGGGGGCAGTCGCTTCCACGCCGAGGGCGTGACGATTTACGAGCGCCAGGCGGGCGAGCTCCAGCGCGTACTCAAAGCAGCCCGGGCGGACCCCGCCGGCAATGCGTGGAAGCTGAGCGATGTGCGCGTCTACGATTCCGCGATGAATGTCGTCCGGCGCTTGCCTGAAACTACTGCCATGCAAGGAATTCAGCCGGAGCAGCTCACGCTTGCCAAGGTGGATCCGGATCAACTCGACTTCTGGACCCTTAAGGAGCGGATCGGCCAGCTCGAACGTGCCGGCCGGCCTACCGCCGAGGCGAAGGCGGGACTGTGGCACAAAGTGTCCGGTCCGCTTTCGACACTATTGATGCCCCTACTCGCGGCTACGGCTGCATTCGGATTGGCGCGATCCGGGCAGGTTCTCGTGCGCGCAACGATCGGCATGGCCCTCGGCTTTGCTTACTTCGTCGCCGACAATTTCAGCATCGCGATGGGAAATGTCGGAGCCTATCCGCCGATGCTCGCGGCCTGGGCACCGTTCGTGCTGTTCCTTCTGGTCGGCGAAACGGTGCTGATCCGATCCGAGGAATGATCACGCGCAGCGTATCCGGGGGCGTGTCGGGCGAAAGGGTGAGGGCAACCATCTCCGCTTCGGAGTTAACCGCAGGCCCCGATTAAGCGGAAACTCCTGAATGCTCGGCGGTGCTCTTGCTCGCTGTTCTTGCTTCAATCGCCACGCTTCCCCGGCAGGCGCAAGCGACCGTTCGTATCGTGGGAGCGCAGCGCGTCACGAGCGAAGAATGGAAGCGATCGAGCCGAAAGCGCGAGGTTGTCGCTCGAGAGGACGGCCTAAAGGTGAGAGTCCGTCTGATCGAGTTCGAATAGGGCCTAGCGCGCTCCAGCGTTCCAGCTGCTAGCGGCAAGACGGCCGACAAGCTTGTAGAGGTGCCGGTGGCTCGAATCGTGATAGACGGACCCTCCTTCGAGCGCCTTGCAAAGCCTGCGGTGGGCCACGCCCAGCGCATGATATGGAAGGCCGGGAAGGAGATGGTGCAGCGCGTGATAGCGTAGCCCCACAGGTGCCCACAGGACCGGAAGGGTCGCGGGCGGCGGAACGTTCACGCTGTCGAGAAACTGGGCGGTGACCGTCATCGGCTCACCGTCATTTTCCCAGAGATGCGCGACGAGCGTCCGAACCTGGTTGAGGAACATCACTCCCGCGGCCACGCCAAGGAAGATCAGGAATGCGCGGAGCGAAACGACGCCCGTCGCGACCATTGCGAGCAGCACGATCGCCCACAAGCTGCATGCCAGCTCCATCCACAGCCACTGTCGGCGGAACTCACCTTCCGGCTGCGGGCGGCGGAAGCCCGGATTGATCTGCAGGCCGGAATATTTCGCGACAATCGTATCACGCAGACGGGGCGAGAGCAGCGACAGCGGCGCGAGAATTCCAAAGCGGATGAACATCCCAATCGGAGCGAGCGCAGCGGCAACTAGGAACACCGGGAGCGTCCACGGCTTCATCAAGGCCAGCGGCAGATATTCGGGATCGTTCGCCGTCCCATAATATCGCTTGGCATGATGCTGATTGTGCACGCCCTCATACATGAAGGAGGGTACGAGCAGCGGGATCCCGACGGTCAGATTCCAGAAAAGCCGGAAACCGGGAACGGCGTTCGGCTTCACGTGCGTGAGCTCGTGAATGAAACTGCCCGCGCGATAGAGGGCGAGGACAGCTACAATCCCCGCGGCGATCGCCACGACCGCCGAGCCCGCGAAAATGGAAGTGAACAGGCCGGCATAGCCAAGCAGCGCGGAGGCGATCAGGTCCGCCCAGTAAATCGACGGCTTCGCGACGTTGAGATCGCGAGTGAGGTCCGCCGCGGCCTTCAGCATCGCCTTGTCATCGGTGCGCGCCATCGGCCGCTGCCTCTCAGCAGCGTCGATCGCGTCGCGCCCTAGGATTGCCGTGTCTGTCATAAGTGATTGCCGGTGCTTGCCGATTGGCAGGAGATAGTGGCGCGAACATGGCGCTTCAACGTCCCGGCTGGCGCTGGAAACGGCAAGGGGCTAGCGCTTCTGCATGAGCAATGCGCCCCTTAGGATCGAGCCGATCGAGCTGGTGAAAAACGGCCGGAAGGCCTTCGTCGACTTTGCTTGGGAGGTCTACAAGGACGATCCCGCCTGGGTCCCTCCGTTGAAGGATGAGGTGCACGGGCTGCTCAACCCTAAGAAGAATCCATGGTTTGGCCACGCTCGCGCCCAGTATTGGCTCGCGTTTCGCGGCGAGAAAGTAGTCGGGCGGATCAGCGCGCAGGTCGACGATCTCGTGCTCGAACATATGGGTGCCGGCACCGGTCAGTGGGGAATGTTCGAAGCCCTGGACGGTGAAGCCGGTGCGGAACTCATCGCAACGGCCGAAACATGGCTTCGCCAACATGGAATGACCCGCGCGCTGGGGCCCTTCAGCCTGTCGATCTGGGACGAGCCCGGGCTGGAGATCGAAGGATTTGCCGAGCCCCCGACCGCGATGATGGGTCACCATCGGCCCGAATATCAGGGTTGGGTCGAAGCCGCGGGCTACAAGAAGGCCAAGGATCTCGTCACCTACGCTCTCGACATCTCGAACTGGTCCGATCCGCTGATCGATCGCCTGATCGCGGCGGGAGAGCGCAATCCGCGCATACGAATCCGCATGGTCGACAAGTCCAGGTTCGATGAGGAAGCGCGGCTGATCCTCAATCTGCTGAACGACGCCTGGTCGAACAATTGGGGCTATGTCCCGCTGACCGAAGCCGAGATCGCCTATGCAGGAAAGAAGCTCAGGCCGATCATCTTCAAAGAGCTTGTGCGCATCGCAGAGGTCGATGGGGAACCCGTCGCGTTCATGCTTACGATTCCCGATATCAATGAGCTTATGAAGGATCTGAACGGCGAGCTATTCCCGTTCAACTGGATCAAATTGCTTTGGCGCCTTCGCAAGCCGCGGACACGGCGGCTACGCGTGCCCCTCATGGGCGTCGCGAAGAAGCTCCACGGGTCACGGCTCGCCAGCCAGCTCGCCTTCATGATGATCGAATTCACGCGCCGCGACGCCGTCTCCAAGTTCGGAGCGACGCACGGCGAGTTCGGCTGGATCCTCGAAGACAACAAGGGGATGTTGTCAATTGCTCAGCTTCCCGGCGCCTTCATCAACCATCGCTACAGGATCTACGAAAAGGCGTTGTGAGGGCTGATTCGCCGCAATCTTGACGGCAGAGCGACCACAATTTGCGACGTTCGTAGCCATGTCAGGATTCTCCTGACCCTTTTCTAAGGTCCTGATTGATTTATCCATTTTGCAGTTGAATGCAGCTTATCGGGGCGGCTGGACGCTGCTCCCCCTTTCAGCTTCCGGTCGCAGTACTCGCGACGCCGCGATCCCCCTGGTCGCTCGGCATCGTGGCGCCGGCTCGGCGTCGCGGGACGGAACGGTCCGCGTTCGGGGGTGTGTTGCGGGCGGGCGCGGACCGTTTCCTCTGCAAGAGCCAATAGGCCACGACCCTTAAGGAGCTTTCCCCGTTCGACCGTTGGGACTCTTCCCGATGGGATTGCCGGCTGAGACTGCGAACATTCAAGCGGAGGTGTCATCCATGAACAGCGTCCGCCAACGTCAGCGGCCTCACGCCGCTATCCCGAGTCGGCAACCTGCCGATTTGATGCGCCTCTATACTGTCTGCGTCTTCGACGAAGATCTCGTCGTGCCGTGGGTCGAACTGTTGGACGCTAGAGACGATCAGGAGGCGGTTGCGCTCGCGCGATCCATTCAGCCTTCGAAACGACGGGAAATCTGGGATCGTCACAGGCTCGTGGCCGAGCTGCCGCAACGGTGACATCGCGGCTCTAAGCCAGCTCCACCCAGGTCGGCGCGTGGTCGCTGGCTTTCTCTTCGCCTCGCGCCCACTTGTCGACGCCCGCACTGACGAGCCGATCGGCAGCTTCGGGTGAGCAGAGCAGATGATCGATTCGGAAGCCGGCATCCCGTTGCCAGCAACCCGCTGTGTAGTCCCAGAACGTATAGAGCCGGTAGTCATCCGGGTGGAAGGCACGCAGCGCTTCCGTCCAACCCTGGTTGACGATTTTCCTCCACTGCGCCCGCGTCTCGGGCTGGACGAGTGCATCGTTCGCTGCTGCCCGGATGGAGAAAACGTCGCGATCCTCGGGCACGACGTTCCAGTCGCCGGCAAGGACGGTGGGCCGCTCGTCCGCAAGCAGCGTCGCGGCATGCTCCTCAAGCCGCTGCATCCACTTCAGCTTGTAATCGAACTTCTCGGTGCCGATCGGATTTCCATTCGGGAGGTAGAGCGAAGCGACGACCATGCTGCCGACGCCGTTCGCCTTCACTTCCGCCTCAATGTACCGGCTGTGCGTGTCGTCTGGATCGCCGGGCAGGCCGACGCGACGAAGCTCCGGCGTGTCGCCCTTCGTCAGGATCGCGACACCGTTGAAGCCCTTCTGGCCATGCCAGACTGCGCCGTAGCCCGCAGCCTCGATATCGGCGATCGGTAGCGCCTCGTCGGCGCACTTCAGCTCCTGAAGGCAGACGACGTCGGGCTGCTCACGCTCGATCCATTCGAGCAGGCGCGGCATGCGCGCGCGTATCCCGTTGATGTTGAAGGTCGTGAGCTTCAAACCGAGAAGCTCGAGCCGCAGCCGCAACCGGAAGCGGCATTGGGATTGGTCACGCGGAAGGATGCGCCGCCGAGGTCCTCCACGAAGTCGACGGCCGAGCCGCGAACCAGGTCGAGGCTGATCGGATCGACGACCAGCGTGACGCCGGCGGTTTCCGCGACGGTGTCGTCGGCTTCTGCAGCGTCAGCCAACTCGAATTTGTAGGTGAAGCCGGCGCAGCCGCCACCATCGACCGCCAGTCTTAGGATGGCCGGCTTGGATTGACGCGCGGCGATCCAAGCCACGCGCTTGGCGGCACTCTCAGTCAGGAAGATGTCGGCTTGGCTCACGCCGGTGAGATAGGGACCATAGCCCCAAGCAGCAACCTCAGCGGCCGCCGTTCGGGCCGCCCAGTGCGATCTGGTCCATCGAGTGGGTGCCGGCATTCTTCTGCATGGCGACGAGATAGTCCGTCGACTTCATGAACGGGATTGGATTCACCGGCTTGCCGTCGATGCGCACTTCATAGTGCAGGTGGCTGCCGGTCGAACGACCGGTCGAGCCCATGTAAGCGATCAGCTGGCCACGCTTCACCTGCTGGCCCGCGTTGATCAGGATGCGCGACAGGTGGCCGTAACGGGTCTCGATGCCGCGGCCATGATCGAGCTCGATCAGGTTGCCGTAGCCGCCATTGTTCCAGCCGGCGCGCTCAACAGTGCCATCAGCCGTAGCGTAGATCGGGGTGCCGTAGGGTCCTGCAAGGTCGATACCGGCGTGCATCGCGTGACCGCCGCGGAACGGGTCGTTGCGAACGCCGTAGCCGCTGGTGAAGGCGGCGGTTCTTACCGGCTTGTCGGACGGGATCGCGATGGCTGAGGACGCGAGGTTGTCGAGCTTCTTCCAGCTCGTAAACAATTGCTTGAAAGTCGGATCGGCGTTGCCGTCGAACGGACCGCCCTGACCCTCATGGCCGGCCTTCGACGGATAGAAGCCGAGGCGCTTCAGCGTCGCGGCGTCCACGTCTTCACTGGCGAGTGCGGCGGCAAGAGCAAGCTGGCGCTCCTCGATCACCTTCACGCGGCGCTCAGTTTCCGCCGCAAGCTTCGCAACCTGCGCCGAATAGCCATTGGCCGACAAAGAAGCGGCCGCAGACGCGGCCGGAGCGGATGGATTCATGAAGCGGGCAGATGCGTAGCTCGACCAGGCGACAAGCGCCATCAAGCCGAGGAAGAATAGGAGCTGGAGGCTTGCGGAGAGACGAAAACGGCGAAGCTGAGTGCCGTCATGCACGAAAAAGTCGCGGTCCCTAAAAAGGCCGGACGTCGCCGCCAGAACTGTAGACATAACCCCTCGCTCCCAAACCCATTCCAGACCGCGACTCGCGGTTCAGAGTTCCATCGATCAAGGAGCTCCCCAGCCCCACTCTGCCGTCGGAATGTGCCCTTCACCCGTCGGCGAACGGAGACTGCCCCCCGATGGTTAAGCAATTCAACCTTCGGTTCCTGTAGCCGGGATGAGCCGTCCGCTCGCTGCGGTGAACCGTTGATTCAGGGATAATCCTGAGGACGAAACGCATGCGAATCAGGTTGTTGTGCGCCGCACAATAAAAGAATCCCGGCTGCCTTGCAGAGGCCGCATTCGTCGCTAAAACCAGCGACGGGCCACGCCGTCCCAACGCGGCGCGTGCTCTCTGCGAGGAGAGTTGAATTGACTGACACCGCTACGGAAGGCGCACAATTGCGTCGGCCGAAACCGAAGACATTACCGGCTCGTCCCCACTTCTCGTCCGGCCCGTGCGCGAAGCCGCCCGGCTGGAGCCCATCGCTCATCGACATCAGATCGCTCGGACGGTCGCACCGATCGGCGCTTGGCAAAGCTCGGCTGCAAGAGGCCATCGAGCGGACCCACGCGCTGCTTCAGCTTCCTTCGGACTATCGGCTCGGCATTGTTCCGGCCTCGGATACAGGCGCCGTAGAAATGGCTCTTTGGGCGCTGCTTGGAGAGCGACCAGTCACGATGCTTGCCTGGGAAAGCTTCGGCGCAGGCTGGGTCACGGACGTCGCCAAGCAGCTCAAGCTGGATGCCGAAATCCGCACCGCCGACTATGGCGCAATGGCCGACCTCTCGAGCATCGATCCTTCCAACGACCTGGTCTTCACGTGGAACGGCACGACGAGCGGCGTTCGTGTGCCCGATGCCGACTGGATCCCGGAGAGTCGCACTGGGCTCAGCATCTGCGATGCCACCTCGGCCGCGTTCGCGCAGGATATCGACTGGGCGAAGATCGATGTCGGCACCTTCAGCTGGCAGAAGGCGCTGGGCGGTGAGGCTGCGCACGGGATGCTCGTGCTTAGCCCACGCGCCGTCGAACGGCTCGAACGGGAACCGGCGCCTCGGCCGCTGCCCAAGATCTTCCGCCTGACGAAAGGCGGAAAGCTCATCGACGGCATCTTCCGTGGCGAAACGATCAACACGCCGTCGATGCTGTGCGTCGAAGATTGGCTTATCGCGCTCGACTGGGCGGAACGCGTTGGGGGTTTGCGAAGCCTCGTCGGCCGCGCGGACGCCAATGCTGCCGCGCTCGATCGGTGGGTCGACGGGGCCGATTGGATCGAGCACCTCGCCAAGGACCCCGCGGTCCGTTCAAATACCTCGGTGTGTCTTCAGTTCACGGACCGATCGAACATCGAAGCGAACAACCGCAGGCAGAAGGCTCTCGCCAAGCTGCTGGAGCAGGAAGACGCGGCTTACGACGTGGGCGCGTACCGCGACGCTCCGCCTGGGCTTCGAATCTGGTGCGGAGCGACCGTGGACACCGCTGACATC
>Ga0207691_10006077_pt1 | contig 11666 bp, 6 predicted proteins | sample KBSM13metaG_FD_184327 | JGI IMG/M metagenome (GOLD analysis project Ga0207691, IMG submission 184327) | Miscanthus rhizosphere microbial communities from Kellogg Biological Station, Michigan, USA - KBS M1-3 metaG (SPAdes) (version 2) | ecosystem: Host-associated > Plants > Roots > Rhizosphere >...
AACCCGGCCCATCCGGAATTTCGGAAGATCCGGCCGCACCCGCCGGAGCCCTTCGCGCTGGACGCCCGCCTGCGTCCGTAACGGATCGAAGAGCGAGTGCCGCGCTGTTTGTCGCGCCATCACTGGCGCGCGATTTGTCGCGCCGTTACTGACGCGCGATCTGTAGCCGGCTGTAGTCCGAGAGCGCCTTGCGCACGATGCGGCGGAGATTGCGGACTCGCCGCTCGGCCCGCGCGGTCTCTTCGGCGATGATCCGATGACGCTGCCGCCGCGAATTCCGCCGAACGACCTCGCGCACGAGGAGATCGACCGCCCGCTTCCACCGGGCGTAGGCAATCGCTACGGCCAGATCAAACGTCTCTGTCATGAGCAGCCCGCGTCGGATCAAGCATACCGCCGCGCCGTGTGAAAGTTGACTCTTTCCCCCTAGTGGATCGGCAACGGCTCCACCGGCCCCGGTGCTGAAGTCGCCTCCATCTTCTCGAGCGAGACGTCCGGCGGGCCGAGGCGGTGATCGAGCACCGCGAACCGGGGATCGGTCGGGGCCATGCGGCCCTCCCGCTCTCGCCAGAACTCATAGTGCAGCGACGGCGACACGACCCAGCCGGTCGCGCCGACCGTGCCGATGCGCTCGCCGCGCCGAACCCTCTGTCCGACCCGCGTTTCGATACGGGCGAGATGTCCGAGCAGGGTCGCCTGCCCTCCCCCGTGCGACAGGATGACGAGGTTGCCGTACCGCCAGAGACGCGAGTCCGGTCTCGGCGGCACCCGGCCGGCATACGCGACTGTTCCGTCCGCAGGCGCCACGACGGTCGAGCCCGCCGGCGTCGCGAGCTCGAGACCGGTGAAGAACTCCTCGGCGCCGGTCCAGGGCGAGACGCGCGGGCCGAAGACGGCGGCAGGCTCGAAGAGCTCGCCGGCGAGCGGAAGGATCGAGGGTGTCGCCGGCGGAAGACGCGGGTCGGCGGCTTCCTTTTCGGAAAGCAGGACCAGCCCCCGGTCCAGCGCGAGGAGGAAGCGCGGCAGTCCGGCGGAAGAGGTTTCGGGCGCTCCGGCCGGGAGCACGCCCGCCTCCGGATTGAGCTCCCGGGGCCACGTCGACGGCGAGAGCCGATACAGGAACGCGATCCGAGCGATGAGGCTCGCGGCATCGCGCGCGCGGACCGCCAGCGCCGCGGCGCGTCCCTCCGCCACAGCGAACGCCGCGCGGGCCGAGGCGGTTTCGCGGGCCAGAGCGTCCGAGGGCTTCCCCCGAAGGGCGCGGGTCGCGACGGCCGGGACGGTGACCCAGAGCGAGAGCGCAACGATCGCCGCGGCGCCGGTCGCGAGGATCGCGGCTTTCTGTTCGCGGTCGCGGAGCTTCCAGCGTCGCACGGCGCCGCCGCCCGAGGAAGGATGGAACTGGAACTCCATGGAGGCCCTGAGGGTCAGTCTCCGGGAAACACCGCCACGACGCCGAGCTCGCGCCGGTCTGCCGAGAGACCCAGGTGCTTCGGCACGAACGAGCGCGAGAGCGTGAAGCGGAACACACGCGGCTCCCGCGACCCGGCGGAGAGACGCAGCGGCAACCCCTGTCCCGGCGCGATCGTCCTGGAAAGCACCTCTTGTCCGTCCGCTTCCGCGATCAGATCGACGGGACGGCCTTCCGGCGTGTAGTGGACGAGGCTCATGCGCAGCGTCTCGCCCGGAGACAGCCGGATCGCAAAGCGGCGCTGGGTCCAGTACAGAGGCCGGCCCCGGTCCTCTTCCTTTCCATGAAATCCCATGCCCCGACGGTAGCGGAACGCCGCTTCCGGCGAAAGCGTCGCGAGCGTGGCGATCGCGGCTGCCGCCGCGTAGATGAGCACGGCTCCGCGCCGGAGCTTGCCGGTGAGGGCGCCTTCCGGCGCCGACGCGGTCCGCCCGACGCAGGCCGCGAAGAGGAAGAAGGCGAGCGAGACATCGGGCGCGAACCAGTGCGAGCCCAGCGCGAGCGCCACGAGAAATCCGAGAGACGCCGCGCCGCAGCCCGCGATCAGCGGCGTCTCTCTCCAGGCGGACAGCGCGGCCACGGATTCGCGAGCGAGCAGGACCGCGAACACGGCGACCAGGAGGAATCCGATCAGTCCGGTCTCGGCGAGAGCCTGGAGATATGCGCTTCCCGGGTTGTCGCGGACCGGCAGCGAGCGCCCCTCCTCCGCCAGCAGTGTGGGAAGCTGCCACGAGTAGGCGCCGAGGCCGGCGCCGGCGATCGGATGGCGGCCGAAGAGCCGGATGGCTCCCGCCCAGAGCAACGGGCGCGACGAGGCCTGGTCCGACAGAGACAGGGTGGGGTCCATGAAGTACGCCAGCCGCCGGGCCATCCCGCCGCGGTCGGCCTGCAGCAGCAGTCCGGCGACCACGAGGATGCCGGCGGCTGCGACGAGACCGAAGACGAGCCGGAGACGGCGAGCCGCCGGGAGCCGCGGAGCGCAGACGAGGGCCACCATCCCGACTGTCACGAGCAAGAGCCCGCTTCGAGATCCCGAGAGCACGAGACCCGCTGCGGATCCCGCCGCCAGCGCGAGCGGAGCCGCGCGCCGCACGCCGGCCGCGAGCAGCCACGCGGCCGCCGCGACGAAGGCCAGACCCGAAAGCAGGCCCAGCGCGTTGGGATCGATGGCGCCGCCCGAGAGCCGCCCGGTCATCCTCCAGAAGGCGCTGGTCTCGCCGGGCGGAAGCCCCAGCCGCTCCGCCACCGCGCAGGCGCCCGACAGGGCGCAGCCGGCCAGCGCCGCGCGGAGGGCGCGCTCGCGCAGGACGGCGCCCGAGCGGCGGAGGATGAAGAAGAACCCGACGCCGGCGGCCAGGGCGGCCAGCGAGAGCACGCTGTCGCGGATCGCGTCCGAGTCCAGCAGGCCTTCGACGTTGACCGCGCGCAGCCGCAAGCCGTGGAGGAACGCCCACAGCGTCCGTCCCCTGGCGATCGCGGCGACCGTCGCGATGACCCAGACGGCGGAAAGCGCGCGCAGCGTCTTGTCCAGACGGGAGGGATCGGGCGTGTTCTCGAAGTCATAGAGGAACCGAAACGTCCAGCCGGCCGCGAATCCCGCGAAGAGCAGCACGGGCCAGGCGATGGCGTCCGCGCCGCCGAACGCCCGGTCCCCAACGCCCGAGAGCGGGAAGAGAAACGAGAACGCGACGAGGCCGCGAGCCGGATTCCAGGCGGACGCGAGACCGAGCGCCAGCGCGACGAGCAGCAGCGGCAGACGGTCACGGGCTCCCGGAGGAAACCCGAGCGTGAAGATCGACGCGAACCCGAGGACGGTGGCGAGGAGGGCCGCGAGCCGCGGGGCACCTCCGGGACGCCGCGCCGGCTCGCCGCCGTTTCCCATCACCAGGCGTCCATCACGCGACGACAAAGGCATCCGAGGCGCTCGTCACGCCCGGTGATACTCCTGCAACGAAGCGACTCCGGTCGCCTCCTCCTGCCACGCCCGGATGCCCTCGACGGCGGCGGTCGCGGCCGAGAGCGTCGTGAGGCAGGGGATCGACAGGCGCAGCGCCGCCGCCCGGATGGCCGCCTCGTCGAAGCGGGACTCGCCTCCGAGCGGCGTGTTCACGACGAGCTGGATGTCCCCGGCCTCCATGCGGTCGACGGCGTTCGGGCTGCCCTCGTTCACTTTGAACACGCGCTCCGCCTCGACTCCCGCCTCCCGCAGAGCCTCGCGCGTCCCCTCCGTCGCGCAGAGCGCGAACCCGAGGTCCCGAAGCTCCCGGCCGATCGGGATCACCGCCGTCTTGTCGTACGGATTGACCGTCAGAAACGCCCGGCCCGAAAGCGGCAGCCGGGTCCCGACGGCCTCGCAGGCCTTGGCGAACGCGTCGCCGAAGCGGGGCGAGATGCCCATCACTTCGCCGGTCGACTTCATCTCGGGGCCGAGCAGCACGTCTTCCCCGGGGAACTTGCGGAACGGGAACACCGGCGCCTTGATGAAAAAGTCGACCGGGTCGCGCTCCGGCGGCAGGTTCAGGGATTCGAGGCTCCGCCCCGGGATCGTCAGCAGCGCCGCCGCGCGCGCCATCGGGACGCCGATGGCCTTCGACACGAAGGGCACGGTGCGGGAGGCGCGCGGGTTGACCTCGAGCACGTAGAGACGGCCGTGCTGGATCGCGAACTGGATGTTGACGAGACCGCGCACGGTGAGGGCCTCCGCGAGCCGGCGCGTGGCCTGCCGGATCTCGTCGAGAAGCGGGGCCGGGATCTTCCACGGCGGGAGCACGGAGAAAGAGTCGCCGGAGTGGATGCCGGCCTCCTCGATGTGCTGCTGGATGCCTCCGATCCAGGAGCTTCTCCCGTCGCAGAGGGCGTCCACGTCGAGCTCGACGGCGTTGTCGAGGAAGCGGTCGATCAGAACCGGGTGCTCGGGCGAGCTCGCGACGGCCTGCTTCATGTAAGCCGTGAGGCGCGCGTCTTCGAACACGACGGCCATCGCGCGGCCGCCGAGCACGTACGACGGGCGCACGACCAGCGGGTAGCCGATGCGGCGGGCGGCGGCGAGGGCCTCCTCTTCGGTCCGCGCCTCGGCGTGGGGAGGGGCGGCGAGGCCGATTTCCCCGAGCAGGCGCCCGAAGCGGCCGCGGTCCTCCGCGAGGTCGATCGACTCGGGCGAGGTGCCCCAGATCGGGTAGCCCGCGGCCTCGAGAGGACGGGCGAGCTTGAGAGGCGTCTGGCCGCCGAACTGCACGAGGATCCCGTCGGGCTTCTCGTTGTCGAGCACCGCCGCGACGTCCTCGAGCGTGAGCGGCTCGAAGTACAGGCGGTCCGACGTGTCGTAGTCGGTCGAGACCGTCTCGGGATTGCAGTTGATCATGATCGTCTCGAAGCCGGCCTCCGAGAGCGCGTAGCAGGCGTGGACGCAGCAGTAATCGAACTCGATGCCCTGGCCGATCCGGTTGGGCCCGCCGCCGAGGATCGCGACCTTGGGTTTTTCCGTCCGGATGGACTCGTTCTCGTCCTCGTAGGTCGAATAGAAGTACGGCGTCTGGGCCTCGAACTCGGCGGCGCAGGTATCGATCGTCTTGTAGACCGGGATCACGCCGAGCTCGCGGCGCCGGGCGAGCAGCTCCCCTTCCTCGCGGCCCATCCGGCGCGCGAGAGCCCGGTCGGAGAGGCCGAGCCTCTTGGCCGTTCTCAGTCTTTCGCGATCGAGCGTCTCGAGGTTTACGCCGCCGAAGCTTTCCTCGGTCTCCACCATGCGCCGGACGGCGTCCAGGAACCACGGATCGATCCGCGTGTGCCTGGCGACCTGCTCGACGGTCATGCCCGCGAGGAACGCGCGCCGCAGGTGGAAGAGTCTCTCCGGCGTGGGCTCCTCCAGCCTCGCGAGAAGCTCCGCCCGCGGGAGCTCGCCGCGACCGTCGTCGAGGCCGTCCCGCCCGATCTCGAGCGACCGGATCGCCTTGCCCAGCGCTTCGGCGAACGTTCGGCCGATCGCCATGGCTTCCCCGACGGACTTCATCTGGATCGTCAGCCGGTTGTCGGCGCGAGGGAACTTCTCGAAAGTCCAGCGCGGAATCTTGACGACGACGTAGTCGAGCGACGGCTCGAAGGACGCCGGCGTCTTCCTGGTGATGTCGTTGGGGATCTCGTCGAGGTGATAGCCGACGGCGAGCAGGGCCGCGATCTTCGCGATCGGAAAGCCGGTCGCCTTGGAGGCCAGGGCCGAAGAGCGCGAGACCCGGGGGTTCATCTCGATGACGACCCGCCGACCGCTCTTCGGGTCCACGGCGAACTGGATGTTGGAGCCGCCGGTGTCCACGCCGACCTTGCGGATGATCGCCTTGGCCTCGTCGCGCATGGCCTGGTACTGGCGGTCCGAGAGGGTCATCTGCGGCGCCACGGTGATCGAGTCGCCCGTGTGCACGCCCATGGCGTCGAAATTCTCGATCGAGCAGACGATGATGACGTTGTCCGCGGTGTCCCGCATGACCTCGAGCTCGAACTCCTTCCAGCCCTCGACGGACTCTTCGATGAGGACCTCGTGCGAAGGGGACTCGGAGAGCCCGTGCCGGACGATCCGGCGGAACTCCTCGAGGGTCTTGGCCGCCCCGCCGCCGGATCCGCCCATCGTGAAGGACGGGCGGATGACGACCGGCAGCCCGATCTCCTTCAGGGCGGCTTCGGCCTCGGCGAGCGAGCGGACCCGCTCGGACTGCGGCACCTCGGCGCCGATCTCGAGCATGGCCTTCTTGAAGAGGTCGCGGTCCTCCGCGAGCCGCATCGCCCGCTCGTTCGCTCCGATGAGCGCCACGTTGCGCCTCTCGAGGACCCCCTTCTCGGCCAGGGCGAGCGCGAGGTTGATCGCGGTCTGTCCGCCGACGGTCGGGAGGATCGCGTCCGGCCGCTCCTTCTCGACGATGCGCTCCAGGAACTCGGGCGTCAGCGGCTCCACGTAGGTCGCGTCGGCGAGCTCCGGGTCGGTCATGATCGTCGCCGGGTTCGAGTTGACGAGCACGACGCGGTAGCCCTCGCGCTTCAGCGCGCGCACCGCCTGGGTCCCCGAGTAGTCGAATTCGCAGGCCTGGCCGATGACGATCGGCCCCGATCCGATGACGAGGATCGATCGAATGTCGTCGCGCTTGCCCACCCGGGGCGGGAGTATAGCTGTCGGCTTTCCGCGGCCCGCTCGACTCTCGACCTCGACTCTAGACTCTCGTCAGTCCCGCGCGACGCCGCGCGGCGCGCGCTCCGGCGCGAGCGTGCACCCTCCGTCGAGGATCGCGCCTCCCCGCCCGAGCCCGAAGAGTCGGTCGCCCGCCCAGGCCACGCCGAAGAGATCGTTTGTGGTCCCGGATTCGCGCGCGCTCCAGCGCCGGCCGTCCACACTCTCGAGCGCCACGCCGTCGTCGCCGACGGCCTGATACGACGCGCCCGCCCAGGTCACGGAGTTCAGCCGGGATGCGACACCCGCGGACCCCTCTTCCCAGACCGAGCCGTCGGTGCTCGTCAGGACGCGGCCGCCGTCGCCGACCGCGAGGAACTCCGTGCCGTTCCAGGCGACGTCGTTCAGGGGCGGCTCGTCGCCGCCCGGGTCGCGCCGGGTCCAGTTGGTGAGGTCCGCGCTCTCGAAGATCCCGGCCGTGGCGTCTCCGCCGACCGCCACGTACGTATCGCCGTTCCAGGCAACGGAGCTCAGGAGCTTGTTCGGCCCGACCTTCCGGTAGCTCCAGGCCGTCCCGTTTGCGCTCGTGAGGACCGCCGATCCGCTTCCGACCACGACGAACCGAGCGCCGTCCCAGAGAACGGACGTCAGTGTTTCCATGACGCCGGAGTTGCGGGCCGTCCAGGCCGCGCCGTCCCGGCTCGTCAGGATGGTGCCGGCCTCCCCGACGGCCACGAACGACTCACCGTCCCACGCGACGCCCAGCAGCCACCGGCCGGTTCCGGAGTCCTGGCGGATCCACGGCCCGTCGGCCGCGCCGGTCGCGATGAATCCCAGGGCGCCGACCGCCACGTACGTCGAGCCGTTCCAGGCGATGTCGGAAACGGCGGAGCGAGGACCCGGGGTGCGGCGCTCCCACGTGGCGGCGTCCGCGCTCTGCAGGATCGTTCCGTGCTTGCCGACGGCGACGAACCCGGCGTCGCTCCGCGAAAGGCCGAGGAGATCGAGGGCGGTGCCGGACTCGCGCTGCTGCCAGTCGATTCCGTCGGCGCTCGCCACGACGGCCCCGAAGTCGCCGATGCCGATCCATTCCGAGCCCGTCCACGTCAATCGGCGCAGCGCCGTCGTCAGCCGGGTCCGCTGGGCGCGCCAGGGTCCGCCGCCCGGGTTTTCGTAGACCGCCTGCGTGTACGGGAATCCCGTTCCGACAGCGAGCCAGCGGCCCGCGCCCCAGGCGACCGCAAAGAGATGGTCGCGCGTCCCGGCGTCGACTCGCTTCCAGCGAACGCCGTCGGGGCTCGATGCCGATGCGCCCTCCCGCCCGACCGCGAGGAACTCGTTTCCGTTCCAAGCGAGGTCGTACCAGCTCGCGCCGTCGAACGCGGCGGCCGTTTGCCAGGCGATGCCGTCGGTGCTCGTGAGGATCGATCCCGCATCGCCCGCGATCACCCACCGCGATCCGTTCCACGCGGCGCGCACGAGATTCTCGGTCGCCCCCGTCAGCCGGAAGGCCCAGGTCTCCCCGCCATCGGTGCTCACGAGGACCGTGCCCGCGCCGCCGACGGCCAGAAACTGCGAACCGTTCCAGACGACGTCGGAGAGGTCATGCGTGAGATTCGAAGGCCGTGTGGACCACGCGGCGCCGTCCGTCGAAACGACGATGGTCCCGGCCCGCCCGACGGCGACGTAGTGTCCTCCGCCCGCCGCGACGCCCTGGAGCGTGTTGCCCTGAGGCAGCGGATTGATCCACCGCCAGGGTCCGCAGCTCTGCCCGAAAACGTGCGCCGCCGGCAGGAGGAGAAGGAGGAGGAAGGAGAACGCAGCGAGTCGAAACAGCCTCGACATGGCAACCTCGCTTGAAAGGATAGGGGCCGAAGTATAGCGGATAGAATCAGGGCACGCTCCGCGCATGATCGGCCAGACTGTCTCGCACTACCGGATCCTCTCGAAGCTCGGGGGCGGCGGGATGGGAGTCATTTACGAGGCGGAGGATCTCAAGCTCGGCCGCCACGTGGCCTTGAAGTTTCTTCCGGAGGAGACTGTGCCCGATGCGCAGGCGCTCGAGCGGCTGCAGCGCGAAGCCCGGGCGGCCTCTTCGCTCCAGCACCCGAACATCTGCACGATCTATGACGTCGACGAGCACGAGGGCAAACCCTTCATCGCAATGGAGCTGCTCGACGGCGAATCGCTGCACGATCGTCTGGTCACCGGCCCGCTCAAGCTCGCGGCCCTGCTCGACGTCGCGATCCCGATCGCGGACGCACTGGAGGCCGCGCACGCGCAGGGAATCATTCACCGCGACCTGAAGCCCGCGAACATTTTCGTCACCAAACGAGGACAAGCAAAGCTTCTCGACTTCGGGCTGGCGAAGCAGACCAACGACGCGGCTCCATTCGACGCATCCGCCCCGACGGCCGTCACCGAAGCCCGGCTGACGAACCCGGGAACGGCGATCGGCACGGTCGCCTACATGTCGCCCGAACAGGCGCGCGGAGAGACTCTCGACTCGCGCACCGACGTGTTCTCGTGCGGCGCGGTGCTCTACGAGATGGCCACCGGGCGGCAGCCGTTTTCGGGAAAGACGACGGCGGTCATCTTCGACGCGATCCTCAACGCCGCGCCCGCACCCGCGCACACGCTGAATCCGGCCGTGCCGTCGGAGCTCGAGAGAATCATCGGCACCGCGCTCGAGAAGGACCGGGAGCTCCGGTACCAGGGAGCGTCGGACCTCCGAGCGGACTTGAAGCGGCTGAAGCGCGACTCCGAGTCGGCAGGGAGCGGCCGCGCCCCGGTGGCGGCGCCGCCGCCGTCCCGGCCTCGCTTTCCCTGGAGGGGGGCGGCCGTGGCCGCCGTCCTTCTGGCGGCCGGGCTCGTCTGGGGAGTGATGCGTCGCCGCGGCCCCACGAGCGCTGCGGCGCAGACGGTCATCGCCGTGCTGCCGTTTGAGAACGTCTCCCGGGACGCCTCCATCGACTACCTGGGCCTCGCTTTTCCCGACGAAATTGCCACCACGCTTTCCTACGCCCCCGGCCTCGCCGTCCGCCCCTTCTCCTCCACCCGGAGATACGCTGGAAAGAACGTCGACGCGAAGACCGCGGGCCACGAGCTCAACGCGGCGCGTGTCGTCACGGGCCAGTTCCAGAAAGAGGGCGACCGGCTCCGCGTGTCGATGGAGCTCGTCGACACCGAGGGAGACCGCGTCGTCTGGCGCGACACGACGACGACGCCCGCCGCCAACCTCATGGTGGCTTCGGAGCAGATGCTGCAGCGCGTGCGCCAGGGCCTCTTGCCGGCTCTGGGCGCCGGAGCCGAGACGAGCGGTCCGGCGACGCATCCGAAGAGCCCGGAAGCGTACGACATGTACCTTCGCAGCAAGCCGTTCACCAGCGATCCCGGCCAGAACGAGCAGGCCACGGCGATGCTCGAGCGGGCGGTCGGGCTCGATCCGGATTACGCCCCGGCCTGGACGGCTCTCGGCCAGCGCTACCTGTACGAGTCCCAGTACGGCCTGGATCGGTCGAAGTCCGCCGAGTTCCTGCAGCGCGCCACGACCGCTCAGGAGCGCGCTCTGGCGCTCGACCCGAACCTCGCGGAGGCCGAGGTCGGCCTGATCCTGCTCCAGACCGAGCACGGCGACAACGCCGGTGCGTACGCCCGTGCCCGTGATCTCGTGCGCCGCCAGCCCCGAAGCGGCCGGGCCCACTTCGCTCTGTCATACGTGCTTCGTTTCTCGGGGCTGCTCGAGGAGGCGATGAAGGAGTGCGAGACGGCTCTCGCGCTGGATCCCCACAACCGGAGCCTCCGCTCCTGCGGCAACGCCTTCCGCTACAGCGGCAGGCCCGACCGGGCGAGGGACTTCTACCGGCTCGACGCGGGCTCGAATTGGGCACGGCTCTACGAGGGCATGACGCTCCTCTGGGAGCGAAAGCTCGAGGACGCCGGCCGGGCGTTCGCATCGGCGGGCGAGCCCCGGCTCGCACAGCTGTTTCTTCGGACGGGGACCCCGGAGGAGCGCGATCGGACCGCCGCCAAGGTCGGGGCGGACTCCGTTCAGGATATCGATGCCGAGCAGCGCCTCGAGGGCGCGATCGTCCTCTCGGACTTCGGCGATGCCGCGGGCGCCCTGCGGCTTCTGCGGAGCACCGTCGAGGCGAATTACGGCCCATACCCCTCCATGGACCGGAACCCGTCCTTCGATGCCATCCGCAAGGAACCGGAGTTCGCGGCGATCCGCGCCGAGGCGATCCGGAGGCAGAAGGAGTTCCTCGCGAAGCGGAACGCGGCCGCACCATGATCGGTCAGACGGTTTCCCACTACCGGATCCTCTCGAAGCTGGGCGGCGGCGGCATGGGCGTCGTCTACGAGGCGGAAGATCTGAAGCTCGGCCGCCGCGTGGCGCTGAAGTTCCTGCCGGAGGAGATGGGCCGGGACGCCCAGGCGCTCGAGCGGCTGCAGCGCGAAGCCCGCGCCGCCTCGTCGCTGCAGCATCCCAACATCTGCACGATCCACGACGTCGACGAGCACGAGGGCAAGCCCTTCATCGCGATGGAGCTCCTGGACGGCGAAACGCTGCGGGACCGGCTCGGGCCCGGGCCCCTCAAGCTCGAGACGCTTCTCGACCTGGGGGCGCAGATCGCCGACGCGCTCGAGACGGCGCACGCTCGGGGGATCGTGCACCGGGACATCAAGCCCGCGAACATCTTCGTCACGAAACGTGGGCAGGCGAAGGTCCTCGATTTCGGGCTCGCCAAACACGCGGACCCGGCCGCCGCGGCGTCGGGAGACACCGCCCTGCCCACGGTGATGGACGAGAAACACCTGACGAGTCCCGGAACGGCCATCGGCACCGTGGCGTACATGTCGCCCGAGCAGGCCCGTGGCGAGCCTCTCGACGCCCGCACCGACGTCTTTTCCTGCGGAGCCGTCCTTTACGAAATGGCGACCGGCCGCCAGCCCTTCTCGGGTGGCACGTCCGCCGTCATCTTCGACGCGATTCTCAATCGCGCCCCGGTCTCCCCCGTCAAGCTCAACCCGGAGCTGCCG
>Ga0207691_10006078_pt1 | contig 11666 bp, 9 predicted proteins | sample KBSM13metaG_FD_184327 | JGI IMG/M metagenome (GOLD analysis project Ga0207691, IMG submission 184327) | Miscanthus rhizosphere microbial communities from Kellogg Biological Station, Michigan, USA - KBS M1-3 metaG (SPAdes) (version 2) | ecosystem: Host-associated > Plants > Roots > Rhizosphere >...
GGCGGGGGCCGGACTTCGGGCTGCGCGGGCTTGGCGGCCGCGGGCTTCTTCTTGAAGAATCCGAACATGCGTCGTTCCTGGGGGACGGTAGCCGGCGATGATGCCACGCGGGCCGCTCCGGGATTTGAACGCGCGCTGCGCGCGCGGACGGGTTCAGCGCGGCGGGGCCGCGAGCTCGCGCGTGTCGAGGTAGCCGTCGTGGTTGCGGTCCTGGCGCGCGAAGGTCGCCTCCAGGGACTTCACGTAGTCGACGCGCGTGACCGCGCGGCTGCCTTCTGGAAGCTCGCTGCCGGAGAGCACGTGGTCGTGGTCGGTGTCGATGCCGTCGAAGGTCTGGACCATCCACGCGACGAACTCGTCGCGCGAGACGCGGCCGTCGTGATCGCCGTCCATGCGCATCAGGTAGTCGCGGGTGGAATGCGGCGGTTCGCCCGCGGCGACGCAGGGCGGAAGCGCCGCCGCGAGCACCGCGGCGGCCAGCACGACGATCGCGCGCATCAGTGCGCCGCGATCGCGTAGCCCTTCATGCGCGCCGAGAACTCCTGCAGCGCGCGGATGCCGGTCGCTTCGGCCTCGGCGCACCAGGCCTGCAGGCGCTGCAGGGTCGCCGACGCGTCGTTCGAACGTTCCTCGAGCACCGCGGCCAGGCGCGCGCGGTATTCGACCAGGGTCGCGATCTGCGGGCGGCGCGCGATGAAGGCCTGCAGGCGTTCGCGTGCGCCGGCGTCGAGCCAGCGGCCGCCATCGGCCAGGCCCTTGCGCAGCTTGCGCGGCAGCTTCGCGGGTTCGACGGCGCGCTCGGCGCGCAGCGCGGGGCGCATCACGTGGCGGTAGTAGTCGGTCATCGCCTGGAAGCGGTGCGTGAGCAGCGCCTTGAGGGTCTCGCCGTCGGGCATCGGGATGTTCGGGCGCACGTCGAGCGAGGGCGCGACGCGAAGCACTTTCGCCAGGCCCAGCTTCTCGAAGCCCTTGATCGCGACCCAGCCGATGTCGAACTCGAACTTGCGCAGCGCGAACTTCGCCGAGCTCGGGAACGCGTGGTGGTTGTTGTGGAGTTCCTCGCCGCCGATCCAGAAGCCCCAGGGCGAGACGTTGGTGGCGGTGTCGGTGGTCTCGAAGTTGCGGTAGCCCCACCAGTGGCCGATGCCGTTGACGAAGCCGGCGGCCCAGAACGGGATCCAGAGCATCTGCACCGCCCAGATCGCGACGCCGATCACGCCGAACAGCGCGACGTTGATGAACAGCATGATCGTCGGGCCGGCCATGTGGTGGCGCGTGTAAAGGTTGCGCTCGATCCAGTCGTCCGGGCAGCCCTTGCCGTACTTCTCGATCGACGCGCGGTCGGCACGCGCTTCGCGGTAGAGCTCCACGCCCTGCCACATGACCTTGCGGATGCCGCGGATCTGCGGGCTGTGCGGGTCTTCCTCGGTCTCGCACTTGGCGTGGTGCTTGCGGTGGATCGCCGCCCACTCCTTGGTGATCATCGAGGTGGTCAGCCACGACCAGAAGCGGAAGAAATGCGCGAGCGCGGGATGGAAATCGACCGCGCGGTGGGCCTGGCTGCGGTGCAGGTACAGGGTCACGGAGAAGATCGTCAGCTGGGTGACGATCAGGAAATAGACGGTGGTGCCGAGCCAGCCGAAATGGCTGAACCCTTCGGTCAGCCAGCTGTACAACGCGGGGGGCAGCATGATGGACTCCACGGGCAAGACTTGCATGATGGGGCCAGACCCGCGCCGTTTCCACTGTGCGGGGGAGTACGGGGCCCGAGCGTTAAGCCAGCAGCGGCGGGCACTTAGGTCATCCGCGGCCCTGGGCGCGGCCCGGCATGCCTCGGCTGTTGCGCCGCAGCCCGCCGGCCGGTGGACCGAAGCCCCGCATTGTCCCGACGATCATCCGCCTGAACCGTGACAGCCCGCCCCGATGTCCGAACTGCCCGAAGTCGAACCCATGAGCCACAGGGGTGCCACGCCACGTGCCTGAACTTCCCGAGGTAGAGACCACAAGGCGCGGACTCGCCCCCCACCTGGTCGGGCGGCGCGTGACCGGCGCGACCCTGCGGCGGCCCGACCTGCGCTGGCCGATCCCGCCGGAAATCGCCGGCGAGCTGCCTGGCCAGCGCATTGCCGCGGTGACGCGGCGCGCGAAGTACCTGCTGGTCGAGGCGCAGACCGGAAGTGCCCTGCTCCACCTCGGGATGTCCGGCAGCCTGCGCGTCCTTCCGGCGGCGACGGCGCACGGCGCGCACGACCACGTCGACCTCGCGCTCGATTCCGGCCGGGTCCTGCGCTTCAACGACCCGCGCCGTTTCGGCTGCCTGCTCTGGCAGCCCGCCGGGACCGTGCATCCCTTGCTGGCCGGCCTCGGGCCCGAGCCCCTGTCGGGGGACTTCGGCGGCGACCACCTCTGGCGCCTGAGCCGCGGCCGCAGCGCGCCGGTCAAGGCCTTCCTGATGGACCAGGCGGTAGTGGTCGGGGTCGGCAACATCTACGCGGCCGAGGCGCTGTTCCGCGCGGGCATCGACCCGCGCCGCGCCGCCGGCCGGATCAGCCGCGAACGCTACGGCGCGCTCGCCGATGCGGTCCGGGCGATCCTCGCGCACGCGATCGCGCGCGGCGGCACGACCCTGCGCGACTTCATCGCCCCGGACGGCGCCCCGGGCTATTTCGAGCAGGAGCTGTTCGTGTACGGCCGCGCGGGCGAACCCTGCAAGGTCTGCGGCGCGCCCCTGCGCTCGGGCCAGTTCGGGCAGCGCGCGACGGTGTGGTGCCCGCGCTGCCAGCGCTGACCTGCGACGACCCGCGGCCGGCCCGAACCGTGGGCGCGCCAAAACGCTATAGTTCGCCGATGGCCCAGGATCCGGACATCACGATCTTGCTCGAGGCAGCCCGCGGCGGCGACCGCTCGGCGCTCGACAACGTCCTCTCGACGCTCTACCGCGAACTGCACTCGATGGCGCGCCGCCAGCTCAACGGCCAGCGCGGCGGCACGCTCGACACCACCGCGCTCGTGCACGAGTCCTACTTCAAGCTCATCCGCAACCAGAACGCCGAATTCGCCGACCGCGCGCATTTCTTCGCGTACGCGGCCACCGCGATGCGCAGCGTGGTCGTCGACTACGCGCGCCAGCGCCTGTCGCAGAAGCGCGGCGGCGACCAGCAGCGCGTGACCGACCTGCCCGACGACATCACCGCCGGCATCGCCATCGGCGAGGAGATGCTGCACCTCGACGCCGCGCTCCAGAAGCTCGCGGTCGCCGACAAACGCCTCGCCCAGGTGGTCGAGCTGCGCTACTTCGCCGGCCTTTCGGAGGCCCAGATCGGCGAGCTGCTCGGCTGTTCCGAGCGCACCGTGCGGCGCGACTGGCAGAAGGCGCGGATGTTCCTGCTCGCGGAACTGCAGCCGGGCTGAGGCTTATGCAGCCTGAGCTCTGGGCCCGCGTCGCACCGCTGCTGGACGAATTGCTGGAACTGGCGCCGGCCGACCGCCCTGCGCGGCTGGAGGCGATCGCGTTCGACCAGCCCGCGGTCGCGGTGGAACTGCGCCGCCTGCTCGCCTTCGAGGCGACCGATCCGGAATTCCTGGCCACGCCGGTCACCCACGGCTCGATGCTGCAGCCCGCCTCGGGCCTGCTGGTCGGCCCGTACCGCCTGCTGCGGATGATCGGCGAGGGCGGCATGGGCCAGGTCTGGCTGGCCGAGCGCGCCGACGGCCTGTTCGAACGCCGCGTCGCGCTCAAGCTGCTGCACCCGGGCCTGGCCGACACCAACCTGCGCACGCGCTTCGACCGCGAGCGCCAGATCCTCGCCAGCCTCGGGCACGAGCACGTCGCGCGCCTGCTCGATGCCGGCATCGCCGCCGACGGCCAGCCCTACCTCGCGCTGGAGTTCGTCGAAGGCCAGCCGATCACCCATTTCGCCACGCAGCGAAAGCTCACGGTGGTGCAGAAGCTCAACCTGTTCCTGCAAGTATGCAGCGCGGTCAGCCACGCGCACGCGAGCCTGGTCGTGCACCGCGACCTGAAACCTTCCAACATCCTGGTCACGCCCGGCGGCGCGGTGCGCCTGCTCGACTTCGGCATCGCCAAGCTGCTCGACGCGCCCGGCCGCGGCACCACCGAGAACACCCAGACGCGTTCGCGCGCCTTCACCCTGCACTATGCGGCGCCCGAGCAGATCCTCGGCGAGCAGGTCACGACCGCGACGGACGTGTACTCGCTGGGCGTGGTGCTCTACGAACTGCTGACCGGGCGGAAGCCTTATCGCATCAAGCGCGACACCGACGCCGAGTGGGAGGAAGCGATCGTCGGCTCCGAGCCTACCCGGCCCTCGGTCGCCACGCGCGGCCGCGACGACCTCATCTCGCGCTCCGAGCGCCGCCTGCCGCGCGTGCTCAGCGGCGACCTCGACAACATCACGCTCAAGGCCCTGCACAAGCGCCCCGAGGACCGCTACCTGTCGGTCGAGGCGCTCGCCGCCGACATCCGCCGCTACCTCAACGGGCGCCCGGTCGATGCGCACGCGAAGAGCTACGGCTACCGGCTCGGCAAGTACATCCGCCGCAACGCAGTGCAGCTCACCGCCGTCCTGGCCGTGATCGGCCTGCTGGGCGCCGGCCTGTACGTGATGTGGAAGCAGCAGCGCGAGGCCAACGCCGAGGCGCAGCGCGCCGAGGCCATGCACGATTTCGTGATCGGCCTGTTCGAGCAGGCCCAGAAGGAGGCCGGACCGTCGAACGCGGTCGACATCCGCAAGCTTCTCGACGACGGCGTGCGCCGCACCAACGCGCAGTTCGCGCAGCAGCCGATCACGCGCGCCGAACTGCTGACGATGATCGCGCGCATCCGCCTGCGCCTGGGCGACTACCCGGCCGCGATCGCCGCGCTCGACCAGCAGGGTTCGGCGCTGTTCCTCGCGCCCGAATCGGTGCAGACCGAGACCCTGCAGCTGCGCGGCGATGCGTTGCGCCTGCTCGGCCACCCCGAAAAATGCCGCGACCTGCTCAAGGCCCACGAGGACCAGCTCCTCGAGCGCGGCCAGGCCGCCCGCCGCGATGCCGCCGACTACCAGTCCGTGCTCGGCCGCTGCGAGCGTGCGTTGATGAACGCCGATTCGGCGCGCAAGCACTTCCAGCACGCGCTGCGCCTGCGCGAATCGCTGACCGAGGCCGGCGCCGCCCCCGCCGAGAGCCTGGTGGACCTCGCCAGCCTCGAGGCCGACGCCGGCAACGCGAAGGTCGCGCTCGCGGGCATGCTCGACGCGCTCAAGCGCCTGCAGGCGACCCACGACGAACAGGGACCGCTGGCCGTTTCGATCTGGCAGAACCTCGGCACGCTCTACCGCGAATCGGGCAACGGCGTCGCGGCCGAGAACGCCTACCGCACCGCCGAGCGCCTCGCGATCGCGCTCTACGGCGCCGGCCATCCGACCACCATCGACGCCGAGCGCGGGCTGGCCGCGATCTACGTGGACCAGGGCAAGCTCGACCAGGCCGAAGCGCTGTTCACGCAGGCCCAGGCGCAGCTCACGCGACTGCTGGGACCCGACCATCCGGACCTCGGGTCGATGAGCAACTCGCTGGGCATCATCGCGTGGGAACGCGGCGATGTCGCCAGCGCCGAAGCGCGCCTGCGCAAGGCGAACGCCCTGTGGGCCAATTCGCCGCGCCTGCAGGGCGGGCTGTTCAACCTCGCGATGGTGCTGCACGGCGCCGGCCGCGACCGCGAGGCCGAGCCCTATGCGCAGCAGGCGCTCGCCCTGCGCGAACAGCGCTTCGGCGATCGCAACGGCCTGTTCGGCGCGAGCCTGCGACAGCTCGGCGAGATCAAGCTCGCGGAAGGCGACCTGCCCGCGGCCGAACAGCTGCTGTCGCGCGCCGCGCCGCTCCTGGCCGCCGGCTACGGCCCGACCCACGCCGCGACCGGCCAGGCGCAGCTCGCGCTCGCGCGCCTGCGCCTCGCGCAACGCCGTCCGTCGGATGCCTCCGATCTGTTGGCCGACATCCAGCGCCGCTTCCAGCCCAGCGATGCCGAGCACCGCCGCCTGCTTTGGCAAACCCGGACGCTGGCGGCCCAGCTGCTCTGCCAGCAGCAGGGCAGCAGCGAGATGGGGCGCCACATGCTGACGGTGGTGAAGGCCGAGGTGGTCGCCGAGATGCCGGTCAGCGTGATCGCACGGGAGACGGATGCGGCCCTGCGCGGTTGCGGCGGCGCCGCTGAGCCGGTGGCGGGCGCGGGAACGGGGACGCAGTAGCGCGACGCCGTAGAGCCGGGGAACCAATCCACAGCCGCGGGAACGCAGCGCTCCCAGCATGTCATCCCGAGCCTTGCGAGGGATCTGTTGCCCGACGATGGTTCGTTGCCGGCCACTTCGGGATCCCTCGCTGCACTCGGGATGACAACGAAGGTCGCCCATCGCCGCTACTTCTTCTGGTCCTTCTCCGACTCCGCCGGCACCTGCTGCAGCTTGCCCACGTCCACCTTGCCGTTGGATTCGGGATGCCAGGCCGCCGCCTGCGCGCCCCAGTAGTCCTTCGGCTGCCAGAAGCGGGCGGCGTAGTACGCGTTGCCGTCGACGCCCGCTTCCGCGCTCATTCCGCCGTTTGCGCCAGGCCGCCGGATCTCGACAGGCCCGACGAAGCCCGTGTAATGGCCGGTCACCGCGTTCCGGCCGCGCCGCAGCCATCTCTCCAGCCGCGGCTGCGCCGCCGCGTCGCCGTATTCGGCGTACAGGGGCTGGCCGGCCTCGATCGCGCGCCGCTGCTCGTCCGCGCTCAACGCCTCCCAGTAGCGCTCGCGCGAGGCGACCAGCCACGGATACCCGCGCTCGGCGGCGAGGTCCATCCAGGCGTACGCGAGCGCGCGGTCCCGCGGCACGCCCTGGCCGTCCCAGTACATGCTCGCGACCATCATCTGCGAGGGCTTGTCGCCGAAGCGCGCGGCCGAGCGGAACGCCCGCAGCGCAAACGCGTAGTTGCCGTGTCCGAAGGCCTTGATCCCGTCCATTCGGAAGCTCTGGTCGGGGTGGTAGAGCAGGAAGTCGCCGCCGGTGCCGATTGGGTTCTCGGCGGTCGCCTTGGGCTCGTCGAGCGCGAAGGCCGGTCCGGACAGCAGCAGCGCGGTCAGCAAGAGCCCTTTCACGGCAGTCTCCCGGGGTCGACCTGGCCGGATGCTAACTCCGGTCGGGCGCGGTCGCCACACGGTGCAACCAGGGGCCGGCACGCCCTCGTTCCGTGCGCGCGGGACAGGGGTCAGGGAGAGAGCGCAACGGCCCCAGCGCCTGCTACTTCCTCTCGTCCTTCCCCGCGTCGGCCGGCACCTGCTGCAGCTTGCCCACGTCCACCTTGCCGGTCGACTCGGGGTGCCAGGCCGCCGCCTGCGCGCCCCAGTATTCCTTCGGCTTCCAGTAGCGCGCGGCGTAGTAGCCGTTGGCGTCCTCGCCCGGGCCGAAGCCGCCGCTCGGGCTCGGGCGCACGATCACGATGTTCCCGACGAATCCCGCGTGGCTACCCGTCACCGACTGCAGGCCCCGCCGCAACCACATCTCCAGCCGCGGCTGGGCGGCTGCATCGCCGTATTCGGCGTACAGCGGCTGGCCGGCCTCGATCGCGCGCTTGCGTTCGTCGGGACTCAACTCTTCCCAGTAGCGCTCGCGCGAGGCGACCAGCCACGGGTAGCCGCGCTCGGCGGCCAGATCCATCCACGCGTAGGCGACGGCGCGGTCCTTCGGGACGCCCTGGCCTTCCCAGTACATGCTCGCGACCATCATTTGCGAGGGCTTGTCGCCAAAACGTGCGGCCGTGCGGAAGGCCTGCAGCGCGAACGCGTAGTTGCCGTTGCCGAACGCCTTGATCCCGTCCATGCGGTAGGCCTGGTCGGGGTGGTAGACCAGGAAGTCGCTGGCGGTGCCGATCGGGTTCTCGGCGGTCGCCTTGGGCTCGTCGAGCGCGAAGGCCGGTCCGGACAACAGCAGCGCGGCAAGCACGAGACGCTTCATGGCGGGCACCGGCAGGTTCGTTGCCGTGATGCTAACTCCGCGCCCGGGCGGTCGCTACACTGTGCGCCCCTGGAAGAACCCGATCGAATGCCCGGACTCAATCCCGAACAGCTCGCCGCCGTGCGCCACGTGGACGGCCCGCTGCTCGTGCTCGCCGGCGCCGGCAGCGGCAAGACCCGGGTGATCACCGAGAAGATCGCCTTCCTGGTGCGCGAGCGCGGCGTCAGCCCGCAGCACATCGCGGCGATCACGTTCACCAACAAGGCCGCGCGCGAGATGCGCGAGCGCGTCGCCAGGCTGCTGCCCGGCGGCAGCGGCGAAGGGCTCACGGTCTGCACCTTCCATGCGCTCGGGTTGCGCTTCCTGCACATCGAGCACGAAAAGGCCGGGTTGCGGCGTGGTTTTTCGGTGTTCGACTCGGACGATTCGCTCGCGCAGATCCGCGAGCTCGCGGGCACCGGCGCCAAGCCCGACGCGGTCGAGGCGCTGCGCCAGCTGGTCTCCCGCGCGAAGAACGAAGGGCTGTCGCCCGAACAGGCCGAGGCGGCCGCGCGCAGCCCGCGCGAGCGCGACGCTGCCGGCGTGTACGCACGCTACCAGCAGCGCCTCGCGGCGTTCAATGCGGTCGACTTCGACGATCTCATCCGGCTGCCGCTGCAATTGCTCGAAGGCGACGCCGACCTCGCCGCCGCCTGGCGCGAACGCATCCGCCACCTGCTCGTCGACGAATGCCAGGACACCAACGGCGCGCAGTACCGCCTGCTCAAGGTGCTCGCCGGTTCGCGCGGCCAGCTCACCTGCGTGGGCGACGACGACCAGAGCATCTACGCCTGGCGCGGCGCGAACCCCGAGAACCTCGACGCCCTCGCGCGCGACTACCCGGACCTGCGCGTGGTCAAGCTCGAGCAGAACTACCGCTGCACCGCGCGCGTGCTGCGCGCGGCCAACGCGCTGATCGCCAACAACCCGCACGCGCACCCGAAGAAGCTCTGGAGCCGCCACGACGACGGCGCGCCGATCCGCGTGTGGGCCTGCAAGGACAACGAGGCCGAGGCGCAGCGCGTGGCCGGGGAGATTTCCTTCCTGCGCGAATCGCGCAAGCTCGAGCCTGGCGAGTTCGCGATCCTGTTCCGCGGCGGCCACCAGTCGCGGCCGCTCGAAAAGGCGCTGCAACTGCTGCGCGTGCCCTACCACCTCACCGGCGGCACGGCCTTCCTCGACCGCGGCGAGGTCAAGGACCTGCTCGCCTGGCTGCGCGTGCTCGCCAATCCCGAGGACGACGCGGCCTTCCTGCGCGCGATCGGGTCGCCCAAGCGCGAGGCCGGCGCGACCACGCTCACGAAGCTCGCCGAGCTCGCGCGCCAGGCGAACCTGCCGCTGGCGCGCGCGGCGATGCAGATGTCCTTGTTGAAATCCCTGCCCGCCCGCGGCGCGGCGGGGCTCGCGGAATTCACCGGCATCCTGTCGAAGCTGCGCGACGCGGCCGACCGCCTGCCCCCGTCCGATCTCTGCAGGGAAGTCGCCGAACGCAGCGGCCTGCTCGCGGACCTGCGCCGGCAGAGCAAGGGCGAGGCCGACTTCGCGCGCCGCAAGGGCCACCTCGACGAGCTCGCCGACTGGTTCCGCGATGCGCCGCCGTCGGCCGGCTCGCTCGCCGCGCAGCTGGCCCTGCTCTCGCACGCCGACCGCGGCGAGCCGGGCAACGCGGTGCGGCTGATGAGCCTGCATGCCGCGAAAGGCCTCGAATTCGCGCATGTCTTCATCGTCGGCTGCGAGGACGGCACCCTGCCGCACGAGGCCAGCCTCGAGGAAGGCCGCATCGAGGAGGAGCGCCGGCTGTTCTACGTCGGTATCACCCGCGCCAAGCAGGCGCTCTACCTCTCGCACAGCCGCGAGACGAAACGCTGGGGCGGCGTCGAGCAGCGGCGGCCGAGCCGCTTTCTCGACGAACTGCCCGCCGCCGACCTGCACCGCGACGGCGCCGATCCCGAACGCGACGCCCTCCACCGCAAGGAGCGCGCGAGCGCGCAGTTCAGCGCGATCGCGGCGTTGCTGGGCGACGGCTGAAGGTGAAGCGCCTTCGCATCGCGCTCATCGCGTGTGCGCTGATCGCGGCCGTCGCCTGGGTCGCGTACCGGCCGAAACCCGCGCCCCGGCCGGACGTCGTCGCGGGAGCGTTCCACATCGCGACCCGCCATTTCGCGATCACCTCGACCGCCGACGCGGCCAAGACGCGCCTCGTCGCCGAGAGGGTCGAAAGCCTGCGCGATGCCTGGGTCGGCTTCTTCGGCGACACGCTCGGTCGCGACCGCGACCGCGCCGGCCTGCAGCTGATCCTCTACAGGGACCGCGCGGAGTTCGAGGGCCACAACGACAGCGAGCCCTGGGCCGAAGCCTTCTATCGCCCACCGGCCTGCCGCGCCTACTTCCAGAGCGGCGCCGCGAACCCTTACCACTGGATGCTCCACGAGGTCGTGCACCAGCTCAACGACCAGGTCGCCCACCTGCGCCTTCGCCGCTGGGTCAACGAAGGGCTCGCGAGCTATTTCGGCAGCAGCGCGATCGAGGACGGAAAGCTCCGCGTGGGCGAGGTCGACCCGAACACCTACCCGATCTGGTGGGTCACCAAGATGGAACTGAGCGGCAACCTGAAAGCCGACATAGCAAGCGGCCGGATCATTCCCCTTCGCAAGCTGATCACCGAGCCGGGCCCTCTGACGGCCGCCGACGACGTGAACCTGCACTACATCGAGTACTGGAGCCTGACCCACTTCCTGATCCACCACGACCACGGGAAGTACGCGGCGGGGTTCCGGCGCGTCATCGCGGAAGGCGGCAGCCTGGAGGCGTTCGAAGCGCGGATCGGACCGCTCGAAGCGATCGAGCCCGCGTGGTACGCGTACCTGCGTGGACAGGTCGACGCGCTGTCGCCGACCCTGATCCGTTAGGCGTCGCGCCCGGCACCGCCCCCTTCGCCTGGTTTCGGGACCGTGCGGGGACGCGCCGCTCCCCGTTCCCCGCCCCCCGCTTTTCCCGTATCCTGACCGGCCGCCTCAGGCACCCCCTCGCCTGCCGCCCAGGAGTGCAATCCATGAAACGTTTGAAAATGCTGGCGATCGCCGGCTTGAGCCTGCTGGCGATGTCGGCCTGCACGGTTGACAAGAACCAGGCCGCGAAGGACCCGGTCGATGCCGCCAAGAACCTGACCGTCGCCGTCCGCGAGAACGATTTCGACCGGCTGAGCCACATCATGGTGCCGCCGGACCTGTACGCGAAGATGGAAGCGCACTGGAAGGAAGAGCAGGCCAAGAAGCCCGCGCCGACGCCCGAGGAGAGCAAGCAGTTCGCCGATCAGGTCGCGAAGTTCACCGCGCCCGACGCCGAGGAAAAGCTGTTCGCCGACCTGCAGCCCAAGCTCGCACAGTACGGACCGCAGATCCCGGCCGGCATCGCCATGATGAGCGGGCCGATGGCCGGAAGCATCGACCAGAACCCGAAGCTGAGCGCCTCGGAGAAGTCGCAGGCCAAGGCCGTGCTGACGGCGGTCGTGCAGTGGGCCCAGACCGCCCACCTGGAAGACCAGGAAAAGGCCAAGCAGGCCATCAAGGTCTTCGTCGGTACCGCGCGCGACCTCCATCTGACGACGCTCGAAGAAGCGCAGAAGATGTCGTT
>Ga0207691_10006080_pt1 | contig 11665 bp, 12 predicted proteins | sample KBSM13metaG_FD_184327 | JGI IMG/M metagenome (GOLD analysis project Ga0207691, IMG submission 184327) | Miscanthus rhizosphere microbial communities from Kellogg Biological Station, Michigan, USA - KBS M1-3 metaG (SPAdes) (version 2) | ecosystem: Host-associated > Plants > Roots > Rhizosphere >...
ACCTCGCGTCGGCGCGAAGCAGCTCACCGCGTGCGCCACCTCGCTGCCGATCTTCCAGCAGGCCACAGAGCCAGCGCGCCGTCACCGAGCAGGTACAGGACGATCAGCTCACCGCCCAAAAGCCGGGGAACTCCCAGCCGCCGCCCTTGTTCGTGAACAACCAGCCATTCGCGCCGTGCACCAGCGCGACCGTGCCGAGGACCTCCACGGCCAGAGCCAGGGCGATCACGGGCGCGTACACGCCGAGGATCAGAGCCAGCCCACCGAGCACTTCAAGCGTGAGGACCGCATAGGCGGCGCTGGCCGGCAGCCCGAGCGATGCGAAATAGCCGACAAAGCCGGGGACCGTGAACACGAAGATCTTGAGACCCGCATGCGCGAGGAACATGACGCCGAGGCTCGATCGCAAGATCAGTGCAGCGTAGGGAGCGGTGGAAGGCTTGATCATGAAGGTTTCCAGAGATCGATGGGGTGGCGCGGAGCTCGGCCGCATCACTGACAGGAGAAGCTCGCAGCGTCGTCGATGCTGCCGGTACCCTTGTATTTGGCGAACTTTGGGTAGGCACACAACGGGCGAGTGCGACCGGCCGGGATGCCTGTGCCGGCCATATCGGGGTTCTGCGCCGCGGTGCGCACCGTTGCGACCACGTTGTCGGGAGCTTGGCCCTTCTCTACCCAGGCGACCAAGGCGGTGAGGAGGTCGAACTGATCGGTCGAGGGCCCACCCTGCGTATGGGTCATGCCGGCGATGTTGAACACTCGAGCGAAGCCGGTAGCGTCGCCGTTGTTCGCGTCCGCGAGGCCCTTGTACCAAGCGATGGTGTCGTTGTACGAAAACACCGGATCGGCCGTGCCATGAAACACGACCAACTTGGCTCCCCGGTCGCGCAGCGTGCTCAGATCCGAGGGATTCGGCGGCGTCATCAAGGACATGGACGACTCCGTGAAGACCGCAGTCGTGCCGTTGATCAGCGACTCGGCCTTGTCGAAGTCATAGCTCAACGTCCAATCGATCAGCGTGGGGCCCAACCCCGTCACCACTTTCGGATCGGCTGGCGGCGTGCTGAAGATATACGCCGCCGCGGAGACGAACCCGACGTTGTTGCCGTACTTGCTCGTGCCCGTGCCCGCGCCATTGCTGGTGCCGGTCTTGTAGCCGCGCCAGCTGGAGCCGTAGATCCCGTTGGTCCAGGGCCAGTCCGAATAGAGGGCCTTTCCGGCCGAGTTCTTCGGACCGGCGAACATCTTGGCCAACGCGGCCTTCTGCACCGCGCTCAGGCAGGTGCCGTCGGGTGACTGGCCCGCTGCGCAGGTCGTCGTGTCATTGGCGAGGGAAAACGCGGTCTGGCACCCCTGCACGTCCTGCACCATGCCATCCGTGGCGCCGTCCAGCGCATCGCACTTTGCGAGCACGCGGTTGCTGAGATAGGTGACGTCGGCAAGCGAGAGCGCGCTCCAGATCGCGGGCCGGCCCGTGACCGGATCGACGGATGTCGCGGCGCCCATCAGGATCTGGTTGTCCCACTCTTCGGCGATTCTCGATTTCGGCAAGTTGAAGCCGGGTGAGCCGGCCAGGATGCCGTCATAGTCGGCTGCGAATCGCGCGGCGGCGACCATCGCGTGGCGTCCGCCGTTGGACGCGCCGACCATGTAGGAGCGGTCCGGCCCCCGGCCGTAGGCAGCGGCGATCAGGCTCTTCGCCATGGGCGTCAAGGAGCCGACCGCGGCGTAGCCATAGTCCTTGCGGGCCTGAGGATCGAGCCCGAATACCTGGCCGGATATGCCCAAGCCCGTGGCGGGATCGTTCGGGTACGAGGCCGTGTCCGGCGCGTGCCCGGCGTCCGAGGTCAACACCGCGAAGCCATCGATCAAGCCGTTGCTCGTGGGGCTGCCGCCCAGCTTGCGCCCGAAGGCCCGGGTCGTGTCGGTATTGATGAAGCCGTCGTTGCCGCCATTCACCTGGTGGAAGAAGCGGCCATTCCAGTTCGTGGGCAGACGCATCTCGAAGTTGATCGCGTAGCTCTTGCCGTCGATGCCAGTGCGCGGGTTCATCTTGCCGACGACCACGCAATGGGCGGGCAGCGTCAGCGCAACGCCGTCCGCGTTCGACGTGACGGCGCTGGCCGCTACCGATGCTGCTGACGTGATCGTCGTGTTGGCGAAGCCCAAGCCGGTCAGCGACACGCAGTTCGTGAGCGTGCCGGCCTGGGCCGGGGTGAGCTGCGGATGGACGCTCGGCGTGCTGTCGTCATTTCCGCCGCAGCCGGAAAGCAGGACGGCAAAGCAAGCTGCGGGGATCGCGGCTCGCAAAGAGAACCGGTTTGATGCTGCTGTGGTCGGGGTCTTCCGCGTCATGAGCGTCTCCGATGCGTCGGTTGAAGTGGCCCCGTCCGAGCCGAAGGGCACGCACAGCGGGCGGTGAGGGTGACAGGGCTCCTTTTGGCCAGTGATACTTAATATACTTAAGCGTCTATGGTGACGTAAGTACGGATTTACCCGTACATACGCGAGCAATGAAGCAAAAGATGATTAATCTCATTCGGACGCGCCGACCCCTCACGGCAACGGTGAGAATGACGCCGATGGATCGAGACGAACATCAAGCAGACGACCTCACGCCGCAGGGCGGGCTGGATGAAGGGGGCATGCACGGCCTGCTCGGGTATCAACTCGCGCAGGCTGCGATCAGGTCCACGGAAGCCTTCGTTCGCGTGGTGGGCAAGCCGCTCCATCTGCGCCGAGTCGAGTTCACGATCCTGCAGCTGGTCCAGGAGAACGAAAGCGTCACGGCGACGAAGATGGCGAAGGCGCTCGCCGTCACACCGCCGGGGATCACGATCTGGCTCGATCGCCTTGAAGAGCGTGGCCTGCTCAAGCGCGAGCGCGGCCAGGCCGACCGCCGCACTCAGAACATCCGGCTAACTCGCAAGGGAAGTGAGTTGGTCAAGTCAGCGCTCGCGCGCCTGCTGCAGGCCGACCGCGAGATCCTCACGCACTTGAGCGAGGGCGAGCGACACATGCTGCTGGAACTATTGCAGAAGGTCGCGCGTTCCCGAGTGAGTCGGCCCCCTAAATGACCGGACCCGGTCCATCGCTTATCTTTGCGGATAGGAGTAGGACTGTGAATACGACTAGGGCTAGCGAGACATCGAGGTGATCACGAGGGACCAGCGCCGGAGGCGCTGGTCCGTGGCCGAGAAGGCAGCGCTTGTCAGGCGCACGTACGAACCCGGCATGAGCGTGTCGCTCGTGGCCCGCAACGAAGGCGTCTCGGCCAGCCTGCTCTTCCAGTGGCGCAAGCTCGAGCGCCAAGGCGCCTTGACCGCGGTGCAGGCCGGCGAAGCGGTGGTGCCGGCCTCGGAGTTGGCGGCAGCGCGGGCCGAGATCGCCAAGCTGCAGCGCGTCCTGGGCAAGAAGACCCTCGAGAACGAGATCTTGAAGGAGGCCGTGGAGTTCGCCACCGAAAAAAAGTGGATTGCGCGCTCGCCCTTGTTGCCCGGGGACGGCGAGTGAGGCCGGTGTGCGAGGCGCTCGGCCTGGCGCGCTCGAACCTTCATGCCCGCATATGCAGACCGTCGGCGTGGGTCGACGGGCGAACCGGACGCACGCCACGCGGCGACAGCGAACTGCTGGCCGAGATTCGCGAACAGATCACCGAGCTGCCCAGCTACGGCTATAGGCGTGCCTGTGCGCTGGTGAATCGGCAGCGCCTGGCGGGAGTGCCCCGCGTCAACCCCAAGCGCGTCTACAGGGTCATGGCAAGCAACGGCCTGCTCCTGCCCCAGGCACCCAGACGCCCTCACTCCAGCAGGCCGCACCAAGGCAGCGTCGCTGTACAAAGCAGCGACACCCGCTGGTGCTCTGACGGCTTCGAGATCAAGTGCGACTCGGGCCAGACCGTCACCGCCTCGTTCACCAAGGACTGTTGTGACCGGGAGATCCTGGCCTTCCGCGCTTGGGAGGGCAAGGGACTTCCCGGCGAGCCGGTCAGAGAGATGCTGATCGAGGCGGTGGAGAAGCGCTTCGGCTCCGTCGAGGCCGTGCCCGCGGGACACACGCTGGAGTTCCTCTCCGACAACGGCGGCGCCTATATCGCGCACGACACAAGACGCATCGCCAGGTCGCTTGGCCTGACTCCGATCAATACGCCCGTCTGCAGTCCGCAGAGCAACGGCATGGCCGAGAGCTTCGTCAACACCTTCCGGCGCGACTACGAGAGCAGGATGGATCTGGCCAATGCGCCTACGGTGCTGGCGCAACTGGCCGCGGCCTTCGAGCACTTCAACGAGGTTCACCCGCACTCGAGTCTGAAGATGAGATCGCCGCGCGAGTTCAGGCGGCAACGCGCTGAGCAGATGCGCCACGCTCAATTCGAACCACCGGCGCTACATTGCGAATAGGCCGTGTCCGGGTATGCGGGGGCAAGATCACGAAAACGTTAACGCGCGCAGTTGCGCTGCGCTGCGTCCAAGGCTCCTCCACCATCGGCCATCGCATCGGAGCGGCGTTGCGATCAGCAGCGACGGCATAGGCGTGTCCGTCGTATAGCGAGACGGAGGGATGTCGACCCGCGCGGACGGGCACCGCTCGAGGCAGAGATGGGCTGTGCCGGAAAGTTGCTGTTCGTGACAGGCTGCTGTTGGCCCGAGATCGGCCCGTTGGCCCGCCCCCCGAAAGAGGCGCTCCCGACCTAGTCGACATAACTGCCTCTTGAGGAATTCTCGCGGTTGCGAAGAGTCCGAACGATTAGGGTACCGGCCGCAGGCGCAGATAGCGGAGTGAAGCATGTCAGGCAAGTGCTCTGACATGCCGATGACTACGAAGGTCGAAGGTCGACTTCCTGGCAGCTGCACCAGGGCTACCGGAATGCCTTTGCACGCCAAGTAGTCCTGCGCAGCTTCAATGAGCCGTGTCTCCAGCTGTTCCTCGTGCGCCTTGTTGTTCGTGCTTTCGCCCACGACCGTTGGCCAAATTTCCTAAAACGCGTGGCACCCAACATGCCCGTTGGCTAAACAGGGACCCCCCACGGTTGGGGGATCGCTCGGCGCTCGTAGCAGGCGACCGCCCGCGGAGGGCTTCGCCTCGGCGGCGATCGCGCAAGCGGTGCCGGAGCCGAAGGAATGGCTCATGTTGCTGAGCGGCGGCGGCCTGCTCGGCTGGATCGCGCGACGGCGGCAGCGGCAGCCGAGAGTTTGAGGCGCTCGCGCCTTCGTGCCGAGCCTCGGCTCGCGCGCCGCGCCGGCGTGCTTCGGCAGTGTCAAACGACCCGCGAAAATCCGTGCCGTTCCTTCGCGAGCTGGAGGTGGCGGTCGAACACCATGGCGATGGCACGGACCAGGTACCAGCCTGCTGCCGTGACCTGGACCGCGCCGTCCTCTATCGCCACGAGATTCGCCTCCTCGAGCGCGCGCAATGCCTCGAATTCCTTCGCGAAGTACTCGCTCATGTGCAGCCCGTGCGCACGCTCGATGGCCTCGAACTCGAGACGTCCCTGGCACATGAGCTGCATGATGACGTCGCGGCGCACCTCGTCGTCGCGGCACAGACGATAGCCTCGGACGACTGGCAGCTGATGCTTGTCGACCAGCTCGTTGTACTCCGGGAGCGTCTTGGCGTTCTGGTAGTACGCGCCACCGACACGGCCGATCGCTGAGACCCCGAGCGCCACGAGGTCACAGTCGGGCTGCGTGCTGTAGCCCTGGAAGTTCCGCTGCAACCGGCCTTCGCGCTTGGCGATCGCCAGCGAATCCGCCGGCAAGGCGAAATGGTCCATGCCGATGTAGCAGTACTCGCGCGACAGAAAGCCGGCGATGGCATCGCCGAGCATTGACACACGTTGAGGCGCGCTCGGCAGATCGGCGTCAGCGATGCGGCGCTGCGGCTTGAATCGCTCTGGCAGGTGCGCATACGAATAAAGCGCGATCCGATCCGGTCGCAACTCGCCGATCTGTCGAACCGTGCGGGCAAAGCTTTTCGGGCTTTGCTTGGGCAGACCGTAGATGAGATCGGCGTTGATGGAAACATAGCCAAGCTCTCGCGCGCTCGTCATCAACTCCTTGACCATCGCGAAGGACTGCACGCGGTGCACGGCCTTTTGGACGTCGGGGTCGAAGTCCTGTATGCCGAAGCTCAGGCGGTTGAATCCGAGCCGGCGAAAGTGCGCCAGCCGCGCTGGCGTCACGGTGCGCGGGTCCACCTCGATCGACACCTCGGAATCCGGCGTCAGGTGAAACGCGGTTCCCAGCGCGGTCATCACCCGGGTGAGCTCGGCGTCCGACAGGAAGGTCGGCGAGCCACCTCCGAAATGCAGCTGTGATACCGGCCGCCCCTTACCGAGCGACTCGAGCACCAGCGCCAATTCGGCCTCCAGGGCAGCAAGGTAGTCGGCGGCGCGCTCGTGGTGCTTCGTGATGATCTTGTTGCAGGCGCAGTAGTAGCAAAGCGACTCGCAGAACGGTATGTGCAGGTAGAGGGAAAGCGGCGCGCGCAGATCGCCTCTGCTCGCGGCCTGCATGAGGCGCGCGGCATCGGCGGGGCCGAACTCTTCGGTGAATCGGTCGGCGGTCGGATATGACGTGTACCGCGGGCCCGGCGTATCGAACTGGCGCAGCAGTTCTTCGCTGAGAACTGCTCGCGTACCGGCGGCGCCGTCATGGGTAGTGCGCATGTCGAATCGTGTAGGAAGCGGTGGGTGAACTGCTTGACGTTCGTCAAGTCTCAAGACGAGGGTGAGAAGGCGGCAACAAACCCCATCGGGCTCTTGGTCATCGCGACCGAAACAATCCAGCCGACTGTGCCTAGCGCCAGCACCCAGGCGAGCACCCGAACCCGAAGGGGGCGACCTGGCCGAAGAGCGATCACGCCCAGTCCGACATAGGCCACCAGGCCCAGCACCTTGGCCATCAGCCACGGAGCATTGGCGGGGTGAGCCGGAGCATCCAGGCGAGCGTCAACGCGGAAAGCAGCAATACCGTGTCGACGACGTGCGGCAAGGTCTTGGCTGCCCTGCCGTTGACCCAGGTGGCCGGGGTGAAGCTTGCCGCCCCGCGAACGACGAACCCGCTCACCGAAAGCACCACGGCGCTCTGGTGGACAAGCTTCACGGTCGCGTAGTCGAGGCTCATCCGGGCTTCCCATCCAGCCGGGCGCGAGTCAAGGCGGGCCAATAGTGCAGTGCGTAGAGGCCGAAACCGCCCGACCAGAGGACGGCCGACAGGCCGATGGCGAGGAGTGACTCGGAGGGGGCGAGCAAGGGAACCACGACGCGAACGAAGGCGGCCGCGAGTACGAGCACGTAGCAGCTGACATCAAAACGGTCCGCGCGCAGCGGCCGCGCCGTATGGCCACGCGCCGTCCGGGTCATCATGCCGATGATCAGGCCGCCGATCGCGCCAACGGTGAGCGCGTGCGTCGCGGCCGAAGAAGAGGCGATGCCCAGCTCTGCGCAGGCGCGCAGCGCCAGGTGAATCGGCACCCAGAGGTAGGCAAGGTGCAGGATCCAGACGAGCGGAACCTTGCGCGCGCTCCAGGGATGCCAGAGCAGCCAACGGATCCCATGTGCGACGGCGGCGGACACGGCCACGGCAACCAGCGGCAAGCCGTTCAGACCACTGGCATCCGCAATGAGCAACGCCAGCACCAGCCCGAGCGCAGCCTTCTCGACGAACGGCTTCCTGTCGGCGGCAGCTCCGGGCACGCCGTTGTTCGTGAACATGGGGACGACGCGACCGGCCATGACGGAGGCGATGAACAGCACCACGTCCAGGCCGAACTGCACGCCTGCGCCGGGCGGTAGCGGGCCCACCACGCCCAGCTGCGCCAGGTGAAAGAAGCCGGCGGCCGCGGACAGCAGCACGAGCAGCCCGACAAAGAAATAATTCCGCCGATTGCGGGCCTTGATGAAAGGAATCGCAAGGGCGACGGCTGCTGCCAACGGAAAGGCCACGTTGGCTGCGGCTGCCGCCCAGCCGAAAGACGTCATCATCAGGACGCGCCCTACCAGCCACAAGCCTGCGAGGGCAGCGAGCGTAGCGCCGCTGGGCGTCGCTTGGTTGGACCAGTTCCTGCCGGCGGTGAACAGAAAGCCGACGATGACGGCCAAGGCGAAGCCGAACAGCATCTCGTGGGCATGCCAGAGGGGCCCGGCAAGATAGGGATGGTGCAGCACGCCCGCGAATTGCAGCGCCCACAAGGGAATCGACAACGCGGCGAACGCGCTCGCGAGCAGGTAGAACGGCCGAAAGCCGAGTTGCCACAGCGCAAAACGCCTGGACCGTTGCGCCGCCGGCTCGTCAATGAGGTGCAGGGATTGCATTGCGGCTGTTGCGTGATGCGGAGTACTTGATGCGCCATGCCACCGCCGAGCCCACCATGGTGGCCGCGAAGATGGCAATGGCCGCGGCGTTGCCGGCCGCGCCACCGCGCAGCATGGAAAAGTCGAACGGACCCCAGAACATGCGGACGGCGAGGGAAGCGTGCAGGAGGGCGAGGGGGACGTAGAAGAACTCGCCGAAGAGCAGCTTGACGCGCAGGAGGGCCGGAAGAATGACGGGCGCGTGCCCAAGCATCATGCTAAAAAGAAAGCCGAGGCCGAGCGCATGGAGCGCGACGTCGCGAACGGCGTAGCCCATGGCAGTCGCCATCCACGCGAAGCCGGAGACGCCGAGCCACGCGTAGCCCGACAGCAGGCAGACCGCCATGTAGCGGCTGAGCCCGTCGGATGCGACCGTACGGCGGGCGATGTCGAAGCAGACCAGCCATGCCGCCAGAGCGGCCAGCGACATACCATACAGCCAGCCGCCCCATCGAGGCGACACGGCAAATGCCGCCGCGCCTGCCAGCAGCAGGCCGACACAAACCAGAAGAGCGGTCGCCGCGCCACGCCGTCGGCGCATGAGCCGAGTCATCTCGAGCCGCTCGGCGGCGACGGTGAGTACCAGGAACGAAAACCACCAGGGGATCACGACGGCGGCTTGTGCGCCGAGCGCAAGCAGCAAGTTGCCGACCAGCCACGAAGTCGCGCCGCTCAGCAGCAGCAACGTGTGGGCAGCCTTGTGGCGCGATAGCACCGTCATGTTTACGAAGATGAAGACGAGCGATGCCAGCACCGCGAGCCAACTCGCCGTGCGTGCCATTCCCGTCAACGCCAGAACTCCTGCAAGCGCAGATGCCGCCGGCGCGGCGAACGCGAGGCGCTGCCGGACCGCGACGGCGCGCTCGGTGGCGATGGCGGTGCCCATGAAGCAACAGATCATCAGAAACGCATGGCCGAGCACGGCGCGGCCCGGCCACGCGCTGTCGACCGGCACCGGCACTGCCACCCCCGCCCGCAGCAAGCCGCCCGTGATCCCCGCCAGGAGCATGGTGGCGACGACCGATCCCAGCGCGATGCGTGCAACGGCCACGCGTGCTGAAGAGTGGGGCTGTTCGCGACGCATGGCGGTCGTTCGGGGCTACCAGCCCATGAAAGCCTTGGCCCGTGCGCTCATCCGCTCGGCCGTCCACGCTGGCTGCCAGACCAGCTCCACATGGATCTTCAGGTCCTCAGGAACGACGCGATTGAGCTCCGACTCGACGTCTTCGACGATGACATCCGCGACCGGGCACGCCGCCGACGTCATGGTCATGGTCACGCTGACCGTTTGGTCGCTGACGCCGACGCCGTAGACCAGCCCCACATCGACAATCGTCATGGCCACCTCGGGATCGACAACACGACGAAGCGCCTGCTCGATGGGCTCGCGCAGCTCATCGGGTCCGACGTACGGGTACGGCGCCTCCGGCCGGCCGCGTGATTCCCCTGTGCTCATGGCTGTCACGCTGGCGCGATCATCAGGACGCTGCGCAGCGCTCGCTGGTTACCGGCAATGTCCGCAAGCGTGTACCGGTCGAGCACGGCGTAGAAACCCCTGACGGCCTCGCCGAGAACGTCTTTCAAGCGGCAGCAACCGCCGATGACGCAGCGGCCGCCGCCTTCCGAGAAGCATTCGGCCGGCACCGCGACACCTTCCGTGTCGCGCACGACGCGGCCGACGTTCACCTGCCCGGGCGGCAACACGAGCCGGACGCCACCGCCCTGCCCGCGAACAGTCTCGACCCAGCCGCGCTTGCCCAGAAAATGGACCACCTTGACGAGGTGGTGTTCCGAGACGTCGAACGATGCGGCGATCTCCGCGATGGTCGCTCTGCGCGTGGTATCCGTCGCGAGAAAGATGAGCACGCGCAGGCTGTAGTCGGTGAATCCGGTGAGTTTCATGATCGCCAGGCAAAAAGGGAGGGCACGCGGCCCTCCCCTGTCGACTTAGACACCCGCCAGCGATGGCCTTGCGCCCGCGGGCGCCGCTGCGCGCCTGCTTGCCGGCCTCAGCAGCTTCCATGCATACACCGCCAGCAGCACGCTGCCGATGGCGAACACGATGTCGCCCGGCACACGCATCCAGACGAGCGACTCCATCACCTTGGAATGAATGATTTCCGGCGAACGCGCGTACCAGAGTCCCTTGGTGATGCTCGCCCAAGCCTGATAGATCCCGGCCGGCAGGAGCGACAGGAACACCATCATCGCCAAGCCCGCGTTGAGACCCCAGAAGGCGGGCTTCAGGAGGCGATCGGCGTGCAGCGCGCGATCGTAGAGACCGCGCAGACAGAACAGCATCAGGCCGATGCCGAGCATGCCGTAGACCCCGAAGAGTGCTGCATGGCCGTGGGCGGCCGTCATGTTCAGGCCTTGCACGTAGTACAGCGACGCCGGCGGGTTGATCGCGAAGCCGAGCAGCCCGGCACCCACCGTGTTCCAGAAGCCGACCGCCACGAAGGAAAGGATGACCCACTTGTTGGCGCCGAGCCAGGGCACCGCCTTCGACCGGCGATACGTCTGCAGCGCCTCCAGCCCGATCAATGTAAGTGGAACGACTTCCAGGGCCGAGAACACCGAGCCGACGGCGATCACTGAAGTCGGCGTGCCGGTCCAGTAGAGATGGTGCAGCGTTCCCAAGATGCCGCCAAAGAGGAACACGATCGTCTCGGCGATGATGGCCCGGTTGGCCGAGGACGCACGAATCAGGCCCAGATTCGTGAAGATGAGGGCGACGACCGCGGTGGCGAACACTTCGAAGAAGCCTTCGACCCACAGGTGCACGAGCCACCAGCGCCAGTACTCGATCATCGAGTAGTGGGTGTGCTGGCCCCACGCGAGCGACGTTGCGTAGAAGCCGCCGATGCAGGTCGCCGACAGGAACACCATAGCGATGAGGCCGCGCGTCTCAGAAGCCCTCTTCAGCGCGGGCCAGAGCGCGCGACCCAGAAGGAAGACCCAGAACAGCAGCCCGACGAAGAGCAGGATCTGCCAGATTCGCCCCATGCTCGTGAACTCGAGGCCTTGGTTGCCGAGCCAGAAGCTGAAGTCGACACCGCGGTGTTGCAACGTGCCGAGCCAACCCGTGACCGTGGAACCCAGCACGACGACGATGAGTGCCCAGAAGAGCAGATCCACGCCAAGCTTCTGCAGCTTCGGCTCGCGACCGGACAGGAGCGGTGCGACGTAGAGGCCCGTGGCGAGCCAGGCAGTCGCAATCCAGAAGATGCCGATCTGCGTGTGCACCGTGCGGCTGACGACGTACGGCAGCACCTGGCCCAGCGGGATGCCGAAGAAGGCCTGGCCTTCGAC
>Ga0207691_10006083_pt1 | contig 11662 bp, 14 predicted proteins | sample KBSM13metaG_FD_184327 | JGI IMG/M metagenome (GOLD analysis project Ga0207691, IMG submission 184327) | Miscanthus rhizosphere microbial communities from Kellogg Biological Station, Michigan, USA - KBS M1-3 metaG (SPAdes) (version 2) | ecosystem: Host-associated > Plants > Roots > Rhizosphere >...
AAACCTCGAGCAACGGACCTCAGCCGCCGGCGCTGACGTTGTGTGCACCGCCTGGAACTCCGATCTCGGTCATCTTGCGAAGATCGAGTAAGTCGTCGACCCGATCGTCCGGAAGCACATGCGCGCGCTTCACGAGATCACGAATCAACACGCCCTCCTTCACCGACTGCTTGCTGATCTCAGCGGCGCGCGCGTAGCCGATGTGCGGCATGAGCGCGGTCGCCAGGGCCGCCGACCGTTCTACCCAGTACGAGCACATGTCTTCGTTCGCCTTGATGCCCTGCACCGTCTTCTCCGCGAGGATACGCGCGGCGTTGGTCAGAATCCTCATCGACACCAAGACGTTATGCGCGATGACGGGCATCATGACGTTGAGCTCGAGCTGCCCGTGTTCGGCGGCGATGGCGACTGTCGTATCGCAGCCGATGACCTGGAAGCACACCTGGTTCACCATCTCGGGAATCGATGGATTGATTTTGCCAGGCATGATCGAGGAACCGGGCTGCACGGCGGGTAGCGTGATCTCGTCGATGCCAGTGCGCGGGCCCATGACCATCAGTCGGAGATCGCTCGCGATCTTGCTAAGATCGATGGCCAGCCCACGGAGCGTCGCGCTGAAGGCGGCGGCGTCACCCATGCTCTGCATGAGCTGAATGCGATCGACCCCAACGCGAAGCTCGAGCCCCGTGATCTCTCGCAAGTACTTGTCCATCAGCGCCGGATATTCCTTCTCGACCGTGACGCCAGTGCCAACCGCGCTGCCGCCGATCCCGAGGTCGCGGAGATAGTCGGACGCTTCTCGAACGCGACGCAGCGCGCGGTCGAGCGAGCCCGCATAGGCGGTGAATTCCTGGCCAAGCCGAATCGGCATCGCATCCTGCAGGTGTGTGCGACCGGCCTTCACGATGTGGTCGAATTCACGACCCTTCTCAGCGAACGAATCACGCAGCGTCTCGAACGATTTGATCAAATCCGGCAGTTCGGCGAGTATCGAGAGCCGGATGTTCGTCGGGATCGTGTCGTTCGTGGACTGCGCCATGTTCACATGGTCGTTCGGATGCACCGGCTTGTATTCGCCGCGCTTTCCGCCGAGGATCTCGTTCGCCCGATTCGCGAGCACCTCGTTCACGTTCATGTTGTGCGACGTTCCCGCGCCGGCCTGATACGGATCGACGACGAAGTGGGCATCGTGCTTGCGCGCCAGCACCTCGTCCGCGGCCTGCACGATCGCGTCTGCGCTCTTCGCGTCGAGTCGTCCCGTCTCGCGGTGCGTCATTGCCGCGGCCTTCTTGATCCAAACCTGCGACCGCACGAACGGCCACAACGGCTTGAGGCCGCTGATCGGAAAGTTCTGCAGCGCGCGAACGGTCTGCACTCCATACAGCGCGTCGCTCGGAACGGCGAGCGGGCCAAGTGGATCCTTCTCCATTCGCGTGTCGGTCGTCATGTGCATGTCCTCGAGGCGATGCTGAATTGACTGCGGTGAGGATTCGGCGAATGCGTTTGCGCCCGCCGGATCGAAAGTGCCACTAACGGGACGCGACCAACGACGGATCGCGCGCGTCGGAATCCGGCTGTCTTGGCGACATCGATACGAGCACCACGGCCGCGGCGGCCGAGATCATTGCGAGCCCGAGCCACCCAACGCTGATCGCGTGAAGACGGCCGAACGCGACCCGGCGAGGATCGCTCTGCGCTAGCTGTTCGACCGGGCCGGCTATTTCGCCGCGAACGCGCTCGATTCTGGGGGCAACAACGAACTGGGCAACCGCACAGGAGATCGCGGTGACGACAAACGCGGCGCGCCTAACGCGATGGGACCGCCCGGCCTGCGGCCGATCGAGCAAGGCCGACACCAGCGCCACCACGATCCCGGCGATGAACACGGTCGGCAATACGCGCCCCACGAGCGCGCCGGCCAACGTCCGTGACGGCAACACCGCGAACGCAGCCGGCGCCACGACCGCTGCGAGCAACATGCCAGCGCCTAACCAGGCCGCGAGAAGCAGCACAACCGGAGACGCTGGCTTCACGCGCCGACAATCCGCGCCGCGCCGGTGAGAAACGGGTTCGTGCGTGCCTCGGCGCCGATCGTCGTCGCGGGCCCATGACCGGGATAGACGACCGTGTCGTGTGCCAACGTGGCGATGGAATCGAGGGACGCCGCGAGATCTTTTGGGTTCGACAACGGGAGGTCGGTCCGCCCGATCGAGCCGGCAAAGAGACAGTCACCAACGAACGCGATCCCGTGTCCGTGGAAGACGACGTGCCCGGGCGCATGGCCGGGCGCGTGCATGACGCCAAAGCGCAGCCCACCGAGTTGCATGACGTCGCCGTTGCCTAACGGGTGATCCGGCGGGGGCGGCTGCTCGAACTCGAGCCCATAGAGCTGCGCCTGGCGCGTCGCCATTGCATAGAGCGGCTCATCGAACGGGTGGAGGTGGACCGGAACCTTCCATCGTCTCTTGAGTCCGGCGATCGCCCCGATGTGGTCGAGGTGTGCATGGGTCAGCCAGATCGCCTCGAGCGCCGTTCCCGACCGCTCGACCGCCACGATGAGTCGATCCGGCTCAGCGCCGGGATCAACCAGCACCGATGTCGCGGTCGTCGCATCGGTCAGGAGATAACAGTTCTCCTGGAACGCACCGACGGTGTGGACGGCGACCGCCGGGCGTGCCGTCGCCACCGAAGGCTCACTCACCACCGGCTCTCACCGGCGCCTCGGCCGTTTCCAGTACTGGCGACTCGCCCAGCCCATGGTGGGCGAGCCACCGCTCGGCTTCGAGCGCCGCCATGCAGCCTGTGCCGGCCGCCGTGATCGCCTGACGATAGTAGTCGTCCATCACGTCACCGGCGGCGAACACACCGTCCACCGTCGTCGCCGTGCGCCACGCCCTCGGCGTGCGAATGTAGCCGTGCGGCGTGAGGTCGACCTGACCGCCGAGGAAGGCGGTGTTAGGCGTGTGGCCGATGGCGACGAACAACCCACCAATGTCCGTCATGTCGGACACGTGGTGCGTGACCGTGTTCTCGACCCGCAGGCCCTCGATCACGTCGTAGCCGAGCACCTCGGTTACGCGTGTGTTCCAGACGATGCGGATCTTCGGGTGATTCAGAACGCGGTCGGCCATGATCTTGGACGCGCGCAATTCGTCGCGGCGATGGATGAGCCGCACTTCATTCGCGAACTTCGTGAGATACAGCGCCTCCTCCATCGCCGAGTCACCGCCGCCGACGACGGCGAGCACCTTATTGCGGTACGCGGGCAACGCGCCATCACAAACGGCGCACGCCGAAACGCCGCCGCCCAGCTGCGCGAGGCGCTCTTCGTTAGGCACGCCAATCCAGTTCGCCCGCGCGCCCGTCGCCACGATCACGGCCAGCGCCTCGATCTCGTCGCTGTAGTTCGGCTTGAGGCGGAACGGGTGACGGCCGAAATCGACCGATGCGATGAACTCCTGCTCGATCCGTGTTCCGAACCGGAGCGCCTGTTCGCGGAGCGTGTGCATCAAGGCGGTGCCGGTGACGCCGTCGACGAAGCCGGGGTAGTTCTCGACCTCGGTCGTGTACATGAGTTGGCCGCCGGGAATCATCTCGCGCGACGGTTCGCCCTCGTACACCAGTGGGCGCAGGTTCGCACGGGCGGCATAGATCGCGGCCGTCCACGCCGACGGGCCGGAGCCAATGATCACGAGCGTTTCAGGATTACGCGTAGCCACGAAAGTCGGGGTTCGGGTTGCCGCTGAATTTTATCATCGAGCGCCAGCCCCAGCGGGCACTACCGGCGAACGTGCCGACCACCGTCGACGACGATAGTCTCGCCTGTCACGTAGTCGGCTTCCAACAGATAAATCACCGCACCCACAACATCGTTCACGGATCCAAGCCGCTTGAGCGGCGTCGTTCGCCGCAGCCGCTCGCCCGTCTCGGCTTCCCATCCCTCGGGCAACATGATCACGCCCGGCGCGACGGCATTCACCCGAACGGAGGGCGCCAGCGTTCTCGCCAGCGCACGAGTCATCTGTACAACGACAGTCTTGGACAGGCCGTGCGGCACATATGCTGGCCACGTTTCCAGTCCAGCGAGGTCGGCGATGTTCACGATCGCGCCGCCGAGGGCGGCCATGTGGCGATGGGCGGCAATGGCAGCGAAGAACGGCGCCCGGGCGTTGATGGCGAACGTCGCGTCCCAGTCCGCGGGCGTCACCGAATCGAGCGGCGTCCGCTGCATGATCGCGGCCGAGTTCACCAGCACGTCCAGCGTACCCAACTTCGCGACGACATCGTTGACAAGCGATTCGGGTGCAGTCGGCTGACTCAGATCGGCATGGAAAAGGGTCGCGCGTCCGCCGCCGCTCTCGATATCAGCGGCGGTCTCCTTCGCGCCGCCAGCCGAGCCGTGGTAGTGAACGGCAACGTGCATCCCACGCCGGCCGAGGGCGGTCGCGATCGCGCGTCCGACGCGGCGGCCGGCACCCGTAACCAGCGCGATTCGACCGTTCAGCTCCATGGTGCGGGCGCGACCTGTCGACCGAAGAACGTCAAGCGACGGCAGCGCCGGCACGTCGAATCGCGACGCGCGCGTCCTGCTGCTCGAGCCACGACATGGGCACACGCATCGCGCCGAGCACTCGAGGTCCTTCCGACGCACCGTGCCAGTCGGAGCCACCGCTCGGGATCAGCCCGAAGAATTCGACCAACGTGCCGATGCGCATGGCGTCTTCGTTGCTGTGCCCCGGGTGACGCACTTCGAGTCCGTCGAGGCCAAAGCCAACAAAGCGCTCGACGATCTCCCGGCGCCCCATGGGTCCCGGATGTGCCAACACCGCCAAGCCGCCGCCCGCATGTACGAGATCGATCGCTTCCGCGACCGACAGACGATGCTTCGGCACGTACGCGGGCCGACCTGCCCCGAGGTACCGGTCGAACGCATCACGGGAGTCACGCGCCCATCCGCCTTCGATGAGGACGCGCGCCAGGTGCGGGCGACCGATGGCCGCATCGCCCGACAGCGCGAGGACGTCATCGAACGCGATCGGGATGCCGCGCTCGTTCAACTTCGCGACGATCTGCTGCGCGCGAACGTAGCGGCTCTCGCGGAACGTGCGGAGCGGATCTTCGAGTGCGGTGGGGCGCTCGATGTGGAGGCCAAGTAAGTGGACTTCGCGGTCCGCGTCGGTTGCGCTCAGCTCCACGCCCGGCACGACGCGGACGCCAAGTTGTTCGCCCGCTGCCGCGGCTTCGGCGACACCGGCCATGGTATCGTGATCCGTGAGCGCGATCGCGGAGAGCCCGGCCGCCTTGGCCGCAGCGACAAGCGCTGCCGGAGACTGTGAGCCGTCGGATGCCGTCGAATGCGAGTGCAGGTCGACGTACGGTCCAGCGGGCCCGTCGGGCCGGGCCTGCACCGCCATCACTTCGTGTAGCCGGCTTCGGGCGACGTGAAGCTCGGCTGCGACTGACCGAACAGGCGCGTCAATTCGCCGTCGGACATTTCGGCGAGCGACTGTTCACGCGAACGTGCGCCCTGCGGCGAGTACCGCGTAACGCGCACTTCGCGGGTATCGCCAGTTCCGGCAATGAACATGATGCCGAATTCGTCGTGCTCGTACTGTGTGATGTACCCCGACGGAAACACGCGCCACTCTTTTCCGTCGGCGTTGAGAGTACGGGTTGGCATGTTCAGGAAAGCTCCACCTCGGTCAGGATCGGCACGCCGTCTCGTGATTCGCACACGATCGCTCGACCGGCAACGAGCGTGTCCCAATCGCGCGCCTCGATGAATTCGACGAAGAGGCCGGGCTCGCCCGGATCTTCATATACCCAGAAGTTACACTCGGCCGCGCGCAATCGGTCGCGGCGCTCACGCATCCCGGCGAAATAGGCGTCGCGCTCGTGCGGCGACACTTTCGACCGTTCGATCGTGAGCGCCCTCGCCATGGTTATGCGCCTGTTTCGGCGTACGTCTCCAACGTGCGCTTCACAGTCGCGAGGAACTGATCGGCGACCGATCCGTCGATCACGCGGTGATCGAACGAGAGCGAGAAGAACGCACAGGTCCTGATGGCGATGGTGTCCTCCCCATCGGGCCCAGTGATGACCTTCGGTCGCTTCTCGATCGCGCCGAGCCCGAGGATCGCGGTCGTCGGCACGGGAATGATCGGAGTGCCCATGAGGGAGCCGAAGACGCCGGGATTCGTGATAGTGAAGGTGGCGTCCTGTACTTCCTCGGGACGGAGCTTTTTCGCGCGAGCGCGCGTCGCGAGGTCGTTCAACTGCCGCGTTAGGCCGACAAGCGACAGCTCGTCGGCGCGCTTGATGACGGGAACGATGAGTCCCCAGTCGAGCGCGACGGCGATTCCGAGGTTGTACTGCTTGCGGTAGATGACCGAGTTGCCGGCAACTGCCGCATTGAGAATCGGGAACTGCTTGAGCGCGGCCGTAACGGCGGTGAGAATGAACGGCAGGTAGGTGAGCTTCTCGCCGGACTGCTTCTCGAAGTCGGCCCGGAGTTTCGCGCGGATGCGCGCGACACGTGTGAGGTCGATTTCGAAGAACGACGTCACGTGCGCGTTCGTGCGACGCGAGAGCCTCATGTGCTCGGCCGTGAGCGCGCGGATGCGCGACATTGGCTCGACGATGTCACCGGCCCACGGCTCGGGCATCGGGCCGTGCTGCTCGACACCAGCGGGTGCGTGCATCGACGGCGCGGCTCGCGGCGCGGCTTCGACTGCGGCGCCGGATTCGATCACCTGCATGATGTCGCGCTTGGTCACGCGGCCGGCGATACCGCTGCCTTGGAGGCCGGCAATCTCGATGCCGTGCTCGGCGGCGATCTTTCGTACGAGCGGAGACGACTTGGTGCGGAGTCGATCTTCCATCGACTCGCCGTTGCCGGCTGAGGACCTGCCAGGTGTCGGCGGTATGGCTGTGGTCGCGCTGGCGGGATGCGAGACGGCGGCCGGTTTCGCCGTAGATTCGCTTTTCGGGGGGGGCCCCCCACTCGCTCCAGCAGCCGACACAGGCGCTGCTGCCGACGACGCCGCTGGCGCTGGAGCGGCGGCCGCAGGCGCCGCAGCTACCGCGCCTGCCTCCGTCTCGATACGGGCAACGATCGTCTGGACCGGAACCGTCTGTCCTTCCGTCACCAGCACCTCGGCCAGCACGCCGGAGGTCGGCGACGGAATCTCCGCGTCTACCTTGTCTGTCGAGATCTCGAAGATCGGCTCGTCGCGCTTCACCGAGTCGCCAACCTTCTTCAGCCAACGGGACATCGTCCCTTCGGCGATCGACTCCCCCATCTGGGGCATCACTACATCGATACGTGCCAACGGATCAACCTCGCGATCGAGTTCCTTGCCTAACGTCACGACGACGCAGTCGCATCAAGACCAGCACCGGCAGCGAGATCGCGCCAATCACCGCGCCCACGGCCGCGTACACGTTCCAGTTACATAGCGGTAAGCCTTCGCACGACGGCGCGCGCCGAACGCCTTCCACCACCTTTCCGATCATCACCGCGATCATCCCGCCACTCCAGAATCCGATGAAGGTCGTGAAGCAGCCGACGCCAATGTTGCGTGCCGTCCTGTCCTCGACCTCCACCTGCTGCGCTCGCGGTGACTCCTCTCCCACTGGCGGAACACTCATCGTACCTCCGCCCGCACGTCAGTACGCCGCGAGACGCCGCACCGCGCGCGCGATATCGCTCGTCTGCGGGAGCACGAAATCCTCGAGCTGTGGTGCATACGGCAGCGGAATGTCGTGCGCTGTCACACGCAGCACCGGCGCGTCGAGCCATTCGAAGCACGACTCGTTGATCCGCGCCGTGATCTCGCCTGCGATCCCACCCGTGCGCGTGTCCTCGTGCAGCACGAGAACGCGATTCGTCTTCCGAACGGTCGCGAAGATTGCCTCGTCGTCGAGCGGCGCGAGCGTTCGGAGGTCGATCACTTCGACCGAGATCCCGTCTTCTTTCTCCAACAGCTCAGCCGCCTCGAGCGCTTTCCAGACCGTCGCCGCGTAGGTAATGATCGAGACGTCCTTCCCTTCGCGGGCGACTCGAGCCTTACCGATCGGCACGACGTGGTCGCCCGACGGCATCTCGGCTTTGATGCGCCGGTAGAGGTATTTGTGCTCGAAGAAGAGCACGCAGTCGTCGTCACGGATCGCAGACTTCATCAGGCCTTTCGCATCTTCCGCCGTGGCCGGGTACACCACCTTGAGACCTGGGGTGTGGATGAAGCCCGCCTCAGGGTTCTGCGAATGGAACGGCCCGCCGCGTACGTAGCCTCCACTCGGGCCGCGCACGACCATTGGACACGGCAGAAACGCCCGGTAGCGCGCCGTAGCGACGTAGTTCGTCAGCATGTCGTACGCGTTCGCGATGAAGTCGATGAACTGCATCTCGACCACCGGCCGCATTCCCATGTGCCCGGCGCCAACCGCGGCTCCGACGATCGCGATCTCCGAGATCGGCGTGTCAATGACCCGCGACTCGCCGAATCGCTCGAGTAGTCCGTCGGTGACTTTGAACGCGCCACCGTAGGCCCCGATGTCCTCGCCCATGCAGAAGACGCTGTCGTCCCGCGCCATCTCCTCGGTAATGCCTTCGCGGAGGGCCTCGAGGTACGTGATCTCCGGCATCAGCCGCTCCCCGTGCGCGGGGCCTGCCACGTGCCCCAGCCTTCGGGCCGCTCGTTTACGTCCACGGCGCGATCGGCGCCGTCGCGGAACCACAACGGACGCTCGGACGGCGGATCGGCGTAGATACCGACCAGCGCGTCGAGCGGAAGCGGTGGCGGGGATTTCTCAGCCTCGTCGGTTGCCGCATCGATCTCCGCCGTAACTCGCGCGTCGATCGCCGCGATCTCGGCGTCGGTTGCTCCCAGCGCCTCACGCATCACCACGAGATAGCGATCGAGCGGATCGTTCTCGGCCGCCCAACGATCGATCTCTCCGGCCGGCACGTACGATTGGTTGTCGTGTTCCGCGTGTCCCTTTCTGCGGTACGTCATGAGCTCGACCAGCGTGACACCACCACCGGCGCGTGCGTAGTCGACCGCTTGCTTCGTCACGTCATAGACGGCGAGGACGTCATTGCCGTCCGCCTGCAGACCGGGAATCCCGTAGCCGATGGCCTTGTCGACGAACTGACGCGCGGCGGTCTGCTTCTCGATCGGCGTCGAGTAGGCATACCCGTTGTTCTCGACGATCACCACCAGAGGAAGCCGTTGCACGGCCGCGAAGTTGATACCCTCGTGAAACGCGCCGGTGGACGTCGCACCATCACCGACGTACACGAGTCCAACGCGATCCTGCCCACGCATGCGGAACGTGAGCGTCACACCGGCCATCACCGGAACCATGTCGCCTAACGGCGAGATCTGTCCGATGAACCCGCGTTCGGTATCGCCGAAGTGAATGTTCAGCTCGCGTCCACGCGTCGGCGAATCACCCTTCGCCATGTACTGGCGCAGGATCTCGAGCGGCGTGGCGCCCTTGACGAGCATGGAGCCGAGGTTCCGGATCAGCGGCGAGAGGATGTCCCGCCGCTCGAGCGCATACGCGCTGCCGACCGCATCGGCCTCCTGGCCTAACGAGCGGAACAGCCCACCGACGACTTTCGTCTGTCGGTACAGCGCCACCAGCCGCTCTTCGAGGGAGCGGGTCATGCGCATCCAGTAGTAGAGGTCGAGCTTCTGAGCGCGCGTCAGCAAAGATGACGGTCGGGAATCGGGAATCGGGAATCGGGAATCGGGTGTTCCCTGGGCAGTCGACCTGGACGCACGGCCGTTACTGGTCCGCGCGTTTCCGATTCCCGATTCCCCATTCCCCATTCCCCTCGGCTTCTTACCCGCCATCAATACGATGCCTCGAGTCGATGTGCCGGATCGGCCTGGCGATGCAGCGTCACGAAAAATCGCTTGATGTTCCGGTCGAGCCGGCTCTCGCCCATCTGGTCGGTCGACGCTTCCACAAATGTGTAGTGGCCGCCCTCGGGCTTCGCCGAAATGCTCATCGTGCCTAACGGGCCGGTGAACCCGCGCGAACGCGCGGCGCTGGCCAGGGGCTTCATTTCGAGCGATGGAAAGAACACGTCGGCGGCCTCGATCACGGCTGCCGGCGTGAGATGTGTGCGAAAATAGTGGCGCATTGAGTCGGGTTACTTGCCTGAACGTGCTTTCGCGGCGTCCTGTCCGGGTTCGGTCGCTGCCAATACTTCCTGATACCAATCGTTCGTCCGCTGGAGGCGCTGCGTCGAATCCTTGCGAAACTGGATGCCCATTGCCCAGTTGCCCGCAACGGCGAAAAAGAGCTTTGTCCGGTAAGTACCGGGCTCAGGCGCTTTCTCGAAGCCGTTGTCGGTGTTCTTCCGATCTTCGTTGGTCGCGAAGATGCGGCCTTCCCCGATGTCGATCGGCGCGCGGGTCTTCTTGTCCTGGACCACGACCGTGTACTGCACCTGCTCCAACGCGCGCGGCGGAGACGGGTCGGACGTCACACGGATGTAGTAGTCGTCCGTCCACAGTCGCGTGGTCTGCGAATCGGTCGGCGGGCCCGCCGTGCACCCCGCGAGTCCCGCGATACCTAACGCGGCGCCCGCAAGCCATCGACGAGCCCTCATCCGCCGACTCACGACGCGTAGTACTCGAGACCGAGGTGCGTGATCTGCTCCTCGCCCATGAGGTGCCGCAAGGTGTTCTTGAGCTTCGTCTGCTGAATGAACAGATCGTGCTCCGGCTGTAGCCCGGCTGCGGCCATCGGGCTCTTGTAATAGAACGATAGCCATTCCTGGATCCCCTTCATGCCCGCCCGCTGCGCGAAGTCCGAGAACAACGCAAGATCGAGGACGATGGGCGCCGCGAGGATCGAATCCCGACACAGGAAGTTGATCTTGATCTGCATCGGATAGCCCATCCAGCCGACGATATCGATGTTATCCCAGCCTTCCTTGTTGTCGCCGCGCGGCGGATAGTAGTTGATGCGGACGACGTGCGAGAATTTGTCGTAGAGCTCGGGATACACCTCGGGCTGCAGGATCGTATGCAGCACCGACAGCTTCGACTCTTCCTTGGTCTTGAACGAGGCCGGGTCGTCGAGCACCTCGCCGTCGCGGTTGCCGAGAATGTTCGTCGAGTACCAACCCGCGAGCCCGAGCATGCGCGCCTTCAGACCGGGCGCGATGACGGTCTTCATCCACGTCTGTCCGGTCTTGAAGTCCTTCCCCGAAATCGGCACGCCTCGATCCAACGCCAGCTGGATGAGCGCCGGCGTATCCACAGCCAGGTTCGGCGCCCCATTGCAGAACGGCACGCCTTCCATGATGCACGCCCAGGCATACAGCATCGACGGCGCGATCGCATCGTCGTTGCGCTCCATGGCCTTTTCGAACTGCTCGATGGTCGCGTGCGGCGGTCCCGCCTTGATGTACGTCTCCGTGGACGCGCACCAGACGCAAACGACGCGGTCGAGACTGTGCTTCGCCTTGAACTCACGGATATCGTGGCGGAGCTGCTCGGCCAGGTCGCGCTTCGTCTTCCCTTGCTTGACGTTCGTTCCGTTGATGCGCGTGACGTAGCGGTTCTCGAACACCGCAGGCATCGGCTTGATCGCGCGCAGGAAATCCGCGATCGGCTCGAGATGCTTGTCCTCCAGGACG
>Ga0207691_10006084_pt1 | contig 11662 bp, 10 predicted proteins | sample KBSM13metaG_FD_184327 | JGI IMG/M metagenome (GOLD analysis project Ga0207691, IMG submission 184327) | Miscanthus rhizosphere microbial communities from Kellogg Biological Station, Michigan, USA - KBS M1-3 metaG (SPAdes) (version 2) | ecosystem: Host-associated > Plants > Roots > Rhizosphere >...
CGCCATCGTGTAGAAGACCGGGCCGCGCCATTTCCCGCTTTGCGGATCACGGGCGAGCAGGACCGCGCGGCCGCCGGAGCCGCCGAAGATGAATCCCGCCTTGACGACCTCCGGTGCGATCAGGATTGCCTTCGCCTGTGGCAGGTGTTTCTGCAGCCACGTCATTTGCGGATCACGAAGAAAATTGTTGAGCGTCGCCTGCGCCCGATTGACCAGGTTCTGCTGCTCGGTCTGCGCGTGTGCAACGGGTAGAAAAGACAGCGACAGCACGGCGGCCGTCAGCGTGACGGCGCCTGAACGGAACAGCGTGCGAAACATGTGTTCTCCTTTTTGTCTTGAGGGTCGGAATCGTAACGATACGACACCATCATCTTGTCGCAGCGGGACGTCGCGATCCTTGCATTTCGCGACAAGATGCGCTACGCGTTGTTCGCTGCGCTGCTGCGCGACGGGGCCTCGTCGATACTGCCGGCGCATCCAACCGACGCCCCACGCTTTGGCAACGGCCGGCGCTGTCGAGAATTGCAAGGACGACGTCACGACGGCTCATCAACATTGGGTGCACGCATTCCACGCACTCGCCGCCAATGCCCCGTCAGCCGATGAGAAGGCCGAGCGCCCTTCATGCGCTCACCCCACGTCCACCACACGGGCGCATCGCGCAGCGCCTGCTGGCCAGCGCCGCCGTCTGCGGCGCCGGCACTGCGCACGCGTCGTTCCTGAGCGGCGAAGCGCTGGACAACGCCGCTGACGTGATGGCATGGGTGGTCCTGGTCATCGTGCCGATCATCGCTATCGTGGTCTTCTGGCTGGTGCACGTCCTCCCCGAGAAGATCGCGCACAAGCGCCACCATCCTCAGGTCCAGGCAATCCAGACGCTCTGCCTGCTGTCGCTCGTTTTCGGCGGATTGCTGTGGCCGATCGCGTGGCTGTGGGCGTTCACGAAGCCGGTCGGCTACAAGCTCGCGTACGGCACGGAGAAGCACGAGGACTATTACACCGATCTTGGTGAAAAGGCGCGGGCGGGCGAGCTTCTCGACTCCGAGCTAGCGCATCTGCGCACGGAGCTCGAGGCGATGGAGCGAAAAGGCGCGTTGTCGCCTGCGCTCGCGAAAGTTCTCGGCGACATCGTGGCTGCCGAGCGCGCCGGCGCCGTCGTGGGGCGTGGTCCTGTCGAAGCGCGGCCCGGGCCCGTTCCGATCGCGGCCAAGAGCTAGCCGCAACCACGCCATCCGCGCGACGCCATGGAAATCCTGCTGCTCGGCATTTACTCTGCGATCGTCTGGTTCGTCTTCATCAAGATGAAGTGGCTGCCGTGGAACACCGGCACGCAGGTCACCGTCGTCATCATTCCAATCGTCAGCCTGACCGCGCTGATCCTCACGCTGAACGTCGTTGCGCCTTCGAGCCCGGACGTACGCGTCGTCAAGTACGTGATCAATGTGGTGCCGCAGGTGCGCGGGCGGGTTATCGAGGTGCCCGTCGAGCCGAACCGCCTCGTGCACAAGGGCGACATTCTGTTTCGCCTCGATCCGACGCCGTACGAGCTCACGGCGCGCTCGCTCGAGGCGCAGCTCGCCAACACGGTGGCCTCGTCGAACGAGCTCACCGAACAGATTGCAGGTGCGGTGGGCAAGATCGCGGAGTCCCGTGGCAGCATCCAGCAGGCGGAAGCGAAGATTCAGCAGGTGCAGTCGCAGCTCGATCTCGCGCGCATGCGCGTGGCCCAGAACCGCGAGCTCGTGAAGACCGGCGCCGGCGACAAGTTCTCGCTCGAGCGCGCCGAAACGGACGTGCGCGAGCTCGAGGCACAGCTCAACACGGCGCGGAGCATGCTCGCCCAGGCGCGTGCAACGGAGGTGCAGGCGCGAGCGAGCGAGCGGCAGCTGCAGCAGCGCAGCGCCGGCAAGTTCGACAACGAGTACGCGCCCGTTGCCGCGATCCGCGCGCAGCTCGAGAACGCGAAGTGGGAGCTGTCGCAGACGACGACCGTGGCCCCCGGCAACGGCACGATGGTCAACGTCATGCTGCGGCCCGGCTTCTTCGTCTCGGGCATGCCGTTCAACGAGGTGATGACCTTCGTCGACAACGAGTACCAGATCTTCGCGCTCTTCAACCAGAACGAGCTGCACCAGGTCGACAAGGGCAACGAGGCCGAGATCACGCTCGACACCTATCCCGGGCAGGTGATCAAGGCGCACGTCGACTCGATCATCTGGGCCCAGGGCCAGGGTCAGCTCGATGCGAGCGGCAACCTCCCCAAGACGACATTCGTGCCGCCGCCAGGGCGTTTTCCGGTGAAGCTCGTCGTGGCCGACCGCGACAAGGGCGTGTTCCTGGCCGCCGGCGCACGCGGCTCGGCCGCGCTCTACACCGAGCACCTCACGCTGGTGCACATCATCCGCAAGGTGCTGATGCGGGTGCAGTCGTACTTCGACTACATCATCATCAAGCACAGCATCAGCCTGGGACACTGACGTGCGCGCGATGGCCCGACAGCTCGATCGCGACGCGTCCGCCTGGCCCCGCCTGGGCGTCGTCGCGGCACTCACGACCTGCGCCGTGCTCGCGGTCTCGGGCTGCGTCCTGAAGCGGCCGCCCGACCAGCCCGAGCTGCTGAAGCAGGCGCTCCCCACCGTCGCCGTGCCGCCGCAGTGGACGGCCGCGGCGCTGACGACCGGCACCATGAGCGACAACTGGGTCGCCGGGTTCCACGACGACCAGCTCAGCGCCCTCGTGGCCGATGCCATCCTGCACAACACGGACCTGCGCGTGGGCGCGGCGCGGGTCGAGCAGGCCCTCCTCTATGCCAAGCTGGCCGGCGCCGGGATCCTGCCGTCCGTCGACCTGCTCGCCAAGGGCGGCGGCAAGATGTCCGGCGACGGCTCCGGTCTCTCGGGCGCGGTGCTCAACGCGTCGTGGGAGCTGGACCTGTGGGGACGCGTCAGGTACGGGCGCGCTGCAGCCAAAGCCGATGCTCTCGCGGCCGCGGCAGACTTCGAGTACGCGCGCCAGTCGATCGCCGCGCTGGTGGCCCGGAGCTGGTTCCTGGCGATCGAGGCCGGCCTGCAGGCCGAGATCGCGCGCGGCGCGCTTCGGGACAGCGAGGCGCTGGTGCGCCTGGCCGAGGACCGGTCCCGCGTCGGCGTCGGCAACGACGAGGACGTGTTCGTCGCCCGCTCGAACCTGGGCACCTACGAGGATGCCCTCCGCCAGATCGAGCTGTCGCGCGTGCAGGCGATCCGCGCGCTGGAGATCCTGGCCGGGCGCTACCCGGCTGCAGCGCTGACCGTGGCTATTACGCTTCCGGCGACCCCCGAGACGATGCCGGCCGGGCTGCCGTCCGAGCTGCTCGAGCGCCGGCCCGACGTGATCGCCGCCGAGCGGCGCGTCGCCGCTGCCTTCAACCGGGTTGGGGAGGCGAAGGCCGCCCGGCTGCCGAAGATCTCACTCACGGCCGGCGTGAGCTCCATCTCGAGCGAGCTGCTCGTGCTCAAGGATCAGGACAATCCGATCTGGAACTTCGGCGCCAACCTGGTCGCGCCGATCTACAAGGGCGGCGCGCTCAAGACCCAGGTCGATATCCGCACCGTCGAGCAGAAGCAGGCGATCGCGGCTTACGCCGGCGTCGGCCTGCGTGCCTTCGGCGAGGTCGAGAACGCGCTGGCGTCCGAGCTGGCGGCGCGCGACCGCGAGAAGATCCTCGTCCGCACGCTGGCCGACAGCCAGCGCGCCCTCGAGATCGTGCAGAGCCAGTTCAAGGTCGGCAGCACGGATCTGCGGTTCGTGACGCAGCGGCAGCTCGCGCTCAACTCCACGCAGTCGGCGCTCATCCGGGCACAGTCCGAGCAGCGCGTGCAGCGGGTGAACCTGCACCTGGCGCTCGGCGGCAGCTTCGAGGCCCGCTCACCGGCGCCGCCGGCGCCGCCCGTCGCGCCGGTCCCGCCGCCGCCGGCGACGCCCTGACGAGCAAGGCCCGTTCAGGGCTTGTCGCGCACGACCTTCGTGATCTCGATGCGGCTGTCTCCGTAGTCGTCCACGACGACGCCGTCCTCGCCCGCCTTGACCCGGGCGGCAGCCGCCACCGAACCGGTGCCGCTGCCGGCCGCATCGACCTCCATCTGGATCACCCCGACCTCGTAGCCGGCGCGCGGCTTGGCGTCGGTCGCGCCGCCGCCGAGGAAGTACATCGGCTGATCCGTGACCAGCACGATCCGGCGTCCGCCCGGCGTCGGCTTGGCGCTCGCCCACCGGATCATCCACGCCTTGCCGTTGGCCGAGACGGTGCCGGCCTTGCGCGCCTGCCGCAGCGCGGCCAGGAAGCCCGGATAGCCGCCGAACTTGAGGCCCTTCTCGACCGCCTCGCGATCGCGGTCCGCCGTGTAGCGCAGGACCTCGATGCGCATCGTCGTCGAGGCCGTCGCCTGCCCCTTGACCTGCAGCGTGGCCGTGTAGACCTCCGGGGCCGCCGGCCCGGGTGCCTGCGAGCGCACCAGCGGTGAAGTCAGCAGGACGAAGGACAGGGCGGCCAGCGTGAGCCTGTGAGCGCGCATGTTCCGGGTGTCTCCATTCTGCGAGTGGTGCCCGCGCCAGCGTGTCAGCGTGCCGGGACCGCACGGGCGGCGGCGACCGGCGGCTCGGCGGCGGGGGTGTTGGCGACGTACATGGTCTGGGACGGGAACGCCATCTCCGCACCGGCCCGGCTGACGATATCGGTGATCCCGAACAGCAGCTGCTCCTGGACCTCGAGGAAGTGATCCCAGTCACGCGCGAGCACGTACGAGACCACGTCCACGTCGAGCGAGTACGCCCCAAGGCGGAGGAACCGGACCCGCACCGACTTCTTCTCGATCGCGGGATGCCCGGCGGCCAGCTGCGCGATGCCGTCGATGATGTCGCGCAGCTGCTGCGGCGTGGTCTCGTAGCGCAGGCCGATGACCGGATGGAACCAGAACTTGTCGCGGACCGACAGGGTCTCGAGGGTCACGTTCGCGATCTGGCTGTTGGGGACGCTGACGACCGTCCGATCGAGCGTCCGGATCCGCGTCGACCGCAGGCCGATGTGGTCGACCGTGCCGACGACGTCGCCCATCTTCAGCGTGTCCCCCACGCGCACCGCCTGGTCGACGATCAGCGACACGCCGGCGATGACGTTCTCCAGCGTCTTCTGCGCGGCCAGCGCAATCGCGATGCCGCCGACGCCGAGGCCGGCCAGGGCCGGGGTCGGGTCGATCGCGAAGAGCCGCAGGGTGAGGAGGAGCGCGAGAAACACGACCACGATGTCGGCGAACCGGCGCACGAGCCGCAGCAGCGCGATGCCGGCGCCCGCGTTCAGGCTGGGGAGGCGGCGGCGCACGTTGCGTTCGATCTCGCCATTGAGCTGGATCAGCAGCCACGCCAGGCCGGTGAGGAGGATCAGGTTGGCGGCCGTGGCCCCCGCCTGACGCACGAACAGCGACAGCGACACGCTGGCCAGGAACCACCGCAGGGACAGCGCCACCACGACGAGCCGGATCGGCGCGGGCAGCACCGTGCGCACGAAATCGGACTCCGGGAACAGGCGCTGCCAGATGCGCCGGACGAGCGGCGTCAACAGCTTGTTCAGCAGGACCGTGACGACATAGAACAGCGGCAGGCACAGCACGACCGCCAGCCACTCGAAGTGGCGGGCCCGCCGCAGCCGCGTGCTGTTGAGGAGCTGGCCGACGCCCGTGTTGCCCCAGCCGCCGCTGACCTCGTCGTACACGTCGGGAATGGCCTTCAGCGTTTCGGCCGAGAACAGCCAGACGGCCGGCCCGGTGGGCTGCTCCACGCGCTCGACGACGATGTCGAGCGGGCCTGCGGCGCGCTCGACGCTGCCGACGATTTCCTCGTTGATCTTGAGCGGGTTCGCGCGCGAGCCCTCGGGGACGTCGCTGAGCTTGGCGAGCTTCGCCGGCAGCCGCGCATCGAGCACGACGAACAGCTGATGGCTGAGGGCCGCCGCATCGGCGCCCGTCAGGTCGGTGCGGAGGTACTGGACGGCGATCTCGCCCTTGGCGTCCCGGCCGGCGTTGAGGAAGCCCATCACCGTGCCGCGCGGTGTGTCCCGGCCGAGCGGATCGGTGGGGGCGGGCGCGGGCGCGGGTGCCGCGGGCTGCGCCGCCGCATCGGGCACGGCCTGCGCCGACGCCGCCGGCGCGGCCCCAATCGCCATCAGCCCCGCGAGCAGGGCCGCCCCGGAGAGACGCGCGAGTCTACGCCGGAGACACCATGGCATCGGTCAGGGCACGGTGTTCCACGAGGTGTCCGGATTGTAGAGGGACACCGGCGTTCCGGCGCCGTCGGCGGCCGGGCCGAGATCGCGCTCGCGCACGATCCCGTCCTGGTTGACGACGAAGGTCATGACGCCCGTGACGTCGTACTTCGCCGGCCACGCGACCAGCGCGAAGCCGCGCGACAGGCTGCCGCCGGCGACGTAGTCGCTGGCCCCGCCCGGTGCGGCCGCTCCCTGCGCGGTCAGGATCCGGAAATAGTAGCCGTGGAACGGCGATGGTGGCTGGCCAGCCGCGGAGCGCCCGCGGGCGTCCGCCGCCGCCTCGGCGATCAGATCACCCAGCGGACTCCGCCGCTGGCCGTGAGCCGCGGGCCAGTAGAGCCCGTTCTGACGGCCGGGGTCGCTGGCCAGGGTCATCGCATAGGCGCCCGCCGGCTTGCCGTCGTGGCCGGCGCGCGCGTAGAGGTGCTGCGCGCGGACGTAGGTCCGGCAGATCAGGATCGCGGCCAGCTCGTTGCGTCCGACCTGACGGGCGAGCACTTCTTCCTTGCCCGCCGCGGTGTCGAAGCGCCAGCCATCGGCGCCGTGGACGAGCGGCACCGGGAACGGCCACCCCTCGTTGCCGATGACCAGCGTCCGGCGATCGGCGCCTTCGGCCTCGAGGCGCCAGCCTTCGGCCATCGCCACCTTGAACACCTGGCGCCGGCGCCGCGCGGCAGCCGCGTCGGACAGGTCGACGAGATCCTTGGCGTCAGGTCCGAAGATCGCCAGCACCGCCTCGGGATTCTTGTCCTTCACCGCCGCGCCGAGCTTCTTCACCGCCTCTTCAGGCGTGGCGAACGCCGGCACCTTCGGCGTAGTGCTGGACGTGCACGACAGCGCCGGCGCCAGCGCCACGCACAGGCCGATCAGCGCCACGGCTCGCACGAGTGGACTCGTCATCGCCGCCGGCCTCCGCCGCCGCCACCGCCACCGCGTGATCCGCCGCCGCCGCGCGATCCGCCCGAACTGCTCCGGCTCCGCTCGCCGCGCGAGCTCGCCGCCCGCTCCGACTGTCCGCTCGAGTAGCCGGAGAACGCGTCCGACTTCGTCCCGCTGCGATCGCCGCTCCGCTCGCGAGCTGCCTGCGATCCGTCGCCGCTGAAGCCGCGGGCCTCCTGGGCCGTCGTCCCGGTGCTCCTGGCTTCTCCCGCCTTCGCCTGGGCGTCCGAGCGCCGCTGATCGCGCTGGGCCTGGGTCTGGGGGTTCTCCTGCCGGGTCTGCGTCCGCTCGGTCCGCTGTTCCTGCGCGTTCTGCGCGCGTTCGGTGCGCTGCTCCTGCGTCTCGCGGGCGACGTCGCCGCGGTCCTCGTAGATGTCCTCCCGATGGTCCTGCCAGTCGTCGCGGGCGTCTTCGCGGTGGTCGTAGTAGTCGTCCCACGCGTCGTCGTACATGTAGAAGCCGCCGCGATAGCCGTAGCCGCCGTAGTAGTAGTTGTTGTTGACCGCCGCGCCGATCGCGACGCCGGCGGTGAACCCGATCATGCCGGCCGCCACCGCCTCGGCGTAGTCGTCGTCGTCCTCTTCCTGGATCACGACCGTCGTCGAGGTCGGAGCCTGGGTGTAGACGACCTCCGGGTTGTACTGCGGCACGTAGACGACCTGCGGGTTGGCCGGCTCGATGACGATCACCTCGCCGGTCGACGTCGCCTTGGTCGAGACCTCCTGCTGCGGGGTGGTCTTCAGCGTCCCGACCTTCTGCGCCTTGGCGCGCAGCCGCTGGATGCTGGCGAAGACGGCGCTGCGATCCGCGGTGAAGGCCTGGCCGACGCGCGCCGTCCGATCGGGCTGGGTGGCCATCGCATGGACCACGTCCGGGAACACGACGATGGCCACGAAGCTCGGCTCGAACCCGGACGCCACCGCGGCGTCCTGCAGCGCGCTACCCTTCAAAGCCTGGTGGCCGGCCAGCCATTCGGCGAGCGCGCCGACCTTCGAGGGCTTCTCCGAGCACAGGAGAATCTGCGCGAGCAGCTGGTCGGGATAGAGCGCGACGGGCGCGAGGAGCTGATCGAGCTCGGCCGGCGCCACGGCCTTGGCCGCCGGCTTCGGCGCAGCCGCCTTGGTCGAGCCGGCCTTCTGGGAGCCCGCCGCCTGCGGCGCCGCCGGCGCGTGCGGGACCGCCCGCAACGATCCGCCGGCCACGACCATCGCGCCGATGACGGCGATCAGCCTCTTCATGTCCCACGCTCCCCGGTCGCACGCGTCCCGCACCCCGGAACCAGGCCGGCCGCCATCAGGTCAGACCTGGTGGCCGTTGCGGACCTCCGCCACGTAGTCGAGCCCTCGCGTCGTGGTCACGAAGTCGAACTGCACGACGGGCTCCTGCACCGACTCGACCACGGAGAGCAGGGACGTGAACGGCTCCGAGCGCACGCGGCGGCGCATGTCGGCTTCGGTGGACCATTCCTCGACGTACCGCACCGTCGCATCGGGGTCGACCCAGCACGAGCAGACGAGACAGCCCTGCTCGAGCCGCGTTCCGATGCCCAGGAAACGCAGCGCGTCGAGGAGTTCCTGCGCCCCGCGCGTCGATGCGGCATTCAGCGCTACGGTCAGCCGCACCATGATGCGAGCTCCAGCACCACTCGTTCCACCTTGATCACGCCCGGTCCCACCGCCGTTTACTGCCATGGGACGAACAGGTTGCACACGAATCCCCGACACCGCCGGCCCCTCGCCGCGGGCGCGGACGGCCCGGTATCGCAGAGGGTCCACGGCATACCGGAGCCTCGCCGGAGCGGCCGCCGCGACGTGGCGGCCACTAGGCGTGGCCCGGCCGGCGCACACCGAGCTTCGCCATCCGCGTCTCGAGCGTCGTCGGCTTCAGTCCGAGCCGCTCGGCGGCGCCGCCCACGCCGCGCACCCGCCACGCCGTGCTCTCGAGCACGCCCCGGATGTGCTCCTTCTCGACGTCGACCAGCCGCGAGCTGCGCTTGGCGGACGCCGCCGACGCCAGCGGCAGCGGAATCGTCAGGCGCGGCGTCGTCGCCACGATCATCGCGCGCTCCACGACGTTGCGGAGCTCGCGGATGTTGCCCGGCCACGAATAGCGCTGCAGCGCCGCCAGGTTGTCCTTGTCGATCGAGTCGACCCGCCGGCCGAAGGCCTTCGAGAACTCCTCGACGAAGCGCCACACCAGGAGCGGAATGTCCTGGACGCGCTCGCGCAGCGGGGGCACCTGGATCGGGAACACGTTGAGCCGGTAGTAGAGGTCCTCCCGGAACGCGTTCTCGCCGATCAGCTGCTCGAGGTCCCGGTGCGTCGCCGCGATGATGCGCGTGTCGACGGTGATGGGACGGGGGCTGCCGAGGCGCTCGATCTGCCGCGCCTCGAGGACGCGCAGCAGCTTCACCTGCACGTCGAGCGGCAGATCGCCGATTTCGTCGAGGAAGATCGTCGAATGGTTGGCCAGCTCGAAGCGGCCGACCTGCCGGGCCAGGGCTCCGGTGAAGGCGCCCTTCTCGCGGCCGAACAGCTCGCTCTCGATGAGCGTCGCCGGGATGGCGGCGCAGTTCACGCGCACCATGGCGCGGCCCTGCCGCGGCCCGCGCTCGTGGATCTCGGTGGCGAAGAGCTCCTTGCCGGTGCCGGTCTCGCCGAGCAGCAGCACCGTCGCGTCCGTCGCCGCGACCTGCTCGATCTGTTCGAGCACGCGGACCATCGCCGGGCTCCGGCCGACCACGCGCGTCTGGCCCAGCCGCTCGCGCGTTTCCTTGCGCAGGTAGACGTTCTCGATCTGCAGCTGCTCTTTGGCCCGTTTCGCCTCGAGGACGCCGGCCCAGACCGCCGCGTCGCGCCGCTGCCTGGCGAGGACCTCCCCGAGCACGCTGGCGATCACCGCGAGGCGGTGCATCACGGCCGGGGTCCACGTCCGCTCGGCCCGCACCGCGTGGAAGCCGACCGCACCGGCGACGCGGCCCTCCGCCCACAGCGGCATCTTGACCGCCGACTTCGCGCCCATCGCGTCGTACGACGCGCGATCGGCGTCGTCGGACACGTCGGCGAGGCTGGTGAACGACGCCGTCAGGCCGGCCCGGACCTGGCCGATCGCCCAGGGGAAGCGCGTCGGCGCCGGCCTCGGCGAGGGCACGCCGTCCGCCGCCCAGGTCGCGAGCTCCGCCGGCACGCCGTCCGCGTCGATCGTGTAGCACACGCTGCGATCGAGGCCGACGTGCTCGCAGATGCTGCGCAGGCCCTCGCGGATGGCGTCCACGATCTGCTCGACGGGGACGTTGATGAACTGGCCGGACAGCTCGGCGACGAAGCGCTCGAACTCGAGCTGCTCCTGGAGTCCCTGCTGCCAGTCGGCCGGAGTCTGGTCGGACCGGGCCGACACGGGACGCAGCACGAAGGCACCTTCGGCGGTGCGCAGCGGACGCACGCGGATCTGGTCCGGCCCGCCGCCGGAGGCGTCCGGCGAGTCGGCGTGCACGGCGTCCGGCGGGAGCACGTCGACGATCTGTCCGAGCAGCCCGTCACGCCGGTCGCCGAACTCTCGCCCCTCACGGTTGACCAGCACGATCGTGCCCTCCGTATTCAGGATCAGGAACGCCGCCCTCTGCGACGCACGGGCGCGTCACGCGTGCGTCGCGCCGCTACTTCGCCTTGCTCACGGCCGTCAGCTTCACCAGCTCCGAGGCGAAGTCCTCGACGACGAAGGCGCCGTCCTTGACGACGATCTTCGCGGCCGGCGCGAGCGTACCGGCGCCGCTGCCCTGCCCGTCGATCTCGATGTCGACGACGGCGAAGTCGTAGCCCGCCTTGGATTTGGCCTTGGGGACGCCGGCGCCGAGGAAGAGGATCGGCGTGTCGCTCACGATCGTCAGGAGCCGGCCCTTGTCGGTGGTCCGGTCGATCGTGATCCGGGTCGGCGTCGGCTTGCCGTTGCCCAGCGTGACCGATCCGGTCGGCGCGACACCCTTGAGCGCCTTGCGCAGCCCGGCCGCCCCGCCGCTCTTGAAGGCGGCGGCGAGCTTGTCGGCTTCCGCCTGCGGCATCGTGCGGGCGACCGTGATCGTGACCGGGGCGGTCGCCGCGGCACCGCCGGCCGTCTGCACCGTCGCGGTGGCCGTGAAGGTTTCGCCCGGCTGCGCGTTGGCGACGGAGGTCGCCGTCACGAGCACGGTGCAGGCAAGGATGCAGAGCGGCAGCTGTCGAACGCGCATGGAAATGTCTCCTCGGGAACTCGGGGCAACGGTGCTGCCGGTTGCAGCACACGTACCACCCGCCGGACGCCGGTTCTACACGCCTGAATGCGTGGCCTGGCGAGCGCTGCCCCCGCCCCGGCGCCACCGCCCGCCGGATGAGCCCTCCGGCACTGCGGAGCACGCCCGACATGCCGGAGGAGTGGACAGCCCACGGCGAT
>Ga0207691_10006087_pt1 | contig 11660 bp, 11 predicted proteins | sample KBSM13metaG_FD_184327 | JGI IMG/M metagenome (GOLD analysis project Ga0207691, IMG submission 184327) | Miscanthus rhizosphere microbial communities from Kellogg Biological Station, Michigan, USA - KBS M1-3 metaG (SPAdes) (version 2) | ecosystem: Host-associated > Plants > Roots > Rhizosphere >...
TCGTGCGGACGGCCGCCGAGGGCGCGTCGGCGGAGGACATCGAGCGCGACCTGGTGTTCCTCCAGCGCCTGTGGAAGACGATCCAGACGAAGGCGAAGTCCGCGACGGCTCCGACGCTCGTGTACGAGGAGGCGGAGCTGCCGCTGCGCATTGTGCGCGACCTGTTCGCCGGCGACTTCGTGGGCGCGCAGATCGACGACGACCGGACGCACCGGCGGATCGTCAGCTATCTGAAGAAGACCTCGCCGCACATGGTCGAGCGTGTCCACCGCTATCGGGAGAAGGCGCCGCTGTTCGAGGCCTCCGGCGTCGATGCGGAGATCCGCTCGACGCTCGACCGCCGTGTCGACCTGCCGTCCGGCGGCTACCTCGTATTCGACTACGCGGAGGCATTCACCGTCATCGACGTGAACACCGGTCGGTTCGTCGGCTCGCGTGGCAAGAGCGCTCAGGGTCGGCTCGAGGACACGATCGTCAAGAACAACCTCGAGGCCGTGAACGAGGTCGTCCGACAGCTGCGGCTGCGCGACATCGGCGGGATCATCGTCATCGACTTCATCGACATGTCGAACCCCAAGAACCGCGAAACCGTCGAGGAGGCGCTGCGGTCTGAGCTCGAGCGCGATCGGACGAAGACGTACGTCGTCGAGATCTCACCCCTCGGTCTGGTCGAGATGACCCGCCAGAACGTCACCGACGGCCCGCGAGAGATCCTCACGAACCGCTGCCCCGTCTGCTCGGGCGACGGCATCGTCGTGTCGGACGCAACGCATGCCCTCGAGATCGAGCGCAGGCTTCGCGCGATCGCGAAGGGCTCGCGCGTCCAGGCATTCGAGGTCGCGGTGCATCCCCGTGTCCTGGCATTGCTCGCCGGCGCCGGAGGCACGCGGCTCGAGGAGCTCGAGGCAGCGGCGCGCCGCAGGTTCTTCCTCGTCCCGGCAGCCGCGAACGGCCATGTCCATCTCGATCACTTCGACGTCGTGCGCCAGGGGAAGCTCGACACGGTGCGGCCGGAGACGCCGGTCGCCGACGGCGAAGAGGTCGAGCTGAAGCTCGTCGAGGTAGGTCTCCACGACCCCACGACGGGCGTCGGCAAGCTCGACGGCGACTACGAGGTCGTCGTTGCCGGTGCGTCCAAGCTCATCGGCAAGAAGGTGAAGGTGGCGGTAGGCCGAGCGCTCGCCGGGACCGCGTTCGCGACGCTCGCCGACGGGCAGGTCGTCGCGGCGTCGCCGATCACGTTCGAGGCGGAGGCGGAGAAGCCCATGCGCGCCTCGCGCAGCAAGAAGGAGGCCGTAGAGCCCGCCGTCGCGGAGGCGGCGCAGCCGGACGACGCGGAAGCCGAAGTGACGGAAGATGTCGCGGAGGCCGTCGCCGAGGACAGCGCCGAGCCCGGCGCGGACGGGCAGCCGAAGAAGAAGCGCACGCGTCGCGGCACGCGCGGCGGACGCGGCCGCAAGAAGCCGGAGGCTGCAGCCGCCGATGGCGCTGTCGCCGCCGATGGGCCGGACAACGGACGTCCCACGGGCCCGCGCATCCACGTCCCACCGCCCGATCTCGAGGCGACAGCCGACGTCGAGGAGCCGGAGGGAGCCGTCGATGCGACCGCTGCCGAGATCGACGCCGCTGAAGCGACCGCGGTGGAGAGCGATGCCCCGCCGAAGAAGAAGCGGTCCCGCCGCGGCTCGCGCGGCGGGCGCAAGCGCAAGAAGCCTGCGGCGAACGGAGGCGAGGTGACGGCGGGTTCCGAGGACCGCGAGACTCCCGAGCCGCAAGGCGACGACGTAGCGGCCGAGTACGTCCCCATGTCCGAGTGGATCGAGGACTTCGACGCCTCGAAGCCGGCGTAGTCCGCTATCATGCGCGGGCTTTCGCGGGCCTCCGGCCAGCGTCCACCTTCAGAGACATGACCTACGCGATCATCAAGGTTGCCGGAAAGCAGTACCGCGTCCGCGAGGGCGAGCGCCTGCTCGTCGACCGGCTGCACGAGGACGAGGGTGCCACCTTCGCTCCGACCGTCCTCCTCGTCGGGGGTGACGGCGGGCCGCAACTCGAGCCGTCGGACGGCGTCGTGCGCGCCAAGGTGCTCGGCCAGACGAAAGGGCCGAAGATCCGCATCGGTAAGTACAAGAAGCGCACGGGCTACAAGCGCCACACGGGATTCCGCGCGTCGCTCACGCAGATCGAGATCGAGTCGATCGGTGGAGCGAAGAGCTCGCGTGCGGCCGCGAAGCCGAAAGCCGAGCAGGCCGCGAAAGCCGAGCCGGCCACGAAGGCGGAGCCGGTCACCGCGGAGACAGAAGAGCGCGTGAAGGGCATGCCTTCGGGGTACGAGGACCTGACGGTCGCGGAGATCAAGCAGGCGTCGTCCGGTTGGAACCGCCCGATGCTGGAGGCGGCGCTCGAGTACGAGCAGGCGCATGCTCAGCGCAAGGGAGCGATCGCGGCACTCGAGTCGGCACTTGCCGACAAGGATGGTGATTCCTAGTGGCGCACAAGAAGGGTCTCGGCTCCTCCCGCAACGGGCGCGACTCGGAAGCGAAACGACTCGGCGTCAAGGTCTTCGCAGGTCAGCCGGTCAAGACGGGGATGATCATCGTCCGCCAGCGCGGCACGAAGTTTCGCCCAGGCCCCGGCGCGGGACTCGGCCGCGACGACACGATCTTCGCGCTCCGTGACGGCACCGTCGAATTCCGTCGCTCCGGGGACAAGCGCTTCATCTCGGTCGCCGCGGCGGAGTAGCGCTGCTCGGCTCGGCCGGGTCATGTTTCACGACCGCGCGCAGGTTCACGTCCAGGCAGGCCGAGGCGGCGACGGCGGCCTGAGCTTCCGCCGCGAGAAGTACGTGCCGAAGGGCGGACCCGACGGTGGTGACGGCGGACGCGGGGGAGATGTCGTGGTCTCCGTCGATCCGAGCCTCCGGGACCTCTCGGCATTCAGGCGCATCAGCTGGGTCAAGGCCGAGCGAGGCGGGAACGGCCGAGGCACGAAGAAGCACGGGGCCGACGGCGACGACGCCGAGCTTCGCGTTCCGGTCGGCACGCAGCTCGTCGACGCGGAGGGCCGGCTCGTCGCCGATCTCACGACGGAGGGCGGGCGTGTCGTCGTCGCGCACGGCGGCCAGGGCGGCCGTGGGAATGCCCGCTTCGCCACGCCGACCCGCCAGACGCCTCGCTTCGCGGAGACCGGACTTCCGGGCGACGAGCGCGATCTCGAGCTTCGGCTGAAGCTCGTCGTCGACGCGGCGCTCGCCGGCCTCCCGAACGCGGGCAAGTCCTCGCTTCTCCGTCGTATCTCGAACGCGAAGCCGAAGGTCGCCGACTATCCCTTCACGACGCTCGAGCCCGTCCTCGGAGTCGTCGACGGGCCTGAGGAGCGACAGCTCACGGTCGCCGACGTCCCGGGCCTCATCGAGGGCGCGGCCGAGGGCGCGGGCCTCGGGCACCAGTTCCTCGCCCACCTCGAGCGCGCACGTCTCCTCGTCCACGTGCTCGATGCGTCGGAGCCGGATCTCGAAAGCCGATTCCGCACCATTGACCGTGAGCTCGCCGAGTACGGCGCAGGGCTCGACGCGCGGCCACAGGTCGTGGTGCTCAACAAGATCGACCTCCTCGCGGAGCTTCCCGACTTCACCGTTCTCGACGAGCGCATTGTCCGAGTGGTCGCGACCTCGTGCGCCACCGGGGTCGGGATCGACGACCTGAAGCTCGCGCTGTTCGAGCTCTGCCCGGCCGCGGAGCGGGTGACGAGCGACGACGAGCTCCCCGACTTCCTCGACTACACACCGCGCGCACGACGCGGTCCCCGCTTCCGGATCCTTCGCACCGACCGCGGCTATCGGGTCGTCGGGACACCGCCTCCCGCCGGGGAGCTCGAGGAGGCGCTGCGTGCGCTCGGCATCAAGCGTGGGACGCATGTCGAGGTGGGCGAGGAGGATCTGGAGTGGCAGTAGCCGGGATCCTGGGAGGCATCTTCGATCCGCCGCACAATGGGCACGTCGCTCTGGCCCGAGCGGCCATTCGCGAGCTGCCTCTCGACGAGCTCCTCGTGCTCGTCGTCGCGGATCCCGGCCACAAGCGGGCCACGACGACCGCCGAGATCCGGCTCGAGCTTGCGCGACTCGCCTTCGCCGACGTCCCGGAGGCGCGCGTGGGGCTCGATCGGCACGCGCGTACCGTCGATTCGCTCGAGAAGCGGCAGCTGGCGAGGAATACGTACTTCATCCTCGGTGCCGACGAGCTCGCCGGCTTCGAGAGCTGGAAGGCGCCGCAGCGCGTCCTCGAGCTCGTGAGACTCGCCGTCGCCATGCGTCCCGGCGTGGCGCGCGACGCGGTCCAGGCGGTCCGAGAGCGGCTCGGCGTGCCCGAGCGCATCGTCGAGTTCGAGCTCGAGCCCATGGCGATCTCCTCGTCGGAGATCCGCGCTCGCGTGCGTGAAGGGCAGACGATCGCCGACCTCGTCCCGGCGCCGATCGCCGAGGCGATCACGCGACTCGGGCTCTACGGGCGGCCCGAGTAGACTGGGATGAGCCCTGACGAGGACGCGAGAGAGACCGACCTGACACCACTCGAGCAAGCACGGCGCACGGCAGCTCTCTGCCAGGAGAAGCTGGCGACGGACGTCACGATTCTCGACATGCGCGGTGTCTGCGACTTCACCGATTTCTTCGTGATCGCCACCGGCCGCAACGCGCGGCAGACGAAGGCGATCTACGACGAGGTTTCCGGCGTCCTGAAACGCGAGCACGACCTGCTGCCCCGTGCCTCTGCAGGTGCAGCCGAGGCGACGTGGATCGTCGCCGACTACCTCGACGTCGTCCTCCACCTCTTCACACCCGAAACGCGTGGGTTCTACCGTCTCGAGGAGCTGTGGAGCGACGTGCCCTCGATCGAACTCGAGGTGGCGACCGCCTAGTCCGAGTCGGCGTCGTCGACCGGGAGATCGAGCGCTGCTGCTCCGGTCAGAGTCGGAGCGAGCGGCCGCCGCGGCTCGCGTACTCCGACGCCGCCGTCGAGCTCGTTCCAACCCCCGCCTGAGCCGCCGCCTCCGGCGAAGAGCGCTCGGACGAACCGTGAGATCCGACGCCGAAGCCGTCGCACCCGACCAGGGTAGCGGGCGCAGCGCCGGTAGACTGGTGGCGCTCCTGGGGCCATAGCTCAGCTGGGAGAGCGCCACGCTGGCAGCGTGGAGGTCGCCGGTTCGAGCCCGGCTGGCTCCATCGAACGGATCGCCGATGGCCGCGATCAGTTGTCGACCGGCGACCCGTCCATTCGTCGTACGGACGACAGGGTGGAGCGAGGCTCCGCATACCGATGAAAGGAGATGGCATGGCAGGCCAGATGGTCCACTTCGAGATCCCTGCAGGCGACACCGCCCAGGCGAAGGAGTTCTGGGGCGGCCTCTTCGGCTGGGAGTTCCAGGAGTACCCCGGGTCGCCGACCGAGTACCACATGACGCGCTTCTCCGAGAACACCGGTGGCGCGATCTACGGCGAGGACACGGATGCCCGCGGCACGCGGACGTACTTCGACGTCGAGGACATCAACGCCGGCGCCGCACGGGTCGCGGAGCTCGGTGGCGAGTCAGGGGACGCGATTCCCGTGCCCACGATGGGCTGGTTCGCGATCTGCAAGGACAACCAGGGGAACGAGTTCGGCCTCTGGCAGACGGATCCGAACGCGCCCGGCGCGTAGGACCGACGAGAGGGGGGCGGCGCGCGTCAGCGCCGCCCCGGCCGTCCCGCGCAGCGCTGCTAGAACCTGGGTGACACCGACGAAAGGGATGGCCATGCCCTTCTACCAGCGGCGCGGGGAGCTTCCGCGCAAGCGCCACATCGTCTTCCGCGAGAACGGGCGGCTCCTGACCGAGGAGGTCATGGGCCTCGAGGGCTTCACCGGGAACGAGTCCATCCTGTACCACCTCGAATCGCCGTGCCGCGTCAAGGAGCTTGGAGCCTTCACGCCGATCGAGCGCGAGGAGTGGATCCCCGAGACGCACGCGCATCGGCTGCAGAACACCTACGACGTCCCTCCGATGGGCGACGAGATCTCGGGCCGACGGCTACTCATGTGGAACGCGGACGTGGAGATCTCGTTCTGCCGACCCGACACGGGCATGGAGTACTTCTTCCGCAACGGCGAGGGCGACGAGGTCGTCTTCGTCCACGAGGGGAAAGGCACGCTCGAGACCATCTTCGGCGACGTTCCCTACAAGGACGGCGACTACCTGGTCATCCCCCGCGGGACGACCTATCGCTTCGTGCCCGACGGGCCTCAGCGGTACCTCGTCTTCGAGACCCCCGGGCTCATCGAGATCCCTCGTCGCTACCGCAACCAGTACGGGCAGATCCTCGAGGGCGCGCCGTACTACCACCGCGACATCCATGCTCCGACCGATCTCCACACGCGCCGCGAGCGTGGGGACTTCCTGGTGAAGGTCCGGGTCCGGGGCGGCTATCAGGAGTACGTCCTCGACTACCACCCGTTCGACGTCGTCGGCTGGGACGGCTTCCTCTACCCGTGGACGTTCTCCATTCACGACTTCGAGCCGATCACGGGGCGGATCCACCAGCCGCCCCCGTCGCACCAGACGTTCCAGGGTCAGAACTTCGTGATCTGCTCGTTCTGTCCGCGGAAGCTCGACTTCGATCCGGAGGCGGTGCCGATCCCGTACCACCACTCGAATCTCCAGTCGGAGGAGATGATCTATTACGTCTCCGGAAACTTCGGCTCGCGCAAGGGGATCTCGGTCGGCTCGATCACGCTGCATCCCTCGGGCCTCCCGCACGGTCCGCAGCCCGGCCTCGCCGAGAAGGCTCTCGGCGTGACGGAGACGACCGAGCTCGCGGTCATGTGCGACACCTTCCGGCCGCTCCGGCTGACGACGTTCGCCCGCGACCTCGACGACGGGCGCTATGCGTACTCCTGGTACGAGCCACCCGCCGACGAGCCGAGCCTTGCCGGCGTGACGAGCCACCTCTAGTGGAAGCTGATCGCTTCCTCGAGGAGCTCCCCAGGCTGTTCGAGGACTATCCTCGCTCCGAGCATCCGCGCGACCGCCGCTTCCAGGCGGTCGCAGAGGACGTCGAAAACCTCGCGCGCGAGAACAACCTCGCACTGATCAACCTCGCGGCGAGTTGCCTCGAGGAGGGGGAGGCGTATGTCGAGATCGGCGTGTACCACGGCGCCAGCCTCGTTTCCGCGATGCTCGGCAACGAGGGCAAGCGCTTCGTCGGCGTCGACAGCTTCGGCTTTCGCGACGCCTCGCTGGAGAAGGTCGAGGCGAATCTCGCCCGGTACGGCCTCGAGGTGCCGGAGATCGTCGTCGGGGACGCCTTCGAGCTGGTGCCTTCGGGCGCGCTGGGTGAAACGAGGGTCGGCGTCTGGTACTACGACGCGGCGCACTCGTTCGAGGCGCAGGTGCAGGGCCTGCGCATCGCAGAGCCGTTGCTCGTCCCCGGGGCGCTCGTCATCGTCGACGACACCGACTGGGAGGACGTCGAACGGGCGATGGACGCATACCTTGCCGAGCAGCCGCGCGCGCGCCGCGTTCTCACGATCGAGGGCAAGACGCGAGGAGCCCCCCAGTGGTGGGAGGGGATGCAGGTCCTCGTCTGGGACGCGCCGGCCTAGACGCCCTGAAGCGTGATGCGGCGGTTCAGCACGACGCCGCTGCGATCGTTCAGGGCGAACGTCGCGGTGTACGTGACGCCCTTCTTGACGCCGCCCTTGACCGTCACGCGCGCCGCGAGCGTGCAGTCCTGCTTCAGAGGCGCGGACTGCTGCCCGACGCTGATCAGCTTCTGGCCCTGGAAGACGCGCCACGTCATGCCGATCGGCGTGCCGGTGGGGTTCGTTGCGCAATAGCGGCGCGTGTACACCGTCAGGAGTGGAGTGAGCGTGCCGCGCGGGAGGGTCACGAGCCCGTTCCGTGCATCGAGGGGGCGGGCGCTGGCGGCGAATCGCGCGGGCGACGGCCCCTTCGGGCTGCCCGAGGTGGTGTAGATGCCCGAGTCCCAGGGCTGCCCCTGGTCGTCCCGGTAGACGAACCAGATGAACATGTCGACGAAGGGATACCCGGCCGCGATCGACATGGCCTGCTGGATGTTCTGGGCCTGCCTCGCGTACGGCACGCCCAGGTTGTCCTCGGGCCGCGTCTCATAGCCGAACTCGGTCACCCAGATCGGGACCGACTTGCGCTTGAACCAGGTCTTGAGGCTCTGGTCGAACTTCGGGAGCGAGACCAGGGAGACGTTCGGCCACTTCACGACCTGCGAGGGCGGCGAGGTCGGCACCGAGGGGTACGGGTGATGCGACCAGGCGTCGAACTTGAGCCTCGGGTTCGCCTTGGCGACGAGCTCGGCGAACTTGCCGGGCGAGTGCGTCGGGCGAAGCCCGGCGGGCTTGTCAGTGCCGCGCGCCGACGTCTCGCCGATCGCGACCTTCGCCTGCGGGCTGCCGGCCTTGATTCCCGCGTATCCGGCTGCCGCGAGCTTCGCGTAGTTCGCCGGAGCGACCGACTTGCCCGCCGAGTTGAACTGTGGCGAGAGCCAGCCCTGCAGGTTCGGCTCGTTCCAGATCGAGAAGAAGCGCACGAAGGGATATCCGTCGTAGCGACCCGAGTAGCGGGAGGCGATCGCCCGAGCGAACGCGCCGAAGTCGGACACCTGCGTGGGCACCACGTTCTGGCTCTTGCCGCCGTTCGCCCACCTCGGAGTTCCGGTGATCGTGAGGATCACTTCCTGGTCGTTCTGCTGCGCGGTACGAACGGCCTCGTCGACGTCGTCGAACTCGTACGCCGGGTCGAACGGGTCCGTTGCGTTCGCAGGCTTGGTCTTCGCGGCGAGGTTCCACTGGACGAGCAGCCGCATGATCGTCGCGTTGCTCTGCGACGCCGACGATGCCACGTTCGCGTCGCGGTCGGCGTTCCAGCGAAAGCTCGGGTCGTCGTGGAAGCCGACCCACATGCGCTGGGCCGCGAACGTCGTCGGAGCGGCGATGCCGGCGAGGACGAACAAGGCGATGACGAGGCGGACAGTGCGTCTCACGAGTGGTCTCCCAAGAAGGCGGCGGACGGGAAGGACGAAAGCTTCGGGCACCCTAGCGGCTGCACTGTGAGGCTTGTGTTAGCAAGCCGGGTTCGGGTGAAGGCGAGCGTGGCCGTTAGACTGAAGCGGTCGTGAACGTCTCCGTGTGGGAAGCAATCTTCATGCTGCTCGTGCTGAAGATCCCGATCATCTATCTCAGCGTCGTCGTCTGGTACGCCGTTCGCGCCGAGCCCGAGCGCGCGGTCGGGGGCGAGGAGGTGGCCGTGCTGACGCCACTGACGCCGTGCGGCTGGGACGACTGGAAGCGCCGACGCCCACGACCGCACGGGCTGCGACCGCGGCCGACCGGGCCACGGCTCCCAGCACGGGCGCGAACCGCGTGAGCGCGATGGCCGCCCAGCACCGCGCAGACCGCGTCGCGGGGTTCCTCTGCGCATTCTCGTTCGCTCTGTCGGGGATCGCGATCGCCCGTACCCCGGTGCTGCTCGCCACCGCGGCGATCATTCTCGCTCTCGTGGCGGCGCGGATGACCGAGACGCATCAACGACTCGCGTCGGTTGCGGTGTTCGTCGCCGCTGCCGCGTTCGTCGTCGGCATGGCCGTCGCGGTCGTGACGGACAACGGGATCTACTGACGCCGGCCCCGAGGAGCGTACGGTGACGAGCCTCGAGTCCTCCGGCCTCAACGCCGGGTACGTCGGGCAGCTCCTCGAGCAGTACCTCGAGAACCCCGACGCGGTCGATCCGGCCTGGCGAGCGCTTTTCGAGGGAGGCGACCTGGACGTGGTGTCGGCGTTGCCGGGGCTCGAGCGGCTCGTGGGAGATCGTGCGCGAGGCGACGGCAACGGGTCGCCCGCGGTCGCCGAGGGCAATGCTGTCGCCCCGGCCGAGCCTGTGGCGTCGCCGCCGACGGCCCCTGCGCCGGCGCCACCGACCGCCCCGCCCGCTCCCGAGATCGCGGCGGATGGAGAGCTCGTAGCTGCGGTGGCGGCCGCGATGTCGCTCGTCAAGGCGTATCGCATGCACGGCCACCTGAACGCGCGCCTCGATCCCCTCGGCTCGGAGCCGATGGGAGACCCAGCGCTCGACGAGACGCGCCTCGAGCCGCCGCTGACGCCTGAGCTTCAGGCGCGCATTCCTGCCAAGTTGCTCCGCCTCTCGGTGCCCGGGGAGACGTTGCGCGATGCGCTGCCGCGGCTTCGCGAGGTCTACACGGGGACGATCGCGTACGAGATCGAGCACATCTCCGATCACGCCGAGCGCGTCTGGCTGCGCCAGGCGATCGAGTCCGGCCGCTTCCGCCACGAGCTGCCCGCCGAGGAGCGGCGCGCCCTGCTGCGGCGGCTCGCCCAGGTGGAGGGCTTCGAGACGTACCTCCGACGCGCCTTCATCGGACAGAAGCAGTTCTCCATCGAGGGCCTCGACGTCCTCGTTCCCATGCTCGACGAGGCGGTCGAGCTCGCCGCCGGGAGCGGAGCGCACGAGGTGCTCATCGGTATCGCGCATCGCGGACGGCTCAACGTGCTGACGCACGTCGTGGGCCGGTCGTACGCGACCGTGCTCAGAGAGTTCGAAGGGGAGCGCTCGATCGACGCGCTCATTGCGGACCCCGAAGGTGGCACGGGCGACGTCAAGTACCACCTGGCGGCGTCCGAGTCGCGCGTGACCGCCGCGGGCGAGATCCAGGTCACGGTCGCCGCGAATCCGAGCCATCTCGAGGCCGTGGACCCCGTCGTCGAAGGGCTCGCGCGCGCCGAGCAGACCGATCGCTCGGCCGGCGCGGGCATCCACGATCCGACGGTCGCGCTGCCCGTCCTCATCCACGGCGATGCCTCGTTCGCCGGCCAAGGGGTGGTCGCCGAGACGTTCAACCTCCACAGCCTCGACGGGTACTCGACGGGCGGGACGCTGCATCTGATCGCGAACAACCAGGTCGGGTTCACGACAGATCCCAACGAGGGCCGCTCGACCCGGTACTCGAGCGATCTTGCGAAGGGGTTCGACGTGCCGATCGTGCATGTCAACTCCGACGATCCCGAGGCCGCGCTCGCGGCGATCCGTCTGGCCCTGGCGTACCGCGAGGAGTTCGGGCACGACGTCGTCGTGGACCTGGTCGGCTACCGCCGATTCGGTCACAACGAACAGGACGAGGCCGCGTATACCCAGCCGCTTCAGACGGAGCGAATCGAGCAGCAGCCCCCCGTCCGCGAGTCCTACGCGGCGCGCCTCGTCGGCGAAGGGGTCATCGGGCCGGACGACGCGGCTCAGATGTTCGACGAGACGCTGGCTGCGCTTCGGGCCGCGCACGACGAGCTTCGCACGAGCTTCGCGGCGCCCGTTCCGCCGCCGGAGCCCCCGACCAAGTCGGACACCGGAGCCGCGGTCGTCACGGCGGTGTCGGCGGAGCGACTCGTCCAGCTCGGGGAGCAGCTCCTGCAGGCGCCCGAGGGATTCGAGGTGAACCCGAAGCTCGCGCGACAGCTCGAGCGCCGGCGCGAGAGCCTTCACGAGGGCGGCATCGACTGGGGCCATGCCGAGGCGCTGGCCTTCGCAACGCTGCTCGAAGACGGGATCCCCATCCGCCTCTCGGGCCAGGACACCGAGCGGGGGACGTT
>Ga0207691_10006088_pt1 | contig 11659 bp, 10 predicted proteins | sample KBSM13metaG_FD_184327 | JGI IMG/M metagenome (GOLD analysis project Ga0207691, IMG submission 184327) | Miscanthus rhizosphere microbial communities from Kellogg Biological Station, Michigan, USA - KBS M1-3 metaG (SPAdes) (version 2) | ecosystem: Host-associated > Plants > Roots > Rhizosphere >...
GGTTCTGCACCGTACCCCGGGACACGCGCAAGGACTTGGCGAGATGCGCCACGGTCGCCCGCGCGTTGGACCGCATGAGCGAGATCAGCTGCCGGTCCATGTCATCCAAGATGGATCATCCTGAGGTGCCCGCGCCTCCGTCCGTGACTGTCGCGGGGTTGGCATTTCGCCAGCCAAGACTGGCATTTTGCGCAATAGTGCCAACAAATCAAGCAGATTTCTGTCTTTTTTCTGACGGCGCCGCACCGGAGAATAGTCGGGCTGCTCCGACCCTGGTTCCGCAGGAAGCACCCCCTGGTTCCGCAGGAAGCACCCATGATCGATTACCTGGGCCTTGCCGAGATGCGCAAGCTGATCGGCGAACTTGGCGTCGCTAACGTCATCGCCGGTCTCGCTGACGAGATCGAGAACGACTACCGCCGCTGGCCGGAGTTCGAGACTTCCGCGCGCCTTGCGAGCCATTCGCCCCTTGGCGTGATCGAGCTGATGCCGACCAGCGACGGCCGACAGTTCTCCTTCAAGTATGTCAACGGCCACCCGAAGAACACGGCGGAGGGACTGCTTACGGTCACGGCCTTCGGCGTGCTGGCAGACGTGGCAACCGGTTACCCGGTGCTGCTGTCCGAGATGACGCTCACGACTGCGCTCCGCACCGCGGCGATGTCCGCACTGGCCGCCAGGTGGATGGCACGGCCGGAAGCGCGGGTGATGGCGCTGATCGGCAACGGCGCGCAGAGCGAGTTCCAGGCGATCGGCTTTCACAGGCTCCTCGGCATACGCGAGCTGCGTCTCTACGACGTCGATGCGGCCGCGACCGCCAAGCTCGAGCGCAACCTCCGCGCGTCTGGTTGCGACTTCGAAACCGTGCGCGCTCGCTCCGCGGCCGAAGCCGCGCACGGCGCCGATATCCTTACCACCGTCACTGCCGACAAGCGTAACGCCGTAATCGTGACGCCCGCGATGGTGGCGGCGGGCATGCACCTGAACGCGATCGGCGGCGATTGCCCGGGCAAGACCGAGTTACATCGCGATGTGCTCCTGCGCGGCGACGCGCGGGTCGTCGTCGAGTACGAGCCCCAGTCGCGCATCGAGGGCGAGGTCCAGCAGCTTCCGGCGGACTTTCCGGTCACCGAGTTCGCGCGCATCGTGCGCGGCGAGGCGCCGGGCCGCACCTCGGCGGACGAAGTGACGATCTTCGACTCGGTCGGGTTTGCGCTCGAGGATTTCTCGGCGCTGCGCTACCTGCACCGGCAGCTCCGTGCGCGGAGCGAAGCACCGCGGCGGATAGACCTGATCCCGGCGCTCGACGACCCGAAGAACCTGTTCGCGCTCGTGGACCGCAGCCCCGGCGAGCGGCTGCGGCGCGTCGTCTGAGGCCGATGAGCCGGATCGTCTCGCTGATCGGTGCTCCGACCGACGTCGGCGCCAGCGCGCGCGGCGCATCGATGGGTCCGGAGGCCTTGCGGGTCGCCCGTCTGCAGCCAATCCTCGAGCAACAGGGACTCACCGTCATCGACCGCGGGAACCTCGGCGGGCCACCCAATCCGCAATCGGCCGCCGTCGACGGCTACCGGCATCTGCCCGAGGTGCTCGCGTGGAACCGCGCGGTCCACGACGCCGTGCTCGGCGAGCTGCGCGCGGCGCGCCTGCCGATCCTGCTCGGCGGCGATCACAGCCTGGCCGTGGGCTCGATCGCCGCCGTCGCGCGTCATTGTCGCGAGACGGGCCGCAAGCTCCGTGTCCTGTGGCTCGACGCGCACGCGGACTTCAACACCAGCACGCTCACACCCAGCGGAAACCTGCACGGGATGCCGGTCGCCTGCCTGTGTGGGTTCGGGCCCGGCGAGCTGATCGGGATCGGTGGCACGGTACCCGCCATCGATCCGAAGTGCATCCGGCAGATCGGGATCCGCAGCGTCGACCCGGGCGAAAAACGCTTCGTGCACGAGCAGCGTCTCGAAGTCTTCGACATGCGCTATGTCGACGAGATGGGGATGCGCGAGACCATGGAGCACGCGCTTGCCGGCGTCGACGCCGAAACGCACGTTCACGTGAGCTTTGACGTCGACTTTCTCGATCCCGTCATCGCACCCGGCGTCGATACCGTGGTCCCCGGCGGGCCGACGTACCGGGAAGCGCAGCTCTGTATGGAGATGGTCGCCGACACCGGCCGGATGGGCTCGCTCGACGTGATGGAGCTCAACCCCGCGCTCGATCAGCGGAACAAGACCGCGGAGGTCGCCGTGGACCTGGTCGAGTCGCTGTTCGGCAAGAGCACCCTGATGCGGCCAAGCTCAGCCCAGCAGACTGGCCAGTGACATGGTTCAGCTCAGGCTGATTTACGTCGAATAATCGGTTCTGAGCCGAATTAAGCTTGCTCGGAGCCACCTTTCCTAAGCTGGCTCGGAGCCGGCTTTCTCGAGGGCTGCCGCAACCATCCGGCGCGTGAACCGCTCAGGCAAGCCGTCCGCGTCTGCGAGCGCCATCCGCGCAAGAGCGGGCCGAAGAGCCGCCGCACTCGGAGCCGCGGCGAGTAACCGACGCGCAAGGCCGATCCTGCCGCGCCAGGACGACAGCGCGGTCTTGAGCCATTTCAGTGCGCGGGCCAGCTCGATTTCCTCGACCGTCAGGTCCGACCCGAAGGGCAGCTCTGGAAATGCGCCACGCTCGCGTGCGACGGCAAAGCGTGCGCGCAGCCTTTCGCTGCGATTCTCGCGCGCAGTCTCCGGAATCCTGTAGCCGGACGGAAGCTTTCCGCCCCGCATCGCGTCCGCGACGAAGGAATCCTGGAAACGGGCGTCCATCACCTCGACCAGCGCCGACACGATCTCACGATCGGTACGCCCGCGCAGGTCGGCGATCCCGTACTCGGTCACGACGATATCGCGCAGGTGACGCGGGATGGTCGCGTGACCGTAGCTCCAGACGATGTTCGAGGTGAGGCCGCCTTGCGACTGGCGCGTCGATCGCAGGCAGAGGATCGATCTCGCCTCCGGAAGTGAGTGCGCCATCGCGACGAAGTTGTACTGGCCCCCGACGCCGCTCACCACCCGCCCGTCGGCAAGGCCGTCCGAAACCGCGGCCCCGAGACCCGTGACCATCATCGTCGCGTTGATGAACCGCGCATGTCGTCGTTGCGCGGCCTTCAGCTCCGCGCCGGGCCCGCCCAGATCGTTGACCCAGGCGATGCCACGCATCGCAAACCGCCTCCGCTCCTCGACCGGCATCTCGCGCAGCTGCGAATAGAAGCTTCGCGGGCCGAGGAAGAACCCGGCATCCGCGAGGACACCCCGCAGCCGGTCGCCGAGCAACGGGGCAAGCGCGTTGCGTTCGTTCGCCGTGCCGAGGCGGGCCGGGACGCGCGAGCCATCCGGCGCGGTGAGCTCGCCCTGCACGAGACACACGTCGTCGCGAAACACACCGGCTGCTCGCAGCTCGGCAAACTCCTGCGGCGACAGCCGGTCCAGCCCCCCGGCAGCGAGCCCCTCGAGCATCGCGGACCCCACGCTCTCGTGCACCGGGCCGTCGTCGAGCAACCGCTGTAGTCGCGCGTTCGGGAATACGCAGCGCTTGAGCACACCCGCGCGATAGAGATCCACGAACCCGTCGGCCAGCATCTCGGAACATCCGTAAAGCCCGCGCTCGAAAGGTTCGGTACCGCCCTCCTGCGCGATGAGCGCCGGGTTGCGCTCGAGGATGCCGCCGGCCGCAAGGGCTTCGCGGTAGAGGGGATTCTCGCGGTGCCTGAGCAAGATCGCGCTCGTGATCGCGTCACCCAGTTCGCCGATCCCGAGCTGCAAGGTTCCGCCATCCCTGACGAGCGCGCTCACGTTGAGCGCGATTGCATGGTCGGTCAACCCGATCGGCAGATTTGGAGGTGCAAAGAGCGGGAAGGATGACGCCGGTTCGTCGACCAGATAGTCGAAGCATGACTCCGGCACGAGCGCATCCCCGTACATGAAAGGAAGCTCGCGGTGATGCTGCCCGACCAGCGCGAACGGACGGCCGCTCGCTCGCAGCACATCGAGCTGCGGCAGCAGATCCACGGTGAGATCCGCATTCGAGCCGAGGCTCACCATGCCCGCCACCGGTTCCAGCGGCGGGGGCGGTGCGACGAGCTGCAGCAGCACATTCAGCCCGCGGCCGATCGCGTCACGCAGGACGTGTGTGTAGTTGGAGCTCAGGTAGTGCTGCTGCATGGCGTCGTTGCCGAGCCACGCACCGGGCTCGAGATAGAACTCGATCACCTCGATGTTGGCGGGCAGGCGCCGCTCTTCGAGCATCCGTACATACTCGAGCTCGGGGTAGTCGCCGAACACGCGCCGGGCGAGTGGCTCGACATAGCGGCGCTCGAGATCCGATGACCAGCGCGGAGGTTTGAGCGACAGCGCGGTGACGATCGTGAGCCGGATCGATGGATCTGCGGCGGCCCGGCGCACGAAGGCGTTCGCGAGCAGGTTGGGCTTGCCGATCCCGACGGGCAACCCGACGACCAGCCGCCGCCCGACCCGGGTCAGCACGGTCTCGACACAGGCGTCGGGATCGGCTATCCGAACCGGTGGGGCGGACCGCATGGCCGTGCAATCTACAGGCTCGCCGGTGGTTTGACAGTCAGGTCAGAATATCAAGCCATGAACACCACGGCGCACGTCGACACCTTCGTACGCGACCATCTGCCGCCGGTCTCGCAGTGGCCGGAGTTCCTGTTCGAGCTTCCGGAGCTCAGGTATCCGCCGCTCCTCAACTGTGCCGTCGAGCTTCTCGACCGACATGCGGCTCTACGTCCCCACGCGCTCGCCATCCGCACGGCCGAGGGCGACTGGAGCTATGGCCGGCTCAAGGACCTGGTCGATCGACTGTGCGCCGTGCTCGCGTGCGACATGCGGGTCGAGCCCGGCAACCGCGTCCTGCTCCGTTCCGGCAACTCTGTAATGCTGTACGCCGCGTGGCTGGCCGTGGCGCGCGTCGGGGCTGTGGTGGTCGCGACGATGCCGCTCCTGCGCAGGCGCGAGCTCGCCACCATCGTCGACAAGGCGCGGATCCGTCATGCGCTCTGCGAAGTGCGGCTCGCCGCGGAGCTCGGCGGTCTCGAAGGCCCCGATGGTCGCCTGCGCACGCTCACCTGGGGCGACGGCGAGCTCGAAAGCCGCCTCGCAACGCAACCGACCGGCACTGCCGCCGTCGAAACCGCGCAGGACGATCCCTGCCTGCTCGCCTTTACCTCGGGCACCACCGGGCAACCCAAAGCCACGGTGCATTTTCACCGCGACGTGCTCGCGATGGCGGACACTTTTGCCGCGCACCTGCTCAGCCCCCGGCCGGACGATGTGTTCACCGGCACGCCGCCGCTTGCCTTCACCTACGGTCTGGGCGCCGAGCTCGTTTTTCCACTGCGCTGCGGCGCTGCCACGGCGGTGATGACGGGGCCGACGCCGGATCACCTGCGCGAGGGAATCGCCCGCTTTGGTGCCACGCGCGTGTTCACGGCACCCACGGCCTACCGCGCGCTGCTCGCGCAGGCCGCGACACATGAGTTCCGCTCGGTACGCTCGTTCGTCTCGGCCGGCGAGCATCTGCCGCAACCAACCTTCGATGCGTGGCACCAGGCGACCGGGCATCGCATCATCGATGGCATCGGCGCCACCGAGATGATCCACATCTTCATCTCCGCGTCGGGCGATGACATTCGTCCCGGCTCGACGGGGCGCGCGGTACCCGGCTACCGGGCCTGCGTTCTCGATGAGGACGACCGCCCGGCGGCGCCCGGCACGATCGGCCGTCTCGCTGTGCGCGGCCCCACGGGTTGCCGTTATCTGGCGGACGAGCGGCAGCTCAGCTATGTGAAGCGCGGCTGGAACGTCACCGGCGACGCCTTCGTCGTCGACGACGAAGGTTACTTCTGGTACCAGGCGCGCGCCGACGACATGATCGTGTCCTCGGGCTACAACATCGCCGGACCCGAGGTCGAGGGCGCGCTGCTCGAGCATCCGTCGGTGGCGGAATGCGCCGTGATTGGTGTATCCGACGAGCAGCGGGGGCAGCTCGTCAAGGCCTACGTCGTGCTCCGCGCGCCTCGATCCGGTGACGAGGCCCTCACGCGCGAGCTGCAGGACTTCGTCAAGAATGCGATCGCACCGTACAAGTACCCGCGACAGATCGAATACGTCGCGGCGCTCCCGCGGACGGCCACGGGGAAGCTGCAGCGCTTCCGTCTCCGCGCAGGCGCGGACGGCGATGGAACACCTGACTGACCGGTCACACCTGACCGGGCGACGCTCAGCCGAGAACGCGAGCCATGACGATCGTTCTCGTCAAGGTCAAACCGAACGCAAAGACGAGCTCCTTCGCGCCCGCCGCGAACGGAGAATTCATCGCGCACCTGCGATCGCCACCGGTCGACGGGAAGGCCAACGCCGAATTGATTGCGCTCGTGGCCCGCCATTTCGGTTGTCATCGAGCCGCGGTCTCGATCAGGTCCGGTGCGGGGTCGCGGAAGAAACGGGTGGTGATTGCCGATCGATAGGACGGGGCCTCAAGCCGGGTCCGGGATGACCGCCGTGGCCTCGATCTCGACCTTCGCGGCGGCTTCCATCAGTGCGCCGACCTGCACCACAGACATCGCGGGAAAGTGCCGGCCGATCACCGCGCGGTAGGCAGCGCCAATCCCCGGCAGCTCCGCGTAGTAATCATCGCGGCTGGTGACGTACCACGTAAGACGCACCAGGTGCTCGGGCCGGCCACCGGCTTCCGCGAGCACGGCGATCACGTTCTCGAGCGCCTGCCGTACCTGCGCAGCGAGCGTCGCGTGGAAGCGTCCCTCGACGTCCCAGCCGATCTGGCCGGCGATATAGACCTGCCGCCCTCGGGCGACGATGCCGTTGCTGTATCCCTTCGGGCGCGGCCAGCCGGGCGGCTGCAGGATCGAAAGGCTCATGGCTGCGCGCCGCTCCGTACCGACTTGAGCAGCTCGCGCCCGATGATGAGCTTCTGCACCTCGGTCGCGCCCTCATAGATGCGCAGCGCCCGGATCTCGCGATACAGGCGCTCGACGATCTCGCCGCTCGCCACTCCGCGGCCGCCGAAGAGCTGAACCGCGCCGTCGATGACGCGCTGCGCGGATTCCGTCGCGCTCATCTTGGCCATCGCCGCCTCCCTGGTGACACTGGCGCCGCGATCGCGCTGCCAGGCCGCGCGATAGGTCAGAAGACGCGCCGCGTCGAGCTCGGTGGCGAGCCCGGCCAGCGCCGCCTGGGTGAGCTGGAAGTCGGCGAGCTGCCGGCCGAACATCCGGCGCGCGGCGACATGAGCGAGCGCCTCGTCGAGCGCGCGCTGGCCAAAGCCGAGGGCCGCCCCGGCCACCGAGGTACGGAAGACATCGAGGGTGCGCATCGCGATCCGGAAGCCTTCGCCCTCCTCGCCGATGCGCTGCGTCGCCGGTATCCGGCAATTCTCGAACCGGAGCGTCGCCAGCGGATGAGGTGCGATGACGGCGATGCGTTCGGTGATCTCGAGACCCGGCGCACCGGCATCCACCACGAATGCGGTGATGCCCGACGCCGAGGTCGAGCCATCGGAGCGCAGCTCCACCGGGCCGGTGCGCGCAAAGACACAATAGAAATCCGCGATGCCGCCGTTCGAGATCCAGGTCTTGGTCCCGTCGAGCCGGTAGTCCCCGCCCTCGCGTCGCGCGCTGGTGCGCATCGCGGCGACGTCCGATCCGGCGTCGGGCTCGGACAGCGCGAAAGCCGCGATCGCGCGCCCGGCGGCCACGGAGGGGAGATAGCGCGCCCTGAGCTCGGGCGAGCCCGCGAGCGAAATTGCGCCGCTGCCGAGGCCTTGCATCGCGAAGGCAAAGTCCGCGAGCCCGTCGTGCCATGCGAGCAGCTCGCGAGTGAGCGTGATCGACCGCACGTCGAAGTCCGGCTCCGCCGCTGGCTTCGGTTCCGGCACCGAGCAACGCGCGAGCCCCGCGGCGCCGAGCTCGGCGACCAGCGAGCGGCAGGTCCCATCGAGCGCCGCCTGGTCGAGCGCGTGCTCCTTTGACGGCGTGCCGATGCGTGTCGCGAATCGTGACTCGGTCCAGGCGGACAGTCGCGCGGCCAACTCTCGATGCGCGGCATCGAAGAACGGCCAGTCGAGATGCGGCAGGTCACGCATGACTTCAGTTGCCCTCGAAGACGGGTTTCTGCTTCGCTACGAACGCGGCGTAGGCGCGCCGGAAATCGCCGGTCTGCATGCAGATGGCCTGCGCATCAGCCTCGGCGTCGAGCGCCGCATCGATCGACAGGTTCCATTCGTGGTGCAGCATGCGCTTGGTCATCGCGTGCGCGAAGGTGGGTCCGGTCGCCAGCTCCGTCATGAAACCGGTGGCGCGGGGCAGCAGCTCCCCAGGCGCGACGAGCTGGTTGTAGAAGCCCCAGGCGAACCCCTCCTCCGCGCTCATCGCGCGCCCGGTGTACAGCAGCTCCGAGGCGCGGCCGTGGCCGATGATGCGCGGCAGGATCGCGCAGGCGCCCATGTCGCAGCCGGCGAGCCCGACGCGCGTGAAGAGGAATGCAGTTCGTGCGGCCGGGGTCGCAAAACGGATATCGGAGGCCATGGCGAGGATCGCGCCCGCGCCGGCGCACACGCCGTCCACGGCCGCGGCGATGGGCTGCGGGCAGGCGCGCATGGCTTTTACCAGATCGCCGGTCATGCGTGTAAAGGCGAGCAACCCGTCCATGGCCATGCGCGTGAGCGGCGCGATGATCTCGTGCACGTCGCCGCCGGAGCAGAAGTTGCCACCCGCACCGGTCAGCACGACCGCCCTCACCTCCGGCGCCGCGTCGAGCCCGCGGAACAGGTCCCTGAGCTCCGCGTACGAATCGAAGGTGAGCGGGTTCTTGCGCTCGGGACGATCGAGCGTGACGACGCCCACGCGACCCTCGAGGCGCCAGCCGAAGTGCCGCGGTTCGAAGTCCGCCAGGCTCATTGGTTCGCTCCCTTGCCGTTCGATGGGTCCGGCGACGCGGTACGATGCGCAAGCTGCGTCTTGAGCACACCCAGCAGCTCGACGAGCTGGTCCCGCTGACGCCGCGAGAGACCGTCCATCAGCTCGATCACCCAGCGCTCGTGCTCCGCCGCCATGCGGCGAAACTGCCGGCGTCCTTCGCGCGTCAGCCGGACTCGATAGGCGCGACGATCCGCCGAGTCGGGCTCACGAACCACGAGCTGTTCCTTTTCCAGCATGTCGGTGATCCCGGTGACGTTGCCGCCGGTCACCATCATGCGTCGCGAGAGCTCGCCCATCTTGAGCCCCTCTTCCGCACGGTCGAGCTGCGCCATCAGATCGAAGCGTGGCAGCGTCGTCGAATACCCGGCCTTGAGCCCCTGGCGGACCTGCGTCTCGATCAGGTTGGTGCAGGCGAGCAACCGCAGCCACAATCGCAGCGACTGGTGATCATCGGGTCCGGCGCGGGTCTCGACATCGGTGCGCATCGCGCGCTCCTCGCGGGCCATCACATCACCTCTCCGCCCGCGATCGCCAGGCTCTGTCCCGTCACGCTCTCAGTCCCGGGCGCGCAGAGCCAGACAACGGCCTGCGCCACTTCGACGGGCTGGATCATCCGGCGCTGTGGATTGCCTGCGATCAGGGCCGCGCACGCTTCATCCGCCGAGCGACCGGTCCTGCTCGTGATGTTGGCGATCGCGTCGCGCACCAGGTCCGTGTCGGTGTAGCCCGGGCACACCGCGTTCACCGTGATCCCGCGCTCGGCGACCTCGAGCGCGAGCGCGCGCGTGAGGCCGATCACGCCGTGCTTGGCGGCAACATAGGCGGAACCGTACCGGTAGCCGCGGAGCCCCGCCGTGCTTGCCACGGTAACGATGCGGCCGAAGCCGGCATCGAGCATGTCCGGTAGGCCCTCGCGGATGCATGCATAGACGCCGGTGAGGTTGACGCCGAGCATACGATGCCAGAGTGCATCGTCGGTCTTTTGAAACGGCGCGGTCACCGCTTCGCCGGCGTTGTTGACCAGGAGCTGCACCGGGCCGAAACGCCGCCGCGCGGCACCGAACGCTTCGTGGAGCTCGGCGGCCTCCGTGACGTCGCCGGCGAATGCTGCCGCGCGATCATCCGGACCGATCGCGCGCGCCGCAGCCGCAAGCCGCGTCATGTCGCGGCCGAGCATCGCGACGCAGGCGCCCTCCGCCGCGAGCGCCTGCGCGATCGCGTACCCGATGCCGCGCCCGGCGCCGGTCACCACGGCGTGGCGTCCGGCCAGGCGCCCCACCGCTGTCGCGCTCATCCCGAACCCGCGGCCTGGGCGGCGCGCTGCTGGTTGCGCTCGAGCTGGCTCTTGCCGGACAGATAGGGCTCCGGCCACCACTGCTCCGCGTATCCCTGGCGCGCCGCGGCTTCGAGCGTCCACGCTGGGTTGGCGAGGTGTGGCCGCGCGAGTGCGCACAGGTCGGCGCGGCCCGATGCGATGATCGAGTTGACGTGGTCCGCCTCGAAGATGTTGCCGACCGCGATGGTCGTGATGCCGACTTCGTTCCGCACGCGGTCGGCAAAGGGTGTCTGCCACATCCGGCCGTATACCGGTTGCTGCCACGGCACCGTCTGGCCGCTCGAGACGTCGATGGCGTCGGCCCCGCCCGCCTTGAGCGCGGCCGCAAGTGCAACGAGATCGTCCTCATCGAGACCGCCCTCGGCCCAGTCGCTGGCCGAGATGCGCACCGAGAGCGGCTTCTCCGCCGGCCACGCCGCGCGGACCGCCGCGAGTACCTCGAGCGGAAAGCGCAGCCGGTTGGCGAGCGATCCGCCGTACTCGTCGTCGCGCCGGTTGGTAAGCGGCGAAATGAAGCTCGCGAGCAGGTAGCCATGCGCCATGTGCAGCTCGAGCATGTCGAACCCGGCTTCGGTGCCGAGGATCGCCGCGCGCACGAACTCGTCGCGGACCCGGTCCATGTCGGCGCGGGTCATGGGCACGGGAACCTGGCTCACGCCTTCAAAGTACGGCAACGGCGAGGGCGCGCAGATCGGCCAGTTGCCTGCGGGGAGCGGGCGATCCATCTCCTGCCAGCCGAGCTGCGTCGACCCCTTGCGGCCGGAGTGACCGATCTGCAGGCAGATCGCCGCAGGCGAATTACCGTGGACGAACTCGACGATCCGCCGCCACGCGTCGCGCTGCGCCTCGTTCCAGAGCCCCGTGCAGCCGGGCGTGATGCGGCCCTCCGGCGACACGCAGGTCATCTCGGTGTAGACGAGCCCGGCGCCGCCGAGCGCGCGGCTTCCGTAATGCACCAGGTGCCAGTCGTCGGGCAGACCATCCTTTGCCATGTACTGCGCCATCGGTGAGACGACGACCCGGTTCGCAAGCGTCAGTCCGCGCAGGCGCAGCGGGAGGAACATCGGCGCCCGCGGCGGCGTCTCCGAGTCCGTGCGCTGCGCCAGCCATCGCTCGTAGTCCGCGACGAACTCACCGTCGCGGAGCTTCAGGTTGTCGTGACCGATTCGCTGGCTGCCGGTCAGCAGGCTGTAGGCGAACTGGCGCGGCGGCAGGACCGTGTAGCGCTCCACGTTCTCGAACCACTCCATGCGGTTGCGCGCAGCGCTCTGCAGCTTCAGCACCTCGACGCTGCGCTCCTCGTGATACGCCTCGAGCGCTCGCGGCAGGTC
>Ga0207691_10006091_pt1 | contig 11657 bp, 4 predicted proteins | sample KBSM13metaG_FD_184327 | JGI IMG/M metagenome (GOLD analysis project Ga0207691, IMG submission 184327) | Miscanthus rhizosphere microbial communities from Kellogg Biological Station, Michigan, USA - KBS M1-3 metaG (SPAdes) (version 2) | ecosystem: Host-associated > Plants > Roots > Rhizosphere >...
GTTCTACTACAAGCGCGGCTTCCGCGAGACCGAAGTCGACACGTCCGTCACCCGGCTCAACGAGAAGCAGGTCGCCGTGCGGTTCAACGTGCTCGAAGGACCGCCGACGATCGTGAACAACGTCACGGTGGTGAGCGACACCGGCCTGTTCACCCCGCGACGCCAGCGCCGTCTCACGATGGTCAGGGCCGGCCGGCCGCTCGACCTGCTCAAGATGGATTCCACCAAGGTCGGCTTCACGAATGCGCTCTGGGACCTCGGCTATGGCGATGCGCTCGTGGACACGTCGTCCATCGTCGATCCGGTCTCGCGCATGGCGCAGGTGCAGTTCCGCCTGGTGCCGAACCATCTGACGCGCGTCGGGCAGATCGTCATCAACGGCGCCGACGAGATCTCGCCGACGACTGTGCTCAACTCGCTCACCTTCAAGACGGGCGATCTGTACCAGCGCAGCAGCGTGCTCGAGAGCCAGCGCAACCTGTACGAGTCGAACCTGTTCAAGCTCGCGACGATCCAGGTCCCGGAGACGTTCGACAGCATCAAGACGGTGAACATCCTGCTGCGCGAAGCGCGACTGCACGAGATGCGGCTCAGCGGGGGATTCAATACGGTGGACTACCTCCAGGCCGAGGCCCGCTTCACCCACTACAACCTGCTCGGCGGCGCACGGCGACTGGATCTGTCGGCGACGGCGGGCAACCTCGCGGCGAACGCGCTCGACGGCTGGTTCATCTTCCGGCAGCAGACGGTCGACAACACGCTGACCACGAACCCGGACGAGTTCCTTTTGCCGACGTGGCAGGCGAACATCCAGTTCACGCAGCCCGCCTTCCTCCGACGGCAGAAAAACTCGCTGTCGTTCGGCGGCTTCGCGCAGCGGCGCGCCGTGCCCGCGGTGGCGATCGACCGCAGCTACGGCGGGAACATCACCTTCACGCGCTCGCTCGGCCTGCGCGCGCCGGCGAGCCTGGGCTACGTCTTCGCGGTGACGAACGTGCTGGCCGACGACGCGTACTTCTGCGTCAACTTCGGCGTGTGCGACCGGGTGACGATCAACAACCTGCGCTCACACCAGAAGCTGTCGCCGGTGCTGGCGAGAGCGCTCGTCGACCGCACGGATCAGCCGCTCAATGCGTCGACCGGATACACCGGGCGCCTGGAGCTCGAGCACGCGTCGCAGATCACGGTCTCCGACTACTCGTACAACCGGCTCTTCGGTCAGGCCACGTACTACTCGCGGGTGGGACAGCCGGGACAGCGGCGTAACAACGTCCTCGCGTACCTCCTCCGCTTCGGGTTCGTGCGGCCGTACGTCGGACAGAACGGCGACGCGATCCTGCATCCGAGCAAGCGCTTCTACGCCGGCGGCTCGCAGTCGGTGCGCGGCTACGGAGAGAATCAGCTCGGCCCGCGCATCCTTACCCTGCCGCACGGATTCCTGATCAACGCGCGCACCGCCAGCGGTGGCCTCTGCGACGCGAACAGTCCGGCGATCCGGTTCTGCGATCCGAACACCGCGCGCGATTCCACCGGAACCTTTCCGCTGGTCGGCGACGACAAGTTCACACCGCGGCCAATTGGTGGAACGTCGCTCATCGAGGGCAGTGTGGAATACCGCTTCCCGCTGCCGTTCATGAAGAATCTCGGCGGCGCCGTGTTCGTCGACGGGGCTGCGGTCGGCGAGCGCATCTTCGATCCGCTCAACGGCGGAATCTCGAGGCTGAAGGATCTCGTGAGCGGCACGGGCGCGATCACTCCCGGGTTCGGCATTCGCTACTACTCTGCCGTCGGGCCGATCCGCGTCGACCTCGGGATCAATCCGTCACAGTCCGAAGATCTCGCCGTGGTCACCGAGCTGCCCGTTGGCAACCAGAACACGCTCGTGCCGCTCGACATCCCGCGGCGGTACTCGCCGACTGCGGGCGCTGGTTCGGCGCTCGGGAAGATCCTGAATCGATTGACGCTGCATCTCTCGATCGGTCAGGCGTACTGATGATCCAGCGACTCGCCAGACTTCTCATCGTGCTTCTGGCGGTCGCCACCCTCGCGCTCATTGGCGTGTGGGTGATGACGAATACGGATTTCGGTCGCGCGCGGGCGCGGAACTACCTCCTCGGTTTGCTGTCGGGCTCGACGCATGGCGTCGTGCGCATGGGCGCCGTCACGGGCAACCTGCTCAGCGGTGCAACCGTGCACGGCGTGTCGATCACGGACAGCGCCGGACGGCCTTTCCTGAAGGCCGACTCGCTCTCCGGCCGATATCGCGTGATGGCTTTCCTCTCGAAGCGAGTCCTGATCTCCGATCTCAGGATCTACCGGCCGGACATCGTCGTCGAGAAGCTGCCGAACGCGAAGGACTGGAATTACCGGATCCTCTGGCCGGCATCGAAGCCCAATCCTGCCGACACGGTGCCCGGCTTCGGCTCATGGATCCGGTTCGAGAATGCGCGCGTCTTCGACGGGAAGGTCACCGTTCGCTCGCCGTGGTCGCCGCGCACCGGCCTCACGGCGCGCGTGCGCGATAGCCTGATCAAGGACGCGCTCGCCGGTGGCTCGCGCCTCGACATCGTGCGCGCGCCCGGCGGCTTTCAGAAGGTCGTCGAGCTGCAGAAGATGTACGGAGAATTTCCCGTCGCCCGGATCTCCGACCCGGCCTACCGGAGCACGCGGCTCGTCGAGGTCGCCGCGCTGCGCACGCTCGCGTTTCCCTTCCGGCCCCCTGCGGCGGACATCCGGAATGTCGCGGGACGGTTCGAGTTCAACGACGACTCGGTGTGGTGGAAGAACGCGCACGTGGAGCTGCCGGGCTCGAAGATGCGCGGCGACGGCGCCTACCTCATCAGCAATGGCGACATGAAGCTCGCCGCGGTGGGCCAGCCCGCCGCGTTCAACGACTTCCAGTGGATCTATCCCCACATGCCGAAGACAGGGGGCGGCATGGCGGGAATCGTCGTCGTGTGGCGCGGCGCGACGCAGGACTACGTGATCCGTGATGCGGACGCGCGCACGGAAGGCGCGCACGTGCTCGGCGACATCGGCGTCACGATAACGGACACGATCGTGTTCCACGACGCGAACCTGCGCTTCACCGGACTGACGACGAAGCTCATCAAGGAGGTCGCTCCGTCGGCGAGGCCACCGCGCGAAGGGGTGCTGGCGGGCAACGCGAAGTTCACCGGCACGTTCAAGCGAATGGATGTGGACGCCGACGTGACCTTCGCGGCGTACAACCGCGGTACGAGCCGCGTCATCGCGGACGGCGTGGTGGGCGTGGAGGGTACGCCGGTCGTGGTGAGCGCGCGCAATCTCCATGTGCGCGTGGCGCCGCTCCAGATCGACATCGTCAAGCTGCTCTTCCCGACGCTGCCCGTCGGCGGCACGCTCACGGGCACGACGACGTTGAACGGCTCGGGGAGGGGACAGCTCATCGCGACGAATGTCGACGTCACGCACGTCGACGGGCCCAACCGCTCGCGCGCCACCGGACGCGCAGGGTTCCACACGACGGGACGGCAGACGATGGATCTGGATCTTCAGCTCCAGCCGATCGCGCTCGCCGAGCTGACGAAGTTCGCGCCCGCACTGCCGCTGAAGGGACACGCGACCGGACCACTCCACGCACACGGACCGATCGACTGGCTCCAGATGGACACGCATCTCAGGCTGCCCGACGACGCGATCTTCGCACTGCGCGGTCCGGTGGACTTCAAGTCGGCGGAGCTCGGCTACGACGTCACGATCGACGCGACGGCGGTGGACCTGAGCCAGGTGGTGGTGAACGCACCGCACACCGATCTCACCGGCTTCGGCACGGCGCGCGGCCGCGGCTTCAAGCCGGCCACGATGTTCTCCGAGCTGGACTTCGCGTTCGGTCCATCGAGCATCGACACGATCGCGGTGGACTCGATCGCCGTGAAGGCGCGGCTCGCCGATGGGCTCGCGACCGTGGCGCGCGCAGAGGTGAAGGGCTCCGGCGCGCTGATCGACCTGAACGGCCAGTTCGGGCTCGACTCGGGACACACCGGCACGATGAACTACAGCGTCACGATCGATTCGCTCGCGACGTTCTCGCACTTCCTTCCGAAGAGCGTCGCACCGGATACGGGATTGGTGCGGCCGCGTCCGCGCATCGCGGCGGAGGCGGTACAGCGCGCGCGCGTGGAGTCGGCGCGCATCGCGAAGCAGACGGAGGTGCAGCGCGCCATCAGTGGCGGTACCCTGCCCCGCATCCAGGTGGACACGCCGAAGGCGATCCCGCGCAGCCTGATCGCCGGCACGGTGCGCGCGTCGGGCACGATCGCAGGCTCGATCGAGCGGTTCAACCTGCAGGGCTCCGCGAACGCCACCGGGCTCGTAGTGCGCGGCAATGCGGCACGACACCTCGTGTCGACCTACAGCTGGACCGACGCCACGACGCTGCAGTCGAAGGTGAGCGTCACGGTGCGCGGCGACACGGTCAGCGCGGGAGGGTTCTCGCTCGACAGCGTCGCGGCGGACCTGTCGTACCGCAAACCGGACGGAACGGTCTTCGTGCGCGTGCGGCAGAACGACCAGCGCGACATCGCACTGAAGGGCGACTTCAAGCTGGACAAGGCGCGCAACGAGCTGCGGCTCGCCGATCTGGCCCTGCGCTTCGACACGACCACCTGGCAGACGACGCATCCATCCACGGTGCACTGGGGCACACGCGGCATCGAGGTGGCGAATCTCGAGCTCGTGAGTGGGCCGGGACGTCGCATCTACGCGAACGGACTGCTGCCGACGGAAGGCACGGCGAACTTCGATCTGCAGATCAACAACTTCGCGGTCGAGAACATCGCCGAGCTGCTGCAGAGCGACCTGCCGCTCGCGGGACGCCTGAACTTCGAGGGGCACATCAGTGGCAGCTCGACCGATCCCCACATGCAGGGGACGCTCGATCTCGTGAAGGCGCGGTACAACGCCGCCTCGCTCCCCGACGTGCATGGAAACTTCGAGTACGGCAACCAGACGCTGGCGCTGAACGCGACCGCGCAGGACTCGGTGGGTCATCGGCTCGCCGTGGTCAATGGAACGGTTCCGATCAACCTCGCGCTGAGCGGCGTGACGGGACCTCGCCTGCTCGACAAGCCGATCGACGTGCGGCTCCAGACGGACAGCCTGCCACTCGCGCTGATCCCGAACTTCACGGGGACGGTGACGGACGTCGCGGGCACCGCATACGCGAAGATGACCGTACGCGGCACGCTCAAGAGGCCAGACCTGCGCGGCTCGCTCACGATCTCGGACGCGCAGGCCAGGCTCGCCGCGACGGGGACCTATCTCACGAACGTGAACGGCTCCGTCCGGATGAGTGGCGACAGTGTGTACGTGGACTCGATCGCCGGGAACTCGAATGGTCGAGTACGACTGGCCGGCACGCTCGGCATCGGGGATTGGCGGGAGCCGGCGTTCAACCTGACGTTCAAGGCGGTCGACGCGCAGTTGATCAACAACGATCGCGGTGAAGTCCACGCCAACGCCGACCTCACGATCACGGGGCCGTTCGCGCATGCGAGCGTGAACGGCACGGTCCAGGTCGTCCACGGCGTGCTGTACATCCCGGAGTCGACGGGGAAGACGCTGGTCGGCGCGGGCGACCCGGCACTGTTCAGCGTGGTGGACACGTCGGTCGCGTTCGAGCGCGAGCTCTTCCCCGCCGAGTCGCCACTATTCAAGGGACTCGAGATGAACGTCGCGCTGTCGGTGGAGCGCGGCACGTGGGTCCGCTCACGCGACGCGAACGTCGAGCTCTACACGGACGAGCCGCTTCAGATCAACGTCGAGGGTGACGCGCTCACGCTGACCGGCGCGGTGAACGCGGATCGCGGCGAATACAGCTACCTCAGCCGGCGCTTCAACATCACGCGCGGCACGGCGCTGTTCATCGGCACGCCCGATCTGAACCCGACGCTGCAGGTGACGGCGGAGTACCTGGTCAAGACGGCGGCGAATGCGACGGTCATCAGGGTGCTCGTCGCGGGCACATTGGAGAAGCCGCGCATCTCCCTCGAGAGCAACGCCCAGCCGCCGCTCTCACAGAGCGACCTGTTGAGCTTTCTCGCCTTCGGCCAGAGCACGGGCACGCTGCTGCAGTTCGGCAGCGGACTCGGTGCAGGCATCCAGGGATCGAACGTCGTGAACCTCGCCAGCACGCGGCTCGCCGGCGTCGCACTTGGCGTCGCCCTCGACGAGCTGGAAGGGCAGGCCGCACGATCGCTCGGCGTCGACGTGCTGAACATCACGCCCGGCGACTTGCCGGCGTTCCAGATCAGTGGCTTCAATCAGTTCCTGCGCGCCACCGAGATCGAGGCAGGACGCTACGTGAGTCCGAGCACCTTCGTCTCGGTCGTGATGACACCCGGCGCGTTCAGCTGCCTCGGCACCGCCAACAGCAGCAACAGCGCGTGCGCCACGCCGGGCGGAACGGTGCAGTACCGCACGAACAAGGGCTACCGCTTCGAGGCGAGCCTGTCACCGCGGTACATCCTGAATCCGCCGACGCTCGACGGGCAGACGGCGGCGGGGACGAGTCAGTTCGGCGCGTTCATCATTCGCGAGTGGCGGTTCTAGGAATCTCCTCCCACAAGCAGGCCACCGCCCTCATCCCCTTCTCGAAATTCTCCACCGACATCCATTCGTCGGGGGCGTGGGCGTTCTCGCCGGGGAGACCGAAGCCGACGAGCAGCACCGGTGCGCCGAGGACACGCTCGAAGTCGCCGACGACCGGGATCGAGCCGCCTTCGCCGGTGATCACAGGCTCGCGGTCGAATGCGGCCGCGAGGGCGCGGCGGGCGGCGTCGAACAACGGACCACTCAGCTCAGCGCGCCAGGGGCGGCCGCCGTGGAGCGGAGTGACCGTCACCGTCACGCCGGCTGGGGCGACGCGGCGAACGTGCTCGGCCATCAACCGCTCGACCTCGATCGGATCCTGATCGGGAACGAGACGGCAGCTCACCTTCGCCATCGCCCTGGAGGGGAGTACCGTCTTCGCGCCCTCGCCCGTGTAGCCGCTGAGCAGACCGTTCACCTCGCAGGTCGGTCGGGTCCACAGCTGTTCGAGCACAGTGTAGCCCGATTCGCCGGCGAGGCCGGGCGCACCGGTCTCGGTGCGGAAGTCCTCGTCGCGGAAGGGCAGCGTACGCATCTGCTCGCGCACGTGCGCGGGCCAGTCGCGCACCTTGTCGTAGAAGCCGGTGATCGCGATGCGGCCATCGGCGTCGTGCATCGTGGCGAGGATGCGCGCGAGCGCCATGGCGGGATTCACGACGGCGCCGCCGTAGCTGCCGGAGTGGAGATCCTGCGCCGGCCCCTGCACGTCGATCTGGAAGTATGCGAGCCCGCGCAGTGACGAGAGCACACTCGGCAGGCCCGGCGCGAACATCGCCGAATCGGAGATGACGACTGCGTCGCAGCGCAGCAGCTGCTTCTGCGCTTCTATGAAAGTCGCGAGGTTCACGCTTCCTACCTCCTCCTCGCCTTCAGCGAGGAGGATCACATTGACGGGCAGCCTGCCCCGCACCGCGAGGTGCGCCTCGAGCGCCTTGATGTGCAGGAAGAGCTGGCCTTTATCGTCGACCGAGCCACGCGCGTAGATGCGGCCGTCGCGCACCGTCGGCTCGAAGGGGGGCGACGTCCACAGCTCGAACGGCTCGGCAGGCTGCACGTCGTAGTGGCCATACACGAGCACAGTCGGCGCACCGGCGGGCGCGTCTCGATACTCGCCCACGACGACAGGCTGCCCGGGGGTCTCGTGGACCGTCGCCTTCAGGCCGGCCGCGCGGAGCGATCGGGCGATCCACTCTGCTGCATGGCGCGTGTCGGGGTCGTGCTCGGACCGGGCGCTGACGCTCGGAATGGCGAGCAGCTCGAACAGCTCCTGGCGGATACGCTCCGCGTTGTCGTTGAGGTAGTGGTCGAGGTCGCGTGGGACGTCGGTCATCGGTAGCCCTCGGTGGTCGTGTCGCGGGGGCGGGAAGTTAGCGGTCTGGCAGACCTCATGCTGTTGTAACCCACGTCACCATAGCCATCTGTTTGAAACGGGAGTTAGTATTGCCGCGTCAATAGTTTCGTATGAGCGCTTCTCGAACCACGCCTCACCCCGCCTCACGGCGACCGGTCATGCCACGACGCAGCAGCACGCTTCAGGACGAGATCAAGCAGACGAGACCTTTCCGATCCTCCGCCGAAGAAGTCGTCGTCAGCGTTCTCCGCACGGCGGCGGTGATGCAGCGACATCTCGCGCAGGTCGTCGAGGCGCAGGGGATCACGATCCAGCAGTACAACGTGCTGCGCATTCTGCGCGGCGCGGGCGACGCTGGATTACCGACCCTTGCGATCCGCGATCGCATGGTCGAGGAAGCGGCGGGCATCACCCGACTCCTCGACAAGCTCGAGACGGCGGGTCACGTCATTCGCGAGCGGTCGACGCCCGATCGTCGACAGGTCCTCTGCCACATCACGCCGAAGGGGGTCAGCCTCATCGCCGCTCTCGACGCGCCGATGGACGCAGCCAACCGGCGCGCCGGCTCGCTGCTGGAAGACGCGGAGCGAGCACAGCTCGTCGAGCTGCTCGGCGCGATCCGCGCCGCATACGCGAATGGTCGCGGGGCTGGTCATCCGAAGCCGACGCGGAGCGAGCTCGCTCAGGGCTCGCTGCGCGTCGGCCAGCCGCCGATGTAACCCTCGAGGGTCCAGAGGCGGCGCACCGCTACGGTGTCGCCGCCTCGGAGCAGAGGAGCAAGGGCGCCGCGCTGCACGCGCGTGAAGTGCGGCGCCAGCCCGGCGACGTTCTCGTGCACGACGCCCTCAGCGCGTTCATCGAGCGCGAGAACGAGCGCGTCGCCCTGCGCGGCGTGCGACGTGAAGCTCGGCCAGAGCTCGTACTGGTTGTGTCGCCCCGCAAGACAGACGCAGACCACTTCCGGGCGACCGGGCAGATGATACGCGAGCTCGCTCACCTCCTGGTAGCGATCCGCGCCGACCCAGACACGCGCGCCGAGCGTGCGTCGCACGGAGTCCACCTGCATCGCGAGAACATCCCATCCCGCCGCACGCGCGAGCGGATCCCTGCGCGCGGGGATCGGTTGCAGCGGCGAGAGCACATACGCGTACAGCACGGCGACGACAACCGCCGCAAACACGAGCCCGCGCTTGAGCCAGCGCGAGAGCGCGGCACTCGGCGAGTCGACGACCTGCGACGCGAGCAGCACGAGCGCGGGGATGTACGCCGGCGCGGGCCAGTTCGCCTCGACGCGCCGATGGATCGCGCTGTAGACGAAGAACGCCCAGTTCCCCAGGGCGACGATCGCCAGCGCGAAGTACAGGTCGCCGCGGGGATGCGGGGATGCGGGGATGCGGGGATGCGGGAGTGCGGCAGCGGGCCGGCGGAGCGCTTGCCAAACAGAGCTAGCCGCGAGAGCAAATAGTATCGGAGTGACGAGACCAAGCTGGCCGCCGAGCATCTCGAGCTCGCGGTTCAGCGCCGAGCCCTTCGGCTTGCCGAGGCCATGCTCGAGCTGGAAGCGGAAGGAGATCCAGTCGTGCCGCGCGTTCCACACGAGGACGGGCGCGAACACGAGCACGGCCAGCACGCACGCGACGTACGGCCCCGGCTCGCGCAGACGCACGCGCAGCGAGGGACGCAGCACGATCGCGAGCGCGACGGAGAGCGGGAAGAAGATCGACGTGTACTTCGACACGAACGCCAGCCCGACGGCGACGCCGGCGAGCGACCACCAGCCGAGCGACGGCGCGGACCGCGGCGTTGCCTCGAGTGCGCGCACGACCGCGTAGAGTGCGATCGCCTCGAAGGCGAGGAGTGGCGCGTCGGGCGTGGCGAGCACGAGCCCCGCCGCGGCGAGCGGCATGATCGCGAAGGAGAGCGCCGCGACTAATCCGGCGCGCGCGCAGGCGAGTCGACGCGCCGTCGCGGCGGCGGCGAGCATGGCCACCGCACCGGCGAGAACAGGGAAGAAACGCACCCACACCGGCGACGGCTCCGCACCGAACACGGTCGCCAGCGCGGTGCCGGCGCGGATGAGCACCGCGATCATCGGCGGGTGGTCGAAGTAGCCGCCCTGGAGGTGGCGCGACCAGTCCCAGTAGTACGTCTCGTCGGGGAAGAGCGGCAGCCGCGCGGCGAACGCGAGGCGGACAAGCCACGAAACGACGATGATGACGACGGCGGAGCGCCACGCGCGCTCCTCGCCGTCGTCACGCGTCAGCGCGACATCACTCACCCGGCGCGCGGCGACGCATCGCGGGCAGCCGCGCGAGCATCGTCAGCGCAGCGACCCACGCGAACCAGACGATCCGCTCGTCGGAGCTGAGCGAGCGGAACATCCCCCACGTCACGATCGGCACGGTGAAGGGCACGAGCGCGGCGTCCTCGCTGTTGGCGACGTACCGCTCGACGACCTTGGTCGTCGCACGCCCGTTGTTGCGGAGCGTCGCGGAGATCGCCCGCGACAGCTCCTCCGGCGGCGCACCACGCCAGCCGGGAATGAGCATCATCGTCCACGCGGACGCGGCGTAACCCCAGCCATGGCTGTCGCTGCCCGCGACCAACGCGATGTCGGTGCTGTCGGCGAGGTGCACGATGCGAGAGCGATCGAGCCGGCTCTGCGTCAGCCCGCGCGGAGAGCCGTCGACGACCTCCAGCGCGCGGATGCCGGGCGTCCCCTGTCCCTTCGGCGTCACCACCTTCGACAGGTTGCCGGGGATGGTCCAGATCAGCACGGGCTCGTTCCCGGCCACCAGGCTCGCGAGCCGCAGTGCGTCGTCGTCGACATCGCGGAGCGCGGCGTCGAAGATGCCGCGGTACATGCGATCGGCGTCGAGCACGATGACGTGCTCTCCCTTCCACACCGCCTCGAGGGCGGGAAGGAGCAGCGTCTCCGCGCCCGACTCGCTGGGGTTGTTGGCCCACCCTTCGCGCGCGCCGTCGAAGGTGCGATGATCGGCGATGTACGCGACGTCGAACCCTGCCTTGCGATGCCAGGTGCGTACGTCCTCGGCCTCCCAGTTCCAGCGGCCGTCGTGCGAGTACTTCGTGTGGGCGTGGAAGTCGATCGAGACGATGTTCGGCCCCGCGGTGTCGAGCGCGGCCATCGGGCGCGGCACGAGGAGCGCGACCGCATAGACACCGGCCAGCACGGCGAGGGCGATCCCGACTCGGGCCGCGACGCGCACCGCGCGTCGCGTTGTGGGCAGGGCGAGATCCACCGCGCGGCGACTCCACCACCACCAGAGCGCCCAGCCGAGCACCAGCGTGACGACGAGCGCCACGTGCTGCCGGAGGCTGAGCAGGGTGAGTGTGTCGAGCACGGCCGAGATCGGCGCGAGGAGCAGATAGCCGCCGGAGCGACGAAGCGTCGCCTCGCTGATCGTGCCGCCCGTGGCGGCGTCGCGGATCGGATCGATGGCGAAGGGCGCGCTCAGGATGATGAGCGCGACGATCAGCAGCGGCAGCCAGGGGAGACGGCGTAGCCGGTCGAACCGGCGTGGAGAGGATTCGGCTCGGGGAGCGACGTCGCGTGGCACCTTGCTACTCTTCGTGGAATGAAGTTCGCGGCGCGAATTGAATACCGCGCCAAAACATAGCCGTTCGGCCGCGCCGCCGCACAGGCGTCGCGGCT
>Ga0207691_10006092_pt1 | contig 11655 bp, 16 predicted proteins | sample KBSM13metaG_FD_184327 | JGI IMG/M metagenome (GOLD analysis project Ga0207691, IMG submission 184327) | Miscanthus rhizosphere microbial communities from Kellogg Biological Station, Michigan, USA - KBS M1-3 metaG (SPAdes) (version 2) | ecosystem: Host-associated > Plants > Roots > Rhizosphere >...
GGGGTAAAGCCGGGGAGGGTGAAGCGGGAATGCGGCGGGAAGGATGGTAGGCGCGATTGGACTCGAACCAACGACCCCCACCATGTCAAGGTGGTGCTCTAACCAGCTGAGCTACGCGCCTCCGAAGAGTCAACCATTATAGCGTGCGACCCCCCCGACGGCAATCCACAGCGCACCGAAGAGCAGTGGTTGGTGGAGCATGTACACGGCAAGGCTGTGCCGGCCGAGCCATCGCAGCATGGCGGGAAGCCGCGCCAGCGGCGCGACCTCCGCGAACCCGTGACGCAGCAGGACGTGCCCGGCGGCGATGCCGATCAGCATGACGCCGGTCCACGGAAAGACTGGAACGTAGTCCTCGGTGATCGGCTTCGCCGTCATGAAGCCGATCCAGCCGAGCGCGCGCGAGTCGAACGCCGGCGAGGCGACCACGTTGCCGGCGATGACGACGGCGATGCCGATGCCGAGCGCGAGCCACGGCCGCGCGACGAGCGGACGAGCCATCACCAGCGACAGCGCGATCGCGTGCAGCACGCCGAACCAGATGAAGCTTCGCGGGAAGACGAGGTAGCTGCCCGCCGTCACCGCGACCGCGCACGCGGCAACGCGCCCGACGTGGATCCAGAAGCGCGCGCGCCCTTGCGGCGTGCTCTGCGCGAGAACCAGGCTGATGCCCGCGATGAGCAGGAACGACGAGAGGATGGCCGTGCGCGAGTGCAGCCAGAACGGGTCGCGGTAGAAGTTTTGCGCGGTGACGCGGAAGTACGCGAGGTCGAAGGCAAAGTGATACGCGACCATCGCGACGACGGCGAGGCCGCGCAGCGCGTCGATGCCGCCCAGGCGCGGCGTGGCGGCCTCGCGCGGGGCGGCGCCCGGGTTCAGCGAACGCTGCCGCGCCATCCGATGCGCACGCTGCCGTTCGCATCGGGCGTTCCGACGGAGGCGAGCGCGCGCGCAATGTTGGCGGGCGCGCCGGGGTTGGGCGCGACGGTGGCGTCGATCGCGACGCTGCCGCCGGCGACCGTCACGGTGCCATCGACGCGGACGTCGCCGCCGGTGTTCGTCAGGCGGCCAGCGAGGCGCGATTCCTGCGGCGCCGCCGCCAGGTCGACGGTTCCGAGGTCGGCCACGTTGTCGCCGGTCGCGACGCGCGCGCCGCGCCAGTGCGCTTCGAGGGCGCCGGTCTTGGCCGTGTTGGTCCACGACAGGTCGTTGGCTGCCACCGCGACCGTGCCGCCGAACGCCGGCAGCGGCCGCATCGGCAACGAAGCGAACAACGCTTGCGCCGGCAGGTCGATGCGAAAGTCGCGCACGCGCACCCCGCCGTCGATCGCTTCCACCGTGCCCGCGGGCGACGCTGCGCCGTCGACGGGCCGCAACACCACGACGTGCTTGCCGCGAAGCACGTCCGCCTTCGAGACCGTCCATGCGAGCGGCACGCGCCACGTTCCCGCGCTGTCCGCCAGGACCCCGCTTCCATCCCACACCGTGCCCGTGCTGTCGGCAAGCCTGACCTTGCCTTGCGTAGCCGACGCAATCCTGCCGTCGACGAGCGATGCCGGCAGGAACGCGATGACGGTGGCGACGAGGACGGCAATGAGGAGAACGACGACTGCGGCAATTTTCATTTGGAAACCTTGAAGGCGAGCTCCGCCCGCACGAATCCCGGCTCGACGCGCGGCTGGAGCGTCACGTCGGTCGGCAGCAGCCCGGCGCGCGCAAGCGCGTCGACGAGCGGGGGCAGCGCGTCGAAGCGCACCATGGCGAAGGTCATGCGAAGGCGGCCTTCCTGCATGTCGAGGCCGCTGGCCGCCGCGCGAAGGTTGCGCTCGGCGAGCACGCGCTCCGCCGCCGGCAGCGGATCCGCGCGCGGCGGAGCCGCAACGCGCCCGAGGGCAACGATGTCGTCGGCCTGCGTGCGTGCGGTGGACGCGAGGCTTTCGAGGCGCGGCACGTCGCGCGTCAGCCGGGCGATGTCGGCGTTCATCGGGCGCCAGATGCCGATCCAGGCGAGCGCCACGAGAACGACGCCCGCGGCGACCGCCACCATGCGCTGCTCGCGCGACGACAGGCGATGCCAGGCTTCGCGCATCACGGCCCGATACGCATGCGAGTGCCGGCGGGCGTCGTTGCCGTCAGCGTGGGCAGGCCCGCGGCCGCGAGGTGGCGATCGACGTCGGCCACGATCGCCGGATCGACCTTGCCCACGTCGAACGTCCAGGTGTTGGCGGCGAAGGTCGCCGACTTGAGCGCGCCGGCCGGCAGGAGAGCGAGCGACGGCGCCGCGCGCGCGAGGAGAGGCAGCGCGTCGGAGGTCGCGGCGAGGCCGGCACGATGGCGGGCGTCCGCATGACGGGCCGCAAGCGCCGCCGATGCCTGCTGCGCGTCCGTCGCATCGGCGATGCCGGCGGTGCGCGCGACGGCAACGGTATCCCGCTCGGCCTGCCATTCGCGGTAGCGCAGCGATCCCCACGACAAGATGGTGCCGGCGACGTGCACGGCCAGCGCCGCGATGGCGAGGCCGGCGGCCCATCGCAGCCGCGTGCGCATGGGCTTCGATGCCGCGCTCTGTGTGCGCGAGTAGTCGCCTTGCAGCAGGTCGAACGCCGCCGCGAGCGCAGCGCCGTCCGCGTCCCACGCCCAGGGGTCGCTGCGCGACAAAGTGACGCCCGCTTCCTGCGACCACGCGCGAAGCTGCGCGTCGTCGACGGGAAATGCAGCTTCGATGCGAGCGAGCGGCGGCGCGGCCCGCGCCGCGTGTCGCGCCGCAAGTGCGATCTCCGGTGGCAACGCGCCTCGCGCATCGAACGCGCTCGTCGCGAACGCGCTTCCGTCGGCACGGCGCACGAAGCCGCCCGACGCTCCCGATCGGTACCAACGCCACGCGCCAGCGGGCGGTTTGGGCGCGATGGCGGGCTCTGCGATCACGCGATCGAAGGACTTGGCGAGCGGCCCGATGACCGCGCGCGAGACGATCGCGACGTCGACGCCGTCCGCCGCGCGCCGCGATGTCGCGAGATGGTGGCCGCCTGCGGGTCCTGCGAGCTGGTCCTCGAGCGCGAACGCCACCGCCTGCGCCACGCGATCGGCCGGCATGGGGGGCAGCGTCAGGTGAACCAGGCGCACCGCCGACGCTGCCAGCACCGCTTCGCGGGTGGCGGCTTCCGGCCAGGCCGACGCGGATCCGCGTCCGGTTTCCACGAGCCGGTTGCCGTCGTACGCCGCCCACGGCACGTCGGTCGAGCCGTGCATCGCGCCATCGATAAGAACGCGCAGCGTCGTGGCCATCGCGCGTTACTCGAGGACCTGCCAGACGACCGTCGGCCATGTCCGTCCATCCCGCTTGAGCAGCGCGCGCGCCTGTGCGAGCGAGTCCCCTTGGTGCGAGCGGACGGTCACGAGGAAATAGCTGCTGCCGAAAGCGAAGGACGAACCCTCGGGGACGGAGGTATCGCGCGGCATGCGCTCGCGCAGCTCCGCCATGGTGGTGAACGGCTTGCGCGCGCGCTCGGCGATGAATGCCGCGAGCTTCTCGCCCGCGAGATCGGGCAGGACCGTTGCGAGGACGTCCGCGGACGCCGTGTTGATGTTCACGAGCGTGCCGGCGGGCAATGCCGCCACGCTTGCGTCGAGGGCAGCCCAGGTCTCCGGCCGCGCACCTCGCATCGACGCGATTTCCGCCGTGCGCACGAGCGGCGCGTTGGACGTCACGGCGCCTCGCGAGCGCGCGGCATACCACGCGTCCTCGGCGCCGTTCGGGCGAGCGACGCCGTCGTCGTCGATCCAGTCGGCGACGGCGTCGAGCGTCCGCGGATCGACGCCCTTGGCCGCGAACAGCTGCGACAGGCGCGCGCGTTCCGTGTCGCCTGCTTTTCCGTCCTGCGCCGCGTTGTTGAGATTGAGACGGGCCTGCGCGTCCTCGATGCGGCCCTCGATCGATCCGTCGGCGATCGGCGTCGGCGGCAACGGGTACGACCACGGCTCGCCGAGGAAGTCCACGGTGCCGGCGCGTGCGTCGTCCGCGAGGATTTGCCGTGCCCATTGCACGCCGGCGAGCGCGAGCGACTGCGCCTGCACCTGGTCGCGGCGGTTGCCGACGTCGGCCAGCCAGCGCTGCTGGTCGGCCGCGAGCGCGACCGCCACCGTCGCCGCGAGTGCTGCGACGAGCATCGCGAGGACGAGGGCTGCGCCCCGTTGGCCGGCACCTGGCATCGTCAGCGCAGCGTGAAGAGACGGTCGATGCGCGCGCCGTCGTCCAGGGTCAGCGTGATCTTCACCGCGCGCGGAAGGTCGTCCTCGCCGAGGAGCGGCCAGCGGTCTCGCCACAGCCCGGCGCGCGTGAGGTACTCGAGGTCGAATCCGGCCACGCCGCTCACCAGCGGGTAGACGGCAGGATCGACCGTCGCTTCGTGATCGATGGCCGGCCAATAGGCGAGCTCGAGCGTGCTGCCGCGGAGGCGATAGCCGAGCCGTTGTCCGCTGGCGCCTGGCTCGACGAAGAACTCCGAGCCCGATCGCGTGAAGGCGAGTGCCGCATGGCCGTCGAACGTGGTGCCGATCCACGCAGGCTCGCGTTGCGCACCCGTACGCGCGGTGCGCGGGATGGCCTGGCGGATGTCCGCCTCGAAGCGCGTGAACAGCGCCTCGAGCGTGCGCCAGCGCTGCGCCTCCGCGGACAGCCGGGCTTCGCCTTCCGTCATCGACGCGGTGGCGTGGTAGCTCAATATCGCGATGATCCCGAAAATCGCGAGCGCAAGGAGCGCCTCGATGAGCGTGAAACCACCCGCCTTCAATTCATTCGCGGCGCAGGGCCGTCCCAAGCCGCGAATTGCGCCCCCTCGGGGGGCAGCGAGCGATGCGTTTTCGCGAGCGTGGGGGCTCATCTTGGCTCCGGGTTGCCGAGGAACCCCGTGAGGCGCGCAATCGCGTAGTCGGGTGTCGAGGGCTCCGCAACGACGATGTCGATCCTGCGGAACGCGGGGTTCGGCGTGGGCGAGACGCTGGCCTGCCAGACGAACGTCGCGCCCGCCTCCTGCGCGTCGCCGTTGTAGCTGCCGAGCGCGGGCCAGGGTGTGGCGATCTGCGCCGCGGCCAGCCGGTTCTGCGCGACCCACAGTGCGAGGGTGCGCGCCTTGAGCGCAGCGGCGGTGTCGGTGGCTTGTGTCAACGCGCGCATCCCTGCGGTGAGCGCGATCGCGACGATCGCGAGCGCCACCAGGATCTCGACCAACGTGAAACCGCGGTCTCTTGTCACTCGGGCGCCAGCACCGCGATGCGATTCAGCGGGTCGCCGGCGAGGATCAGGCGCGCGTCGCGGGAGGCGAGCTCGAACGTGAAGGGCTCGTTGCGGCCGGTGGGGCGGAACGCGACGATCGTGTCTGCCGGCACGTCACGCCCGCTGTAGCTCGTCGAGGCAAGACGCATCGGCGCAGGCAGCGCGCGCGGCGCGAGCACGGTGTCGTCGTCCGCGAGCGGCTGCCAGACGCCGCTGTCGGCGTCGCGCCGCCAGAAGCGCCACGTGCCATCTTGCGCCGATGCACCCAGCGTTTCGGATCGCGCCTGCGCGCGCGCAGCGGCATGCTCGAGCGCGCCCGCGAAACGGCGGGCCTCGCGGTTGGCGCGATCGCGATCGCTGCCGTCGTACGCCATGACGGCGGCGCCTGCCGCAATGGCGAGGATCGCGAGCACGACCAGGATCTCGACGAGCGTGAAGCCGGCGCTCCGCTCGCGCGTCATCACAACTCCCACGAGCCGATGTCGGCGTCCGTTCCCGAGCCGCCTGCCTGGCCGTCGCCGCCGAAGCTCATGACTTCCACTTCGCCCCGCACGCCAGGGTTGAGGTAGACGTACGGCCGTCCCCATGGGTCCTTGGGCAACCTTTCGAGGTAGCCACCGGGCTTCCAGTTCGGCGGCACAGGCGGCTGCTCGGGCTTGGCGACGAGTGCTGCGAGGCCCTGCTCGGCCGTGGGGTAGCGCTGGTTGTCGAGCCGGTAGATCTTGAGCGCGCTCATGATTGCGGCGATGTCGCTCCTCGCAACGGTGACGCGCGCCTCGTCGGGGCGCGAGATCACGTTGGGAACGATGAGGGCGGCAAGCACGCCGAGGATCACGATGACCACGAGGATCTCGATCAGCGTGAATCCGCGCGGCGGCGCGTGACGCGTCAATGAAGGATGCATCGGGCGATTATAATGCGCCGGTCGCGCGCGCTTCGCGCGGAGGAACGCGTGCGCGAGACCCCGTCATGACCGGCCGAATCCTAAGCGCATTTGTATTGCTTGTCCTGCTCGCCGCCGCGGTGCTCGGCTGGTTCGCGCACAGGTCCTATACCGAGCCGCTCAACGTTCCGGCATCCGCGTTCGCATTCGACGTGCGCCCGGGCGCGACGCTCGGCGCCGTCGCGCGCGACCTCGGTGCGGCGGGCGTGCTGCCGCACCCGATCACGCTGGTCGGCCTCGCGCGCATGCGCGGCGTCGACCGCAACATCAAGGCCGGCAGCTACGAGATCGAGGCGGGCACGACGCTGCCGCGGCTCCTCGCCAAGCTCACGCAAGGCGACGTCACGCAACGCGCGATCGTCGTCGTCGAAGGCACCACGTTCGCGGACCTGCGCCGTGCGCTTCGCGCGAGCGCGGACGTGAAGAACACGGTGCTCGATCTTCCCGATGCGGAACTCATGGCGAGGCTCGGCACGCCGTCCGGCGCCGCGGAGGGCATGTTCTTTCCCGATACGTACTTCTTCGCGGCGGGAAGCTCCGACGTCGCCATCCTCGATCGCGCGCGCAAGGCGATGGCGGCGCGGCTCGACGCCGCATGGGCGCAGCGCGCGACCGACTTGCCCTTCGCCACGCCCTACGACGCGCTGATCCTCGCGTCCATCGTCGAGAAGGAGACGGGCAAGGCGGTGGACCGCCCGCTCATCGCGTCGGTCTTCGTCAACCGGCTGCGCAAGGGCATGCGCCTGCAGTCGGATCCTACGGTGATCTACGGCATGGGCGCCCGGTTCGACGGCGATCTCAAGAAGCGCGACCTCGAGGCCGACACGCCCTACAACACGTACACCCGCGAGGGACTGCCACCCACGCCAATTGCGCTGCCTTCGCAGGCATCGATCGACGCCGTGCTGAACCCGCCGCCGACCGATTACCTCTTCTTCGTCGCGCGCGGCGACGGCACGTCGAAGTTCTCGGCCACGCTGCCCGAGCACAACAAGGCGGTGTCGCGCTACCAGAAGGGCGGCAGCTGATGCCCGAGGCACGCGGTCGCTTCATCACGCTCGAGGGCATCGACGGCGCGGGCAAGAGTACGCACGCCGCGTGGCTCGAAGAGGCGATCTCGGCCAAGGGTCATCGCGTCACGGCGACGCGCGAGCCCGGCGGCACGGCGGTCGGCGAGACGTTGCGCGACCTGCTGCTGTCGGTGCCGATGACGCACGACAGCGAGGCGCTGCTCATGTTCGCGGCGCGCCGCGAGCACCTCGAGCAGGTGATCCGCCCGGCGCTCGCACGCGGCGACTGGGTCGTGTGCGACCGCTTCACCGATGCGAGCTACGCCTACCAGGGCGGCGGCCACGGCGTGCCCGTGCAGCACATCGCCGCACTCGAGCAGATGGTGCACGGCGATCTCGCACCGGACACTACGCTGCTGTTCGACGTGCCGCTCGAAGTGTCGCGGGCGCGGCTGGTGAAGCAGCAGGCGGCCGGGCGAACGCTCGACAAGTTCGAGGCCGAGAAGGAAGCGTTCTTCGCTCGCGTCCGCGATGCCTATTTGTCGCGTGCGGCCGCTGCGCCGGAGCGTTTTCGCATCATCGACTCGTCGCGTCCGATCGCCGACGTGCGTACCGAGCTCGCACGTCTCATCGCCGAATGGTAGAGCCCCTCTACCCCTGGCAAGTCGGCGCCGCGCACGAGACGCTCTCCCGTCGAGGCACGTGGCCGCACGGGCTCTTGTTGACGGGGCGCAGGGGCATCGGCAAGCGCGTGCTCGCCATGCACTTCGCGAGGGCCCTGTTGTGCGAGCATCCGCGCGAGGATGGCAGCGCGTGCGGGGCGTGCCCAAGCTGCGGCTACGTTGCCGCAGGCCAGCATCCGGACCTGCGCGTGCTCGAATTGCTCGAGGTGGACGACGACGGCGAGTCCAAGCCGCTCGCGGAAATCAAGATCGACACGGTGCGCGACCTCACGAGATGGGCGCTGCTCACGAGCCATCGCGGGACGGCCAAGGTGGCGCTCGTCGATCCCGCCGAGTCGCTCAACATCGCCGCCGCCAACGCGCTCCTGAAGACGCTCGAGGAGCCTCCGCCCTCGACGTACTTCATCTTGGTGTCGCATCACCTCGGGCAGGTGGCGCCGACGTTGCGCAGCCGTTGCCTGCGGCTGGAAGGGCCACGTCCGTCGCAGGAAGAGGCCATTGCGTGGCTTGCCTCGCAGGGCGTCGCGAATGCGCAGGCGGTGCTCGCGCAGGCGGGCGGCGCGCCGCTCGCCGCGTTGCGCATTGCCGACCCCGCATGGCAAGAGGAGCGCCGCGTGTGGCTTGCGGCACTGGCCAAGCCGTCGGCATTGCCCGCGGTGGCGCTGGCGTCGCGGGTGGAAGCCGGTGCGCGCGACGAGCGGCGCGACCGCCTGACGCTGGCGATCGACTGGCTCGCCGCATGGACCGCCGACCTGGCCCGCGTGGCCGCCGGCGGCGCGCCCGTGCGCAATCCGGATTTCGCCCCGGCGCTCGAGGCGCTCGCCGCCTCGGTGGCGCAGCCTGCGCTCTTTCGCTATCATCGGTCACTCGCCGAGCAGCGCGCGCTCGTGACTCACCCGTTGCAGCCGCGGCTCGTCGCCGAGTCGCTGTTGCTGGGCTACCGCGAGATCTTTGCCTGAAACGCATGGTCGACAAGAAACCACCTCCCGCAGCGCCGGGCGCCAACATGGCGCGGCCGGGCGTCCTCTCGCTCAACATCCGCGAGAAGGCTGCGCTCTATGCCGCGTACATGCCGTTCCTCAAGGGCGGCGGCATCTTCATCCCCACGTCGCGGCAATACGCGCTCGGCGAGGAGGTGTTCATGCTGCTGTCGCTGATGGACGATCCCAATCGCCTGGCGGTGCAGGGCAAGGTCGTGTGGCTGACGCCGGAGGGCGTCCAGGGCAATCGCACGCAGGGCATCGGCGTGCAGTTCACGCAGGACGAGACCGGCGCGGCGGCACGCGCGACCATCGAGAAGATCCTGGGCGAAACGCTCGCCTCGACGAGGCCGACGCACACGATGTAGTTGTCAGGAGTCAGTTGTCAGTTGACAGTCGCGCGGAACAGACGCGCGGCTTCTCGCCGGCGCATCGAGCGCCGTTTTTGCGTCACCGCCATGGTCGCAACGGCGGTCGATCCGCCGCCCACGTAAACTCCGCCGTTTCTGATCTCTGATTCCTGACCTCTGATTCCTGATGTACGTCGATTCCCACTGTCACCTCGATTTCCCGGAGCTCGCCTCCGAGCTGCCGTCGCTCCTCGATGCGATGCGGGAGAACGAGGTCACGCATGCGCTGTGCATCAGCGTCGAGCTTGCGGCGTGGCCCGCGGTCGTCGCGATCGCGCATGCGCACGACAACCTCTACGCGACCGTCGGCGTTCATCCCGATTACCAGGACACCGAGGACCCGAGTGTGGACGACCTCGTCGCGAAGGCGGCCACGCCGAAGGTCGTTGCAATCGGCGAGACGGGGCTCGACTACTACCGCCTCGAGGGCGATCTCGAGTGGCAGCGCGAGCGCTTCCGGCGCCACATCCGCGCGGCGCGCGAAACCGGCAAGCCTCTCGTGATCCATACCCGCTCGTCGGCCGCCGACACGCTCGCGATCATGCGCGAGGAGCGCGCGGGCGAGGCGGGCGGCGTGATGCACTGCTTCACCGAGACCTGGGAGGTGGCGCAGGGCGCGCTCGACCTGGGCTTCCACATCTCGTTCTCGGGCATCGTAACGTTCAAGAACGCGGTCGAGTTGAAGGAGGTTGCTCGCCGCGTACCGCTCGATCGCATGCTGATCGAGACCGACAGTCCGTACCTTGCGCCGGTGCCCTATCGCGGCAAGCGCAACCAGCCCGCCTTCGTCCGTTACGTGGGCGAGGAGATCGCCCGGCTGCGCGGAACGACGGCCGAAGCGATCGGCGAAGTCACTTCCGCCAACTTCTTTCGACTCTTCAAGATCAACAAGGATCTGCCTGCCCATGCGTAATGCCGCCCGTCTTCTGCTCGTTGCACTGACCCTGCTTGCGCTGCCGGCGCGCGCCGACCTGTACGAGGACTTCATCATCGCCGTCAACAACGATCGTGTTGCGCAGGTCCGCGAGTTCCTCGCAAAGGGTGTGGACCCCAACACGGCCGGTCCCAACGGCGAGCCCGCGCTGGTGCTGGCGGCGCGCGCCGGATACACCGGCACGGTCGACGCGCTCCTCGCCGCGAAAGCGAACGTCAATGCGCGCAGCCCCGTGGGCGATTCGGCGATCATGGCCGCGGCGCTGAGCGGGCATCTCGATCTGGTCAAGAAACTGCGCGTGCGCGGAGCGGAGATCAACAATACCGGCTGGACGCCGCTCATCTACGCCGCGACCGGCGGGCACGACGCGATCGTGGAGTACCTGATTGCGGAAGGTGCGCAGGTCAACGCCTTGTCGCCGAATGGAACGTCGGCGCTGATGATGGCGGTGCGCGAAGGCAAGAGCTCGTCGGCGATGCTCTTGATCGCGAAAGGGGCGAACGTGAGCCAACGCAACCAGGCCGGCGCGACGGCGCTGGCGTGGGCCGTTCGCAACAACGAGCAGGAAGTGGCGACCGCGCTGCGCCGGGCCGGCGCAAAAGACTAAGGCGTGGCGTCCGCGGGGTCGATCGCGTAGGGCCGGCTGGTTCGCCATCCCGGCGCGGTCTCGGCCGGGAAGGCGCGGGCCATGGCAACGGTCGGCACCAGCGCGGGCATCACGCCGACCACGCGGCGTGCGCCGTCGAAGCGCTTCTGCCAGTAAGCCCCGGACATCTGCGCGATCTCGACCTCGCTCCCCACCGATGGCGCGTGGACGAAGCGGTTGTCGCCGAGATAGATGCCGACATGCGAATACGCGAAGCGGCGCGTATTGAAGAACACGAGATCGCCCGGCATGAGGTCGTTGGCGCCGACCCTGGCCCCGAGCCCGCTCATCTCCTTCGAGGTGCGCGGCAGGCTGACGCCGGTGACTTCCTGGAATACATAACGGACGAACCCGCTGCAATCGAGCCCGCTGTCGGGGGTGTTGCCGCCGAACTTGTACGTGACCCCGATGAGCCCGAGCGCGTAGATCGCCACGTCCTGGGCGCCGCTCCAGGCCTTGCCCGCCAACGAACGCGAGGGCTCCGCGGCGTGCCCGCAAAGGGGCGCGATCGCGAGGGCGAACGCGATCGAGCACGTCGTTGCGCAACGGCCACCGGCAGCGGGCATCCGGCCATTCTGGCGGATTTCTCCCGCCAGAGTCAAAAGGTTAGCCCCTCGGGCGCTTGACCCTTGTTGTTTTCGGCAGGGGGTTGTCCGCCGCCCGCGCGTGCCGGATCGACTTCGCGTCGGCCACAAGCGGGCGCGTCACCTCGACCCGGTCGCCGTCGCAAAGCGGCGTCTCGGCCCGCGCCCGCTGGCCGTAGATCGCGAAAGCGAT
>Ga0207691_10006093_pt1 | contig 11655 bp, 13 predicted proteins | sample KBSM13metaG_FD_184327 | JGI IMG/M metagenome (GOLD analysis project Ga0207691, IMG submission 184327) | Miscanthus rhizosphere microbial communities from Kellogg Biological Station, Michigan, USA - KBS M1-3 metaG (SPAdes) (version 2) | ecosystem: Host-associated > Plants > Roots > Rhizosphere >...
CGCCGACTATCGCTGGCACACGATCTTCACGAGCCGCGATGACAATGAGGAGTTGGAAGAATGGAAAGTTCAAATCGCCTGCTTCTTCTGACCGCCGCGGCTTGCGCGACGGTCATGCTTAGCGGCTGTGCGTCGATGCGCTGGCCGTGGAACAAGGAAAAGGTCGAAGCGCCGCAGACCGAGGAAGAAGCAGCCGCGGAGGAAGCAGCCGAGGACGCCGATGCCACGCCACCGCGTGTCATCGATCCGAACGTGGCCCGTCGCAAGATAAAGACACCCAAGATCGACAACGAGAACTGGGAGCTCGGCGTGGGCTTCGGTTTCATGTCCATCGAGGACTTCGGCACCAATTCCACCTACGCCGCGCAGCTCAACTATCATGTGACAGAAGACTTCTTTTTTCGCGCTGACCTGGGGCAATCCACGGCCGGCCGGACGAGCTTCGAGACCCTCGGCGGCAACATCGAGCTACTGACCGGAGATGAGAGACGCTTCACGTATTACAGCGTCGCGCTGGGCTACAACTTCCTCCCTGGCGAGGTCTTTTTCGGTCGCAAGCTCGCCATGAACAGTGGTTTTTACCTGTTGGGTGGCATCGGAAATGTGAAGTTCGCCGGAGACGATCATCTGGCGATCAATTTCGGCGCGGGGTACCGCGTCCTGCCGACCGACTGGCTGGCCATACATCTGGGAGTGCAGGACCGCGTGTTCGACTCCGACTTGTTAGGCGAGACCAAGGTCACCAACAACATCGAGACCCTGCTCAGCGCGACCGTCTTTTTCTGACGGAGTGAGCAATGAATTCGGCAAGCACAGTGAAAGCCAAAGGATTGGGACGAATCGCCAAAGGTTTCGCGCTGGCAATGGTGTTCGCGTTGCCCGTATTCGCCACCTCGTCGTCGGGCCCCGCCCCTGCGTTCCAGTTGACGGGCCGCGGCGGCAAGGCCATCGACCTCTCCCAGTTCAAGGGCCAGGTCGTCATGATCAATTTCTGGGCCACCTGGTGCGGGCCGTGCCGCCAGGAAATGCCGCTGCTCGAAGACATCTACAAGAAGTACAAGCCCATGGGCTTTACACTGGTCGGCGTGAACGTCGAGCCGGACGCCAAGGGCGCCGAAGCCTGGCTTTCAAAGCAGAAGCCGGTGAGTTTCCCGATCGCTTTCGACACTGACAGCAAGGTCAGCAAGATGTACAAGGTGGCAGGCATGCCGAGCACCGTGTTCGTCGACCGGAAGGGAAACATCCGGGTCATGCACAAGGGCTACAAGCCCGGCGATGAGAACTTATATCTCACGCAGATCCGTTCCATGCTGAAGGAATAGGCCAGAGAATGAGGAGAGGATCCATGCGCATCCGCGGTTTGTTCGTTCTTGGCGCCTTCGCCGTGATGTCGGCAGGTTGCAGTTCGATCGAGCCGTGGGTGAAGCCATACGATCGCGAAAATCTCGCCGATCCCATCATGGCGTTCTCGCGTGCCCCGATCTCGCAGGACTTCCTCGATCACGTGTTCGAATCGCGCGAAGGTTCGCGCGGCGCCTCCGGCGGCGGTGGCGGCGGCTGCGGTTGTAACTAACAAGGCAGCCGGCTGATGACAACACTCCATACGCGCCTCGTTCGATACGTCATAACCTGCCTCGCCCTCGTGGCGATGCAGGCGCACGCGGGCGTGCTGCCCGAAGATCGCGCCGACGCGCTGTACTTCCGTTACGACGGCGGCGGCGTGGTCATCAACGGCCCGTCGGTGCTGCTGCGCAAGAGCATCGGCGAGCACGTGTCGGTGTCCGCCAATCACTACGTCGACATGGTGTCCTCCGCATCCATCGACGTGGAGACTTCGGCGAGCCCGTATGAAGACGAGCGCACGCAGTCGAGCCTCTCGGTGGACTTCCTGAACGGCAAGTCGATGTACACGCTCGGCTACGTGAACAGCGACGAGAGCGACTACCAGGCCAAGACGATGTTCGCGGCCATCAGCCACGACATGTTCGGCGATCTCACTACCATCGGCTTCGGCTACAAGAAAGGCGAAAACGAAGTCTTCAAAAACCTCAAGGACGCGAGCGGAGTGATCGCGAACGATCCCAACTTCGCCGAGACGATGGATTCGCAAAGCTTCAACGTCTCCTTGTCCCAGATCATCACCAAGAACCTGATCCTTGCCGGCCAGTACGAAGTCATCACCGACGAAGGTTTCCTGCGCAGCCCCTATCGTTCGATCCGCTACTTCACCGATCCGCTGAACCAGGCGCTGGCCCCCGAGCAATATCCGAACACGCGCTCGAGCAACGCGGTTTCAGTCCGCGCGAAATACTTCCTGCCGTACCGCGCCGCCATCGACACGATGTACCGGTTCTACACCGACACCTGGGGCGTTCTCGGCCACACCGCCGAGCTCGGCTACGTGCATCCGACGAACAACGAAAAGTGGATTTTCGAAGCACGCGTGCGTTACTACACGCAGGAAGCCGCCGACTTCTACCAGGACATCTTTCCGCGCGCCGACTACGCCAACTTCATGGCGCGCGACAAAGAGCTCGCGACCTACAGCGCCATCACCGCCGGCCTCGGCGCCACCTATGAATTCAAGATCCAGCGATTCCCCTGGCTCACCAAGGGCCAGCTCAATCTGCGCTACGACTTCATGACCGTCGAATACGACGACTTCCGCGACGCCACCTACAGTCTCGGCAGTTTCGGCGTTCCCCCGCCGGTCGCGTTCGCGCCGGGCACCGAGCCGCTGTACAAGCTCGAAGCCAACATCATCCAGTTCTTCATCTCGGCATATTTCTAGTATTTCCAGGGGGCTGCGCCCCCACATCGGAAAACGCCGTCGAAGCGACGGCGTCCGTGAGTGCGAAGAATAAGAGCCGGGTCCTCTGCTAGTTTTCGAGGGCCTTGCCGAACTGCACTCCGCCGTCGTGCACGCCGATGTTCGGGTTGCCACGGCGTAGTTCGATCATCTCCGCGCCCGCGAGCAGCACCGGGCCATAGCCATGTGCGGCGAGCACGTGCACCGGGCGATACATGTAGAACATCGGGTCCCAGCCCACGCCGGTGCCCACGCAGGTGCCCTCCACCTGCCCCTTCGCGTTGACCTTCGCAGCGACCGCGTTCCAGCCCAGCGATACCGCGGGACCAAACGCCAGGCCGTCGAGCCAGCCCCGGTTGATACCGTGCGCGATGGCAAAGACGAACATCGCGCTGGCCGAGGTCTCCTCGTAGGACTCGCGCCGGTCGAGCAGCTGATGCCAGCGTCCCGCGTGGCCCTGGGCAGCAACGAGCCCGGCGGCGTGCTCGCGATACAACTCGAGGATGCGTGGCCGCGCCGGATGGTCTTCGGGCAGCACCTCTAACAATTCGACGGCGGCCATGATGGCCCAGCCATTGGCGCGAGCCCAGTGAAAGGCCGGATGGTGTTGCATGCCTTGTACCCAGGCATGCATGTAGAGGCCCTTGTCCTTGACGAACATGCGCTCCGAGAACTGCAGGATCTGCTTCGCCGCATCGTCATAGTAGCGGCGATCGCCCGTGAGCTTGCCCGCCTGCGCGAGACACGGAACGCTCATGTACAGATCGTCGAGCCACAGGGAATTCGGCAACGGACGATTGCGCGCGAGCGTCCCGTCCTCGAGGCGGAACTGTCCCGACGATACGTACTGCACGTAGTTGTCGATCCAGGGCCGGAGTTTTTTGTCACCGAGGCCAGCGAGTTCGGCTTTGATGAACGCCGCGCACATCGCGCCTGCATCATCGAGCGCGCGTGGCATCAGGATGGACCTCATGCTCAGGCCATGCGCGGACGGCGGGAAGTTGCTGCGCGTGGTGTCAGGCGGCAAATTCTTTTTCGCATGCGCCGCCAGCACCGCCAGCGCGGAGAGACGTTCGTCGGTGTAGTGGCCGTAGCGTCGGTCGGAGGTGACTTGCGCAGCGCGCAACATGCCGGCGTAGGTCACGCCCCATTCGTAGGTCAGGATCTGCAGGTCGGTGCGCGCCAGCGCCACCTTCGCAGGCAGGCGGGTGAGATCGTTGACGGGAGCTCCGGTATCGCCGTCGATCACGCGTACCGGCGCGGACTGGTCGACATAGGCATGAACAAGCTCGAGCGTCTTGCGGATCGCGTCTTCCGTCGCCGGGTCATACGGCGTGGGGTAGTCGACCTTGAGGCGACCGGAGTACACGCCGGGATCGACCTGTGGCGGTGTGTGCACCTGCGTCGGCGTGGACTGCGCGGCGACGGGACCCGCGATCAGCAGCGCGGCGATGACGAGTGAGATACGTGCGGTCATGGAATGCCTTCCCTGTTCTGTTTGTTTCGATCATCGCGTGGCGCACCCGCTAAGCGCCCCGCTCTTGCCGCTGCTATTCGGGCGGCGCGAGCCCCTTCGAATACAGCACCCTGCCATCCGGTGCCACGGCCACGGCGTCCACATCGGGCAGCGTGTTGATGAACGCGATGCCCTCGTCGGGCCCCATGATGAAAACGCTCTTGGTAAGCGCATCCGTGCGCGTGGCGTTGCCACTGATGATGGTCACGCTGCGGCACTTGCGCGCCGAGTCACCGGTTTTCGGATCGATGATGTGGTGAAACCTCTTGCCGTCTTCGTCGAAGTAGCGCTCGTAGTCGCCCGACGTTGAAAACGCGGTGTCGGTGAGCGGCAGGCGCAGGAACACCTTGCCCTCGTGGTCCGGGTCACGAACGCCGACCACCCAGGGCTTGCCGAACCGGTCGCCGATGATGCGGGTATCTCCCCCAGCATTGACCATGGCTCGCGTGATGCCCTGCTGCTGCAAAATCTCGATGCCGCGATCCACCGAGTAGCCCTTGGCGATGCCGCCCAGGTCGATCCGCATGCCGGGCCGCGTGAAGTACACCGTTGTTTTCTTCGCATCGAGAACCATGTGCCGCCAGTTGATTCCCGGCAGGGCCGCGGCGATGGCTTTCTGGTCCGGATGCACGCCCTTTTTGAAGTCGTATAGATAGCCCACGCTCGCGTAGGTGATGTCGAAGGCGCCATGCGTGAGCTCGGAGTATTCCACCGACACCTGCAGCAGCCGGAACAATTCCCGGCTGATCTTCACCGGATGCTTTCCCCCCTCGCGGTTCACCAGCGAGATCTCGGTGTCTTCTTTCCAGGTGCTCATCAGACGATCGATGCGCTTCATGTCGTCAAACACCGACGAGATCGCCGCCTCGCCCTTCGCCTTGTCATCGCTCCACAATTCGACCGCGCAGCGCGTGCCCATGATCGCTTCGTTGCGTGTGATCCACTCCGCGTGTGCCGCGCTCGGGAAAACCATCACCGCAAACAAGAGGCGGAACCCGATGGCGCAAGCCTTGTCGAAAGTGCATGTTTCACTGTGCATGGTAGCGATTATGCCGCATGCGTTAAGCTCCCGGCCCAACTGGATACCTGCGAGGAATCGCGCATGAAGAAATTGCTGCTCTCTTTGTTGTTTGCCGCCACAGGTGCGGCCGGCCTCAGTCAGCCCGCCTTCGCGAGCGCCCGCGAAGAAGCGCGGCTCATCGAAGCCTCGGGCGTCCTGGAAGAATTGCTCGGACAACGCGACACGCTCATTCCCGATCGCCTGTTGTCGCGCGCCTACGGCATCGCCGTCATCCCCAACGTCGTCAAGATCGCGGTGGGCGTGGGTGGCCGGCGTGGCAGCGGCGCGCTGGTAGTTCGCGATGCCAATGGAAAGTTCTCCAGCCCCATCATGATCTCCATCACCGGCGGCAATGTGGGCTGGCAGATCGGCGTGCAGTCCACCGACATCGTGCTCGTGTTCACCACGCGCAAGAGCATCGAAGGCATCACGGACGGCAAGCTCACGCTCGGCGGCGACGCTTCCGTGGCCGCGGGGCCCGTGGGCCGCGCGGCGTCGGCGGCCACCGACCAGAACTTCACCGCCGAGGTCTATTCGTACTCGCGCAATCGTGGACTGTTTGCCGGCGTTTCCATCGACGGCAGCGTGATCGCCATCGACACCAAGTCCAATACCAAGCTGTACGACAAGAAGGCCCCGGCCACGGAGATCATCGCCGGGCATGTCACCACGGATGCGGAAGCCGCCCGACGCTTCGCACGCGCCATCCTCGCCAGCACTTCTGCCACGCACCCCGCGCCAGCGCCCCACAGCTCCGCCACCACCACCCCGGATACCGCCGCGTCGCCGGCCCCCGAGGCAGCGCCCTCCGGCGCCACCACCTTTCCCATGGAAGATGCGGCGCCGGGAACCGAGCCGCCCAAATAGCGCGCCGTCAAACGACCCCAGAATGAATTCGCGTCGCGGCTACGGCCGCGACCGTGTTACATAATTCATTCATATATATAGAGAACCTGGGGAGGGCGGCATGCGCGAGCAATACATCGAGTACCGGGACGGAGAATCGCTGCTCGAAGGCTTTCTCTGTTACGACGAAGCGTTGCCGGGACCGCGTCCCGCCGTGCTCATCTGTCACGCCTGGCGCGGCCGCGACGACTTCGTGGAGCGCAAGGCACGTCGCCTCGCCTGGCAGGGTTACGCGTGCTTCGCGCTCGACAACTTCGGCAAAGGAAAACGCGGCACGAGTCCGGAAGAATGCTCGGCGCTCATGGATCCGTTCATGAAGGACCGAAGGCTGCTGCTGAAGCGACTGCAGGCCGGCCTCACCACCGCGCGGGCCATGCCCATCATCGACTCGCAGCGCATCGTCATCATGGGTTTCTGTTTTGGCGGTTTGTGCGCGCTCGACCTCGCGCGCAGCAACGCCGACATCCGCGGCGCCGTGAGTTTTCACGGCATGCTGAATCCTTCCGGATTCACGGAACCGAAAGTTCGCGCCAAGGTACTCATGCTTCATGGGTACGACGATCCACTGGCACCTCCCGAAGACGTTCTCGCGGTCGCCCGGGAATTCACCGACGCCGGGGCGGACTGGCAGCTCCACGCCTACGGACACACGGCGCACGCGTTCACCAACCCGCAAGCCCAAGATCGCGTCGGCGGCATGCAATATGACGAGAGTGCAGATCGTCGCTCGTGGCACGCGCTCGAGGAATTCCTCGGCGAAGCACTCAAGTAGCCGGCCAAAAAATCGGCGCGTCATTGCGTCGCGTGTTAGCGTGGCGAAGGACTTCCCAGGGGAGTGGTCTGAATGAAAAGAATTGCGGTCATCCTGATCGTCGCACTCGGCGTCGGCTTTGCCGGCTTCACCGAGGCGGCCACACCGAAAAAACGCACGCGTAACGCGAATCGCATTGGTCCCTACGCGGGAGCCCTCGTCGGCTATAGCGAGTTCTCCGGCAACCAGGATGAAAACGAACAGAACCTCATCGACATCCTCGACAACACCGGCAACCCCTATCAAAACCTGAGCTCGAGCACGGAAAACACCGACCTCGGTTACCAGGCCTTGTTCGGTTATCGCTTTCACCGCTTCTTCAGCGCTGAGCTCGGACTCGCGCAGTTCGGCGAGCTCAAGTCCACCGCCAAGGCGGACATGGATTTCGAAAATGGCGATGGTTTCGTTCCGACCAGTGTCTCGCTCACCTTTACGGCCGGTGGCCCCATGCTCTCCGCCATCGGCATCCTGCCGCTGGGTGAGAAGTTCGAGCTGTTTGGTCGCCTGGGCTACCTGTTCACCAGCGCCGAGCGTTCGCTGACCTCGAAAGTCGATGGCCAGTCCGGCTCGTTTGGCTCCGCCAAGGGCGATTCGCAGAATCCCGTGTACGGCATCGGATTCGCATGGCACATCAACCAGGTCTATTCGATTCGCGGCGAATACCAGCAGCTAGACCAACTCGGCCAGGAAAATCGCACTGGTGCAGAAGATCTTTCGGTGATCGGCATCGGGCTCGTCGTCCGCTTCTGAACGACATGGGGTCAGGCCCCGTCGGGCCTGAGCAGAAGTCGGTGATCCCACCGCGACCTCGCGCCACCTAGATATCGGACTCGTCGACGGTGCCATCGTCTATCTTCTCGTTGAGTTCGCGCGCGCGGCGTTCGATTTCATCGAAGTCGTTGCCAGCACCGCGACGGATTACGTCCATGACCGTATCATCCCGATGGCATTGGCTGTCGACTTCGCACAAGAGACTTTTCCACTCGGTCATGGAATCGCAATTCGCCTCTCGGAGGCATGCGGCCATTCTCCAGGTCCATTGCCGCTTATGAACCTCGCCGGGCTCATCGCCCGTGAGAGCGGCGGCGGTGGATGCCATCCACCAAACCACCTCTGGATCCTTCGAGCGTAGCGCGTCGAATGCAAGCGCCCGCGCTTCGCTATGTGCGGCGCGCGATTTCTCGGGATCCGGAATCTTCCTCGCCTGTAGCCCCTTGTAGAAGGCGGCATTCACTTGCGCCAGCGGATAACCTGACTTCACTGCCGCGTCCATCCACTCGGCGGCGATACCGAACGGTGGCTGCTTCGTACTCATGATTCGCTGACAGCGGCTCTGAATGTCGCGGACATCGTCCGGCGTGTAGCCTGAACCCTGCCGGGTTGCCGTCAGTTGCTGCGCTTCATCGAGCGTGCGGATGCGCGCGGGCGCACCAGGTCGCTGCTCCATGAAGTAGCCGCGGTAGAGAACGTCGCAAGTGTCGAGCGCGACGCTCAGGTAGTACTGCGAAGCGCCATCGCCACGTTTTGCCGCCTCATGAATGCGCTCGGCAAATGCCCAGTAGTCTTTGGAGGCGCGAAATTGCTCTCGCACGTCAGGCGTCGCGTACTGGTCAGGCCGACCTTGCTCAACCTTTGCGGAGGCATCCTGCCGCATCACCGGAAGTTCCTGTCTGGAATCGGCATGATTCGTGGCAAGGGCCTCGCCAGCGCTCGCGCGGGAAGCTTCCGGAGTGGCGCTGCCGCTACCTGACCACCACCAGATTGCCGCGGCGATGGATGCGATGGCGACCAAAACCCATGTTGCGCGTTTCAAGGTGCAGCCTCGGCCAACTTGAACTCATGGATGAACGGAGCCATTTGCGTCGCCGGGTTAAATCACCTCCATCAGCTTCTCGTCGTCGTTCTTCGGAGAGTTCACGCGCGCGCTCACCTTGTAGGTGAGGAGCTGCTCGCCTGGAAACTGGACGAGCGCGGCCCTGGCCTGCTCGGGAGTTCCGCTCAACCAAGTGCCCACATCTTCCATGTGCAGGATGGCCGGCATGCGCTGCTTTTCACTGTGGAGCGCCGCCATGAACTCGTTCGCCGGCAGCGTGATGATGGTGAAGCTTTCGACTACCGTTCGATCTGCTTTTACGGACCGGTCCCATAGCGCGGCGAATGGCATGACTTCCTTGTTAGCCAGGCCGATGAACCAGGGTTGCTTGGGCGCATCGGGAAACATCTGCCACTCGTAGAATCCCGCCGCCGGCACGAGGCAACGCTGTCCTTTCTTCCACGCGTCACGAAACGCGGGCGCTGTCTCCATGGTTTCGATGCGAGCGTTCTCAGTGGGAAACTTCGGGTTCTCGCCTTTGAGGAAAGGCGGCACGAGACCCCACCGCATCATCACGCCTTCGCGCTCGCCGTCGTCAGAGTCTGCGGCCATGCGCACCACGGGCACCTCGCGCGACGGCGCGACGTTGTAACTCACCATGTTCTGCCATTGCAGCCGCTTCACATCGAAGGCCTTCTCGGCTTTGGCCTGCTGCGCAAGGATGAAACGTCCACACATCGGGACAGCTTAACGGCCGGCGCTTGACCGTAGCAAACACCGCAGCCAGCATTAGGCAAAGCTCTCGGGAGACACAAAAATGAAAAGCGTACTCGCCGTGATCGGCGGCAAGCTGAGGCTGATCGGGTCAGACCCCGTTTCCGCGTAATGGGGCCTGACCCCGTTTCCGGGCGCGTCGATGCCGCGCTTGCCTGGCTCGAGAAGCACTCGAAAAAATCCGTTCGCGATGGCATGGCGCGATACGCCATTCCGAACGACAAGGCGCTCGGCGTGCTCATGGGCGACATCCAGAAGCTCGCCAAACAACTCGGGCGGGATCACGCGCTAGCGCTGGCGTTGTGGAAGACTGACGTTTACGAAGCGCGCATGTTGTGCGCTTTCGTCGATGAAATCGAAAAGGTCACGCCTGCGCAGATGGACGCGCAGGCGCGCGACTTCGACAATTGGGCGATATGCGACACGCAGTGCTTCGCGCTCTGGGTGCAATCGCCGCATGCATTCAAGAAAATCAGGCAGTGGTCCGGTCACAAAGCCGAGTACGTAAAGCGCGCGTCGTTCGCACTGCTGGCGAGCATGGCGTTGAAGCACAAGACATCGACCGACGCCGACTACCTGCGTTGCCTGCCGCTCATCGCGAAGGCCGCGAGTGATGAGCGCAATTTCGTGAAGAAAGCCGTGAACTGGGCGCTGCGCGGAATCGGGCGCCGCAGTCTCAAGCTCAACAAGGCGTCGATTGCGCTCGCGAAGAAGTTGGCTGAATCGGAAGACTCGGCACCGCGCTGGATCGGCAAGGACGCGCTGCGCGAGCTGACGGGCGCGATCGTGCAGAATCGCCTGAAAAAATAGTGGGGCCAGCTTATTCACGCGCACACGCCACGACTTCACTCACGAAGGGTTCGCCCGCCACCCGCGCGGCTTGCGATGGAACGCGATCTCCACCTCGAAACTGCGCGCCTGGCATTTCGAGCATCGCAGGCGGGTGCAGGCTTGTTTGAGCGTGACGTTCCACCCGAGGATGTTAGCCAGCGTGCGCGGGTCTATCTCGCGCCCATGCCGGCATTGACGGCACGTGACACAAATGACGTAAGACCCTGAGTGATCTGACAGTTTGTCGATGGTGCTGGCCGGGAGGGGCATGCCCACATTTTTTCCGCTGCGCACGGCGACGTCCATTCAGTACTGAAGTCACGCGACCACTGTATGCGGCGGGTTCCTGTTTGCTACGCTTCCGTACATGCTCAACAAGACTGTTTTCATCGAACGATGCAGCTCCCTCGACCAGCCGGGCTGGCTGGAGATGCGCGTGGCGCTATGGTCAGACGCCACCGCCGACGAGCATCGAGGTTACATGGCGATTTGCCTTGCTCAGCCGGAGCGATTTCTTCAGCTCATGATGTATGACGAGCGCCACCATCCCATCGGGTTCATCGAAGGATCCATTCGCAGCGACTACGTGAATGGCACCGAGACGTCGCCCGTGGGATTCGTCGAAGGCGTCTATGTGGCACCCCCGATGCGGCGCCAGGGTGTTGCGCGCCGGCTATACGACGCGATTGGCGACTGGGCGAAGGCACGCGGCTGCCGCGAACTGGCGTCTGATGCGCTGCTGGATAACGAATCGAGCCAGCGTGCGCACCGGGCGCTCGGGTTTCAGGAGACCGAACGCGTGGTGTACTTCACGAAGAAGCTGTGAATGCTGTCTCCGCCCCGCTACTCGGCGGTGAAGCGAAGCTTCGAGAAAACCGCGCGCGGCGCATCGCCGCAGTCCACACCACCAGCGGCGCCCGAGCGCTGCACCTTCTCCACGTTGATGGAGCACGCGCCAATGTCGATGGGCGGCACGATGCGCCCGTTGAGCACCAGGTAGGGTACGAGGCTCGCACCTTCCGTCCCTTCGGCGACCGGCACACGAATCAATAGATATCGATCGTCGCCCGATCCGTATTCGAGCAGCGCCGTGCGCACGCCGTTCTCGTATGAATAGAAACCCGGTGTCACGGAG
>Ga0207691_10006094_pt1 | contig 11654 bp, 11 predicted proteins | sample KBSM13metaG_FD_184327 | JGI IMG/M metagenome (GOLD analysis project Ga0207691, IMG submission 184327) | Miscanthus rhizosphere microbial communities from Kellogg Biological Station, Michigan, USA - KBS M1-3 metaG (SPAdes) (version 2) | ecosystem: Host-associated > Plants > Roots > Rhizosphere >...
ACCCGGCAATGAGGAGTTTTGCCATGCGATACCGGTTGTTTCGGTTCCTTTCCGGATTCTTTCAACACGCCTTGCGCGCTGTTGTCGGTATGGTTGTTACGGTGGTGGTTGCTGCCAGTGTTGGCGCGTTACTGCACTTCATGGGTGTGCCAGTGCCGAGCGCGCACCAGCTCTTACGAAGTTTTGAAGGTCTTTTCTGAACTCTCGAAGATTGGGTAGTTGGTGAGCGCTGAATTGAATAAGTGTTACGAACTTTTGGGAGTAAGCCCTGGCGAGTTTAGGAATTCGTAAGCCCTCACCAATTTACTCGAGTTAATGCCCCGCATACTGAGACCGCGCGCGTCTCGCCTGCAACAGCGCTGTCGGGGGCGCGAACGTTAACCGCGAGGATCGAGGCCCTCGCGAAATGAACGCGCAAGCGGCGTTGCGGTGGGCGAGACGCCCGCGGTCTCAGTAATAATCTAGAACGAGAACACGATCTGCTGTTGCAAGCGGTAGCTGGTTGGTACAAACGCACTCACTGGAACGAAGAAGTTTGGGTACTGTCCACTGCTTCGAAGTGAATTCTGAATAAAGAATAAGCTCTGCAAGGTAACTTTCTTAGCAACGCCATATTCAAATCTGAAGTGATTTGTACGGATGTTCACGCCTGTACCGGTGCCGAGATCATCATCAGTGACTTGCGAAATCAATGCGTTGGCGCCCTTGATTGAGAAGACGTAAAGGAAGGACGTGTCGCCCCTCTTAGTGATTTTGCCAATCTGTAAAGCAGCCAGCATCGCATCACGCTCGTTCAAGCCAGTGCCGAAATTTCGTGCGACTTGAAGATTCAAGGTGACAGGAAAATTGTGGCCTCCCTTTTGGAATCCTGAATAGTTCAACTTGTATGTGAGCCTGCCGATCTGAAACGCAGGAGCGGTGTAGATTGCGCCACCTGGAGTTGTTGTGGCGTTACCTGTGCCGGCGAGTGGACCAGATAGTGTAATCCCGAGTCCGGGTTGGACAAGCAGAACAACGCCGTCAGCAGTCGACGCAAGCTGGATCTGATTTGGGTGACGATAAAGTTGAACGTCACCGCCGAACTGATCCGACCACTTTTCATTAAATGACTGATTCACGAGTACACCCTGGTGGAAAAGATTCGCGGAGCGACCTGTAGTGCCGACGACTTCACCTGCGCGTGCTAGCGGGCTACCAGGCGTGATGATCGCGACGTTCGGATTGCTGAAGATATATTGTCCTGCGCGGAACTCTACGCTCGAGAAGTAGCCATCATTTTTCTTAAACGACTTGACGTACTTCTCGTTGAATCCGTTAAAGCGGGCATCGTCGTCGAACAGGAAGCGCGAGTTGTCAGCGAATATTGCCTGAACCCGTCCGCCTTGTAGTTGAACTTCTTTGGTTGGGTGATAGTCAATCCACGCCTCGCTGATGAAGAAAGGATGTTTGGCTGTTATTCCCCCAAAATCCTGGTCTGAGGTAAGTGCATTGTTGACTGGGCCAGTAGCAAGCTGACCGTGAAAACTTAGGGTCGGATAAAGATCGGTATCCAGGTTAAGTCTGAATCGATAACGGGCTCGTGCATTTTGAACGTGGGTCACCGGCGGATCACCAGGCTCAGTTGGTGAACGGAAGATGCCATCGAATCGAAGTCGGAAGTCACCGCTGACTTTTAACGGTCCGACCTTTAACGTTTGACCCTCAACTTTTGCTAATCGTTGCTCGATCGTGGGTGATTGCGGTTGAGTCGTAGAAGTTGTTGAAGGTGATGTAGCAGATACCGCTGTGGTTGAGGCAGCAAGGGTCTGAGTAGCTGTTTGCGTTTGTGCATCCGACTTTTCAGTTGAAAGCTTATCGAGTAGCGCCTTAAGCGCGAGCTGTTGTTCGGCAATTGTCTTTTGGAGCTGGTCCAGCTTACTGTTTTGTCGCTCGAGTTCGCTCTCCAGAAGGCGGACACGTTCGTTGACGGTTGGCTCACTTGAAGTTGAAACCGGCTTTGCAGAGTCTTTAATTAGTTCCTGCGCACAAACTCCGCTGAAACCAACCAGGGCCATTACAAGGCAAAGGGTAAAACGGAGGGCGACGTGCCTGCTGCTTGAGAGCGTCATGTTTTTTCTATCCTCTGAGTTCAGATTGTTGCGGGCAGAACCGGTATTTATGGGACTTCAGAGCATATGGCCGATGTCTTAAATTAATCTTGCTATGAAGTTACATTGATGTGAACTGGTGAAGCCGTCCCCTGACGGGCCTCCGGTGACTTATCGTCACCGATGACGTTGAACTGGAGTTCGTTTACTGTAAGTTTTTAAAGAGTGCGTTGACAGAAATCTTGCCCGACGCTTACTATTTTGCCGTTCATCAACGTCATCCGCACTTCTGCATGTGAGAACAATGCTTCTTCAAGCAGTAGCTTCCACCACAAACTCAAACATTGGCGGCCCCATTACAGCCTATTGGCCGGTAATGATCTTTTTTGGCGTCGCCGTGATTTTTCCAGTCTTGCCGTTAATTCTGGGCCGCTTTCTACGGCCGATTAAGTACGAAAAAGGCAAGATGCGACCCTATGAGTGCGGCATCGACCCGACTACTGAAGCTCATGATCGCTTCACTGTTCGTTACTACATCGTAGCCATGCTCTTTTTGATTTTCGACGTCGAAACGATCTTTTTGCTTCCGTGGGCGATAATCTTCATGGGTGACGACTTCTCGTTTACGAAGTTTGCGCTCGTTGAGATGTTTGTTTTCATAGCGATCCTCGTTGTGGGCTACTATTATGCTTGGCGCAAAGGTGCGCTGGAGTGGGCGTGAGAGCATTGCCGATTGGCGATTTCCGATTGCCAATTGATGCTGTTCCCGAATTGCCCCACTAAAACCGGCAGATAAATCCAACGAGTTCGATTTGATAAGCTCTTACAAATTGGCAATCGGCAATCGAAAGTCGGCAATACTCTATGGCTGAACACGAAGAAGGATTTGTTCTAACCAGCGTCGATTCAATTATGAACTCGCTTCGACGGACGGTTGGCGCCAAGGGCCTGGACCTCGCTGCACCAATTGTGAACTGGGCGCGAAAGTCTGCTCTGTGGCCAATGACTTTCGGTCTGGCTTGTTGCGCTATTGAGATGATCGCCACTGGCGCAGGACGTTTCGATATAGATCGTTTTGGCGCGGGCGTGTTTCGCCCCAGTCCGAGACAGAGTGACCTCATCATCATCGCCGGAACGGTAACCCTGAAGATGGGGCCCGTTGTGCGACGTGTCTACGATCAGATGCCTGAACCTAAATGGGCAATCGCGATGGGTGCTTGTGCTTCCACTGGTGGTCCCTTCGATTCATATTCCACAATGCAGGGTGTCGACCGCTGTATCCCGGTCGACGTTTATATTCCGGGTTGTCCTCCACGACCCGAAGCTTTGCTTTACGGCTTGATGCGCTTACAAGACATCATCATGCGTGAGGCTCCTTCCGCATATATTTTCGACTCTGATGGTGCGGTGCACCGTCAGCGTAGATTCGAAGGCGAAGAAGGAGAGGCGCAGGTCGTTTCGAAACCTGATTCGATCGTTCGTGCCGCGATGAGCTAGTTCTTTCCGACCTCCCGCATTTCGTATTCAAACTTAAATCACTCAGCGGTCCAGCATTTCCGTGGACCGTTTCAACCCTACTGACGAAAAGGTGAACACATGTTCAGCTCAATAACCGCTGCACCCGCACTGGACGAAACCTCGCCAAAAAGCTCTCCGCCGTGGGTCTGGATAGGCTTCTTCTTTGCCGCAGCATTTTTTGTAATCGAGGTCTTGTTTGTGGCGATGGAACTCGACGAGGCTTCAATCAATCTATTTCTCACCCTGATCTCGATTGGCGGCTGGATTTATTGGCTGGTTTGTGTTCATCGATTTCACAAGATCCTGGCAGAGCTCTCTAATGGTCGATACCCAATTGCACCGGGTGAAGCTGCCGGGCGACACATTATCCCGTTCTATAACCTCGTTTGGATTTTCAAGTGGCCGGCAGAAATGTCGGATTACATAAATCAACGGGGTCGAGTCAAAATGATTAACGGGTACTTGATTGGCGCCGTTCTCCTATTCGCATTGCTGACGCGTTTTGTTGACGGAGCGATCGGTCTAGCGTTTCTCTTCGCAGTCACCTTGTATATATCGGCCAAACTCAAGAAACATGTTGCTGAAGTTAAAGGTGTGGATCCGAATAAGCTGCCGCCATTACCGGATCCAGATATGTTCCGCAGCCGCGATACTGCTGCGGCGTCGAATCCCGCTCCAGTTATGAATGAGCCAACTCCGCCGACTGTCGAATGGTGATTTGAACTGAACCTCCACGACGCGAAGCGTTACTCTACGGTTTTTCTAGAACAGACCCAGTTCGCCTTGGACGAAGGCCGTCATCTCTGTGGTGAGCGCCGCACGATCCGCAAAAAGATCCCAAACCATTCCGGATATAGGGGGCTCAGTTTGTGTTGTAATTCTGCGAGTGAATCGAAAACGGTCTGTCGGACTCGGATGGGTATCATCTTCGCTTGTTTCCCGGTTGAGCTCCATTTCCGCACTTTCTCTGATGTCCGGATTGTCATCACCAGTCAGTTCGTAGAGATTCTGAAGTCTCCTTTGCGCAGCCGCAGACGCGTTGATCTCGCGGGTTGCAAGCGCCTGGAATTCAGCACCCTTTCGAACTACGTGAGTTAATCCGTCCTCGAAAGCTTTAGCTCCATACTTCAAAGCGGCCACTCTGTCAGCCAAAACTTCCTGGAGTCGCGTAGCGCCGTGACTGAGTCGCCTGAAGATAAAGTGGTATACCCGAAGAAACTGAAACGCGACGTTCCACCAGACTGCTTGTCCGCTTATATACATCGCCTTGGCAAACTTCAACATGTGATCGTTTACACGTATGGCAACGTCACCTCCAGCAGTGTCACGGTTTGTGAAGTGACCATATTCATGAGCCAGAACGGCACGGAACGAATTCAACTCGAAACCGTTCAAGGCACCGACTCCAAGAATCAAGATACGTTTGGCCTTATCGTTTGAACGTTCTCGTAATGTGCCCTTTTCATAAACTGCTACTTCTGTACCGGGCGTAATTCTAATTTCATCAATCGCCCTGGTCTGAACAGTGTTGGCAACATTCTTCGTAAGATCCCACAGCCTTGGAGCCTCCTCCAGTTTGAGAGCTCTACCCGGATCTTCTTTCTCGAGCTTCAGAAATAGCGATCGGATCATTTTGTAGACGGTGACTACAGCTCCGACACAAAGGATCAAAACAAGCTTGATGGGAATTCGTCCAATCATTAGAAACCCATAAGTCAAAGATCCGGCGACTGCCAACACGAGAAACATGACGATAGGAATAGACAACGCATAATAGAGTCCGGCGATGTTAATTAGTCGCCTGTACCAGAGTCGGAGGGCGAGTTGAGATTTGCTCGTCGGTTGATTTGGATCCTCAGTTTCAATCGAACGTAGCGTGATGCGCGACATGAATTTGCCGACCAGGAAGAGAACGAGCAGGCCGACCAGCCATGCGCTGACTAAGCCAAGTGCGTAGTAGGCGTAGTGCCAGACTCGAGCATTTGAGGCAATTCCAGAGTCGAGGAACTTCTGCGCTTCCTCATGTGGTAAACCCAGACTTTCGGCTTTATGAATCTCCGACTCCGCCGTTAACCAACGTTCGTCTGTTGCCGCGACGATTGCATTGAGGTAGTGAGTGATCATCAAATCTTGGTGTTCGGCGACGAGCTTGGTTGTCGCTTCACGCAAGCGATCAAGGTTGTCGAGTTCGAGTGCCAACTGTCCAAGCAAAACCGGATAGGACGGATCGTTTCCGGTTGCAGGGCTCTTCATGGCTTCAGCGACCAATAGCATTGCTTGCTGCTTTTGTTCTTTGGTTCCCTGTTGTTTTTCGGACGGATATGCGAGTGCTTGTGCGAGGCTGATCAAGTTCTCGGGAGATCGATTCTTCGACACGGCGTATTGGAGAAGTCCCAGGCCTTCTTCAATTTTGCCCGACAGCACCAAACAAATTCCTAATCGTCTAATCACCGGATCAAACTCGGGTGCCTTTAGCATCACGCCTTCGTAAAGCTTGACTGCAACGTCGAATTTGTTGGTATCCATCGCGATCGTGGCAAGCTTGAAATTCTCAAGTTCGGCGGGAGCCACGAGTTTTAGCTGTTCCCAAATCGCCGCCTCTTTTTTGAGGTCGCGTTCTTGTGGTTGTTGAGCGAAGCTGGTCGAGATGAGAGTCGCAAGCAATAAAACAACGAGGGGAAGTTGAGTCTTCATTTGGGCTCTTTCAAAGTCTGGGAATGAGGAAAGCTTCTGAGTCGAAGGGTGTTATGACTCGCACACGAGATTAGCCACTATAGACGTGGGCTGTCAAAGGTGAAATAACCATCGCGGTCGTGAATTTGTTGATAATGCTGGTGCCGGAGAAACCTTGTAATAAAAGGGAAGAAAATCTTCGGAGTCCCGTCTAATCTTTGTTAGCTGTAGTGGCGGGGGAACCGAATGGAGCAGCGCGCCCTAATGGCAGATCAGATAATCAATGGCCGGGTTATTGAAGCCTGCCAGCGAGGCGATCGCGATGCCTTTCGAGTCCTCTTTGAAACTTACAAGGACAAAGTTTACTCCATAGCTGTTTATTCGATTGGGGGCGACAAATCAGTCGCAGAGGACGTGACCCAACAGATCTTTCTAAAACTGTTCACGGCTATTCAGCAGTTTCGGGGAGATTCTGAATTCACAACCTGGCTATATCGCCTGGTTGTAAATGCTTGTATGGACGAACGACGTAAACGACGCAGACTGCTTCCGTGGGGCGATAGTTTCATGTCCACTCCGACTCATAAAAAACCACAGGAGAAGCAATATGCTCGAGTCGAAATTGCAGAAGCGGTCCAACTGGCAATCGGTGAGTTGAAGCCGAAGTTTCGCTTACCGATTTTGCTCAAGTATGTGGAGGGATTGTCGTACGAAGAGATCGCCAGCGTGATGGGTTGTTCGAAGGGGACCGTCGCTTCGAGACTTAATCGAGGCCATGGCCAATTAGCAAAACAACTTGGGCATTTACGCGAACACGCTTTTCAAGAGGAATAGTTTTCGGAGATTGAGAATGTTTTCAAGGCACGTCACCAGAAATATTTCGGCTTACTGTCATGGTGAAGTAAGCGCTGAGGAAGCGCGAGAGTTCACCGCGCACATCATGGCGTGTACTAAGTGTCGGACTCGATTTGAAGAAATCAAGCGTGGGATAAAGTTTGCTGAACAGTTACGCGGCGTTTTTGCGCCAGACAGTCTTTGGCGGAACCTTGAAACGAATCTCGGGGATTCTTTAGTCGAAACACCGACTGGATTTCGCTTTGGTTACTGGCAGACCCGTGTGGCCGCGGCAGCTGTTCTGTTGCTGGTTGCGATGGCAGGAGTTTGGTGGATGAGAAGCGACAAGCAGCCTCCACCTAGTATCAATTCATGGGAAGTTGCGCGTCTTGACGGCACGATCCAAATCGATTCTGCGGGCGTTAAGGACAAGGGGCGACTTGGCATTGGCCAGTGGTTGGAAACTGGCTCTAACTCTCGCGCAGAAATTTCCGTCAGTTCGATTGGCAAGGTTGAACTTGAGTCGAACACTCGCGTTCGGCTCGTTGAGACACAGCCGACCGAACATCGTCTCGAACTAGTGCGCGGCAAATTGAGTGCACTCATATGGGCGCCACCACGTCTCTTCTTTGTCGACACTCCTTCCGCTGTCGCCGCCGACCTGGGTTGTGCGTACACCCTGGAAGTTGACGAGCATGGAGCAAGCCTGTTGCGTGTAACTACCGGTTGGGTCGCGCTGGAGTTAAATGATCGCGAGTCAATGGTTCCAGCGGGAGCTGCGTGTCAAACGCGACCAGGAGTTGGACCGGGCACTCCGTACTTTGAAGACGCAGCGCCTGAATTTCGACAGTCGCTAACAAAGGTTGACTTCGAAAGCGAGTTCGCAGCGAAAACCTCTGCGCTCGATGTCATGTTCAGTCACATGCGACCTCGCGACACGATCACACTCTGGCATTTGTTGCCCCGCGTGGATGGCGTTGACCGGGTCCGAGTGTTCGACAAGATTGCCAGTTATGCTCCACCACCAACCGGTGTGACGCGAGAAGGAATTCTCAATCTTGATCCACACATGCTCGACCTGTGGCGGGATGAGTTGGAACCGAGCTGGGCTGTTACAACGCCCATTATGAAGAAAGTTGCTCAAACTTATTGGCGTTTGAAAAGGGGCGTAGAACGTCGGGTGGACAAGCTGAAATAATCGAGAGTTCGGATGAAGAGATTTTGGAAAACCCTGAGATGGTTATTTGTGATCGGGGCCGGCTTGTTCTTGATTGCGCAACTTATCAGACCGGCGAGAACGAATCCCGCTACCGATCAGTCGCTTGCTATCGAGTCGCGCCTGCAGGTTGATCCGAAGGTTGAGGCCGTTCTCGAAAGATCCTGTTTTGATTGTCATTCCAACCGTACTCGCTGGCCTTGGTACACCAACGTTGCCCCGGTCTCGTGGTTTGTAATTGGTCACGTAAACGACGGGCGCCGTAACTTAAACTTTTCTGAATGGGGAAACTACGACAAACGCCGACAAAGTCAGAAACTCGGTCAGATGTGTGACCTAGCGAAGGCGGGTCTAATGCCTCTTAGTTCCTACACTCCGCTGCATCCTGGCTCTAAACTCAGCGATGATGACGTGGGGGTTCTTTGTAATTGGACGCGCGCCCAACGATGAGTTTGTAGGGGTGGCACCCCGCGCCCCCTCGTTTGAAATCGCGCTGAACCAAATGAGCGAGGCGTGGCCACGGAGTGCCACCCCTACAACAGATGTCGCGTATCGTTAAAAGCGGTGACGCGGACAAAGCCATCGTCGCGCAAGTCGAAACGACTGATTCCGCAGTTAGAACTTGAAAGCCAGATTGGTTTCAATTCGGGTGAATCAAGAGCTCCCATCAAGTGAAGCGCAAGAATACAAATCGTTCCAGTATGACTAAACACCACGATTGTCCCGCCATGATGTTGCGTAATGATCTTATCGAGCTTCTGCGTCGCTCGATCCAGTAGTTGGCGATAACTCTCACCACCTTGCAACACGTGCTCGAAGTCTCGTCGCAAAAGAGCTGCGTATTGCTCCGGATGATGCTCGGCGGCTTCTTCGAACGTCAGACCTTCCATCACGCCGACACTGCGTTCACGAAACGCCGCAGTCTTATGAATCGTCAGACCAGTCAACTCGGCGAGTGGTGTCGCAGTCTGGACCGCACGTTGAAGATCGCTGGAGTAGATTGCAGTTATGGATTCTGAAGCGAGTGCGTGAGCGGTTAAGCGAGCCTGTTCATGTCCAAGAGTTGATAGCGGTGTCGCAGTGTGTCCACCAAACCTTCGTTCGGCATTACCTTCCGATTGCCCATGACGAACCAAAAGAAGAGTGGTTCTTGTTTTTTGGTCCTCAGCCTTTGAATCACGATCGGAATTCATTAGATATGAACATAGCGACGCCAAGATCAAAGACCCAAGTCCAAAGACCAAAGCCAATGTATCTAGGCCGCTACTGCTTCGGCCTTTAGTTTTTCTGCCTGATAGTGAGCGACGAGGGCGTCGATGAACGGGTCGAGGTTGCCTTCCATCACGAGGTCGAGCTGGTGAATCGTTAAACCAATGCGGTGGTCAGATACACGATTCTCTTTGAAGTTGTAAGTGCGAATCTTTTCGGAACGATCGCCGGAGCCCACCATCGACTTTCGTTCACTCGCTAGGGCGTCATGCTGTTTCTGCTCTTCTAGCTCCTGCAATCTAGCACGCAGAACTCGCATCGCTTTTTCACGGTTCTTGATCTGCGATTTCTCATCTTGCATCGACACGACGACACCCGTTGGTAAGTGGGTAAGTCGAACTGCAGAGTAAGTCGTATTAACAGACTGTCCTCCCGGACCGGACGAACAAAAAGTATCGATGCGAAGATCCTTTGCGTCGATCTTGACGTCTACTTCTTCCGCTTCGGGTAACACGGCAACAGTGATCGCGGAAGTGTGAATGCGTCCACTCGCCTCCGTTTGGGGGACGCGCTGTACTCGATGCACACCGGATTCGTGTTTCAGTTTCGAATAGACTTTGTCGCCCTCGATCAAGGCAATCGCTTCCTTCAAACCGCCGATACCAGATTCAGACGCTTCCAGGATCTCGAATTTCCAACGCTGCTTTTCTGCGTATCGCGAATACATGCGGAGCATTTCGGCAGCGAACAGCGTTGCTTCGTCGCCGCCCGTTCCGGCCCTGATCTCGAGGATGACGTTCTTTTCGTCGTTTGGATCGGAAGGAATCAGGAGCAACCGAAGCTGCTCCTCGATTTCGTTGAGCTGAGTTTGGAGGCTTTCAAGTTCTAGCCGGGCCATCTCGCGCATTTCGTCATCGTCGGAAGTATCAAACAGCTCGCGCGCCCCCACCAACTCGGCCTTTAGTGCTTTCCACGATTGAAACTTCTGCACAACTTCACCAAGCGATCGATGTTGCTTGGCTGCTTTACCGTAGGCAGAGGGGTTGGCGAGCAACTCCGGCGAGGATAACTCGTTGGTCAGCTCTTCATAACGCGTAGCGATTTGGTCGAGTTTGTCTAACATAAAACCTCAGGAGAGTGGAGCGAGCACTGGCTCAGAACCTTGCGGTTCCAGTTTCAGTGACTCTTTCAACGCCTCAATGGCAACTTCCAGTTGCTGATCATCCGGTTCCTTCGTTGTCAGGTTTTGTAACCAGACACCGGGCTTCGTCATCAGTTTGAAGAACCAGCCGCCTTCTTTTTTCGCAGACAGTCGAATGATTTCGTACGAGAGACCGGCGACGAGTGGGACCAGCGCGATGCGAATCAGGAAGTTGAAAACCAAAGAGTCAAACTTAATGATCGAAAAGAGAACTATTGCGACGATCATTACGACCATCAGGAAGCTCGTTCCGCAACGAGGATGTTGTCGTGGTTGCGGCCTCGCATTTTCAACAGTCAACGGCAATCCCGCTTCCCATGTGAACACTGTCTTGTGTTCAGCGCCGTGATACTGAAAGACGCGGCGAATGTCTTTCAACAACGAGAAGCTAAAGATCATGATTAGAAAGAACGACATTCGAATCATGCCATCGATGAGATTGAACCCAACCGAAGGGCGAACCGGATGCAGATAGAAGCGAACTTTCTCCCAGGTGGTCGCAACCCACGATTGCGTTGTTTCACTGGTCACTTCCGGGGTACTCGTCGCCGGACTCGAATTCACCGTTGATGTTGCAGCGGGCACTGCCCAACCGGCGGCAATAAAGAGAGCATTCGTTAACAGCAGCGGTGCAGCAACGAACAATAAAACGTTGAAGATCATCGCAAAGATGATTGAGCCTACTGCGGCGGTAGTTGCCCCCTTCTTCAGTTCGTCTTTTGGCTTTGACTGAGTTGGAATCGGAAATAGACCTGGCACAGCGCCTGTCAGACCGGCGAAGTCACCTTCTCCTTCTATTACCGCGGGCGTCAACGCGATTTCAACTTCCTTCGCTTCCTCGGCCTCGACGAAGGCTTCACCAGCCGAATAGTTCAGCGCTTTAATTCCCAGGCCCATCGACTGCACCAGCACAGCG
>Ga0207691_10006095_pt1 | contig 11654 bp, 3 predicted proteins | sample KBSM13metaG_FD_184327 | JGI IMG/M metagenome (GOLD analysis project Ga0207691, IMG submission 184327) | Miscanthus rhizosphere microbial communities from Kellogg Biological Station, Michigan, USA - KBS M1-3 metaG (SPAdes) (version 2) | ecosystem: Host-associated > Plants > Roots > Rhizosphere >...
GCGCTTCGAGCAGTGGGTTCTGCTGGCCACCCGCTGCCTGTTGCTGCTGCTCCTGGGCATGGCACTGGCACGGCCGCTGTCGTGCGAGAGCCAGTCGGTCGCAGGCATCGGGGGGCGCACGGGCCTCAACGTCATCGTCATCGACAACAGCTACTCGATGGCCTACGAGGCCAGCCGCGCCAACGGCTCCAAGACCCACCTCGACCAGGCGAAGAAGGTCGCCAAGGCGCTGATCGAGCGGATGAACAGCGGCGGCGAGTCGGTCTCGATCATCACCGCCTCCCGGCCCGCGGCGGCGGTCCCGGGGTTCGACAAGCCCAGCTACAACCTCACGGCCGCGTCCGCGGCGGTGGACCGCGTGGAGCAGACGTTCGGCTCCACCGACCTCGTGGGCGCGATGCAGCTCGCGCTGCGCGCCGCGCAGGAGGAGAACCGCCAGCCGGTCAAGAACCTGTTCATCCTCTCCGACGGCACCCGCAGCGCCTGGGAAACCCCGCAGCAGGCCGACGCGCTGAAGCAGACGGCGCAGGACCTGGCCAAGGTCTTCCGCGTGACGCACTACAACATGGCCGAGGGACAGCAGCAGTGGAACCAGGCGGCGCTCGCGCTGGCGCCGACGAGCAACCTGGTCACCACCAAGTTCCGCAGCGACTTCTCCGCCACCGTCAAGGGCTACGGGGCCGGCCCGGACGTGGCGCTCCGGTGGTCGCAGAATGACACCGCGTTTCCCGACACCAACGCACTGCGCCTCGACACCGACACGCCGCCGCAGCTGCGGACGGAAGTGGCTTTCAAGTCCGGCGGGCCGCAGGTGATGTCGGTCTCGGTCCTGACCAACGACGGGCTCGACTTCGACAACACCCGCTGGCGCGTCGTCGACGTGGCGTCGGCGCTGAAGGTGCTGATCGTCGAGGGCCAGCGGGGCGTCAACGTGCTGGAAGGCAGCGGGGCGTTCCTCCAGGTCGCACTTTCGCCGACCACCGACGCGGGCGCCGCCGGCGGGCCCAAGACGAGCAGCTACGTCGCGTCGGAACTGATCAGCGACCTCGAGCTGGGCAACAAGGTGCTCGGCGACTACCGCGCCGTCGTCCTGGCCGGCGTCGGGCAGGTCGCGCCGACGCAGGCCGACGCGCTGGCGGCGTTCGTGAAGCAGGGGGGCACGCTCATGGTCTTCATGGGCGAGCCGGTCGACCCTCAGAACTACAACGCCAACCTCCTGCCGCGCAAGCTCCTCCCGGGTGCGCTCGTGAAGCGGATGCAGACCGCGTCCGACCAGAAGGGCTTCGGCTTCGACTTCGACCCCGGCGGCAACCTCCACCCGCTGCTCTCGCTCTTCCGCGACCAGCCCAACACGGGTCTCGACACCGCCGAAGTGTTCACCTACTGGCAGGCGGACGTGCCGCCGCGGGCGGAAGTGGAGCACGTGCTGAACTTCCAGGGCGCCGGGGGCGCCGCCCCGGCGTCCGGCGCCGCAACGAGGCCGGCTTCCGACTCTGCGATCACCGTGCATTCGCTCGGTGACGGGCGAGTCGTGTTCGTCGCGACCACCGCCAACGCCGAGTGGACGACGCTGCCGAGCAAGCCGGTCTACGTCGCGCTCGTGCACGAGCTGCTCTCCGGCAGCGTGCGCACCGGCGACGCCTGGCTCAACCGCGTCGCCGGCCAGTCGCTGGAGATCCCGCAGACGGTCCGCCTCTCGGCCACGCCCACGCTGCTCGACCCTGCGAAAAACCCGGTGGTGGTCGAGGCGTCGCAGGCCGAGGGCGGCGCGACCGTCTACCGCAGCCGCCCGCTCGCCCGGCCGGGCGTTTACACGCTGTCGACGGGGGCGGGAAATCTTCCGGTGGCGGTGAACGTCCCTTCGGACGAGGCCGACGTGCGAACGATTCCCCAGGAGGCGATCCGCAGTGCCTTGGGCGGCATCGATCTGACGATGCGCGGCGCCGAAGTCCCGGCCACGACCATCGCCGCCGAGACCGGAAAAGACTTGAGCTGGGCGTTCATGCTGGCGGTGTTCGCGCTGCTGGCGGCGGAATGTTTCATGGCCATGCGCTTCGGCCACCACCGCCGCACGGACCTCCGGCCGCGGCCGGCGTAGTTCGACAGACTCCTAAAGGCGACCGCCAAGGCGCCAAGGACGCCAAGGTAGGAAGAGAAAAGTTCAGAGGACGAAGAAAAACAATGACCCTGAGGCCGAGTCGGTTTTCTCTTCCTGTCTTGGCGACCTTGGCGCCTTGGCGATCGCCTTTTTGGCTTTGCGGACTGACCTGAATGCAACTGTTGCTTGCGAACATACTCGAACGCGTCCTCGGCCTCGACAAGGGATTCCTCGGCCGCGAGGGCGAGCTGGGGATCGACTTCAACCCTCACTGGCCGGGGCCGGATTCGCTCACGCCGTACTGGAACATCCTGCTCGGCCTGGCGGCGCTGCTGTGGGTGGTCTACGTCTACCGCCGCGACGGCCGCAGCCGGCCGGTGCGCGTGACGCTCGGCGTCATCCGCGGGCTGCTGCTGGCGTTCGTGCTGTTCCTGCTCAACAACCCCGTGCTCACGCTCGGCCAGAGCCGCACCGAGCCTTCGGTGGTCGCGGTGATGCTCGACGACAGTGTCAGCATGCGCGTGAAAGACGCGGTCAATGCGAGCGCGGCAGGCGAGAGCGGCCCGACGCGCCTCCAGGCCGCCATCGACCTGCTCACCGGCGAGGACCAGGCGCTGCTGAAGAACCTGGCCAAGAGCCACCAGCTCCGCCTCTACCGCTTCGACCAGGACGCCCACCCGCTGGGCGCCACAGGCGGCGCGAGCGCCGCGACGACGCGCCCCACGTCCCGCCCCTCCGACGGCGCGCTCGAGCCGGCGGCGCTCGACGCGCTGAAGCAGGTCCACGCCGACGGGCAGAACACGCAGGTCATCCGCTCGCTCTCCACCGTCCTGGGCGACCTCCAGGGCCAGCGCCTCGCCGGCGTCGTCATGCTGACTGACGGGCGCGAGACGCCCACCCAGCCGCTCGCCGAGGCGTTCCGCGCGATCAAGAACTTCGGCGTGAAGGTGTTCCCCGTGGCCGTGGGCTCGGACAACGCGCCGATGAACATCGACCTGCAGTCGGTCGCCGTGCAGGACAGCGCGTTCAAGGACGACATCGTCTCGCTCAAGGCGACCGTCCGCGGCACCGGCTACCCCGCCGGCCACCAGGCGCGGATGATCCTGAAGGACAAGCGCACCGGCGCCCTGCTCAAGCAGCCCGACGGGCGCTCGGCGGAAAAAACCGTCAACCTCCCCGGCGACGACAAGCCCCTCGAAGAGGAGATGCTCTTCAAGCCCGACCAGGTGGGCCCGCTGGACGTGGTGGTGGTGGTCGAGCCGCAGCCGGGCGAGCTGGACGACCAGGACAACTCGCGCACCGCGCAGATCGCCGTGCTCGACGCGAAGATCTCGGTCCTCTACGTCGACGGCTATCCGCGCTGGGAATACCGCTACATCAAGAACGAGATGATCCGGGACAAGACCGTGAACATCTCCTGCCTGCTCACCAGTGCCGACCCCACGTTCGCCCAGGAGGGCGACCCGTCCAGCGAAGGCTTCCCCGGCCCGATCAAGCGCTTCCCCGAGAGCCTCGAAGAGCTGATGCAGTACGACGTCGTGCTCTTCGGCGACGTCGACCCGCGGCAGTTCACCGACAGCCAGCTCCAGCTCGTCGCCGACTTCGTCAGCAAGCGGGGCGGCGGCTTCGGGATGGTGGCGGGCCCGCGCTGGTCGCCGGCGGCGTTCCGCAACACCGCGATCGAGCCGATCCTCCCGGTCAGCATCGCCCGAGCCGCTTCGGAGCAGACCAGCGAACTGATCACCGAAGGCTTCCGCCCGGCGCTGACGCGCGAGGGCGCCGCCAGCTCGATCTTCCGCTTCTTCCCCGACCGCGCGCTCAACGAGCGGTTCCTCAAGGAAGAGCTCCAGCCGCTCTTCTGGTACGCCAAGGGCGTCACCACCAAGCCCGGCGTCGGCGAGCCCTACGCCGAGCACCCGATCGAGACCGGCCCCGACGGCCGCAAGGCGCCGCTGCTGGTGATGGGCCGGTTCGGCGCGGGGCGCACGCTGTTCAGCGCGATCGACGACTCCTGGCGCTGGCGCTTCTACACCGGCGAGGGCGTCTTCGACGTCTACTGGATCCAGCAGCTCCGCTACCTCGCCCGCAGCAAAAAGCTCGGCCAGCGCCGCCTCACCTTCACCTCCAACCGCCCGGCGTACGAGCAGTTCGAGCAGGTGCGCCTGACCCTCCGCGTGCTCGACCCCGTGCTGCTCCAGCAACTGCCTGAGCAAATCGACGTCGAGATGGTCGACGAGCAGGGGCAGACCGTCCGCCGCGACCGCCTCGCCAAGCAGGAGGGGCAGCCCGAGACGTACACCGCCTCGTTCGCCGCCGACCGGGTGGGGCGGTTCACCATGCGGGTGGCGCCGGTGGCGGGCGACGCGGCGGCGATGGATTTGCCGGTCGAGGTGATGGTCCCCCGGCTGGAACTGGCCCAGCCCCAGGTCGACCGCCAACTGCTCACGCGCCTGGCCGCCGAGACGCTCGGCCAGCCGGTGGCGCTAACCGAGGCGCGGGCCAAGCTGCCGGAATTGATCCCCAGCGCCGCCAAGGTGATCCCCATCCAGAGCAGCGAGCCGCTGTGGGACGCGCCGCTGGCGATGTGGATTTTCGTGCTACTTATTACGTCGGAATGGGTGTTAAGGAAGGTGTTCGGGATGGTATAACCGTTACAACCCGCTGCCGGCCTTGCGTTTATCGGGTGATGGACCGAGGAATTGCCGATGAATAAGGGTTGGGGCGGTGATTGAAACTCCGGAACGGTTGTGACGTCCTAGACTTAACGATGTGGCGCGGCAGCTTCCGCTGACGGCTATTAAAGACGGAGACGGAACGACCACCGAGCCACTGACTGACCGACGGACCAACGCATTCGCGCACTCCGGTTGAATGACCTCCGCTTGAGGAGACACTTCCATGCCGCCGACGATGCCCCTCGACTCCAGCGCGTCCGCCGCAGCCAATCCGCCCGCACCGGGATTGATTCAAACCCTCCAGGACATCCGCAAGCGGGTGAAGGTGTTCAGCGTCGCGTACGGCGCGGGGATCGTCGTCGCCGCGGCGGCGGGGCTGCTGCTGGCGACGGTGCTGATCGACTGGCTGCTCAACCTGCCGACGCCGCTGCGCGTCCTCCTGGTGCTGGCGGCGCTGGGCGTCTTCGTCTACGCGCTGGTGACGTGGGTGGTCCGCCCGCTGACGGCGCGGCTGAGCATCGGCGACGTCGCCGGGCGGCTCGAGCACGCCTTCCCGCAGTTCGACGACCGCCTCCGCAGCACCGTCGACTTCGTCCGCGAGGAGGGCCACTACGTCCCCGGCTCCGACCCGATGAAGCGCCAGGTGGTCGCCGAAGCCGGCCGGATGGCGCAGGGCGTTGACCTCGGGCAGGTCGTCGTCCTCAAGCCCGTTTACTACTCCCTCGCCGGCGGCTTCGCGGCGCTGGTGGTACTGGTGCTGCTGGCGGTCCTCGCCGGCGGCGACTTCCTCGGCATCGCCGCCAACCGCCTCATCGGCGGCAGCCTGCGGTACCCCAAGAGCACGCAGATCGCGATGCTGGGCGACCTCCCTGCCCGCGTCCCCGTCGGCAAGCCGGTCGACGTGAAGATGAAGCTCGCCAAGGGCTCGGCGCACAAGGCGGTGGTCGAATACCGCTACGACAACGGCCCCTGGCAGAAGGAGCTGATGAGCCTGGGCGCCGACGGCACCTTCGCCGCCGCCCTCGACGCCAAGCTCCGCCCCGACCAGAACACCGGCACGCTCGACGTGCGCGTCGCCGCCGGCGACGACGAGCTGGAGCTGCCGAAGGTTACGCTGGTGCCGCGGCTGGACGTGTCGCGCATCGAGGCGCACGTCACGCCGCCGCCCTACGCCGGCCCGGCGGTCACCGCGGTCAACCTCGCCGAGCGCCCCGCGACGATGGCGGTGGGCTCGCAGGTGGACCTGAAGATCGAGTTCAACAAGCCCCTCGCCGCCGCCTCCCCGGTGCTGATCGTGCCCTCCAAGGCCGACCAGAAGGCGCCGCAGATCCAGTGGACGCGCGACGCCAACGGCGCCGTGGCCAGCGGCCACTTCCAGGCCGGCGAGTCGATCCGGTTCACCGTGCGCGCGACCGACGCCGACGGGTTCGAGAACAACGGCACGCAGGAGTTCGACCTGCTCGTCCGCGAGGACGGCATGCCGACGGTGCAGATCGAGGAGCCCCGCCGCAGCGAGGACCGGACGCCCGAGGCGGCGTTCCCGATGCGCGTGGTGGCCGAGGACGATTACGGCATCAGCAGCGCGCAGCTCGTCGTCCGCCGGCTCAACAGCGGCGACCAGCCAGTCGCCTCCAACGCCCCCGGCCACCAGTGGGTGATCGACCTGGTGAAGAGCGAGGCCGGCAAGGACCAGGTCGCCGCCGGCGCGTCGTGGAACCTCGCCGCCGACCACGCGGAGAAGAAGCGCTTCCGCCTCGAATACCTGTGGGACCTGACCAGCTCCCTCCAGAACGCGAGTCTCAAGCCCGGCGACGTGCTCGAGTACTTCGTGCAGGTGCGCGACAACTTCGATTTGAACGGCAAGCAGCACGACTACGTCGCCAGCGGCAAGCTCCGCGTCACGATCATCAGCCAGGAGCAGTTCATCAAGCAGGTGCAGGGCGCCTTTGAGCAGCTGCACAACGAGCTGGGCCAGATCCGCCGCGGCCAGACCAGCACCAAGGTCGAGACCGAGGCCCTTGCGCAGCAGACCAAGCAGCGCGGCAAGTTCGAAGAGGCCGACCAGAAGCAGGCCGAGCGACTGAGCAATCAGCAGGGCACGACGGCCGCGCAGACCAAGCAGACGGCCGGCAAGCTGCAGGACCTGCTGGAGCGGATGCTGCAGAACAAGTCGCAGGACAAGGACATGCAGTCCACCGCGTCCGAGGTGGGCCGGCAGCTCGAGCAGGCGGCCGAGAATGCGATGAAGGACGCCAGCAAGGAGCTGAGCACCGCCAAGGACCAGAAGACCGACCCGAAGGCCACTGACGCGCAGAAGCAGCAGCAGAACGCCCAGCGCGACGCGGCCCTCGCCCGCGCGCAGGAAAAGCAGGAGCAGGCGGCCAACCAGCTCCAGCAGGCGATGGAGCGCCTCGGCAACTTCGGCGGCTTGTCCGAGGCGATCGCCCGAATTCAAGCCATCAAGAAGGCCCAGGACGATCTGGCCGCGAAGTTCAACAAGGCGATGAAGGACCACCTCGGCAAGAAGCCCGAGGACCTGGACAAGAAGACCCAGGAGGACCTGAAGAAGATGGCCGAGGAGCAGAAGAAGCTCCAGAGCCAGACCGAGACCGCCCTGACCGACATGAACAAGAAGGGGGACCAGATGCAGAAGTCTGACCCCTCCGCCTCGCAGGCGATGAAGCAGGCGGCCAAGACGGGCCAGGAGCAGCAGGTCCCCAGCAAGCAGCAGCAGGCGTCGCAGGCGATGCAACAGAACCAGCAGGCGCAGGCGCAGCAGGCGCAGAAGCAGGCCGGGCTGGGGCTGGAGATGATCCTCGCCAAGCTGCGCGAGGCCGAGCGGCGCAAGCTCGAGGCGCTGGCCAAGCAGCTCGAGGAGATGCAGAAGCTGGTGGCCGAGCTGCTCCGCCGCCAGGCGGGGCACAACCTCGACAACCTGGCGATCGACAATCCGAAGAAGATCGCCGACATGACCGAGGAGGCGCGCAAGGAGCTGATCGGCCTGAGCGAGCGCGACGCCGCCAACCCGCCGGCCCCGCCGACGGTGCCGCAGCTCTCGGCGTCGCAGGAACAGACCGAGCGCAACACCCGCGACGTCGCCAAGACCGCCGAGGCGCTGCCGCAGCAGGACAGCGCCGCCGTCATCAGCGCGAAATTAGTCGCCGCGGCTGGGCAGATGGAGCGGGCGATCGTGAGCCTGCGCGCCGGCAAGCTTCCCGACGCCTACGAGCCGCCGCAGGTCGAGGCGCTCAAGGCCCTCGTCGCCGCCAAGGCCGCGGTGGACGAGTGGAAGGCCAAGGTGGACGAGCAGCTCCAGCAGCAGGACCGCGAGACGATCAAGCAGGCGTACGTGAAGCTGCTGGAGGCGCAGAAGAAGCTGAACAAGGACACGCTCGACGTCGACGCCACCCCCAAGGGCGACGACGGCGCGCTGCCGCGCGCGGTCGCGGTGCGCCTGGGCCAGCTCCCGCCCGAGCAGGGCAAGCTGTCGGAGACGGCCGAGGGGCTGGGCAAGGAGCTGGAGAAGATCGGGTCGATCGTCTACGTCTGGGCGAACAAGGACATCGTCCGCTCCATGACCGACGTGAAGGACGACCTGGCCAAGCCCGACACGGGAACCGTCACGCAGGCCGAGCAGACGCGCATCGCCGAGCAGCTCCAGGCGATGATCGACAACCTGGTGGAGAAGCCCAAGCAGAGCAAGTTCGCCCAGAAGGGCGGCGGCGCCTGCAAGGGCGGCGTGAAGATGCCGACCGAGACCGAGCTGCGCCTGCTCAAGGGCCTCCAGGAAGCCGTCAACCGCAGCACCAACAAGGTCGCGGCCGAGGCGAAGAAGGACGACGCGCAGAAGCGCGTGATGGTCGACCTCGGCGGCCGCCAGGGCGAGCTGCGCGGGCTGCTCGACCAGACGATGCAGAAGGCGTCCGAAGGTAAGGTCAAGCTCGGGCCGGAGCCGGACAACAAGGACCAGCTCCCCGAGGAGGCCAACGCCGAGGCCGTGGACAACCAGGAGCTGCAGGACTTCCTCATCAAGGACGAGGTGAAGGAAGGCGAGGGCGAGGACACGGTCGCCAAGAGCGTCAAGCTCACCGGCGACCGCATGGCCCGCTCGCGCCAGCGCCTCGCGCTCAACAACGATCCCGGCCAGGTGACGCAGAAGATCCAGGGTAAGATCATCGAGACCCTCGACCAGCTCATCGAGCTGTCGCGCCAGCAGCAGATGCAGTCGCAGAACCCCAAGCAGGGCCAGGCCAACGCCCAGAAGCAGGCCAAGGACCCCGGCGTCGCCAAGGTCGGCCAGCAGCAGGTCGCCCAGGGCGGCAAGAAGACCGGCGTGCAGCAGCAGGGCGGGCAGAACCCGGCCGGACAGTCGCAGCTCAACCAGGGCGGCTCGAAGGACGCCGACCTGACCCAGCAGCTCCAGGAGAAGTTCTCCGAGTGGGGCGCGCTCACGCAGCGCCAGCGCGACGCGATCATCGAGGGCCGCAGCGAGCAGGTGATCGAGAAATACCGCGGGCTGGTCGAGGACTATTACCGGGAGCTGGGGAAGAAGGCGCGGCAGGAGTAACCCCGTGGCACGGGCAACTTGCCCGTGCGTCCCGGTACGCCGGGACGTCGGCCGCGCAGCGGACGAGATGAAAGAGCGTAGCGATCTTCTGCAGTTCGAAGAGAAGATCGCTGCGCTCTTTCAATTCGACGGAGTACCGTCGATGCGGACGGAGTACCGCCCGCCACGGGCAAGATGCCCGTGCCACAAAGAGGCACCATGAGACGTACCACGCTTTCCCGCCACCTCGCCGCCGGCGCCCTGGTCGCCGCCACGGCGCTTTCCCCCGCCGCCGTCGCGCAGAACGCCGACAAGGCCGCCGCCCCGCGCCCCGGCGGCATCGCCGCCGAGCCGAACAAGGTGCGCGGGGACGAGCTCAACGAACGCCAGAAGCTCGCCGTCGAGCGCGGGCTCGCCTGGCTCGCCCAGCGGCAGGCCAACGACGCCTCCTTCACCGCCCCCGGCCACGGCTACACCAACCACTCCGGCATCACCGCGCTGGCGGGTATCGCCTTCATGCAGGCCGGCAACCTCCCCGGCCGCGGAAAGTATGGCAAGGAAGTCCAGGCCTGCCTGGACTTCGTCCTCAACAGCTGCACCGAGTCCGGCCTCATCGCCTCCGACATGGCGCAGGGCCCGATGTACGGCCACGGCTTCGCCACCCTGTTCCTCGCCGAGGTCTACGGCATGACCGGCGACGAGGCGGTGAAGGAGAAGCTGCAGAAGGCCGTGAAGCTGATCCAGAAGACGCAGAACCGCGAGGGCGGCTGGCGCTACCAGCCGGTGCCCTACGACGCCGACATCTCGGTGACGATCTGCCAGGTGATGGCGCTGCGGGCGGCGCGCGACGCGGGGATCAAGGTCGAGAAGGAAGTCATCGACAACTCGATCAAGTACGTCATGAACTGCCAGAACCCCGACGGGGGCTTCAGCTACATGGCCCGCGGCGGCGGGGGCGGCAACAGCGGATTCCCCCGCTCGGCCGCGGGCGTCGCGGCGCTTTACTACGCCGGCGTGTTCGAAGGCAAAAACCTGGAGCGCGGCCTGGCGTACCTCCGCCAGTTTACACCCGGCCCGAACCGCAATAGCAACAACGACGGCCACTATTTTTATGGGCACTACTACGCCGTCCAGGCGATGTTCCTCGCCGGCGGCGACTACTGGGCCAAGTGGTACCCCGGCATCCGCGACGAGCTGGTCGCCAACCAGCGCGCCGGCGGCGAATGGGACGGCGACTTCAACACCGACTACTGCACGTCCATGGCCCTGATCATCCTCCAGATGCCCAACCGCTACCTCCCCGTCTACGCGGGCAAGGGGCCGGGGAGCTAGCGTCGCGGCGTTGCCGATTGCGGCGAAATGCAACCGCAGAGACGCAGAGACGCAGAGACGGACGCAGAGAAAGAAAGAAAGAAAGCCATTTCTTCCCCCTCTGTGTCCTCCTCTGCGTCTCTGCGGTTGCATTTTCCCGGCATTTGCCGCAACTCGACCGGTCCCCGCGCGTCATTTATTCCGGAGGTGCCGCTATGGACGCGTCACGGATCGTCGGCGTCTTTCTGCTGATTTGCCTTCTCGCATTGCCCGCCAACGCGCAGGCGCCCGGCGGCGCCGCCGGGGAGCGGGCGCGGCGGGAGGCGGTGGCGAAGGGGTTGGACTCTCTCGCCGGCATTTGGACGCCGGAAGCCGCCGACAGGAACCGGCAGGAGGGGGTAGCCGTCGCGTCGCTGTCGGGCATCGCGTTCCTCCAGTCGGGCAGCACGCCGGGCGAGGGGCCGTACCGGGAACAGGTCAACGCGTGCCTCGACTTCGTCCTCGCCAGCCAGCGCGACGACGGGCTGCTGCTCGCCGGCAACGTGGCGCAGGCGCCGATGTACGGCCACGGGTTCGGGATGCTGTTCCTGGCCGAGGCGTACGCGCGCTCGAAGGACGAGGCCGCGCGCAAGCGGATCCTCCCCGTGCTGGCCAAGGCCGTCGCGCTGAGCGAGAAGGCGCAGAACAAGGAGGGCGGTTGGCGCTACCAGCCCAAGCCGTTCGACGCCGACGTGTCGGTGACGGTCGGGCAGCTCAACGGCCTGCTGGCGGCGAAGGCGGCGGGCGTGCGGGTGTCCGATGACGTGCTGAAGAAGGCCGCCGACTACGTGACGTCCTGCCAGAACGATGACGGCGGCTTCAGCTACATGGCGCACGGCGGCGGGGGCGGCAACAGCGGGCTCCCGCGCACGGCCGCGGCGCTGGCCGCCCTCCAGCACGCCGGCGCCGCCACGCCGGCGCGGCGCAACAAGGCCGTTGCCTTCCTCGGGAAATTCGCTGCGTCCGGCCAGGACGACCGCAGCGG
>Ga0207691_10006099_pt1 | contig 11648 bp, 14 predicted proteins | sample KBSM13metaG_FD_184327 | JGI IMG/M metagenome (GOLD analysis project Ga0207691, IMG submission 184327) | Miscanthus rhizosphere microbial communities from Kellogg Biological Station, Michigan, USA - KBS M1-3 metaG (SPAdes) (version 2) | ecosystem: Host-associated > Plants > Roots > Rhizosphere >...
TCGCCGCCGGAAACGAGCGGCACCGGCTTCTATGTCTACGGTTTCGCCTGGGGCGTGAAGAACGGGTTGTTAGACGCCGCAGCGTACCGCCCCGCCATCGATTCCGGCTGGGCCGCGCTCACGCGTGCCGTAGCGAAAGACGGCCGCCTGGGCTGGGTCCAGCAGGTGAGCGACCGGCCTGAAAACGTCGCCGAGACAGACACGCAATACTATGGCGTCGGCGCGTTCCTGCTCGCGGCCAGCGCCGTCGCGCAGCTATAGCTCGCCGCGTTTCAAGAGCTCCACTGCGTGGTTGGCCGCGCGCGCGGTCATCGCCATATAGGTGAGCGACGGGTTCTGCGTGGGTGAGGACACCATGAAGCTGCCGTCGGTCACGAAGACATTGGGGACGGAGTGCACCTGGTTGTACGCGTTCAGTATCGACGTCTTGGGATCGCGGCCCATGCGCGCCGTGCCCATCTCATGGATCACGCTGCCCGGCGTCACGGGATTGTTGAAACCCGCGACGTTGTCGAGCTTCGCCGCCTGCATCATCTCCACGGCGTCGTCCATCATCTGCTTGGCCATCGCGCGTTCATTGTCGCGATACGTCATCGAGAGCTGGATGATGGGCATATCCCAGGAGTCAACCTTGTCAGGTGACAGCCACATGCGGTTGTCGTGATACGGCAGAGTCTCGCCGTAACCTTCCATGTAGAGGTCCCAACCGCCCGGCCGCGTGATCTCGTTCTTGAAGTCCGCGCCGAAGTCGGTACCGCCAATGCCGCGCGTCCAACTACCGCGCGACGTGTACACCTCATAACCATAACCCCGCATGAACTTGTCCTCGCGCTTGCCCACATTGCGGAAGCGCGGGATGTACATGCTCGTGGCGCGGCGGCCCCGATAGTAGCGGTCGGAGAGGCCCGAGTAGCTGGCCGTGGCACCGCCACCGTTGTGGTGGTCCATGAGATTGTGGCCGAGTTCGCCGCTGTCGTTGCCGAGCCCGTTCGGAAAACGCGCCGAGCGCGTATTCAGCAACAGCGCCGTGGAGTTCAGCGTCGAGGCGCAAAGGAACACGACTTTCGCAAAGTACTCGGTTGTCTTGCGCGTGTTGGCATCCACCACGCGAACGCCGGTCACGCGATTCTTGCCCTCGTGATAGATCAGCGAATGCACCACGGCATCCGGCTGCAACGTGAGATTGCCGGTGACTGCCGCCGCGGGCAGCGTCACGCCGTTCGATGAAAAATACGCGCTGAACGGACAGCCACGCGCGCACTGATTGCGTCCCTGGCACGGGCCGCGGCCATTGTGCTCGCGGGACAGCACGGCGGTTGCGCTGCAGATGAGTTTGCGTTCGCCGCCGAAATTTTCCGCGAGGTGGCCGCGGATGTGCTTCTCGAGCGCGTTCATCTCGAACGGCGGCTGCAGGATCTGCGCAGGCAGTTGCGGCAGCCCTGAGTTCTCACCACTGGCGCCGATGAATCGCTCGACGTGTTCGTACCAGGGTGCGATGTCCGCGTAACGGATCGGCCAGTCGACGCCCACGCCCTCGCGCTGGTTGGCGGAGAAATCCAGATCGCTGTAGCGGAACACATGCCGCGCCCACATGAGCGACCGCCCTCCCACGTGATAGCCGCGATACCAGTTGAATGGCTGCGCCTGCTCGTAGGGATGCCGCAGATCGTTGACGAAGTGTTGCTTGGTCGACTGGTCGTATAGATAGAGCGTCGACTGGATCGGCTGCGCCGCGCGATCGGCGTTGGTGGCGCGATTGTTGTGCGGCAACTGCCACGGATCCTTGAGCGCGGTGGTGTAATCGGTGACGTGGCGAATGTCGCGGCCGCGCTCCAGGACCAGGGTTTTCAGGCCCTTTTCGGTGAGCTCCTTGGCTGCCCAGCCGCCCGACATGCCGGACCCGACGACGAGCGCGTCGAACTGGTTGTTAGCGGCCATCAGATTGCCCACGCTTTCTGATCGGGCTTGAGAGGCACATCCCCCTGGAAACCACCCGGAACGCGTTCATATGCCAGCGCCTGGGTCGCACCGACTTCGGAGAGAAAGTATCCGGTGAGCGTGTAATCCTTGAGGATCTTGAAGAACGACTGGTCGTAAGGCAGTTCCTCATCGGCTGCCGCGCGCGCCTTGAGCAATGCCACCTGTTCGGCTGGTGCAATGTTCGCGAAGCGCTTCTTGCCGAGAGCCTTGAGCCCCTCGCGAAACGTCTTTTGTGCGGCGGCGCTCGCGCAGGCGGGAATCGCCAGATCGATGAAGTAGTGGGTATCGGCGGCGGACGCGGCCGGCGAATCCGTCGCCGGCAGGATCACGTCCACCAGGGCACGCAGCTGCACCATCTCGAGGTCGGTGAAAAAAGTGGCTTTGCGAGGCGCGGCGGCGAACGCCGTCATCACCTGGCCAAACGCGGCATGGCCCATGAGAACGGAAGCGCCACGCAGGAATGAACGGCGGTCAGTCATGATCCCCTCCCGGACTTCAAAAAGCGCCCGGCCGATCTTACCCGTTCTTATTGTTCGTTCTCATTGTTCATTTTTCAGGGCACCACGCACGTTCATCGCAAACAACCCTACCTGCAGTGCGATGAGCGCCCAGGCGTGAACGTGCCAGGCCCAGACGATCCACAACACGTTGCTGCCGATGAACCACCAGAAACCGGCGGCGCGGCGGGACTTCTGCCGCGACGCGACCAACCAGGCGGCGAACAGCGTCACCGCCATGGCTGGCCACTGCACTGCATCCAGCACTGCGTCGAGATCCATGGATTGTTAGCCTTGGTACGCGCGTTCCAGCGCGGCGATATCGAGCTTGCCCATCTTCATCATGGCTTCGAATGCCCGCTGTGATCTCTCATCGGGCTTTTCCCACCAGCCGACCATTTTTTTCGGCACGACCTGCCACGACAGTCCGTATTTGTCTTTGAGCCAGCCACACACATGCGACTTGGGGTCACCGCCCTTCGTGAGCGGGTCCCAGTAGTAGTCGAGCTCCGTCTGATCGTCGACGAAGATCTGCAACGAGATCGCTTCGTTGAACTTGAAGAGGGGTCCGCCGTTGAGCGCCGTGAAGGTCTGACCTTCGAGCTCGAACGCCACCATCATGACGGCTCCTTCCTTCTGCTTGTGCGTCTCCTGCCCCGCCTTTCCATAGCGCGATATGGAAACGATGCGCGAATTCCTGAAGATGCCGACGTAAAAGTTGGCAGCCTCCTCGCCCTGGTTATCGAACCAGAGGCAGGGAGCAATTTTCTGGCTGAACTGCATGAATTTCTCCTGTTGTGAGGATTTCAATGCATAGCCGAACGGCGCAGCGGCCGATCGACAGGTTTTCCAAAATATTGAATCCGGCTTGGGGCCGCTGTCGGACGGCGCCTGCTCAGGAGCGCGGCACCAGAGCTGCTTCGAGTTCTTCGAGGCTTCGGCCGCGAGTCTCCGGCACTCGTCGCCAGATAAAGGCGATGCCCGCGAGCGCGAGCACGCCGTAAATCAGAAAAGTTTGCGACGGGCCGAGGGTCTGCATCTCCCACGGAAACATGAACTGCACGACGACACACACCGTCGAGTTGACGACGCCTACACAGGAGATGGCGAGACCACGAATCTGGTTGGGGAAGATCTCGGAAAAAAGCACCCACATGCCCGGCCCCAGCGAGAATGCAAAGCTGGCGACAAAGCCGAGCATGCCGATGAGCACCAGCAACGAGCTCTGCGCTTCATCCTCGACCGTAAAGCCATACGACGCCAGCAGCATGAAGGCACCGATGCCAAAGCAGCCGAACATGAACAACGGCCGGCGGCCGACACGGTCGATGAGCAACAACGCCAGCACGGTGAACACGACGTTCACGAGACCCACGAACACGGTTTGCATGAACGACGCGTTGGCGCCTGCGCCGGCGCGTTCGAATATCACGACTGCATAGGACAGCACCGAGTTGATACCGGTGATCTGCTGCAGGATGCCGACCAGCAGGCCGACGATGAGCACGCCGCGCAGTGCCGGATTGAAAATCTCTGACAGTGCAGGCTTCGCGCGCGCCGCGTCGTGTTCGAGCGACTCGAGCACCGCTTCGAGTTCGTGGTGGGCGCGTTCCATGCCAGTCAGGCGCGCGAGCACCCGGCGCGCCCTCGGCAACTGGTGATGCATCGCCAGCCAGCGCGGGCTTTCCGGCACTGCCAGCAACGCGAAGAAATACGCGACCGCCGGCAGCAATCCGATTCCGAGCATCCAGCGCCAGTTCCAGCTCGCTGCATTTCCAAAACGTATGACCAGGTAATTGCTCACGAAGGCGGCCAGCGCGCCCAGCACGATGAACAGCTGGTTGAATGACACCATGCGTCCGCGCCACGCCGGCGGCGAAATCTCCGCGATGTACATCGGCGCGGTGACGAGCACCGCACCCACACCGAAGCCACTGAGCAGCCGCGCGACGATCAGCGTCGCAAAGTTTTCCGACAACGCGGCCAGCACGGCCGACGCGGCGAACATGAAGGTGGCGAGGTGCAGCAAGGTGCGCCGGCCGAATCGATCCGCAAGTGGACCAGATACGAAAATGGCCAGCGTGGAAGCCACGGCCATCGACGTAACCGCCCAGCCGAGTTCGAAGGAGCTCAACGCGAATTCAGTTTCGATGAAGCTGACAGCGCCCGTGAACAGCGAGCCGTCGAAACCCATGAGAAAGCCGCTGAGCGCGACGACCAGGATGGTTCCGATCGCGCGATGGCGGCGCATCTGCGTCACGCAGGCCGGCCCACGGAATCGCGCTCGATGAGATGTGGCTCGAAAACCTGCTGCACGTCCAGGTCGTGCTGCTCGTAAACATGCTTGAGCACCCAGCGCGAAGCCATGCGGGCCATGTCGCCGATCGGGTAGTGCACGGTGGTCAGCTTCGGATACACGTATCGCGATATGGGTGCGTCGTCGAAGCCGACGATGGACAGATCGGCGGGTATGTCGAGGCCGCGTTCATGGGCGGCCGCCATGGCGCCCGCGGCCATTCCATCGTTGGCGCAGACCACACCGGTGAATGGAATTCCTTTGGCTAACAAGGCATTCAACGCGTCCTGACCGCCCGTCTCGTGATAGTCACCCTCGTGCAGCAGGCGTTCGTCGAATTTCACGCCCGCTTCGGCAAGCGCCCGCTTGTGGCCGGCGAAGCGCTGTTTCGCGTCCACCCAGTCGAGCGGACCGGAGATGTACGCAATGCGTTTGTGTTTGTGCGAGAGCAGCGACTTGGTCGCAAGGTAGCCGCCGAGCTCGTTGTTGAGACTGAAGCAATGATCGCCCAACCCTCGCACCTTGCGGTTCATGACGACGATCGGCGTGGTGTTGTGGTCGTGGTCCACGAGGAATTTGTCCGACAGGCGTTCCACGTGAACGATGAGCGCATCGCAATTGCGGCTGACCAGGAAGCGGATGGCCTCGCGTTCCTGATCCTCATTGCTGTGGCCGGCGGCCACCAGCACGAACTTTCCCGCGGCCTTCAGGGTTTGCTCGATGGCACTCAACATGGTGCCGAAGAACGGCCCATACAGCTCGGAGACCAGCACGCCCACAGCGTTGGAACTACGCGTAGCCAAAGACTGCGCGATGGAATTGGGTTGATAGCCGAGCTGCTGCATGGCGGCCAGCACCTTCTGGCGCGTCTTCTCGCTGACTTTGGCGCCGGGATTGATGACTCGCGAGACCGTTGCCAGCGATACCCCCGCCAGCTCCGCTACTTCATAGATGTTCGCCATTGCTCGCTATTCGCCCTGCAGTACTGTTCCAACATAACCTGAATCCAGTAATTTTCGGCGAAGAGTTCGCTCGCTACGCGGAAAAGCCGCACGAAAAGCATGATGCTGCGGTGAATAAGGTGAATGCTGTTCGGCGCCATAGGCTCGAAGCCGCTGGCGCTCCCCGATCAGGAATGTGTAAGCGCTTACAGATTTTGCGCTAGCATTCACTTCGCGCTCAGGCAAGCAAACTAGTGATGACAAACCGCATGTCTCGTTGGCTGTTTAATATTTCCACTTTCATTAGTCGGGAGAATTCAGCCCGCTGGTTAGGCGCGATCGCGGTGAGCACGGCAATTTTCTCGTCGGCTTGCGGAGGCGGAGGCGCCGCCAGTCCCCCTGTCGCGCCACCAATGCCTCCGCAGCCGGCGGGCTCCGGGACGCCGGGAATTTCTGAAAATGGGGGAATACCCGCGGGATTTCGCCTCGTGTGGTCAGACGAGTTCGACGACGCCGGACTGCCGAACACGGCGAAGTGGAGTTACGACACCGAGCGCAACGCGGTCGGCTGGTACAACAACGAGCTGCAGTATTACGGCAATGCGCGCCCCGAGAACTCGAGCGTCTCGAACGGCCTGCTGGTGCTGACCGCGCGTCGCGAGGACCTATCTACTGCCGGCCTCCCGGACTGGGGCGGCCAGCGGTATTCGTCGGCGCGTCTCATCACACGCGACAAGGCTTCCTGGATCTACGGATTCTTCGAAGTGCGCGCCAAACTACCCTGTGGCGTGGGCACCTGGCCCGCGATCTGGATGTTGTCGGCGCCGCCGCAGACGCGCTGGCCGGACGACGGCGAGCTCGACATCATGGAGCACGTCGGATTCGATCCGGGCGTCGTGCACGCCACCGCCCACACGGGCGCTTTCAATCACACACTCGGCAATCACCGTACTGCCACCACGACGATTGCCGATGCATGCAGCGAATTCCATCGTTACCAGATGACCTGGACTGCGAATCGCATCACCGTCGGCGTCGACGATCACAACTACTACCAGTACTCGAACGACGGCTCGGGCAATGCCGAGTGGCCATTCGACAGCCCGCAGTTCCTGATCCTCAATATCGCCATCGGCGGCGACTGGGGCGGACAGATGGGCGTCAACGACACCATCTTCCCGGTGCGTATGGAGATCGACTACGTGCGGGTGTATCAGTAGGCCTAATCGGGCGCCGGGCCGGCACCTGTTTACTGTTTACATTTATCCGCGCCAGCGCAGTGCACGCGTACGCTCGCGGATCGCTTGCAGTGCACGCCGGTACTGCGGCCGCCATTTCTCATCGGGCTCGCGATACACGTCGTGCCAGAAGAATTTGAAGTCGAAGCCGCCATCGTCGGCGCAATGGTGGGTCCAGCTGTCCGGCAGCTTGGTGAATGTGCACAGCTGGAATGACCAGATGTGGCCCTTGTGCTCCGAGTGCCAGGTTCCGAGATCGGTCGCGATCGCCATATCGGCAATTCCGGCCTCTTCCTGCAGCTCGCGCAGTGCAGCAGCACGGGCATTCTCGCCCGGCTCGATGCGTCCCTTGACCAATTGCAGTCCGGACTCCGGATGCTCGAAGGCCAGGATCTGCTGAAGCGAGGAATCGCGAAACACCACGGGACACGCCTTGTCTGCAAAGTTCATGGGGTCTTCTCCTTGATCGTTCTCCATCTCTCTAACTTCTTTGCAAAGGTCATGCCCGCATGGGCAGGGCTGGTTGACGGCATGGACACATAACGCATCGCGGCAAATTCGGCTGACAACCCGGGCAGCACGAATCGGCGATACAACTCTTCGGCCTTGCGGCCGTTGAAGTACACGCGGCGGATCAGGGGATGCGTTCGGAAGAAAGCCGCGAAGTCATTCGCCAGCGCAGATGCATGTACGATCGAACTGTCGAGACTGCCCGGCCGTTCCGCCGCAGCCAGGACATCCCAAAGCGCGATCCGATGTTCCGTCAGAAGTTTCACCCTGCGCGCGTAGGGCAGCGGCCACTCGGCACCGAGAATCTGGGTGATGATTTTCCAGAAAGCGTTTTGTGGATGCGCGTAGTACTGCTGCATCTCGAGGGACATGCGCCCTGGCAATGAACCGAGAATCAGCACTTCGGCATTTGCCGATGCTATCGGCTCAAAGCAGCAGTCCAATGCAGCGCTGCGGGAGATTTGCCTTGTCATGGCTTTTATTTTAGAAGTCGGCGACGGATTCGTCTCCGGGCGGACGTCCAAGCGGAGAGTGGCGCTCGATCGCAAGCGCCCACATGGAGTTCCAGAATGTCACCGCATGATTCAGCTGCGCGCGGGCAAACGAGACTTGCTCGCATCGCCACCGCCTTGGCCGCAGGCGCGCTGATCTGTGCGGGTTCCGGAGCCGCGCCCGCAGATGCGCCCTCGTTCGATCTCACGCGCCATCAAGGAAAGGTGGTGATCGTCGATTTCTGGGCTTCGTGGTGCAAGCCCTGCCGCCAGTCGATTCCATGGCTCAACGCAATGCGCGCGCGCTACGGCGAGGCCGGGCTCGAGGTGATCGGGATCAACGTCGACGCGGAACGAGGTGACGCGGACCGGTTCCTGCGCGAGGTGCCGATCGAATTCGAAGTCATTTTCGACCCGCACGGCGAACTCGCGAAGGAGTTCAAAGTCCGAGGGATGCCTAGCTCGTACGTGTTCGATCGCACTGGAAAATTGGTGCAGACGCATCTCGGCTTTCGCGATGCGAAGAAAGACGAAAAGGAAGCCGGGCTGCAGGCCCTGCTACGGCAATCGATTCAATGACGAAAGGAATTCCGATGCGAAGGATTTTCGCGATGGCAGCCGCCTGCATTGCCCTGCAGGGCTGCGCGAACCTGGGAGTGCAACCTTGGGAGCGCGAAGTCCTCGCGCGCGATGACATGCAACTCGATGCGAATGCACTCGACACGGCATTCGACGATCACATCTACTTCAGCAAGGAAGGCACCAGCGGCGGTCGCGGCTTCGGCGGTGGCGGATGCGGGTGCAACTGACATGGCTGACAAGGATCTGAGAATCGGCGCCGCGCTCGCCGCCGCCACCTGCAGCTTGTTAGGCACCGCAACTCCCGGCGCATCGATCGCTGCCGACGCCGCGGCGAAGTGGGACATCGATTCCGCATTTCTGTATTACGGCGAGAGCGATGACCGGGTCCGGGACCTGAGCCTGAGCGCGCACGCCACTCGCGACTTCGGCGACGAGCGCACGCTCGGACTCGAGCTGAGCGTGGATTCGCTCACCGGCGCATCGCCAAGCGGCGCCATGGCAACCGGCGGCCCGCAGACGTTCACGAGTCCATCCGGCCGCGATACCTACAGCACGCCGGCCGGCGAGATTCCGCTCGACGACACGTTTCTCGACACGCGGTTTGCGCTCGATGGCAGCTGGTCGCAGCCGTTTGCGCGGCTGTACACGGTAAACGCCGGTCTCGGATTTTCCTCCGAATACGACTACCAGCACATTGGCGCGAACCTCGGTTTGACGCGCGATTTCAACCTGCGCAACACGACTCTCAGCGCGGCGCTGGCATACGCGCAGGACACCATCAAGCCCGTCGGGGGCCTGCCATTGCCGTTCGCGCAGATGACCGACGCCGTCGGCGAAGACCAGAGCCCGGGCAGCCGGGGTGACAGCAGCGACGACAAGACCGTGTTCGACGTGTTGTTAGGCGTGAGTCAGGTGCTCGGCCGCAACACCGTCATGCGCGTCAATTTCTCGTATTCCGATTCGAGCGGCTATCTCACCGACCCTTACAAGATTCTCAGCGTCGTCGATCCTGTCACCGGCGATCTCATCGGGCGAACGCCGGCGCCCGGCGCGTCCGGGCCTACTGGCGTTTATCGTTTCGAGAGCCGCCCGGATTCGCGCAGCAAGCAAGCGCTGTACGCGGAATTGCGCCATGACTTCTCAGGGAAGGTCCTGCAGCTTGGCTATCGCTACTCCACCGACGATTGGGACGTGGATTCGCACACGCTCGAATCGCGATTGCGCCTGCCGTTTGGCGGGTCGAGCTATTTCGAGCCGCACGTGCGCTACTACCAGCAGACGGCCGCGTCGTTCTATCGTTACAGCCTGGCAAATGGCACGCTGCCCGAGTTCGCTTCGGCCGATGCGCGTCTCGCGGACATGAGCGCGTTCACGGTCGGGCTCAAGTACGGACACGCGACGGCCGGAGGCAATGAATGGAACGCGCGACTGGAGTTCTATCGCCAGACGGCAAAGGCGCCGAACGAGGTGCTGATCGGCAATCAGATCGGCCACACGCAGATGCCGGACTTCGACGCGGTGATCCTGCAGTTCGGTTACCACTTCAAGCTCTGACGTTTGACGGCGGCCTGTGGACGGGCCGTTTCCACGCCATGGGCGGGCCGTGCGAGGTGCTGGCGGAGGTCGCCGAGGAGCCGACGGCGCGCAAGATTGTCGAGGCCGTCGCCGCCTGCGCCTGGCGCATCGAAGACAAGTTCAGCCGTTACCGCGGCGACAACATCGTCGCACGCATCAACGCCTCCGCTGGCGCGCCAGTGGAAGTCGACGAAGAAACCGCAAACCTGCTCGACTTCGCGGCGCTCATGCATCGACTGTCGGACGGATTGTTCGACATCACCTCCGGTGTGCTTCGGCGCGCCTGGACCTTCGATGGCGGAAACCGCATACCGTCGCGTGCCGACATCGACGCTCTCTTGCCGCTCGTCGGCTGGTCGAAGTTGACCTGGGAGCGTCCGGTGCTGACATTGCGTCCAGGCATGCAAATAGATTTCGGCGGCATTGGCAAGGAATACGCGGTGGACCAGGCAATAACCTTGTTAGGGCAACTCGACAGCGCAGCGGTACTCGTCAACTTTGGCGGTGACCTCGCCGTCACTCGCGCCCGCGATGGCGGCCGGCCCTGGCGCGTCGGCATCGAGAGCATCGATGCGAAAGCCGGCGTGTTGCACGCGGCGCGTCTCGTCGACCTCGCCGCTGGCGCCCTGGCGACCAGTGGCGGTACCTACCGGTTTGTGGAATCGCGCGGCGTGCGGCTACCGCACATTCTGGACCCGCGTGACGGGCGCCCGGTGAGTGACGCCCCACGCTCGGTCACCGTGGCCGCTCCCTCCTGCACGAATGCCGGCATGCTCACCACGCTCGCGATGCTGCGTGGGCGGGACGCCGAGCAATTCCTGCAGAACGAAGGCGTCCGCCATTGGGTTCAACGTCTATAGGCCGGCTCAGTCACGCGGCCGCAATTTGAGCGTGAACATGGCCGCAAACCACGCGACCATTGCCGCACCCACCGCCACCCCCAGCGTCAGCAGAACCTGGAAACAAAGCGGTCCGTATCCCCACTGATGGAAATCGAGCCTTGGCAGGTACACGAACACGCTCAAGGTCCCCGCAAGAGCCAACGCTGAAAACGCAATCAACGCGGCACGAGTCCGGGCGCGTTGCTGGAAGTTTCGCGCGCTCAGGAAACCGATGAGCAAGGCAATCAAGCCGATGAGCCCCCACGTAATCGCGTGATCGGTGGCGTCGGGCCAGTAGTCACAAGTCAGGATGCCATAGGGGTTGTCGATAACCACGGATGCGCCGACTTCTGGCGCATGCATCTCGCGCAGGCGACTGCCGATCTCGTTATCGAGACACGGATCCGCCCGGAAGAGCCACCAGAACACCAGCGCCGCCGCGAGCGGCGCAAGCCAGGCCAGGCCAGGGTACGGATATCGGCGCGCGTCACGCCGTAAATCTGCGGCGAACACGGCCTGTGCGCAAGTGGCTGATTCACCTCGCCGGGCACCGCCCATACAGTATTGAATCCGACCGGGTACTGGTTATGCACGGGCCGGCCTCGCCGCTTAAACTCCGCGGTTTCTATTCATCCGCGCGAGATATTCAAGTTGACC
>Ga0207691_10006100_pt1 | contig 11647 bp, 17 predicted proteins | sample KBSM13metaG_FD_184327 | JGI IMG/M metagenome (GOLD analysis project Ga0207691, IMG submission 184327) | Miscanthus rhizosphere microbial communities from Kellogg Biological Station, Michigan, USA - KBS M1-3 metaG (SPAdes) (version 2) | ecosystem: Host-associated > Plants > Roots > Rhizosphere >...
ACGGAGACCGGGTGACCGGATACCAGGATGCGGCGTTCGGCAGAGCGAACCTCAACCTCTCCAAATTGGTAGACGCGATCCATCCGATTTCCTTCGAAGTCCAACGAGGGTCTGGGTGTGTCTTTGCAGCGGCCGAGCCGCATCGGGCCAGCACGCCGAAAGTCTCCATCGGCTCCGAGATGGAGCTGCCACAGACCGGAATGTGATCCGAATCGAGGTGGTCCTTGTCGTGGTCCCAGTTGCGAGAGTGCGGGATAAAGCCTTCATCGAGTGACGCGTCAGGGCACCTTCTGCCAGCCCGGACCCGGATCGAAGTGAGTCATCTTCGGGGCGAGCTGGGCAGTCGCCCGGCCGAGGTCCTTCTGGTATACGACCCCATCGTGGCTGATGAGGAACGTCATCACACCGGAGGCGGCGTAGGCAGCCGGGTACGCGACGATCGCGAACCCGCCGATCATCACGCCCTTGGCCACGTAGTCGAACGTACCTCCCGGGGCACTGCTGCCCTGTCCCGTGAGGATGCGGAACAAGTACCCGTGGTAGGGAGTGAGATTCGCCGTCGTGTAGCCCTCCGTGGCCGCCTGCGCGACCAGCGGTCCGAGCGGACTCATTGGCTCGCCGTCGATCACCGGCCAATAGAGACCGTTCTTCTTGCCGGGGCTGCTCGCGAACTTCTGCGCATAGGCGGGCTGTCCGGTTCCGATCCAGTCCGCGCGTGCGTACTCGATCTGGGCGTCGACCATCGCTTTCAGGACCTGGATGGTGTCGAGCTCGTTGCGGCCGATCCGCCGTGCAAGCACCTCCTCGCGGCCGGCCGCTGCATCAAAGCTCCATCGCACGCCCGTCTTGAGGAGCGGAACGGGCATCGGCCAGTCGTCGACGCCCACGGTCAGCACGGCGCGCGATGCGCCTTCGTGCCGGATCTTGTGCTTGGCGTCGTAAGCCGCGACGAACCGCGCGGCAGCAGCGCGATCGGCAACCTCGTCGCGGGAGAGCAGCCAATCGCCGGATCCCGACCCGACGATCGTCGTGACGACGCTCAGCGGGCCGTTGCGAAGTGCACCGACCATGGCGGCGACAGCATCCTCGGGCGACGAGAACGTCTTCTGCGGAGTCTCTGCCGTTGCGGCGTGCAAGCCGGTCGGGAATAGAAACGCCAGCAGGGTCAGGGCGACGGCCGCCTTGATCGCGCGCTCGAGCCATGCGTTCTGCCTCATCGTCTTCCTCCGCCGCCGCGGCCACCGCCTCCGCCCCCGCGCGAGAAGGCTCCCGAAGAGCCCGCTCCCATGCTCTGTAGGCTCGCATTGCCACGGCTGCTGATGTCGCGCGTGCCGGCGCCGTTGCCCACTCCTTCGAAGCCGCTGCTGCGGCCGCCACTGAAGTCGCCCGAAGCGCCGCCACGATCCATCGTTCCCGTCGATGTGCCATCGCGCGCAGATCCGGCGCGATCGAGTCCCCCGGCTGAGCCGCCCACGTCGCCGCGTTGCGTCGCTTGCCGGCCCCCATCGCCGCGGCCGCGGAACTGCTCGCGCGTCTGGGCATCGCGGTTGAAGTCACGGTTGTACTGCCTCGCCGTCGCCTGGTCGCGGTAGGCGACACCTTTGCGGTGGTCAACGTTGTGCCGCCAGTTGCTGTCGCCGCCAATGTTGCTGCGGTTGAAGTTGTTGTAGCTGTGGTGGTTGATGTAGACGCCGCCGCCGCCCCAGTTGCAGCCGCCCCAGATGGCCGCGCCCACCAGCATCCCCGTGCCGAACCAGAACAGTCCCGCGCCCGGGTAGTAGGCCGGCGGGTAGTAGTAGTACGGCGGGTAGTCGGGATAGGGCCAGGGGCCGTAGACGACGGCCGGGTCGTACGTCGGCACGTACACGACCTGCGGGTTGGCGGGCTCGATCACGATGACGCTCTGGCTGCCCTCCTGCACGGTCGATACCTGTTGCTCGGGGGTCGACTTGAGATTGCCTGCGGCAGACGCCTTCGCCCGTAGCGCCTGCACCGTCTGCATGACCTGCGCCTGCTGGGCGAGGAACGCGTCGCCGAGCCTTTGCGCCCAGTCGATCTTGGTGTCCATCATCTCCAGGACCTGCGGCATCGCGGTAAGTGACTTCACGCTCGGATCCCAGCGTTGCTTTTGCATCGCGTCCTCGAGCGCCTTGCCGGTGACCTTCGGGTTGGCTTTCAGCCAGCGCGCTGCCAGCACGATCTCGAGCGGATACGTGGACGCCATCAGCATTTGCGCAAGCAGCGAATCCGGATAGAGCGCGATCGGCGCGAGCAATTGCTCCAGCTCTTCCTGGCGCAAGGGCACCTCGGTAGCGCTCTGCGCTGGCGCAGCGCCTTGCGTGGCGGTGGGGGTGGTGCCTTGCGCCATGACGACGCTCGGCATGGGCATGGCAATTGCGGTCGCGACGGCCCAGACCAGAGCCTTGTGGGGAAGTGCCTTCATCGAAGTTCGCGGTGACGATCTTACTAACCGACCGGCGGCTGACCATTGCACCTAAGGGCAATTTCGACGACGGAGATTCCTGCGGCGTACTTGGTAGCGAGATCTTCGAGTTGCAGCCAACGCACTTCGCCGCGTTGGATCCGCTCCCGCTCCGTTCTGTCGATGAGCTACGGCTCAGCGTTCGTTCGTTGAAAATTTTAAAGGCCGAGAACATCTGCTACATCGGCGACCTGGTGCGGCGCACCGAGACTGAATTGTTGACGGCGCCGAACCTCTGCCAGGCGCAGGCGTACCCCAGCGTACCTTCTTGACAGCCGAGGTCATTTCGGAGTCGGCTGCCTTCGAGGCCGCGCTGGACGCAGGTAAGGAGACGCTGATCTATTCACCGCACTCGACATGGCACGTGCATGCGTGCGGGCACCGAATTAGCACGAGAATCGTCCGGCAACTCGACGACATCACCCTTGAGAGGCGGCTTATGGACAGTGGTAGAGAGAGTGGAAGCACCACGAGAGGCAATGAGCAGCAGCTACTCGCCACAGCGAAAGCGCTCAGCTCCTCCGTGTACACGAGCAAGACTTTCCGCAGTCTGCAGGCTTGGGACGATGAGGCCGAGAAGACAGTCGCCGAATTGGAATCGCTCTTGCCCGACTTGATCGCTCGTCGGGACATGGCCCACGCGCTCTACGCGGAGAAGCGGGCGGAGTGGAAATCCAAGGGCTATTTTCGAACGCTTTTTCGCTCAAGCAACCCCCCGGTCGAGGAGGCGCGGGCCCTGCATTCGATTGAAGATACCGCCGATGCGATGCAAGCTCAGACGCGCACGCTTCTCGAACTTATGGACATGACCCCAAACAACGACCAAGAGCGGAATGCGTTCATCAAGTCGGTTCGCTTGGGTATAGAAGAGCTGCAACTTCAAGAGCGTGAGCTTGCGACCTCTGTCAGACGAAGCAATCAAGCCGCATGCCAGATGACACTCGACGCAACGACGAGCCTTTGGAATCTCACAAAGACGGGCCGCATGATGAAGCGAATGGAGAAGGTCGGCGTTCGTTCGGCCAAACAACAATCCAGTGTGCCGTTGCATGACGAACGGACCCGCCTCGAGAGGCAGATCATCGAATTTGAGCGCGTCGTGGCTTGGGCGCAGAGCCTTCAGTAGAAGGTGACGTCGAGAATCGATCGGCTTCAGGTCGGAACATGCCTGCAGTGGTGGATGTAAGCCGGGTGCGCCCTAGAAAGTCCAATCGGATCGGCCAGCGCGAAGAGTCAAGGCCGAGTCCACGCGCTGCCGATCTGCAGGAGCACCGCGGTCGTCCCCGGGCTGTGCGCCAGGTCGAGACCGACATGCATGCCGAACTTGCGCGCAATCTCGTATCGGACCCCGACCCCTCCACTGCCGACACCCTGCGTAAAGGTCTGCCCGTCGCGATCTGTCCTGGCGCGGCCGGCGCCGCCGAAGCCCACCAGGCTCCATCGGCCTTGAAGCTGCCAGCGCGCCTCGACCTCGGCCGCGATCGCTCGCTCGCCCGGATAGCGCAGCGCCGGCACGCCTCGCAGTCCGACGAAGGGCAGCAGGAAGAACGGTGTGCCCGACGAGGCGCTCTGGACATCGGCTCGCGCACCGAGCGTGACCTTCGGCCCGAGCGGCCACCATCCCATGAGCGTTTGCCGGAAGCGCTCGAAATCGTCGGTCGAACCGAGGGCCTCGCGCGACACCGTGTAGGAGGTCGCGGAATAAACGCCGCGCGTCGGCGTGAGGACGTTGTCGCGGGAGTCGTAGGTCAGAGTGGCGGCCGGCGCCGAGACCCTGACGTGCACGCGGTCCGGCAGGCCGGCAGAGAGCGGTGGATCGCGCAGGCGCGGCTGCACGTCCGCAGCGACATAGCGCAGGCCGATCCACCAGGGAGATCGCGGCGCCAACTGCCAGTCGGCTTGCGCGATGGCAGCGGCGACGTCGAGCGAATAGCGCACGGCCTGGTGGAACGATGCTTCGTCGCCCAGCCCGTAGAAGTCGAGATTGGCCTTGGCCGCGACGGCCCCCACCAGCGTGCGCAGCCGACCATCTGCCCAGCGCCTGGCATCGCCGCCGAATGCGGCCCATGTTCCGTTCTGAGTGGTGATAGCGCCGAGTACCGACACGTCGGGCCGATCCCAGCCTTCGTCGCCAGCCTCCTTGCGCGGCTGCAGGAACAGCGCCGCGCCACCCAGACCGTAGCCGACGGCGGGCTCGGTGACGACGAGCGGCAGTGGCAGAAAGGCACGCGGCTTCGCGAGAAAGGAACTGAGATCGATTTGGCCGTCGGCAGGGTCGGTGATGCGAGACCGCAAGCTCTCGGCCGTTCCGGATGACTCGGCGCTTTGCCCTCCCTTTGTTTCCCCGGGAGGAGGAGGCGTTGTGACTTCGGCGCCGCGAGCGAAGGGCGCAGCGAGAAGTAATGCAAGCGACGTCGACAACAGCGATCGGAATCTCATGTGGGGGCTGAAGGTAGAGTTCACCGACGCCCGATCGGCAATCACATTTTGAAGGGGAGGGACGACGAGACGCCGGCAGGAAGACCAAGCAAGATCAGCGCCGTCGAGATGGCCAGGACGATCAGAGCCCCGCAAGGCCAGCCGAGTCCCTTGTTGTCGAGCCGAAGTCCATTCCGAGGGCCCGCCCATATTCCGAGGGGCGGGGCGGAGCCAGGCCATGCGGGTGCTCCCCACCGGCCGGCTCAAGCGCCGTGATCTGCGGCGCACGTCCGCTGCGCAAGATGTGCGTGGTGCTTGGCGCTAACGGCCGGAACCGCTGCTGTTTTTGACACCAACGGTACAGGCTAAAACTGCTCCCCGTGGGCCAACGAGCGGTCTGGCGGTGAAGACGAAGCCGGTGCCCGCTGCTCCGGACGAAGTGTCGGGGAACAATTGATCCCGACATCTGGCACGTCAGGCTGCTGAATACAAGATCAGGCCCTCTAGCGTCTCCGCAAGAGGGCCCTTGTCCGCCGCGTGCAGTGAGGTCGGGCCAGGAATTCGCCCCGGTACTGGCTGCACCGCGCACTGTCGGGGTTTCGCACGGTGGTTTAAGCGTGCCGGGCACTCGCCGACTAATCCCCCGTCAAACGGTGACCGTCCGTATTGACAGTTACTTTGACTACTTACGGCGGCGTGCCACCGCGCCCATGACGCCCAATCCTGCCATCATCAACGCATAAGTTTCCGGTTCAGGAATCGGCTGTGAGATGCCGACCGTGGCCCATTCTTCGAAACCGTCATTGCTGGCGTTGATGCTGCCGAACTGCGAGTACAGATAGAAGTAGTCGCCGGCTCCCGTCACCGGGATGTAGGCGAACATGTCACCGGCGCCGCTGCCCGGGTTCAGGTCGTAGTTGAGGCGGATGAATGCATCGCCGGCGCCATCAAGGTTGTAGATCTGATTGGTCAGGCCAGCGAGCGTGCTGATGTTTCCGGTGGCCTGGCGATAGACCTTCAGTTGATCCAACGATAGAAGTGGGTTCGCACCGGTCTGGTTGATGTCCAGCAGGACCTGGAAGTAGTTGGTTCCGCCGAGGTTGACGACCGGCACGTCACTCACGAGGAGCGAGTGCGTCCAGATCCCGTCTTTGTTGTCCAAGACGTTGTTGACCGAAGTGTTGAACCCTTGCTCTGTGCCGTTTGCTTGCAGCCGAAGGAAAGGCTCGATGACACCCGTTCCGGTGCTCTGGTCGGCAACCTGCTGGAAGAACGCGCCATTGACAAAACCGCTGTCCCCAGCATTCACCAAGTCGAGCGCGCTTGCCGGCATCGACGCCGCAAGAGCCGCCGCGCCGAGCAGAGTGGGTAAAGACCGTTTCAACATGATGGCTCCTTCTGGGTGAACACAGCATGCGAGAGGTCGGCCCTCGCCTGCCCGATGTACTAACCTCGCGCTGCTTAAAGCGTCCGCTTGGTGAGTGGCTTGTGGGAAGTATTTCCCAAAGATCCGTTGAAAGGAATCCTGTAATCAGGGGGGCCAATGGATCGGAAGGGCGAAAAGTTGCCAACGGTGTGACGCAACCTTCTTTTTTCCTCCGGCAAACAGAGGTCAAGCAGAGCGGACGCGCGACCTGCCCATCCCCTGAACGGTGGTGTCAAACGTACTTCACCGACGACAACGACGAGGCCGAATGGATCGAGCAATGGGAATGGGCGCAGAGGTGGACACAAGCCGACGAGATAGGCCGCGCGTCGCATGGCTCGCGGCGAGATCGCGCTTTGTCGGGTCGAAAAAGGGCCTTCCCGCGGCATCGACGATGGCGCGCACGTCGATTGCTGAAGCTTCTTACGACAAGGGGCCTGCCGTGTCCGACAACGCAATTGAACGCCTTGCGATCCTCGACCGTCGGATTGATGACTGCGTATCGCGGCCCGGCGGATCGAAGGGCTCGATGTCTCGGTTATGGATGCTTCACTGCGCGCGTCGGTTGAAACCCGGGAGGCGCTTCGAGCCTCGACCGTTCGCCCGGACTGTCTAGAAGCCAGAACCTCGGGACCCGACGTCGAACAACCTCGGCGGTCGCATCAACGAACGGGCGGTCAAACCGGCGTTTCCGGGTCGAACAGATCGTCACCGAGATAAGCCGAGTCGGTTATCGGAAGTACGGACATTGATCTGAGCTGCCGCCTTTGCTCCGTCACTTCCCTGAAATACAGAAAACTCGACCTCGTCTCGGTAAGTAGCGCCCGGCGCTGTTCCATCAACTCAACTCGCTCCTCGGTTGCCCTGCGCAGCAATACCTCGGACGTCCTGAAAACCATCACCGCATTCCCCTGCGACCGAATGCGGTCGATCCCGGTTCATCAGCATCGCCCGTGCCCGACATGACGAGAGAAGCCTCGCGGCTTGTGAACTATTTGGCGGGCAAGCGTACGGCGGTAGGGGTCCGTCCGATCTCTAAAACCTACGGGTGCGGAAACCGCTGCGAGCATCTTTTCTTACGTCCTCAAAAGGACTCAAGCCATGCTTTTCCGCAAATCACTCGATCGCCGACGGTTTCCCGCCTTGCGCGCCGGGGCGGTACATGCCAAGGTGTACGAATGGAAGGCGTTCGCCCCGAATTCGCCCTGTTGCACCTCAGGCAGGAGCGTTTACGGCTCATGCAGGAGCGTATTGACCTCCTCAAGGAGCGGGGTGCTGGGGCCGAGCATTTGGTCAACCTCGTCTTGGATCATCGCGCATTGAAAGCGTCGATCGATAGGGAGATCGACGAAGGTGGCTTGGGCCGGCGCAGGAACTCGCCGCAATGAGTGCCGCCGACTTCATCCCCGCCGCCAATCCGAAGGCCTTGTCTGTCCTCGCCGCGGCGGCCCTCCGCTCGAATGGCGCACTGATGGGCGAGCTTTTGCTGACCCTGCCCGACGACAAGCACGCTGCAATTGGCGCGCTGCTCGCTGGCGGCGGCTCGATCGGGATCGAGACCCTCGTCGATCGTCGGCAATCCTCACGGGTTTTGTTGATCGGGATCGAGCGCGAGGGCCGGCGACTCGTCTTAGCCGAAGTGTCAGCGTTAACCGCCGACTAGTCGTAAAGCGAATCCTCGAAACGCCGGGGGGGGTCGCTTCGAGCCGCGAAAGCAATTCTTTCAATTCGGCGATGCGCTCGGCAAACCGTACCGGGTCATCCGCGTAGATCGCGACGCGATCTTTCAGAAGTCCGATTTGCTTTCGCCGGGCGTCATTGAGCGCGACGATGAGGTGTTTCCATGAACTCATCAGTCGGACGGTTTGCAAACCGCCGCGACCGCGTTTGTTGCGCCGATCGTCATCGCGACCCCGACGCCGATCGACACGCTTCGCCTTGCGATCGATCAATTGGAGGTCGCGAATTATGATCCCAACGGGATCGTGCTGCACCCGAACGATTGGGCCAAGGTCGAGCTTACGAAGGAATCGACCGGCGGCTACATCAAGTCAGACCCGGCGCTCGCCAACGTGCGGACGCTATGGGGTCGAGGCGTCGTTGTGACGACCGCGCAAACCGCCGGGACGTTCCTTGTCGGCGACTTCCAGCGCGCGGCGACTCTCTATGACCGGCAAGACCCGACGCTCGACATCGCGACGCAGGATCAGGACGACTTTTTGCGCAACCTGCTGAAACTGCGCATGGAGCTTCGCCTGTCGCTCACCGTCGAGTTGCCCGGCGCGCTCGTGACCGGCGAATTTGCGTAGACGAGTGTCGCTACTTCGTAACGGCGGCTCGGACCAGAGTCATGTTCGCCTCGACCCTCGCCATGTTCTCCAACCAACGCTCCCTAAAGTCGGACTGGGCGAGGAGTTCGGCGTTATGGAAACGCAGCAAATCCGAGCGCTCCTCCAACAGGGCGTTACGTTCCGCCTTCAAACCCTCGCGCGCTGCCCTCAAACGCTCGAATTTAATTAGCGGGTCGATTGGTTCGGACATTGGATTGCGGGCGCTGACAGCGCGGGCGCCTAATCAGTATGCGCCTCTCCCAAGGCCCTCCCTATGACTCCCACCTTCCCGCCCGTCCCAAGGGAAATGCGGGCGCTCCCCGAGGGCGATGCGCGCGTCGCCGTCACGCTCGTCTATGCGGCCCTCGGAAGTGCGCGCGGCCTGCTGCACGAAACGCTGCGCCACTCGCCCGGATTGAACCAGCGCGTCGCGCGGCTCTAAGACTGCAAGGGCAAGCTCGCCGTCGAGGTCAGCGTAGACGGCGAGGGCCGGCATTCGGTCCTCGTCACCGGGATCGAGGCGGACGGAACACGGGTTGCGCTGAGTCGGGTCGCCTCGACCGGATCGTTACCCGACGCGCCGGCCCGCGTCTCGATCCGCGAGGATGAGGAGGCCGAGACGAGCGGGGCCGGCTAGCTGTTTTTGAAGTTTGCGAGCAAGACGGCCGCGAAACGCGCCGCGCCGTCCCGAAACTCGTTCGCGAACCGCTCGACGCGATCAGCGACGCTCGAATCGTCCTCAAACACACGCCCGACGCCGCTGCGCTCGCTCGGGCGACAAGTCGCCGAGTACCCTAGCGAGATTCCATTGCGGAACGACTTGCCCAAAACCCCAGAAATCTTTTCTGAGGTTTTGCCTCGGCCACCCTTGTTCGTCGCTTCGGGCCGGATCATCGCGACCGCCATAGCGCGCTGTCCCGCACTCATATGCCGGCGGTTGATGTTCGCCGTGATGATGTAGGCGTCGGCGTCGCCCTCGAACTCGGTAAAGGTCGGCTCGACATTGCGAGCTTGCAAGCGGCGTAGCGGTTGCGGCCGTCGATCAATACGCCGCGCTGCATCACGATCGGGTTTTGCAAGCCGTTCTCTTTGATGCTCTCGGCGAGCTCCGCAAGCTCGTCGGGTGGCAGCATCGGGAAAACCGCCGCGCTCGGATGGACAGGGAGGTCTATCTCATCCATGGCTCGTCCCATTTGTCGCCGCCATCCCCGCGAACGCGAGCGGATCGACGAAGGCATCCCGCGCCTCGTCGGCCGTCAGCGTCCCGTAGTCGAGAAGCCGGATCGCGACCCGCTGGATGTGGGGCCAATACTTTTCGACGAGGTACTCCGTGCGCAGCGTCAGCAAGTGATGGTAGGCCCGGAAAATCTCGTCGGTCGGCGTGTCGAGTTCGTCGAAATAGTCCGCGGCAAACACGCGATCGCCTGCCGCGTGGTCAGGATCGACCGAGGCCGGATCGAATCGCCGTTGTGCGATCTCGCCCGCCATCGACGACATGATCCGGCGCTCGAATTTCACTTGGCTTGCCGTGGCGTCCTGATACCGCAAATCGTCGTCGTCGGGTCGATTGATCTCGACACCGCCCGCGCGCTCGCCATCCGGCTCGATCGTCACGGCGCCGAGGTCATGCTCGAACACGATGTCAGCGACCGCATGGCCGGCCTCGTGATACGCGATGAATGCGCGATCGTGGTTCATTGCGGATCACCCCCTTGCGCGACACCTTGCTCCACACGCTCGCCGCACCGTCGATGAAGCCGACGATCCGATCGAATGACGGAGTGGCCTTGCTGCCGAAGTAATTTTCGAGAATCTCGTTCGCCTCGTCCCAACCCAGCCCCTCCTCGGTCCCCGACACGGCGAGCGCGAGTTGCATCTGTGCCGAGCCGTTCTCGTCATCGATCAACTCGTCGGTGTGATCGCGGCAACCCTCTTGAGTTCGTCCGCTTCGGCGTCCTGTTTCGCCCAAATTACGCCGGTCGCGCGGCCCTCCTTTTCGTCGCGCTCCGCGACCCTTGCCTGCGGCTCACGAAGGCGCTTCAACGTCGCCGCGTCGATCTCGTCATCGGTCTTGCTCGTCATTTCGGTGTCCCTTCGGTGTTTGGTTGAACGAAGGGGACCATTCTTGAAAGCTATCCGCGGCGCGAAAACTTGGGCCGAATTTGTCCCTTTATGTCATCGGTTTCTATACAAGTGTCTAGCTTTCTCTTTCACCGCAAAAAAAACGGCCCTCGAATTCCGGGGCCACTTTTGCTTGACGCCGGAAGCGTTTAAACGCTCCGCGGAGGTGCGACACAACAGGGTTGTGTCGGAGCGCGCTGCAAGGGCATTGGGCTTTTCACAGTCGTCTAAGCCGACCGTGCAGGATCGGCCCCCTCGACGGGGAGCCGAGCCGCCGTAATTCGCTGGACGCTGATCGCGAACTCCTCGGCGGGGGTTTAGCCCGCCAGGTCGAGCCGGCGTAAAGGTGCTGCATTTCGGCCCCGTTACCGTTCGCTGCGGCCTAGCATCGGCGTTCCCCTAGCCACATTGCGAGGCAGCATGAGCGAGTCAGACGAGCAAGTGCTTAACGGCTATCGATTCAAAAAACATGCTCTGGACCGCTGCGGCGTGGGGTGGGGCGCGGCCGTGACATACGCGCCTCCGATTCAGCCCGTTGACGCGCAAAGGCAATTGCTACGGGTGAGCGGGACCTTTGCTACGGAACAAGAGGCCCACAACGCCGCGCGGGTGGCGATCGTCTCGCGGATCGTGCGCGGCTAGGCGCCGGGGCATGGTGCAGCGCCGCGGTAGCCGTTCCGCCTAGGTTGCGTCATACGGCTACCATACGGCTACCAATTGGTGCCAAAGCGGAGTGGGTTAGCGGTCATTAACCGGATACCCCCCGTAAAACTGGCTCCTCGACCTGGGCTCGAACCAGGGACCTACGGATTAACAGTACAGGCTACACCGGGTGGCGGGTGCTCGTAAGTCGAAGATTTGCAAGGCGTT
>Ga0207691_10006101_pt1 | contig 11647 bp, 10 predicted proteins | sample KBSM13metaG_FD_184327 | JGI IMG/M metagenome (GOLD analysis project Ga0207691, IMG submission 184327) | Miscanthus rhizosphere microbial communities from Kellogg Biological Station, Michigan, USA - KBS M1-3 metaG (SPAdes) (version 2) | ecosystem: Host-associated > Plants > Roots > Rhizosphere >...
CCATGCCACACCGTTGAGCCGTCGACATCATGCCGCCGGCAAAAAATCGATCGGGTAAACAATTGTCACGGTCGGAACACCGTCCTTCGGACCGAAATTGATAGTCTTCACCTTGCTCACCACCTGAGTGGCGAGATCCGGCGAGTCCATGTCCGTCGACTGCAGCTTACACATCGACACGCTTCCGTCGGGCTCGATCGTCAATCGAAGTACCATCTGGCCCTTCAGGGTCGGGTTATTCCGTAGTTCCCTGTTGTAAAGCCGATAGAACGCCGACTTGTAGCGATCGAACACAATTTGTATTTCTTCATCCGTACGGGCAGGCCCTACGCCGCCCTTGGACAGCGGTCTGTCCCCACCGCCGATCGAGGCGATCGGGCTGGTCGCCCGGGTGACCGGCATTCCGCCTCCGCCGCTCCCATTTCCACCGCCGCTGCCACTACCGCTTCCGCCACGGCCGCCACCTCCGGTGCCGCCGCCTCCGGCCCCACCTCCTCCACCTCCCACGCTGTGGTTCAACGAGGCAACGTTGATGCCGCCGCTGGATCCGGGAGAATTGGTCATTAGTGTGGAACGTGACGATGGCCGGCCCACTTCATCGACGGCCGCATACTTCGCATCGGCGCCGAGACGCGGCGCAATCTTGTCCTGTGCCAGACTCGCGAACTTGTCCTTGAATGCCAGGATGCCGGTATTGCCCACTTTGGGTAGTGGCGCCGCTGGCGGCGCTTCTGTGCGATAGCCTTCTTCGGGACCGGATGGGAGGTCCGGTTTCCCAGGACCGTCCGGACCTGCCGGAGCGTTCGCTCTCGGATGTGCCGCAGGCGCGGGTGCTCCCAGTCCCGGCGCGTCCGGATACGCCGTTCGCGGCATCGCAAGCTTCACCGCTGGTACCGGGATCGCGACCTCTGGAGGACGATAGAAGACAATGTCGACCGGTTTCTCCGGCGGCGCGCTGCGAAGCACCGTTTGCGACGCCACGAACAGCATCAAGAGCACCGCGATGGTATGAATCGCGAGACTCGTCATCATGCTTCGTGCCGACAGAGCTCCGGCTGGTTTGAGCGTACTCGTTTGGGTTTCCATGGTTGTCACCAAGCCACTACCTCAATTACTTGTGAGAAATTCGATTTTCAAATCGTCGACACCCGATTTCGCCAGGTCAACAATGCGCAGAACGCCTGCATAATTCAATTTGTCGTCGGCGGCCAGGAACAGCACTCGCTTTTCCGGCGGCTTGCTGCCCAGGAACTCCGACAGCCGGGCGGGCAATTCCGCCGCTGGAATTTCTTTGTCCGAAAGATTCAAACGACAGTCCGCCGGGACGCCTTCTCCGGCTGGGGGCGCCGTGATGTTGCAGGCCGGCGGGCTGATGACCAGAATCAACTGCGATTCTTTTGCGACCGCGGGCCCGACGTCCGCAGAAGCTCGAGGCATGTCGACGGCGTAGCCCTGCACCATCAGGGGAACAACGACCATAAAGATGATCAGCAGCACGAGCACCACGTCGACCAGCGGCGTGATGTTGATCTCGGACTGAAGATTGTTGCGGGAATCCCCACTACTGAGCTGCATGACGTTAGTCTCCCTTCGCCTTCGGGTTCGGGCCCTTGGCTACCAGTCCGACCCCACGAAAGCCAGCATCCTCAATCGCGATCATCGCCTGCCGGACTTCACGGAAATTGAGTTTCGCATCGCCACGGATCACGACCTTCGGGTCCTTCTCCGTACCCACGGCCGTGCGAAGGGCATCGCCGAAATTCTCGGGAGCGACATGCTTGTCGTTGATCCACAATCCACCGGTATCATCGATGGAAACCAGGATTCGGCCTCTCTCGTCACCCTGCTCGGTCGGCTTCGCCGTATTCGGCACAGTCACGTCCGGCCCCTTTCGCATTTCAGGAGCCATCACCATAAAAATGATCAGCAGCACGAGCACCACGTCGACCAGCGGCGTTACGTTGATCGCCGCTTGAATATTTCCCGATTCACCGGCGCGCATAGGTCTTGGTCTCCTCTCGGACAACGATCTCCGACTCCGGCACCATGGCCTGTCGCGCCATGAGCTCCGGCACCTTGAAGAGGTGATTTATGAGTTGCGACGATGCCCGGTTCATCTCGACACGGAAATTTTCGAGGTTGCCGGTGAACTGGTTGTATGCAACGACAGCCGGGATCGCGACGAAGATACCCAGTCCCGTCGAAACCAGCGCCTCAGCCATACCGCCCGAGACGACCGCCATACCGCCGGCACCCGCTGAAGCGATGCTGCGGAATGCATTGATGATTCCGACGACAGTACCGAATAGTCCAATGAATGGAGCCGTCGATCCAATCGTCGCCAGAAACCCGAGGCCGCGTTTCATATAGAGCAGAGTCTCCGCCGTGGAGTCTTCAAGCGCACTCGTTACGAGTTCGAGAGAGGCCACCGGGTCGGCACCTTTCTTGCGAACGCCGTCGTACTCAAGGATGGCCGCTGCGACCACCTGTGCCACATGGGAATTCTGGTGCTCCTGAGTCGATTCGATCAGTGCCTGAACGTTTCCTCCGTGAAGGAATTCCCCAAACTTGGGTTTGAACATCTGCGTTTGGCGCGCGGCCACCCGGAATCGCCGGTACTTGTCCACGACTACTCCAACGGAAATGATGGACAGCAGGGCGAGGCAAGCCATCACCGCGCCTCCGAATACTCCGACGTTCCCCAACAGCTCTGTGAAACTCATCGCTTCCTCCTTTGCGCGGCAGCGGGCTGCGCCGCATTCTCCCTGGCCGGCGCCGCGCTCGGGTGCGCCGTCTCCGACCTGATTTCGTAATAACTGAGCATTCGCATGAAAACCTCTTTGTCGATCGGCACTCGTGAGTCGTCGAGCATCGTCGAGATGCCGACCGAGTCGCCAAGCTCTGAACTCTTCCACGGAACGATGACAAGAGACTTTGGCGCATCCTGATTACCCAGGATCGACATGCCCGAGATCACCTTGTCGTCTTTTTCCGCTTCCGTCTTCACCGGCGCTGCTTCGGTTTTTTCCAGCGCAGCATTCGGTTTGTCTTTTTCCTGCTGTGCGAGAAATGCCGCAGGCGACAGGACAAGGACAGCAAGCACGATCCACGGAATGTTCTTGAACCTGGCCGGGACTACCATTTTTCCTCCTTCGCAGAATCTGACAGGTCCCTGATGGCACGTGTCGTACCACGAAGTGGAATGATGATTCTTTGGGACTTACGAGCGGTTCTACGAGATGAAGACCGAATCGTTAAAGCAACTATGTTTAGCAGGCGACGCTCACTGTTTCGCCTGCTGGTTTCCGCGGTTGCGAAGATCGGCAATCCATTTGGTGGCATCCGTGTCGGTGGGAACGAGCCGGCTGTATGCTTCGTAATGCTGCAGCGCGCTCGCGAAATCCCCAAGATACAAATCGCACAATATGGCAATGTTCCGGTGCGCATTCTGAAAGTCGGGCGATTGTTTCAATGCGGTTTCGTAGCTGGTGCGCGCCTTCGCAAACTCTCCTTTGCGTCGCTGCACCAGACCGAGTTCATTCCACGCGGCGGGATCGTGTGGATCCAGTTCCAGCGCCTTGTTCAAGCTGGCTTCGGCATGATCCAGGTCGCCGGTACGTTCATATGCAATGCCGAGATCGAGGTGCGGTGCCGCCAATGCAGGCTCCCGTTCGGTCAGCTTGATCATCGAGGCGATGCCCGCTTCGTATTTCGCGTTCTCCAACAGGTGGACCGCAGTTTCGAAATCGGCGCGCACGCTATCTGAAATACGCGCGGTCGGGGTCGCGTTCTCGGTGATATTGAATCCGTCGCCTTCCAATGCGGGGGCCGAGATCTGCGCCACTGCCGATCCTTCCTCTTCTTCGGTGGCGATCGCGCTGAGGAAGGCACTGCTGGTTTCCGGTTTCGCGTAACGGCCTGGCATCAACTTTGCGAGCCGGGCGAGACTTTTCTCGGTCCACTCGTTAAAGAAACCGGCCCGCAGCATTTCCATGTTCTTCTCATGTACGCCGATGGCTTTCTCCTCGAAGGGGAACGCTTCCTCATCGAGAGCCATCTCGTACTCCTCCAGATCCGCCGGTTTCAGATCGGAAGGCCGCTCCGACTCCACGAGCGAGTGACTGAAATCGTAGTAGGTCTCGGCCATGTAATAGGTGGCTGCCGCCGTCACGCCGGCAATTTCGTAATCCACGAGCTGATCCATGGCTTCGATCGTCGCATCCATGCGCTTCTGCTTTTCCTGCAGGCTCGCCTCAAACGGCTGCCGCAACTTCACGGTGGTGAAATCCGCGTAGGTCTGCTCCGCAAGGACCAATGCCGAGCGCGAGGCGATGGTCCGTGTTCGTCCGGTCCGCTCCGGCCCGGCGCCCGCGTCGATGGTTACGATCTTCTTCAGTTCCTGGTTATAGAGCGAATCGTCGTGCGACGATTTGTACATCTCGGCGATCTTGAGTCTCGTCTCGAGGGCCGTCTCAACGGGTTTAGGAAACTCATTGACGTAGCGGATGTAGGCATCCAGTGAGCGCTCGCGCGATTTGGATTGTCCATACAGGTCTCCGGCGACAAGCAACGCTTCGCTGCGCAAAGCCGGATCCGTGGACTGCGACGCGATGTTGTCGTATTCGCCGGCAGCATTGGCCAACTGGCCATTCTCCCGATAGGCATAGGCAATCTGCTTGGTCGCCTCAAGCTTCAACTTGTTCTCGGGAAATGTGCTGCGAAATGCTTCAAGCACACTCACCGCGGCAGTCCAATCCTTCAGCCGGATCAGCGCGGCGCCCGCGTCGTATTCGGCTGCAGCACGGATGGTGGATGAAGGTGCTGCCGAGCGAATCCTCAGGAAGTGATCCGCGGCCGCGCGATAATCCTCCATCTCGTTTGCGAGTTCACCCTGCTTGTAGATCGATGCGGCAAGATTGTCGACAAACGCAGCATGGGAATTGTCGCTCTCCGGAGTGACCTTCAGCACCTCCGCGTACGCCTTCTCGGCCTGCGGGTACTGTGCGAGATCGAACGAACCGTGCGCGACGACAATCCACGCGGAGCGGCGGATGGCTGGCTCTGCGCCCGGAAACTTGTCGATGACGTGCTGGGCAGACTCCACCGCGGGACCGTAATCCTTCATTTCATACAGGTCATCGGCAGCTGCACCAAGAACGGACGCGGCCTCTTTATGCTGCGGGAACGTGTCCGCAAATTTGATCGAGCTTGCCACCGTATCGTGCTTGATCGCGTTCCGCTGTTCTTCGCCGAGCGCGGTTGAAACCTTCAGCTGTTGGCGGTAGGCATACACGGCGGCATAGCCCGCATCTGACGACCGTGGGTTCGTCGCGTATCCGTATGCCGTTTGCTCGTATTGTTTCGCCGCCTCGCCAAAATCGTTGTTCTCGAAGAGAAGGTCTGCCAGTTCATAGTTGATCGGCGGTGAATCGACGTCTGTCGGAAACGACTTGAGATAATCTCCGTACCATCGGATGGCTTCGCGATAGTTCGCGAGTTTCTCGTCAGCCTTCTGCGTTCCCTGATACTCCGCGTGGTAATGCGTGGCGAGGTCTTTCAGGTTTGTCTTCAGGTAGGCCATCACCTCCGGCGACTCTTCGGGTTTGAAGTGTTGCCAGTATTCCGCCGAAAGTCCGTACGTGGTGGCAAAATCTCTCTTCGATTCCAGCACGAGCTTCGGAAATCCACCCTTGGTGAACGTATCCACCACGCGCATGCTGAAACGCGGCGCAGCACGATGGAAAGGATGGATCGCAATGAATGCCCGGTATGTCTTGGCCGCGTCGTCGTAGCGCAGCTTGGTCAGATAGTATTCGCCCAGGTTGCCGTACACGCGGTCCTCGTATGAACGAGTCCCGGAATTTCTGAAGTAGTCCCGGACGATCTCCGGCCCGCCGAGACTGCTGAAGCTCAGGCTGATCACCTGGAACGTATCGGCAACACGGCGTTCGTCCTCTTCCTCGTGCGTCTGGTCGAAGTCGTACCCGGAAGACACCTTGAAATCGAGCAGCGCCATGTATTTTTGCAACGCTTCCTCATAGAGGTCCTGCTTATAAAACGTCCACCCGAGCTTGTAGAGCGCAAGCTCGTAGTACGACGACCTCTTGCTCAGGTTGATGACTGCGGAATAAGCGTTCTCGGCGTCGCGATATTTTCTGCGCGTGAAGAAATATTCACCACGTCGAAACTGCACCTCATCGAAGTGCACGGAATTGGGGTTCGCACCAATCAGGCGCTCCATTGTTGCCATGGCTTCATCGCTGCGGCCGAGTTCGTCGTACGCGCGCGCCATCTGATAGAGAACCTGATCGCTGTTCTTGTAGCTGGGGTACTCGGTGAGCAGCCGATTATAGAGAGCGATCGCTTCGATCGGGCCCTGCGGCGCGTCGTCCGAGCCTGGCGTTCCCGGCAAGGCGCCATCGCTGCTGCCCGCAGCTATCCCGATTGCCGCGCTTGCGCGCCGTTCAAAATCCTGATCGGATTCCCGAGGGCCGGCGCTCGTGGGCGCCGCATTGGAATCCGGCGAGTTCGTGTTCAATGAGACCGCGACGGTTCGTGCAGGTTCCGGGGCAGCCATGGACCGCGGTTTGCTATCACCCATGCGTATGCCGAATTGCTTTTCAATTTCCAGGTCGGCGAGACGACGCATCGCCTCGGGGGTCATCGCGGTTTCCGGCGCTTCCTCAAGAAAACGTCGGTAATGTTGCATCGCCTGCTCGAGGCCCTGTTCGACCTTCATCTCCTGCACGTCCGGCTGCATGTGACGCAGGTCAGCCAGCGTCCCGTGCGTCGACACCGGCTTGCTGACAGGTTTGGAACATGCGGCAATGAAAGCCATCGCGAGCATGAATAAGAGGGTAAGGCGGCGCATCAGTGTTCCTCCGAACCGACCTGCTCGCGCGCGGCCCGATCGTAGCTATCCGCAACACCGAAGCGTGCCTCGGTCTGCTGGGCCGTCAGGCGTTCCCGGCGGGAGTCGAGGCGGTTGATCGCGACCGTTTCGATCATCTGGCCTTGCCGATCCATCAGGCTGTCGACATTTTCAAGGGCATCGCCGACGCGTTTGCGCAGCTGCTCGATCTGCTTGTCGTATCCGACATAGCTGTGCGTCGCCGCCTGTCTCGACCGCACGAAAGCTTCGTATTGGCCGGTGAGTTCATCGACCTGTGTATTCAATTCTTTCAGGTGCGCATGGGCCGCCGTCAGCCGATCGTTGTATTCGGTTTCCAGGCGCCATGTGATTGCGCCGCGCAGACGGGCCGCGCGTTGCCGAAGCCCCAGCGATTCGGGACTGTTGGAATCTCCGATCTGTTTTTCGGCGAGAGCAATGCGATCAAGCGCCAGCCGCTCCTCACTGGTGGCCAGAAATTCCGGCCGCGGGGCGGTCAGCATCGCCTGCAATCTTCTGGCGAGTTGCTTGCGCTGCTCGAGACGCAGGCGCATTCGGGCATCCAGTTCCTTGAAGGAGGCGTCGACTCCGGGCAGAAGTGGATCGTAGTTCTCTGCGCGCAGACGAATAATGTCGTCGAATGCGTCAAGGCTGGTCTTCCATTCCGTGAGCTTCGAACGCAGGTCCTCGAGGTCCAGGTAGTTATGCAGCGCGGTCTGGAAGTCGTGAGAGGCCATCAACTCCATCAGGTAGTACGTTTCCGGAGCGTCCGGCAGGCTGCGGAGCCGGATGACCCACGTTTCGTCTTCCCGGCTCTCTTCGCGAACCAGCGCTTTGAGAAACAGACCTTTCCGGATGCTGTCCATCGATGCATCGATTTTTTCGATCTGACTGCTGTACAACTCGAGGGCACGGCCGTATGTGATCGCGGCTCGGCCGTGCAGATTCAGGCTGGCGTAGGCATGTGGCACCGCGAGCATGGCTTCCTGAACGGCGCTGTCGGTCGGCTCGCGATTCACCAGGATGTTCCACGGAACCAGTGCGCTGTCGTAGTGTTTGGACTGGGTCTCGGACCAGCCCGCCCGCAGCAGAGCCTGGTTTGAAAATGGTCCTTCGAGACGGACACGATCCAATATCTGTCTTGCCCTCTCAAAATTTGCGGATTCGAACAGAATGGTGCCGAGCACGAGGTTTGTCTTGTCGCGGATCGCGAGGCTGGCAGGGTCTGCAGGCGTCAACCGCCCGGCCTTATCCAGCTGTTCGATCGCGTCCTGTTGGTGGCCGGATTGCAGCAACGCGATACCAAGGTTGTATGCGACAAACCCGGCCAGTCCCGGATTGTTGCGAATTTGCTGAAGCACCGCGACGGCCTCGGCTGGCTTGCCTGTTGCCATGTCAATGTTTGCCCGCAGGTATTCGATGTCGTCCTTGATCGAATCGGGCACCACACCCTGGATTCGACCCAGCGCGAGCTGCGCATCGTCGAACTGCCCCTTCTGGAAATGGATGCGCGCGAGTCTGAACGCGGCCTCGTTGCGTACCGGCTCATCGACATTGCCTTCGAGCACCGCCTTGATGGCCCGACCCGCGCGCTGGTGCATGCGGTAGTTGAGCTCGAAATCTCCGACGGAAAATTCGGCGTTATTGATGTGGTAGTGCAGCGTATCGAGTTCGGGTTGATCGATACCGCGATACATCGCAAGCTCGGTATCGAGCCGCTGCAGGGCCTCGAAGTACTGTCCCTGCAAGGCATGATAGAGAGCCTCACCGAAGTACAGGTCCTTCAGGTCACTGGCCGCAGCGGGAAGCGCGGCAAGTCCGAGGGCCAGGCCGAGTGCGATAAACGGGCGTGACACGCGCATCAATTACCACTCTCCCAGTGCGATCGGCGTGGCGCTCGATCCAGGTCCAGCCAGCGTCAATCCCACCATCTTGGGCTTCACTTCCTTGCGAACGGTAAAGTGTTCGGTGCGGCTGAAGTCCGCGCCACTGTCGGCTTTGCCGTCCATGAGCACCTCGAGCTGGTGATCACCAGTCGTGACGTTTCCGATGTAGATACGTTGAACCCCGCCTTTGCGCAGAGCTTCGAGTTCTTTGGCACTGTAGATGTGATGCGCGACGAGCCGGCCGTCGATCTGCAACCGCACAGCATCCAGTCGCATGGTGTCGCCTTTGGCCACCGAGACGAAGATGGCGACCTGCGTCCCGGACGGGTAAAGCAGCTTCTCCTCCAGCTGGTTCAGTTCCGCCCCGATGCTGAGGACGTCGGACTTGATATCCTGAACCTGCTCGTCCAGGCCCTGCGACGTATTGTCTTTCGGCGCGTTCTGCGCGAAAGCGGCTGTCGCCGCGACGACAAACATCGCAACCAGCATCCATCGAACGATATTGAACCTGCCCTGGGCTGACATGGATTCCCTCCTTATGGGATATAACGGGTTTCGCAGTGCACTCCGCGTTCCAGCAATGATGGTTATTGATCTTGCAGAACTTAGGGGGCACCAGTACGTGGTGGGATGCGTACCACTCAAGCAACTTCGTTGACGCAACTCTCAATTTGAAGCATTGACGGAACTTTCGCTGTAGAGAAGGCGACGACATAGCTGCGGCATACGTGGTCACGGAATCTAGAGATCGAGGTTCTTGCGCGAGTTCTGTGTTTACAATGCGATGACTGCCCTCCTGAGTCAGGAGGGCAGCGTGATTGCAAAGCAATCACGCGAGGGGTGGTTCCCCAAGCCGCGCTACTGCAGGATTTCGCCTCGGAACCACCCCAGCGCTTCGCGCTACCCAGGAATGAATCTATTCATACCTCCGTATTCGGGACATCGCGCGGTCGCAGACTGCGCCTTCTCTATTTGCAAAGCCTGTGTCGTATCCAACGACGTGGATCGAGGTCTTAAATTGCTTGTATGATTTGGGGCAATGCGGATGCCAATCGCAACTGGAATCGCCCGATAAATGGGTAAGAATCGCTCCGCAACGCTTCTCACTCTGGCCGTTCTATCTTGTTTCTTTCGAATTCCCGCGGAAGCACTCGCGCAAAGATCTCATTTGGAGTCGTGACGGGTACGACTTTGATGGACGATTTCCCTTCGGGCAGCATCGCACGTCCCTGCGTCGGCAATGGTTGCGGCAGCGTTTCCATTTTCCAATCAAACGACGCCTCAGAGCGGTTCATTATCGGGGCGTCCGCTGAAGTGGCGGCATCGAAGAGCCTTTCATTCGAAATCGAAGCTTTATATCGGCCCATTCGCCGGATCAGCCGGATCGATTACATGCCACCCGTCGATTTAGGCAACGGAGTGACATTGGCATCCCAGTCGTTATCGGGCGGTGACCATGCGTGGGAGTTTCCCACGCTCGCAAAGTTCAGGATTCCGGCTTTCAGGACGCACCCTGTTCTAGAAGTTGGTTCCACATTTCGCAGCACTCAAGACGGAACAGTATTTGGAGTTACTGCCGGCGCGGGCGTGGAAGTGCCATTGAAGAACCTTTCTCTCGTGCCGCGCGTGCGGTATACGCGTTGGCCGGCTAAAGCCGGTGGTTCCAATCCTCTGATCGCACTCTCAACTCCTCCTCGTCAGGATCAAATCGCGATCATTGTCGGATTCAGCCAGGCTGCATCAACATCGACTCGACCCAATGCGTTCGGTAAAGCTGTATCCATAGGAGGAATCGTTGGGATGGGCCTCAGCGATGACTTTCCGAGCTCCGTCTCCGACTTTAACGGTATCCCGCTCTCCCGGTCCTTTTCGGACGCCAAAAGCCCTGTGATCGGTCTAATGATCGAACTTGAGCCGATCAGAAAGCTTTTCATCGAGTTCAATGGTCTCTACAGGCCGTTACATCTCGCCGATGAAAGCTTACTGTCCAGCTCAGGACAACCGATTCCCCCAATCCGGACAGGGCGTGCAACAGTGCTCACGTGGGAATTTCCAATCCTGGCGAAATACAAACTGACAACAGCCCGAACGAAACCTTTTTTCGAAGTCGGACCAGCATTTCGTCCGAGCGGAAATTTGAATGGCGCAAATCCGTCGAAGTACGGAGCAACTGCAGGCGGCGGCGTTGAGGCCAAATGGGGAAAGGTTCAGTTATCGCCGGCTCTTCGCTACACCCGGTGGGCAATCGACCAGACGGCTACTCCCACAAACAGAAATCAGATTGAAGCGATTATCGGATTCTCCTATTAAGGAACCGTTTGCGGATCACTATGGAATTCGAAGGTCCGAGTGAAAGTGTGAGAGCAGTTCCTCGACGGACATCGAGCCGGGCGAACGGCCATTCACTGCAAATTGATTTGCCAATCGCTGAAGCGCTGAATTCACAGGCGTGGGGATACCGTGGCATCGTCCCAGGAGAACGATTTCACCGTTCAAGTAGTCGGACTCGATGTTGTGCGATTGCCGGTACAGGCTCTGCCAGGAGGACCCGCCCTGTCTGGACTGGCCCTGAATGGTGCCAATGCGCAGAAGATCTCCCCGGCGGGCTTTGTCATCGCTTTCCGAAACGAAATCAATGCCGGCTGCGCGCAAACAGGCGACACCCTCCTGACGAGCCAAAACCGGGAGAGGCCCGGTACGAGCGGGGGATCCGGAAACCGCTTCAATGGCATTTCCAAGGTTCATCAAAAGCTTGCCGTATTTCCACCGCATGATGTTGGACCGCACTTCCGACTGGAAGGTCGATGCAGACAGGGCTGCGGCGATGGCCTGTGCCGTTTCATCGATCCCCGATGGGTATCGGCCAATATCG
>Ga0207691_10006104_pt1 | contig 11645 bp, 9 predicted proteins | sample KBSM13metaG_FD_184327 | JGI IMG/M metagenome (GOLD analysis project Ga0207691, IMG submission 184327) | Miscanthus rhizosphere microbial communities from Kellogg Biological Station, Michigan, USA - KBS M1-3 metaG (SPAdes) (version 2) | ecosystem: Host-associated > Plants > Roots > Rhizosphere >...
AACGTGACGTAGGCCACCTCGTCGAGCTTGTCGTCGGCAACGGGAATTTGGAAGCGGTCGCGGAACTTGCGGATAGCGTCGTGCGACATCTTCTTCTGCTGGTGCGTGATGTTCTGGGCCTCGCCCGACTCGCCCATCCCGTAGCCCTTGATCGTCTTCGCGAGGATCACCGTCGGCTGGCCCTTGTGGTTGACCGCCTCGTGGAATCCCGCGTACACCTTGAACGGGTCGTGCCCGCCGCGATTCAGGTTCCAGATGTCGTCGTCCGAGTAGTCGGCGACGAGCTCCTTCAACTCCGGCGTGTTGAAGAAGTATTCGCGAACGTAAGCCCCGTCCTTCGACTTGAACGTCTGGTACTCGCCGTCGACGCATTCCATCATCCGGCGCATTAAAATTCCCTGCTTGTCGCGGGCAAGGAGCGCGTCCCAGTGGCGGCCCCAGATGATCTTGATCACGTTCCAGCCGGAGCCGCGAAAATCCGATTCGAGCTCCTGGATGATCTTGCCGTTCCCCCGCACCGGCCCGTCGAGGCGCTGCAGGTTGCAGTTGACGACGAAGATCAGGTTGTCGAGGTTTTCCCGCGCGGCCATCCCGATCGCGCCCATCGATTCGGGCTCGTCCATCTCGCCGTCGCCCATGAAGGCCCAGACCTTGCGGCCTTCGGTCTGCGCAAGGCCGCGATCCTCCATGTACTTCATGAAGCGCGCCTGGTAGATCGCCATCAGCGGGCCGAGGCCCATCGATACCGTGGGGAACTGCCAGAAATCGGGCATCAGCCACGGATGCGGGTACGACGAGATGCCCTTGCCGTCGACTTCCTGCCGAAAGTTGTCCATCTGCTCGGTGGTGAGCCGTCCCAGCATGAACGCGCGCGCATACACGCCCGGCGCCGAGTGGCCCTGCACGAAAACGAGGTCGCCGCCGTGTCCGCCCGACGGCGCGTGCCAGAAGTGATTGAAGCCGACGTCGTACAGCATCGCGGCAGACGCGAAGCTCGCGATATGGCCGCCCACGTTCGTGTCCTTGTTCGCCCGGAGCACCATCGCCATCGCGTTCCAGCGGACGGCGTGGCGAATCCGCTGCTCGATGTTGAAGTCGCCGGGGAGCTTGACCTGCTTCTCGACGGGGATCGTGTTGATGTACGCGGTGTTCGCGGAGAACGGCAGATAGGCGCCCGACCGCCGCGCCTTGTCTATCAGAGCCTCGATCAGGAACTGCGCGCGATTCGCCCCTTCGGCCGCGAGCACGCCATCGAGCGCGGCGAGCCACTCCAGCGTTTCCTGCGGGTCGATGTCGGGGATGTTGTCCATGCGATGAACCTCAAGCAGTTGCCGCTTCTTGCCGCCTCGTCAGGGCAGCGGCGAATTGCAGGTTGCGGGAGTGCCGCGACCCGTCGGCGCTTACTTTTTGCGACGGGCCAGCAACCATACACCAGAACCGATGGCGAGGCTGCCGAACGTCGCGAATCCGTATCGATAGCTGCCCGTCAGCGCGGCGATCAGGGCGAAGATCGGCGGCCCTGCCATCACGCCGCCGAACGTGACGAACCCGAAGGCGCCGGTGATCGCGCCGACGCGGTTCGTCGGGGCGAGGCGCGCGACTTCCGACAGCATCACGCCGTTCCAGCCGATCGCGGTCGCACCGAACACGGCGCTCGTCACAAGGATCGCGGCCGTCGGCCAGGTCGAGGCGAAGCCGGCGGTCGCGAACGCACAGGTGCCGGCGGCCACGCCGAGCCATCCCAGCAGCACGCGCGATGCGAGGTGGAAATCAGCGAAGCCACCCCACGCGATGCGCCCGACGACGCCGGCGACGTTCGCCACCGTGAGCACGAGGCCCGCTGCGACCAGCGAGTAGCGGAGCGATTCCGTGAGGTATACGACGATGAAGCTCACGAGGCAGACCTGCAGCGCCGCATACAGGAAGGCGGCGATCGCGAGCTCGCGCATCGGCTCGTCGCGAACGAGCTCCCGCAAGGGCGCGAACAGCCGCGCGAGCGACGGGGCATGGGCGGGTGCGTGCCCGACGTCGAGCGACTTGCGGACCAGCTCGCTCAACAGGACGACCGGGATGCCGACGAGCGCGATCGCGGCGAATGCCGCGTGCCAGCCCATCTGCAGCGCGAGGATCGGCAGCAGGGCGCCCGCAAGCGCAGCGCCGGCCGGCACGCCGGTCTGCTTGATGGAGAATGTCAGCGCCATCCGCGAGGGATGCGCGGTGCGGGCCAGTATGTGCGACGACGCAGGCGTGATCGGACCGTAACCGAGTCCGATGACGAGCGGCGCGACGGCGAGCGATGCGAGCGCGGTGCTCGCGTAAGCGGTGCCGGCGGCGACGGTCAAGGTCCCGGCGACGCACAGCAGGACGCAAACCTGCGAGACCCGAATGGCGCCGTGGCGCTCGATGAACATGCCGGAGACGAGGCTCGCGACCATCGACCCCGCATACAGAATGCCGACGAACACACCGACGAGCTTTGGCGCGATCCCGACATCCCGTCCGATCTCTGGCGCAAGCACCGACACGGCCGTGGCGGTGACAGCGGCGAAGATCTGGATGGCCAGCGTGATCGCGAGCGCCAGCACGGCGCCCGACGCCGGATCCTGCGTCACCCCGACGCCGTCTTTCGCAGCCGGCCCGCTCATCGCGGTACCGACAATTCCCGCGATTCGGTGAGGACGGCCTCGATGCGGATGTCGTTCGGGCCGACCGGCACCTGCGGAACGATCTGCAGATCGAACGCACCGGCGACGCGCGCCGCGCCGGGAAGGAGCGGCAACAGCCGATCATAGAAGCCGCCGCCGTAGCCAAGCCGGTTTCCGTTCGCATCGAACGCAACCCCCGGGATCACGACGAAATCGATCCGCTCGCGCGCAACCGGCAGGCAATGAGGTGCAGGTTCGGGAATGCCCTGACGGCTCAAGCCGACATCGCCTTCGGGATCGGCGATCGCATACAGCTCGAGCATGCGCGTCGCAGCGTCGACGCGCGGAGCCGCAACCGTCTTGCCGGAGAGCAGTGCGGCGCGCACCAGCACGCGACTGTCCCACTCGTTGCGAAACGGAAGCGTGACGAGGATCGCTCGTGCGGCCGCAAAATCTGCGCGCCGGCTGAAGCGCCCGGCAATCGCCTCGGACGCGGCCGCGCGCTCGACATCGGATAACGCGTCGCGCGCCGCCAGTACGCGTTGCCGCAGCGCGCGCTTCGCTTCGCGCAGCGCCGCTCCTTGCAGTTCGGAAGCCCCGTGCGGATCGGCGGACGGACCCATGGCTGCGATGGTAACGCATCGCGATGGCCTTATAATCGGCGTCTCTCCTCGGGGCGCCGCAATGAATCACAACCACCAAATCTATCGCGACCGTCGCACGGCCGTGCTGCACAGGATGCGCGCGCACACTGGCGGCGGCCTCGCGCTCTTGCCCACGGCGGGGGAATCAACGCGCAACCGCGATTCGATGTACCCCTACCGCCACGAAAGCTATTTCTATTACGTCTCGGGCTTCCCCGAGCCCGAGGCAGTCGTCGCGCTCATCGCCGGCGAGGACGGCGACCGGCACGTTCTGTTCTGTCGCGAGAAAGACCAGGAGCGCGAAATCTGGGATGGCTTCCGCTACGGGCCCGACGCGGCGCGCGAGATCTTCGGCTTCGACGAGGCGCATCCGATCTCCGAGCTCGACCGGTTCTTGCCCGACCTCGCTGCCGACCGGCCGGCGCTGTACACCCCACTCGGTTTGTTCGCGGCGTGGGACCAGAAGGTGTCGGGTGTGCTGAACGAAGTGCGCAAGCGCGTGCGCACGGGCGTCGCCGTCCCCGAGGAGATCGTCGACGTACGGCAGGTGATCGATACGCTGCGCCTCGTCAAGGACGATCACGAGATCGCGCTGATGCGCCGCGCCGCCACGATCTCCGCGGGGGCGCACCGCAGGGCAATGGATCGCACCCGCGTCGGCTGGCACGAATATCAGGTCGAGGCCGAGCTCGCGCACGAGTTCCTGCGCAACGGCGCGCAGGCGGTTGCTTATCCATCGATCGTTGCCGGCGGCCCGAATGCGTGCGTGCTGCACTACCGTGAGAACAGCCGGCAGCTGCAGGACGGCGAGCTGCTGCTGATCGACGCGGGCTGCGAGTACCTGGGCTATGCATCGGACATCACGCGCACGTTCCCGGTGAACGGCCACTTCAGCGGGCCGCAGAAGGCGGTCTACGAAGTCGTGCTCGCAGCGCAGGCAGCGTGCCTCGAGGCCGTGCGCCCCGGCGCCGAGTTCCACGATTACCACAAGACCGCCGAGCGCGTGCTCGCGCAGGGGTATATCGACATCGGCCTGTGCCGCGGAACGCTGGACGAGGTACTGGAGACCGGCGCGTTCAGGCAGTTCTACATGCATCGCGCGGGCCACTGGCTCGGCATGGATGTCCATGACGCCGGTCTCTACCTGGTGAAAGGCGCCTCGCAGAAGCTCGTTCCCGGAATGGTGCTGACGGTCGAGCCGGGCACGTACATTCGGCCTGCCGACAACGTTCCCGACCAGTTCTGGGACATCGGCGTGCGCATCGAAGACGACGTGCTCGTCACGGCCACCGGAATCGAGAACCTTACCCTCGCGGCGCCGAAGACCGTGGCCGAGGTCGAGGCGACGTGCCGCCGCTGAGCGAAGCCGGGCGCCCGGGCTTCATCGTGCCGACTCGGCGCTCGTCGTACCGCAATGCTCCATGATGTCGTCGTCGTTGGCGCCGGACCGGTCGGCTCGACGCTGGCGCTGTCGCTGGCCGCGGGCGACGTCGACGTAATCGTCGTCGACGCCCGGCCGGCAGGGCGCATCGCCCGCAGTGATCGCTCGCTCGCGCTGTCGCACGGCGCGCGTCTCATTCTCGAGAGAGTCGGCGTGTGGGATGGGCTGTCGCTCGCCGCCGGCGCGGTCACGCCCATCGCGCGCATCGACATCTCGCAGGCCGGGGGCTTCGGCCAGACGCAGCTCGCCGCGCAGGAGCACGGCCTTGCCGCGCTCGGCTATGTGGTGAGCTATCGCGCGCTGCAGGCGGCGCTCGACGCCGCGTTGGCCCGTTCGAGCGTCGCGATGCGTCATGCCGCCACCGTGACGGCGGTGCGCGGCGGCACCGCGCACGCGGCGGTCGAAATCGCCGACCCCGCCCTTACGGGGTTGGTCGAAGCGAGTGAAACGATTCGCGCGCCGCTCTTTGCACGCCTCGCGGCAGTAGCCGACGGCACCGGCGATGCGATGGCGTTCGTCGCGCGGCAGCGCCACGACTACGGGCAAGTGGCACTCGTGGCCAAGCTCTTCGTCGCGGCGCCGCACGACGGCACCGCGTACGAGCGCTTCACGCCGGACGGTCCGATGGCGCTCTTGCCGGAGCACGACGGGTACGGTCTCGTATGGACTGCGACGCCCGCCCGGGCGCAGCAATTGCTGGCGTTTTCCGACGACGAATTCCTGCTCGAGCTCGCGCGCCATTTCGGCGCACGATCAGGCCGCTTTACGCGCGTCGCCGACCGCCGCACGTTTCCGCTCGTCATGGAATATGCCCGCGAGCCTGCGCGCGCGCGTTGCGTCGCGCTGGGCAACGCCGCGCAGACCCTGCATCCCGTCGCGGGCCAAGGGTTCAACCTTGGCCTTCGCGACGCGTGGGAGCTCGCGCAAATCGTGCTCGACTCGCCGCGCGAACAAATCGGCGCCGACGAAATGCTCGCCCGTTATTCGCGGAGCAGGCGTACTGATCGGATGGCGGGCATCGCGTTCACGCACGGACTCGTCCGCCTCTTCGGCAACGACCTTCCACTGTTGCGCTGGCCGCGCGGGTTGGCGCTCACTTTGCTCGACGCCGTTCCAATGGCGAAACGGGCGTTCACCCGCGCGATGTTGTTCGGCGTTCGCTGAAAACCGCGCGCTCCACGCGAGCGCGGGCTCTCCAAAAAACGTGCCACTCGCGGCGCGCGGACTGAAGAAAAAAGTCGCGCGCGCATCGCTCAACGCGTTGCTCGGAACGGTTATAATCCGCTCCCCCGCGCCGCAATTTCCAATTTTTTTCCGCTTATCTTCGTGCGCATCGGTCCCTACGTCATCGCGAACAACCTCGTCGTCGCACCGATGGCAGGCGTCACCGATCGTCCCTTTCGACAGCTCTGCAAGCGGCTCGGCGCCGGCTACGCGGTGTCGGAAATGGTGGCCGCCAATCCGCGGTTGTGGGGCACGGAAAAATCGCAGCGGCGCACCGATCACCGCGGCGAGGTCGAGCCGATCGCCGTGCAGATCGCGGGCGCCGACCCCGCGCAGATGGCCGAGGCCGCGCGCTACAACGTCGACCGCGGCGCGCAGATCATCGACATCAACATGGGCTGTCCGGCGAAGAAGGTCTGCAATGCCGCCGCCGGCTCCGCGCTGCTGGCGAACGAGCCGCTCGTCGACGCGATCGTCAACGCGGTCGTGCGCGCCGTCGACGTGCCGGTCACGCTCAAGATCCGCACGGGCGTCGATCCCGACCATCGCAACGCGCTCGCGATTGCCTGCATTGCCGAGAACGCCGGCATCCGCGCACTTGCCGTGCACGGCCGCACGCGCGCGTGCGCGTACGTCGGCCCCGTGGAATACGAGACCATCCGCGCGGTCAAGGCCACGGTGCGCATTCCCGTGATGGCCAACGGCGACGTCGCGACGCCCGAGCAGGCGAGGCGCGTGCTCGAGCAGACCGGTGCCGACGCCATCATGATCGGCCGCGCCGCGCAAGGCAGGCCGTGGATCTTCCGCGAGATTGGGCACTACCTCGACACGGGATTTCATCTCCCCGCGCCGACGGTCGCCGAGGCGCGCGCCGAAATCCTGCGGCACCTGGACGATCACTACGCCTTCTACGGCGAGGCGGCAGGCGTGCGCATCGCGCGAAAGCACCTCGGGTGGTACACGAAGCACCTCGCGGGCGGCGACGATTTCCGCCGCGAGATGAATTTGCTGGAAGCGAGCGAAGAGCAGATTGCTGCGGTCGGCCGGTTCTTCGATACACTCGAAGCGATGGGGGAGCGTCTCGACTACGGCACGCCAGTCGCCGCGATCGTCGACGCGCATTCGAAGTTTCTGAAGTGGCGACAAGAGTCGCAACAGGGCGGGGAGGCCCTGGCCGCGTGAGAAAAACACTGCGCATCAACACCGGCAACGAAATCGGCAAGACGGTCGAGAAGTCGCTCGACGAATACTTCCGCAAGCTCGACGGCGAGCCGCCGCACGGCATCTACGACATGGTGATCAATCACGTCGAGCGCGCGGTCATCCAGTCCGTGATGGTTCGCACAGGGGGCAATCAGACCCAGGCCGCGGACATGCTGGGAATGAACCGCAACACGCTGCGGGCCAAGCTCACGAAGTACGACATTCGCTGACGGCTCCGGCCCCGGGTCGTCGAGCTCGCCGGTTGCCCTGGTACGGTCATGTCCGCGCCCATTGCGCAAGCGCTGCTGTCGGTGTCCGACAAGACGGGCATCGTTGCGTTCGCGCGCGGCCTCTCGGCGCTCGGCATCGTCCTGCTCTCCACCGGCGGTACCGCTAAGGCCTTGGCGGACGCCGGCCTCGCGGTGACCGAGATCGGCGATTACACGGGCTTTCCCGAGATGCTCGACGGCCGCGTCAAGACGCTGCATCCCAAGGTGCACGGCGGCATCCTCGCGCGGCGCGACCTCACGGCGCACTCAGCCGCGCTCGAAGCGCACGGAATTCCGACGATCGATCTCGTCGTCGTCAATCTCTATCCGTTCCGCGAAACGGTCGCGAACGAAGCGGTGACGCTCGACGATGCGATCGAGAACATCGACATCGGCGGGCCGACGTTGTTGCGCGCCGCCGCCAAGAACTGGCAGCACGTGGGAGTCGTGGTCGAGCCCGCCGACTACGAAGCGCTCCTTGCGGAGCTTGGGCGAAACCGCCGGATCCTTTCCACGGCGACACGCTTCGCGCTCGCGCAGAAGGCGTTCTCGCACACCGCGTCGTACGACGGCGCGATTTCGAACTGGCTGACCGCGCGCGGTCCGGACAACGCGCCGATCCCGTTTCCCGAACGCTTCAACCTGCAGGCCATCAAAATGCAGGATCTTCGTTACGGCGAGAATCCGCACCAGCGAGCGGCGTTCTATCGCGACGAACGGCCGGCGCCGGGGACGATCGCGACGTACCGTCAGCTGCAAGGCAAGGAGTTGTCGTTCAACAACCTTGCCGATTCCGATGCGGCGTGGGAGTGCGTGAAATCGCTGGCGTCGCCCGACGACGCCGGTTGCGTGATCGTGAAACACGCGAATCCATGCGGCGCCGCCGTCGCCGATTCGCCGCTCGCGGCTTACACGAATGCCTTCGCGACAGATCCGGTTTCGGCGTTCGGCGGCATCATCGCGTTCAGCCGGCCCATCGACGCGGCCACGATCGAAGCCGTATCCGCCCAGTTTCTCGAAGTATTGATCGCGCCCGGCTTCACGGCCGATGCGCTCGCCGCGATCGCGCAGAAGAAGAACGTGCGCGTGCTCGAAGTTTCGTTGCCCCCGGCGATGCCGGCGTCGCAGGCCGACTTGAAGCGCATAGGCGGCGGGCTCCTTCTGCAAAGCGCGGACGAGGATCGCCTCACGGCGGCCGACTTGAAGGTCGTGACGGCGAAAGCGCCGACGGAGGCGGAGTTGCGCGACCTCCTGTTCGCCTGGCGCGTCGCGAAGCACGTGAAGAGCAATGCGATCATTTACTGCGGCCAAGGACGAACGCTCGGCATTGGGGCCGGGCAGATGAGCCGCGTCGACTCGACGCGGATCGCCGCGATCAAGGCGAAGGCCGCGGGGTTGTCGCTCGCTGGGTCGGTCGTCGCCTCGGATGCATTCTTCCCGTTTCGTGACGGGCTCGACGTCGTCGCCGACAACGGCGCCGTCGCCGTCATCCAGCCGGGCGGCAGCGTCCGCGACGACGAGGTGATCGCCGCCGCGGACGAGCGCGGCATCGCCATGGTGTTCACCGGCGTCCGCCATTTCCGGCACTGACGCCTCGACTTGAATAGGAGAGCTCGAAGGTGTCCGTCAACCGTGGTTGGATTGTTTGCGCCCTCGCGGCCGCAGTGCTCGCCGGGCCCGCGCGAGCGGTGGAATGCAGCGGCGATCCGACGTCGCAGGATTTGTCGTTCATCGATCGCTCCTGCAGCCGCCTCACGGATACGTGGAAAAAGGGCAAGAACGAGCTCATCTTCTCGGGATACTCCTGGCACACGCCATGGACGTGGACGAAGGAGCGGCGGGACGCGGAGAATCCCTGGGCGTGGGGCGGGGGGTACGGGCGCACGGTCGAGGAGGCGAATGGCAACACGCACACCGTGTTCGGTCTCGCGTTTCTCGATTCCCACAAGAACATCGAATGGCAGGTGGGCTATGGCTGGTCGACGTTCTGGGGCCCCCGCGACGGGCTGCAGCCCGGTCTCGGCTACACGGCGATGATCGCCCAGCGGCCGGACATCTTCAACGGCATCCCGTTTCCGATCGTGCTGCCGATCGCCACGCTTCGCTACGGCCAGGGCAGGATCGACGCGACGTATATTCCGAACTTCGGCGGCGGCATCAATCACGGCAGCGTGCTGTACGTGTTCGGACGCGTCACGCTGGACTAGTATGAACAGGCCCTGAGGCTCCGCGCGCATGAACATTCTCGTCGTCGGCGGCGGTGGACGCGAGCATGCGCTTGCATGGAAGATGGCGCAGTCGCCGCGCGTCGCGAAAGTGTTCGTGGCGCCGGGCAACGGTGGCACGGCGCGCGAGCCGGGCCTCACCAACATTCCGGGGGCGACGATTGCGGATCTCGCCGAGTTCGCCGTCAAGGAACCGGTCGCGCTGACCGTCGTCGGTCCCGAAGCTCCGCTTGCCGCTGGCATCGTGGACACGTTCCGCGCGGCGGGTCTCAGGATTTTCGGCGTCACCAAGGCGGCAGCGCAGCTCGAAAGCTCGAAGGATTTCGCGAAGAGCTTCATGACGCGCCACGGCATTCCAACGGGTCGCCATCGGACGTTCTCCGATGCCGCCGCGGCGCGTGACTACGTTTCACGCGAGGGTCCGCCCATCGTCGTCAAGGCGGACGGCCTGGCGGCAGGCAAGGGCGTCGTCGTCGCGCAGACGGTTGCCGAAGCGCACGCGGCGATCGACGCGATGCTCGTCGGGCATTCGATGGGCGCCTCCGGCGCGCGCGTGGTGATCGAGGAATTCCTGGCCGGCGAGGAAGCGAGCTTCATCGTGATGGCCGACGGCCGGCACGTGCTCCCGCTCGCATCGTCGCAGGATCACAAGCGGCTGCGCGACCACGACGAAGGCCCGAACACCGGAGGCATGGGTGCCTATTCGCCCGCGCCGCTGGTCACGCCGGCGATGCACGCGCGAATCATGCGCGAGGTGATCCTGCCGACCGTGACTGGCATGGCCGCCGACGGCATTCCCTACTCGGGATTCCTGTACGCGGGCGTAATGGTGGACCTCGCCGGCAATCCGAAGGTACTGGAGTTCAACTGCCGCCTGGGCGATCCCGAGACGCAGCCCTTAATGGTGCGGCTCAAGTCGGATCTCATCGATCTCGTCGAGCACGGCATCCACGGCACGCTCGACCGCGTCGAGGCGGAATGGGACCGCCGCGCGGCGCTCGGCGTCGTTCTCGCCGCGCGCGGATACCCGGAAAACCCGGACCTCGGCGACGTCATCGAAGGACTCGACCGGGTGACGGCCGATGCGCATCCTGACTGCAAGGTATTCCACGCCGGAACCACGCACGATCGCGGCAGGACCGTCGTGTCGGGCGGCAGGGTGCTGTGCGTCACCGCATTGGGCGATTCGGTCAGGCAGGCGCAGCGCGCGGCCTACGCCGCCGTCGGCGAAATCCAGTTTCCGGGCGTGCTGTACCGCGGAGACATTGGTCATCGCGCGATGTCGCCGCGGACCTGAGGCGTAGGGATACGGGCGATGAACATCGGCGGACCTCGCGACTATTTCGAAGGCCTGCAGGCGCGGATCGTCGGTGAGCTGGAAGCGCTGGACGGGAAGCCGTTTCGCCGCGACGAGTGGGCGCGTCCCGAGGGCGGAGGCGGTATCGCGCGGGTGATCGAGGATGGCAACGTCTTCGAGCGCGGCGGCGTCAACTTTTCGCACGTCACGGGTGCGGAGCTGCCAACCTCGGCCACCGGGGCGCGCCCCGAGCTCGCGAAACGCGCCTGGGAGGCGATCGGCGTCTCGCTCGTGCTCCATCCGCGCAATCCGTACGTGCCGACCGTGCACATGAACGTCCGGTTGTTCGTCGCGCACGCGCCGGACGGTCGCGGCGACGACGACCGGTGGTGGTTCGGCGGCGGAATGGACCTCACGCCGTACTACGGATTCGCGGAGGATGCCGTCCACTTCCATGGCACGTGCCGCGCTGCGCTTGCGACTTTCGGCGACGACGTCCACGCGAAATACAAGCGCTGGTGCGACGACTACTTCTACCTGAAGCATCGCAGCGAGCCTCGCGGCCTCGGCGGCATCTTCTTCGACGACCTGTGCGAGGGCGGCTTCGAACGCTGCTTCGCGCTGGTGCGAAGCGTCGGCGACAGCTTCCTCGATGCCTACGTGCCGATCGCCGCGAGGCGAATTGAAACGCCGTACG
>Ga0207691_10006107_pt1 | contig 11642 bp, 10 predicted proteins | sample KBSM13metaG_FD_184327 | JGI IMG/M metagenome (GOLD analysis project Ga0207691, IMG submission 184327) | Miscanthus rhizosphere microbial communities from Kellogg Biological Station, Michigan, USA - KBS M1-3 metaG (SPAdes) (version 2) | ecosystem: Host-associated > Plants > Roots > Rhizosphere >...
CGCCAGCTCCACGAACTTCTCGTTCTCGACGCGCGAGCAGGACGGGCAGGAGATGATGTTGAGCTTGTCGTCGTCGAAGACGGGCACGGAGCGGAAGCGCCCGGCGGCCACGTCGGCCAGGATCTGGCGGCCCACGGTGATCTCTTCGTGCTTGCGCGGGTTGGGCAGGGTGAGGCTGACGCGCAGCGTGTCGCCGATCCCGCGCGAGAGGAGCTGCTCGAAGGCCACCCGGGTCTTGATCACGCCTTCCGGCGGTATGCCCGCCTCCGTGACGCCGAGGTGGAGCGGCACGTCCGGACGCAGGGCCGCGAACCGCGTGTTCCCCTCGATGACCTTGCGCGGGTGCGAGTCCTTGAGGCTGACGACGTAGCGGTCGAACCCGAGGTCGTCCAGCAGCGCGCAGTGCTCCAGCGCGGACTCGACCATGGCCGCGATGTCGTCCTCCGGATGCCGGGCCTTGAGCGCGGGGTCCACGCTCCCGCAGTTCACGCCGACCCGGATCGCGCAGTCGTGCTCGCGGGCGACGTCGGCCAGGAACCGCACCTTCTCGCGCACGGGCTTCTCGCGCTCGTGGTGATAGAGGTGGCCGGGGTTGTAGCGCACCTTGTCCACGTGCGGCGCCACGGAGGCGGCCAGCCGGTAGTTCTCCTGGAGATCGACCACGAGGTTCGCGCGCGTCTGGCGCCGGATCTCGGCCAGGGCCTCGACGTCTTTCGCGCTGTCCACGGCCACCCGGACGAGGTCGCCGCCGGCCTGGCGGATGGCTTCCGCCTGCTCGACGGTGGCGTCGATGTCCTGGGTGCGCGTGGCGCACATGCTCTGGACGGCTATGCCGTGAGCCGCGCCGATGAACGTGCTACCGACGCGCACGGATCGCGTCGGATTACGTTTGGCAGTCACAGGTCGATTCTAAGGGAGACTCGGGACGGAGCCAAAGCCGGCTTACGCCGGCTGATCCGTGGCCCGGCGTCGCATCGCCCGCGAGGCCGCGCTCGCCACCCCGTCCCACTTCTCGCGGATGCGCACGAGCGGTTCGAGCGGCGCCGTCACCACGCGCACGCGGCCGGCGCGGATGGCCGCGAACACGCCGGGGATGGTCTTCTCGTCCGCGTCGATCAGGGTGTAGGTCGTGCCGAGCTGCCAGATCCGGTGGCAGTCGGACGTGCCGACCAGGGGGATCCCCATCTTGCGCGCGTATTCGATCGCCTTCTGGTTGAAGTTGAAGGTGCGGGTATAGAAATGCGAGTGCTCGATGGCGTCGAACAGGTCGAGGTTCTCGCGCAGCTTGCCGTTGAGGCACTTGGGCGCGGGAAAGAAAGGGTGCGGGGCGATGATGAGGCCACCGTCTTTCCGGAGCGCGCGCACGTGCTTGAAGTTGCGTACGCGCAGCCGGCTGTAGGGCATGTCGAGGAGGAGCGTGTGTTTGCCCTCGATGGCGGCTTCTACGCCCGGGATGAGCAGGATTCCCAGGTCCTCGGCCCGCCGCCGCAGATCCTCGGTGTGGATGCGCTTGTTGTGGCAGGTGAGAGCCAGGACCTGAAAGCCCTGACGAGCCGCCTCCTGGAGCAGCTCGACGGCGGTGTAGCGGATGAAGTCGTGCGGGTCTTCCCGCGTGTGGATATGGAAATCCGCTTTTAAGAGCACCCACCCCCCGTGTTCAATTTCAGTATGGGGGGCGGCGAGAGGCCTTTCAACCCGGCCTGTGTCTTTGTTCACACCGCGCCGTCACGCCACAATCACACGCCATGAGGAACCACGGGGACAGGGCCCGCCGCTTTTCGTACGTCCGTCTCGCGTTCACCCTTCTTTTCTTCGGTTTCGGCGCCTGGTGCGCGATCACGCGCCAGGCGCGTTTCGACATCGGCGGTGACGACCTGTCCAATCGGCACGCCATCCATGTCGACGCTCACGGAATGGACGCGGTGGTGGTCGGCGCCGTCTTCGTCGCGCTGGGCCTCCTGAACCTCGCCCTCGGGATCCCGGGCGATTCGAGGATCCCCGTCTTCTGGGCGGGGGCCGGCCTGCTGGCGGCGACGGTCCTCTACGGGATCGTGGGCGCCGTGAAGAGCGCCTTCGGCTAGCCGAGCGCTTCCAGCGCGCGGATACCGCGCTGCATCGCCGTCCAGAACGTGGCGATGGCGATTCCGACGGCGGTGAGGAGCAGCGACACCATCAGCGCGACCTGGCTGGGCGGGATGCGGATCCCGCGGTACTCGTGCCAGAGGCGGATGGAGGACGACCACCCCAGAAGCGCGACCTCGACCAGGATGAAGAGCACGGCCAGGACCATGTAGCCGATGCCGCCGTACGAGCCCGCGACCTGGGTCAGGTTCTCCGCGTTGAAGCGCGGATAGATCGCGCCCATGCCCGTGGCCAGGCCCACCAGCGCGAAGGTCATGAAGAAGATGGCGACGGCCCCCAGCACGCGCAGGAACGGCGCCGCGCCCAGGTAGTAGTTCGAGACGACGGTCAGCGCTTCCGCGACGATGAGTACGGGCACGAGCCCCGTCCAGAACTTCGACCAGAGGAAGGACCGCATCGGGACGGGCGAGGTGCGGATGACCCAGAAGGCGGGACCTTCCGCGGAGACGGAGGGGAAGACGAAGCGCACGGCGACGGCGGAGAGCACGAAGGCGGCCATGGCCAGGTTGACGACCGCGTAGGCGTTCTTCACGACGCCCGACATGTAGGGAATGCGGTCCAGGTCGAGGACGCGGAAGTTGTACAGGTAGACGAGCATCAGGGCGAGCAGGAGCAGGAGCTGCGACCACTGCGTCGTGTCGCGGAGGAAGACCTTGAGGTCCTTCACGAACAGATGCCGCGCGGCCGGGCCGCCGGGAAGCGCTCGCGCCATCGAGTCCAGGAAGCGCAGGCGGGTGAAGCGCGCCTTGCGCGCCTCCTGCGCCTTGCTCCAGCCCGTGAAGTAGTAGCGCCCGAAGGCCGCGCGGGCCAGGATCGTGAAGGCGAGCGCGGTGGTCCAAAGAGCCCCGAAGTGCAGCCAGTCGTGCGATCCCTGCAGCGAGGCGAACAGCGTCTCACCCGCCCAGAAGGAGGGGAACAGGGGCGTGACGGGGGACTGCAGCGTCGAGAAGAAGGCGGCGATGTCGGGCAGGGACTCGACGCTGAGCAGCCGTTCCGGCCGCAGGAAGCGCAACATCATCACGATGGCGACGGCGAAGAGCAGCCCCATGAGGGTCAAGATGTCGCGGGCGCGGCGGGCGGGGAAGACGTTCACGAGGATCAGGGTCACGACGGAACCGGCCGCTACCGGGATGACCACGAAGGGCACGAGGGTGAGCACGGCGACGACGTAGTACCGCATCCCCGCGCAGCGGGCGAGCCCGACTCCCAGCACCACCGGCACCAGGAAGGTCGCCACCATCCAGCCCGCCTGGCCGACCGTCTTCACGAAGCGCGAATAGAAGAGCCGGTCCCGCGCCACGGGCGCGGCCAGGAGCAGGCGCAGGTCTTCGGAGAGGAAGAACGTCGAGAGCGAGGTGACGACGCCGCTGAAGGCGAGGAAGGACAGGAAGGTCAGGAACAGCCACGAGAAACCGAGGCGGATCAGGTAGTCGCCCAGCTCCGCGTAGTCGTAGAGCTGAATTGTGAGGTAGAAGACGATGCCGAAGATGGCGGCGCCCACCATCGCGGCCAGACCGCCGAAGATCGCGATGCGGGTCCCGTCGCCGTGCTCGCGGCGGCGGGCGCGGTTCCGCATCGCCCACAGGGTCGGCAGCAGGAGATAGGGAAAGGGCTGCGTCGTCACGCGGCCGGGCCCGCCCCGGTCACAGCGCTTCCTCGATCTCCTGCAGGCCCGAACCGCCGGTGAGCTTCAGGAATACGGGCGTGAGCTGCTCGTCCTCGCCCCCGGCCAGGGCCAGCAGCTCGCCCACCGTTCCGCGCGCGATGATCTGGCCGCGCAGGATGATGCTGATGCGGTCGCACATCTCCTGCGCCACCTCGAGGGTGTGCGTGCTCATGAGGATGGCCACGCCCTTCTCGCTCATGTGCCGGAAGATGTCCTTGATGAGCCGGGCCCCGCGCGGATCGAGGCCCACCATGGGCTCGTCCACGAGCACGGCCCGCGGGCGATGCAGGAAGGCCGCGCACATCACCAGGCGCTGCTTCATGCCGTGCGAGAAGCTCTCGACCAGCTCGCCCTGCCAGCGGCCCAGCTCGAACAGGTCGAGCATCTCCGTGGCGCGCGCCTCGACCTCGGCCGCGTCCATCCCGTAGAGGCCGCCGTGGAAGCGCAGGAACTCGCCGGCGGTGAGCTTCTCGTAGATGAAGGGGCGGTCGGGGATGAAGCCGAGCGAGGCCTTCGCGGCCTCCGGCGCCCGCGCGAGGTCGTGCCCGTTGATCGTGATGCTTCCGCTGGTGGGCTTGAGCAGGCCCGCGATCATCCGGATGGTCGTGGTCTTGCCCGCGCCGTTCGGCCCCAGGAAGCCGTGGATCTCCCCGGGAGCGACGGAGAGGCTGACGCCGTCGACGGCGGTGAACGCTCCGTACTTCTTGACCAGCGTCTCGACGGCGATCACGAGGTCACGAGGGCTGCGACCAGCAATGGGTCTCGGCGTCGCGCTTGGGCAGGGGAAGCTCGAGAGGCCGCACGTCCTGCGCGGGGCGCCCGACCAGGAGCGGCGTGAAGCCTTCCTTGATCGCCACCTCCATGACGCGCATCTTGGCGTGGCCGATGGCAGGCAATATGGCCGCCTGGCGATCCAGTCCGCCACGGGCGAGCCGGATGTGGGTGGCGTCCGCTGGGAACTGGTTGAGGGTGGGATCCACGGGAAGCCAAAGCCCACGCCCCCGCCCTTCCTGGACGTAGGCCTCGGGCCAGGCATGGTAGTAGAACCCCCCGCGCACGTAGACGAGGCCCACCGCGATCCGCGCGGGGACGCCGAGGGCACGCGCCATGGCCACGTAGAGCGCGGTGTGCTCGTTGCAGTCGCCGACGCGCGTGCGCAGGACCTCGAGGGCGGAGGGCAGGCTCACCGTCGGCTTCTTGTCGATGAGCGCGTTGACGTAGCGGGTGAGGCGCTCTGCGATCAGGCGGGGCTCGGTGGCCCCGGCGGCCGCCTTGTTCGCTTCGGCCACGATCTCCGGCGCGTCGCTCTCGAGGAACAGCTCGGGCCGAAGCCAGTTCGACAGGTCCGTCTCGCCACCGACGGCCTTCATGGCCTCGGTGTCGCGCACTTCGACCACGTTGCCTGTCACCGTTTGCCCGCCGCCCTGAACATCGGGTCCGGACAGGTCCACGCCGTCCAGCTGGACCACCAGCTTCTCGACCGCCGTCGTGTTGTCGATGCGGGTGCCGCGCGGCAAGGAGGGCACGATGGCGGCATTCTCGAGCATGTCCATCTGCACGTCGCCGGGCACGGCCAGCGCGGTCGCCCGCTCCGGCGTTTCCTTCACCACGACGAGGCCCAGGGGGCTCTCCTCGCGCACCACCTCGCCCGTGTCGGTGACCCAGGACGTGGACGTGATCCCCGCGTAGCGCGTGAGGATCTTGAACGCGGGGACGGGCCGGCCGGCCGCGCGCACCACCTCGCGGGCCTGCACGTCGACGATCATCTTCTCGTTCCGCAAGGTCGCGGGGTCGAACACGGAGGCCTCGATGTGCTTGCCGGGCACGAGTCCCTCCGCGGCCAGCCTTCGCGACAGGTTCAGCGAGAGGGCGGGCCGCTCCGGCAGCTCGCGCGATTCCGTGCGCGTGCCGCTGGGGGTCTTCACCGTGAGCTGGAGGCGCCGCCCGTCCACGGTACCTCCGATCTCGATGGCGCCCGTCCCCGGGTCCATCGAGAACTGGAACGAACGGACTTCGAAGGCCTTGTCCACCTGCACCGCGGTGTGGAGGCGGGCGGCGCTGGTGGCGCCGAGGAGGGTCATCTGGAGGCGGCCGTCCTCCTGGATCTCGTAGCCGTCCGCGGTGGGGAGGGTCTGGCCGACCATGAACCCGATCTTGTCGCCCCGCGAGTAGACGCCGCGCCACTGTGCGCTCGAGCCGTAGCGCGAGAGGTCGCTGGCGAGGTTGCTCGAGGAGGCCTGGATCGAGCGGTAGAGCACGCCCATCTGCGCGAGCCAGGCCAGCACGACGAGGATGGAGAGGACACGCGAGAGCGCGCGCGGGAGCGGCCGGAAGACTCTCATCGAGGAGAGATACGCTGGGCGAGGCAGGCCATTCCCGCCCAAGTATAAACGTTAGACTGGCACGCCCATGGACCTCGGCCGCGTCGACGTCGTGCTCGTGCGCCCGGCGCGCGCCGCCAACGTCGCCGCCGCCTGCCGGGCCCTCAAGAACATGGGCCTGCGGTCGCTGGCCATCGTGGAGCCGCCCGCCGGGCTCGACCAGCCCGAAGCGAGGGCGCTCGCGTACGGGGCCTGGGACGTCCTCGACGGCGCCGTTCCCCGGGCCACGCTGCGCGAGGCCGTGGCCGGGGCCGTCACCGTGGCCGGCACTTCGGGCCGCACGCATGCCCAGGCCTGGACGCCGCGGCGCCTGGCCCGCGAGGCCAGGGCGCGCGCGGGCGACGGCCGCCTGGCCCTCGTGTTCGGTCCCGAGGCCAGCGGCCTGACCGACGAGGAGCTGGCCCAGTGCCACGTCCGCGTGCATATCCCGACCGATCCCGCGCACCCCTCGCTCAACCTCGCCCAGGCCGTCCTCGTCGTGGCCTACGAGCTGCGCCTGGCGGCGTTCGAGGAAGGCGCGGGCATGGGCGCGGACGTGGCTTCCGTCGACCGCGCGACGGCCGGGGACGTGGAGTCCGCCCTCGACGACCTGCGCGCGGCCCTGCTCGGCATCGGGTACCTGAGCCCGGAGAACCCCGAGAAGATCCTCGCCGAGTGGCGGGCCCTGTTCGCGCGGGCCGGCCTGAGCCCCCGAGAGGTCAGCCTCCTGCGCGGCCTGGCCCGGCAGGTCCTGTGGGCGGCGGGGCACATTGCGCGGACCTCGGGCGGGGACCGATAATCCACGTTTCCATCGAGGGAGGACCGCTTGAGCGAGCTGCGCGTGCCGACGATCGCCCTCGACGCCGAGATCGTCTGCGGCGATGGGACCTGGTTCGCCGGGCGGATCTTCCTGCCCGCGGCCTCCTCGCATCACAGCGGAGCGATGCGCCCCGACGAATGGATGAACGACTCGACGCCGTTCTTCCCGTTCCTGCCCGCCAACTCCTCCGCGCCCGTCATCCTGAACAAGGCGGAGGTCGTGGTCCTGAGCGTGGTGGTGGAGGGCTCCCTCGAGGAAGAGGGTGTCGAGAGCCCGCATCGGCGCGTCCAGGTGGAGTGCAAGGAGCGCATCGTGTCCGGCCTGCTCGTGATCGACATGCCGGAGGGCCATCAGCGCGTGCTGGACTACCTGAATCGCCCCGACGCGTTCCTCATCGTGCGCGACGGGGACCGCGAGCACCTCGTGCGCAAGCAACGCATCACGCGTGTGATCGAGCCCCGGGAGGCCTAGTGTCGATCGAGAGACTGCTTCAAGCGACGGTGAAGGCCGGGGGCCAGGAGCTGCGCCTCATCCCGGGCCGCCGGCTGGTGATCGTGACGCCGGCGGGCGAGCGGGAAGTGCAGGGCCCCGAGCAGACGTCGGCCATGATCGACCAGCTCGTCGGTCCGCACCTCACGCCCGAGGCCCGCCAGGGCCTGGCCGCGGGAAAGGCGGAGTGGCGCTTCGAGCTCGCGGGCATCGGCGTGGTGCGCGCGCGGGCCGAGATGAAGCAGGGCGGCACGCATGCCGGCTTCGCGGTGGGGGAGGGGGCGGGCGCCCCCGCGGCCGTGGCCGCGGCCGCGCCCGCGGCGGCGGTTGCGGCAAGGCCGGCGCCGTTGGACGGCACGGCCGCGGCGATCGAGGAGCTGCTCCGCACCCTGGTCGCGATGAAGGGCTCGGACCTCCACATCTCCGCGGGATCGCCTCCCATGGTGCGCCACGACGGTGAGATCAGGATCCTCCCCGACCGCCCGCCGCTGGGGGGCGCCGACACGGAGAAGCTGCTGTGGCCGATGGCGCCCGAGCGCAACCGCGAGGAGTTCAAGCGCCGCCACGACACGGACTTCGCCTACGAGATCGCGGGCCTGGCCCGATTCCGCTGCAACTTCTTCCTGGACCGCAAGGGCATGGGCGGCGTGTTCCGCCAGATCCCGACCAAGATCATCAGCGCGGAGGACATGGGGCTCTCGAAGGAGATCCTCCAGCTCTGCAACCTGCCCAAGGGCCTCGTCCTGGTGACGGGACCGACCGGCTCCGGCAAGTCCACCACCCTCTGCGCGCTCATCGACTACATCAACCGCAATCGCACCGACCACATCATCACGATCGAGGACCCGCTGGAGTTCGTGCACGAGAACAAGAAGTGCCTGATCAACCAGCGTCAGGTGGGCGAGCACACGGATTCGTTCAAGGACGCCCTCCGCGCCGCCCTGCGCGAGGACCCCGACATCGTGCTCGTCGGGGAGATGCGCGATCTCGAGACCGTCGCCATCGCGATCGAGACGGCGGAGACGGGCCACCTCGTGTTCGGGACCCTCCACACCTCGTCCGCGCCCTCGACCGTCGACCGCATCATCGACCAGTTCCCGGCGGACCGGCAGGGGCAGATCCGCGTCATGCTCGCGGAGAGCCTCAAGGGCGTGATCAGCCAGATGCTGTGCAAGAAGATCGGGGGCGGACGCGTTCCCGTCCTCGAGGTGCTGATCGGCACGCCGTCGGTGTCGAACCTGATCCGGGAGGCCAAGATCTTCCAGATCCCGTCGATCATGCAGACGGGCAAGAAGTACGGGATGTGCCTGATGAACGAGAGCTTCACGGACCTCGTGAAGAGGAAGGTCGTCGACCCCCAGGAGGCGTACGCCAAGGCGTTCGACAAGCCGGGCCTCATCAACATGTTCAAGAAGGGCGGCATCGACACGTCGTGGGCGCCCGCGGAGCCCGGGGCCCCGGCCCCCGCCTCGACGACGGCCTGATCCGTGCCGACCGACGTCGTGCGCGTCTCCGGCACCGATCCGGATCCGGCGGTGGTGGCGCTGGCCGCTTCGCTGCTGACGGCGGGTTCCCTCCTCATCTACCCGACGGACACCCTCTACGCGCTGGGGGGACGCGTGCTCGACGCCGCCGCCGGGGCCGCCGTGCGGCGCGCCAAGGGACGGGAGGAAGGGAAGCCGCTGCCGCTGGTCGCGGCCGATCTCGAGCAGGCGCGTGTGCTCTGCGCGTCCTGGCCGGAGGCGGCGGACCAGCTGGCGGCGCGGTTCTGGCCGGGGCCGTTGTCCCTGGTGGTGCCGGCCGCGCCGACCGTCCCCGCGGACGTGACCGCGGGCAGCGGGAACATCGCGGTGCGCGTGCCCGACCTCGAGCTCACGCGCGCGCTCTGCCGGCAGACGGGCGCTCTCGTCTCGACGTCCGCGAACCGCGCCGGCGGCACCCCGCCCATCACCTGCGCGGACGCCCTGGAAGCGGTGGGCGCGGCGGCCGCCCTCGCCCTCGACGCGGGCCGCGGGAGGGCGGTGGCCTCCACGATCGTGGACCTCACCTCCACGCCGCCGCGGCTCCTGCGGGGCGGCGCCATCCCCTGGGAGGAGATCGAGGGGGTTTTGCGCCCGAGCGCGCACTGATACACTGATTCCGGGAGGCGCGGCAGTTCCGCGCGCTCCGTCGAGCAGAGGCGATACCCACCATCAGAGCCCGAGACCGCGCCTCCACGAAACAAGAGAAGGCGATCCTCGTCGGCGTCTCCGCCGGCGGCCGCGAGCGTTTCCGCACCGAATCCTCGGTCGAGGAGCTCGGCCTGCTCGTCGAGAGCGCGGGCGCCCGCGTCGTCGGGACCCTGATCCAGGAGCGCAAGCGCAAGGACCCGGCGACCCTCATCGGCCGCGGGAAGGTCGAAGAGGTCGCACGCATGTCCGGCGAGCGCGAGGCCGACCTCGTGGTCTTCGACGACGAGCTGACCCCGGCGCAGCAGCGCAACGTCGAGGCGACGGTCGAGCGCAAGACGGTGGACCGCACGCAGCTGATCCTCGACATCTTCGCCCGCCGCGCGCGCACGCGTGAGGGCCGCCTGCAGGTCGAGCTGGCCCAGCTCGACTACATGCTGCCGCGCCTGGCCGGCAAGGGCGTGCTGCTCTCGCGCCTGGGCGGCGGGATCGGCACCCGGGGACCCGGCGAGACGAAGCTGGAGACGGACCGCCGGCGCATCCGGCAGCGCATCCAGAACGTGAAGGGCGAGATCGAGAAGGTGCGGCGCACACGAAACACGCGGCGCGAGGCGCGCGAGCGCGCGCAGGCGCCGGTGGTGGCGCTCGTCGGCTACACGAACGCGGGGAAGTCCACCCTCTTCAGCGCGCTCACCCGCGAGCGCACCGAGATCTCGGACCAGCTCTTCATGACCCTGGACCCTCTCGTGCGGAAGATCCGGGTGGGGGCGGGACGGGACGTGCTGGTGGTCGACACCGTCGGGTTCATCCAGAAGCTGCCCCACGCGCTGGTGGTGGCCTTCCGCGCCACCCTGGAAGAAGTGGTCGAGGCCGACCTCCTCCTCCACGTCATGGACGCGTCCGCGGAAGACGTGGAGGATCGCGAGTCCGCGGTCAACGCCGTGCTCAAGGAGATCGGGGCCGCCGACCGGCCCAGCGTCGCCGTCCTCAACAAGTCGGACAAGATCGCGCCCGAGCGGGCGCGCAGCCTGCAGGCGGCGCGGCCGGGCTCCGTCGTGGTTTCCGCGCGGACGGGCGAGGGCCTCGACGCGCTCGGAACGACGATCGCGCGGCACCTGGATCTGCTGCCCAAGATGGTGCGCCTCCGTTTCCGCGCCGGGGACAAGCGCGGCATCGCCGGCGTCTACACCTCCGGGCGCGTCACATCACACGAGGTGCAGGGGGACGAGGTGACGATCGACGCGGAGATCCCGGAGAGGCTCGTGGCACGGTATCGGGAGCATTTGGTTTGAGGTTGCTGGCTTTGTTGCCCGGCGTATTAAGTCAGGGGGGGCACTTGCGCGCCATTCACGATGGGCGCTGCGCGACCCCCCCTGAAACCCCCCTCGCGACGCGCCGCCGCAGCCACTCACCCGCGTTGGTGGCCGCCAGAGGCTTTGCGGCGCCGCCTCGCTCTGCGGTCGGCACGGCTCTGCTGATCCTGGTGTCCTTGGCGCTGAGCGCGTGCGCCAGCGCGCCACGTGCCAAGACGGGGCCGAGCGACGCCGACGACTACGTGTTTCCGGGCTGGCAGCCGACGGAGCTGACGCGGGACGAAGGCAAGGCCATCGAGCGGGCCTGGCAGTCCGTCCTGGCCGGACGAGGCCTCGATGCCGAGAAGCGGTTCCGGGAAGTGCTGCGCAAGCACCCGGGATCGGTGCCGGCGGAGACGGGCGTCGGCTACGCGCTGCTGCGGCAGGAAAGGCCGGCGGACGCGGCGCGCACCTTTGCCTCCGTGCTCGCGCGCAAGGCCGACTACGTGCCCGCGCTGGTGGGCGCGGCGGCCGCCGCGCTGCGCGCCGGCAACGGGGAGGCCGCGCTGCAGCACCTGCGCCGGGCGGCGGCCCTCGACAGCGCCAACGACACCGTTCGGCGCCGGCTTTCCGACGTCCGCCTCCAGGTGACGGAGCGTCGCGTGGCCGCGGCCCGGGAGGCCATGGCTGCCGGCAACGCGGATG
>Ga0207691_10006108_pt1 | contig 11641 bp, 10 predicted proteins | sample KBSM13metaG_FD_184327 | JGI IMG/M metagenome (GOLD analysis project Ga0207691, IMG submission 184327) | Miscanthus rhizosphere microbial communities from Kellogg Biological Station, Michigan, USA - KBS M1-3 metaG (SPAdes) (version 2) | ecosystem: Host-associated > Plants > Roots > Rhizosphere >...
CAGTCTCTAAAGGGAGGTTGACCGTGAAGCATCTGCGTTTTTACGCCGCGCTGTTCGTGCTGCTGGGCGTCGTCACGTTCGGAGCCCAGCAACAGACTCCGCAACAGCCGTCGCCGCAACAGCCCCCGCCAACCGCCGATCCGTACGCGAACAACGCGAACGCCGGCACGTTGCAGTTTCCACTCGCCGCGCCCGCCGGCCGCGACAGCAACGCCCGGAACGTCGCGCCCGCCGGGGCGGTGAACCAGGGTGTGTTCAATATGGCGAACTGGAAGTACGGACCCGCGTTCGATCCACCCGCCGGGTCGCAGATCTGGAATCCGGTCAAACTGAAGATGATGCAGGGCGGCAAGGTCACCGGCGGCACGGTCTTCAGCGCGACCGACCCGGCGACCTACTGCGCGATGGCGAACGCCGGCTACGACTTCATCTGGACCGAGATGCAGCACAACGACCGCGACTGGGGCGCCGCGGCGCGGATGTGGCGCACCTGTCCGAACGCGACCGCGGTGCCGGGCGTGCGCGTCGCCTACACTGACGAGCGCGAAATCCAGCACGCGCTCGACGCTGGCGCGCTGGTCGTCGTCGTCCCGACGGTGGATACCGTTGAAGAAGCGATCGAGGCGCGCAACTGGACCTACTTCCCGCCGCTCGGCAAACGCAGCAACGGCGGCGGTCAGGCGTTCGACGGCAACATGTGGGGCGGCGTGCCGGGTGGCTATCGGCAGACGATCAACGACAACGTCGTGCTGATACTCATGATCGAGACGCTCGAAGGCCTGAAGAATGCCGACGAGATCGCGAAGATACCGGGCGTGACGGCGGTGTTCGCGGCCAGCGGCGATCTCGGCAACTTCTCGGGCTTCCGTCAGGGCTCGCCCGACTACGAGCGCGCGATCAACATCGTGCACGACGCGGCCATCAAGGCCAAGGTCCGGCTGTGCGGCCCGTTCGCGTGGCGCGATCGGCCGGATTTCACCTGCTTCCAGGCGGGCAGCGAGACGGCCGCGATCGCGCGCGGTGTGAAAGACGAACTCGGCGCACTCGCCAACACGCAGCCGAAGCCGGCGGTGGGTCCGTTTGCGGTGAAGCCGAAGTCGTAAGGTAGTATCTGAGGTTCCAAAGTCAGGAGGGTTCCGTCATGTCCATGTGTTCCGCTGTTCTTCAGGAATTCGACGCCGAGGCCGGCACCACGCGCCGTGTGCTCGAGCGCGTACCGACCGACAAGCTGTCGTGGAAGCCGCATCCCAAATCGATGTCGCTCGGAGAGCTGGCGCTGCACGTCGCGGCGAGTCCCGGTGTGATCGCCGGCTGGTGCTGCGAAGATGTCACCGAGTTCAAGGGCGAGAAACCGCCGGCGCCGTCCTCGACTGCGGACATCCTCGCGGCCCACGATCAGGGCGTCAGCACCGTGAAGGAGAAGCTCGGCCAACTGGGCGACGAAGGGCTCAAGGGAACGTGGACCGCCAAGGCGGGCGGGGCGACGTTGATGGCGATGCCGAAGTCAGCGCTCGTCCGGGCGATCGTCATGAACCATTGGATTCACCACCGCGGTCAGTTGTCCGTGTACTTGCGGCTGCTGGACGTGCCGGTGCCGTCGATCTACGGTCCCAGCGCCGACGAAAACCCGTTCGCGGCACGCGCCTGATCGTACCGGGAACACGAAGACACAACGACACGAAGGCGACACGAAGAAAAGCGGTTTTCTTGGTGCGCCTTCGTCGTGTTGTCGTAGCGCGACCCTTGAGGGTCGCGGGAGATTGCGATGAATCGTCCGGCCCTGATCGTCGTCGCGCTGTCGGTCGGGTTCTCCGTCCCGGTAAGGGCCGAGACGCATCGCTTCGTTCCGCAGCAGTTCTACAACACCTACTCGTTCGCTCATCCGCCCGCGCTCCACGTCAAGCCCGGCGATCGCGTCGTCACCAAGACGATTGACGCGGCGGGCGTCGACTGGAACGGCAAGCAGGTCGGCACTGGACCGAATCCGCAGACCGGACCGTTCTATATCGATGGCGCCGAGCCGGGTGATGTTCTGGTCGTCTCGATCGAGAAGCTGGAAACGAATCGGGCGATCGCGTATTCGGGAAGCCTGCTCTCGCCCTACACCGTCGATCCGGCAGCGATTGCCGCGCGTGTCGACCGGGACGCGAAGCGCCTGACCTGGACGATCGACAAGGCGCGCGCCGTGGCGCGGCTGGATCAGACGGACGTGCAGCCGGGCGGCATCGAGCTGCCGCTGCGGCCGATGCTTGGTTGCGTCGGCGTCGCGCCGGCGCGCAAGGAAGCGATTTCGACCGCCGCGCCTGGCGCGTTCGGCGGCAACATGGACTACGCGTTCATGGGCGCCGGCGTGAAGCTGATGCTGCCGGTCAACGAGCCTGGCGCGCTGTTGTTCCTTGGCGACGGCCATGCCCGTCAAGGCGAAGGGGAAGTCGCCGGTACTGGGCTCGAGACGTCGCTGGACGTCGAGTTCACGGTCGACGTGATCAAGAAGAAGGCGATCGGCTGGCCGCGGCTCGAGCAGGACACCCACATCATGGTGCTCGGCAGCGCCCGTCCGCTGCTCGAGGCCTTCCAGCACGCGACGAGCGAACTGCAGCGATGGCTGATGGCCGACTACGGCTTCACCGAACGTGGCGCACAGGCGTTCATGGGGCAGGCCACCGAGTACGAAATCGCCAACGTCGTCGATCCGAATTTCACCGTCGTCGCGAAGATCCGCAAGTCGACGCTGCCGCGACGATGATCGCGGCTCGCGCGGCGTCTCGTAGCGCAGGCCTTCAGGCCTGCCAATAGCCGCCGCCCAGGGCAGCCCTAAAGGGCTGCGCTACGCGAAACTCCATCTCCACCCCCCGGCCAGTCCCACGGTTTCTGCCGTTCACCGGCTATATCCGCCCGTTTACCGAAAGGCCCCGTCCGGCGCGCGCCCAGTCCCGTATTGTCAGGCGTGGTCGGACGGAACGGAGAGCGCGCCATGACACGAACAGGCGAGACGGTGTTGACGGTTTCTTCGCTGGTGGCCCTCGGGACGTCGGCCGCTGCGGCGTTCATCACGTGGCTGCTCTTGACTCAGCCGCTGACTGTGGCGGGCGCGGTCAGCGACAGGGACCTGATGCCGGTCCTGGAGGCGATGGCCAGCGCCGTCGCGAACGTCCTGGCGGCGGTCCTGCGGTATCTCTGACACTCCTGGTGAATCATGACCATCACTGAATCTTCGGCGCCGCGTATCAGGCTGACGTCGCAGCTGTTCGCGGGGCTGCTGCTCGCGGCGCTCGGTATGCTCTTCACGCTCGACAACCTGCAGATCCTGCGCGCGCGCGAGGTGCTGCGCTACTGGCCGGCCATCTTTCTCGTGATCGGAATCTCGCAGCTGGTGCAGGCGCGCTCGATCGGCACCATGATTGGCGGATCGATCTGGATTGTATTCGGCAGCGTCCTGCTCGGCGAGCGGCTGCACCTCATCTCCAGTGGGCTCCGCTTTTGGCCGCTGTTGCTGGTCGCGGTCGGCGTCTGGATCATGGTGCGGTCCATGACCGCCGCGGGACCGTCCGGTGTGACCGATTCCTCGGCTCGGCTGTCGGCCCTCGCGGTTCTCGGCGGCGTGGATCGACGAGTGACAGCGGACGGGTTCCAGGGCGCCGATATCACCGCGTTCATGGGCGGCGGGAAGCTCGATTTGCGCGAGGCCAAGATGTCCGGACCGGAAGCGGTCGTCGACATCCTCGCGGTCATGGGAGGCTTCGAGATCGTGACGCCCGAGACGTGGCAAGTCATCGTCGACGTGGTCCCGCTTATGGGAGGATACGAGGACAAGACGCGCCATCCGGCCGACCCGTCCGCGCCGCGCCTCCGCCTGCGCGGGTTCGTGATGTTGGGCGGACTCGAAGTGCGCAACTGATCGATGCATCCGATTCTCGCGCGCGCCGAACGGCTGACGACATATCTTGCCGCCTGGCTGATCGTCGCCGTTCTGCTCGCCGCGGTGCTGACGCGCCAGGGCCTCAGCTGGCCGGAGGCGCTCGCGCTGCTGCTGCCGATGTCCCTGGTCTATGGCTTCGCGTGTCTCTCCGCCTGGTATGTCTGCCGCGCCACGCCCCTGACTTCGAGTGGCGTGGCGCGCGTGCTGTTGTCGTCCACCGTCGCCGCCGTCATCGCGAGCGGATTGTGGGTCGAACTGATGCGCCTGTGGGTCTCGGCGCTCGTCACGCTCCCGTTCTTCACCGACTCGGCGGCCCGCTACGCCGGCCACGACCCGCTGCTCTTCGCCGCCGGCGTGTTGCTCTTCCTGCTCGCACTGACGGTGCACTATCTGCTGCTGGCGTTCGAGCTCGCGCGACAAGCCGAGCAGCGCCAGCTGCGGATGGAAGTCCTCGCGCGCGAAGCCGAGCTCCGGGCGTTGCGCGCGCAACTCGACCCGCACTTCCTGTTCAACAGCCTGAATTCCATCAGCGCGCTGACCGCGGTCGATCCCGCGGGTGCGCGCCGGATGTGCGTGCTCCTCGCCGATTTCCTGCGCGACACCCTGAATATCAGCTCCCGCGACCAGATTTCGCTCGTCGAAGAACTGGCGCTGACCGACCGCTTCCTCGGCATCGAGCAGGTGCGGTTCGGCGATCGGCTGCAGGTCGAGCGCCACGTCGACGGCGCCGCCGCCCAATGCCGTGTCCCACCCCTGCTGCTGCAGCCGCTCGTCGAGAACGCGGTGACGCACGGCATTGCCGGGCTGCTGGAAGGCGGTGTCATTCGGCTCGATGTTTCGCGCCGCGACCGGCGCCTGTCGATCGCCATCGAAAATCCGCGCGATGCTGAATCGCCGCGGACGTCGCGCCCGGGCGTCGGCCTCGAGAACGTCCGCCAGCGGCTGATCGCCATGTTCGGCGCCGATGCCCGGCTCGACACCCGCGTCGATGATGCGTGCTACCGGGTCGAGCTGGCGATGCCCTGCCTGACCGATGACTGAAGCGCCTTCGTCCCATCTCCGTGTCGCGATCGTGGACGACGAGGCGCTGGCGCGATCCGTGTTGCGCGAGTATCTGACCGCGTCAGGCGACGTCGACATCGTCGCCGAATGCCAGAACGGCTTCGAGGCGGTGAAAGTCGTCTCGGAACTCCATCCCGATCTGCTGTTTCTCGACGTCCAGATGCCCAAGCTTGACGGGTTCGAGGTGCTCGAGCTGGTCGGCCGCGACGTCTCGGTCGTGTTCACAACCGCCTACGATCAGTACGCGCTCCGCGCCTTCGAGGTCCACGCGGTCGACTACCTGCTGAAGCCATTCAGCGCCGAACGCCTTGCCGACGCGCTGGCGCGCGCACGCGAGCGACTGCAGCGTGGCGAACGGCTGCCGACGCAGGAGATCGTCAGCGAGGCGCGGGCGCACGCGGGCCAGGCCGGCCGGGTGCTGGTCCGGGACGGCTCGCGGGTGCACGTCCTGTCGATGGAGAAAATCGACTACGTGCAGGCACAGGACGACTACGTGTCGTTTCGCTGCGACGGCAAGGACTACTTGAAGGATCAGACGCTGGCGCAAACGGAAGCGGCGCTCGATCCGGCGAAGTTCGTGCGGATTCACCGCTCGTATCTGCTGAACCTCGACCGGCTCGCACGCGTCGAGACCGACGAGCGCGAGAACCGGCTCGCCGTGCTGTCCGATGGTCGAAAGCTCCCGGTCAGCCGCGCCGGCTACGCCCGCCTCAGCGCGCGCCTGTGACAAAGTAGCCGGGCCGCGTTGTGACGTCTGCGCCGCCGCTCTTCACCTTGACTCTCAGCTCGTGCCAACCCGGCTTGGAGACGGCGCGGGGCGTGTACGTGACCACGTATCTCGCCCGCATCTCCTCCAGTGCCCGCGTGAACAGCTCCCGCAGCTGCCGATCGGAGGTCGCCGACCACGTCCGCCCTCCGGTCACGTCTGCTAGCCGATCCAAGAACGTGTCGGACTGCACGCGCACGACGTGGACGACGACGGCAGCGCGGCGTGCGGAATCGAGAACAGCGCTGGCTGACAGCCAGCTCGACGTGTCTTCGCCATCCGTGAAGACGAGGAGCAGCGTACGCGTCCGATCGCGAGGGCGCAGGTCGAGCGCGAGCTGGACCGCGTCGCGCAACGCTGTTGATCCCTTTGGTTCGATGGTCCGCAGCCGCGCCACCACCTGATTGACGTCGTCCGTCATCGGCACGGCCAGGTCGATCGCGTGAGAAAACGTGAGCAGGCCGGCGCGATCGTCGCGACGGAGGGCGTGGATCAGACCTTCGCCCGCATCCACGAGATGCCGGAGCCGGTCGCCGGACACGCTCTGGCTGGTGTCGAGCGCCAGCAGCACGCTCAGCGGTAGCTGATCGAGCGTGACGCTGTCGATGACCTGCGCGACGCCGTTGTCGGTCAGCGAAAAATCCTGGGCGCTCAGGCCACCGACCGGCTGGCCACCGCGCGTCACGGAGACGTCGAGCTCCACGACCTCGACGCCGCTACGAAACACTGGTCGGTCCTGTGCGTGGATGACTGCAGCGGCGCATGCGACGACGGTCGCGAGTGCGAGAGCACGGGTCATGACACCTGCGCCGCCTGGCGCAGCCAAAGGAGCATCGGCATATTCACGCCGCCCACCTGATAGTCCCACCACGGGTCCTCGTTCTTCTCGACGGCGACGCATGCCATCGCCAGCTCTCGCGCGCGATCGGACTCGCCGAGCGCATCGGCCATTCGAGCGGCGGCAATATAGCCAGTCTGATACCGCGGCCCGACCGCAATGGCGGCCTCGTACTCGCGCAGGGCATCGCGATGGCGCTCCTCGTGCACCGCCACGTCGCCGAGAAACAAGTGTGCCAGGTACTGCGTGGAGGCATCAGTGGCGTCCGCGAGCGCCTGCTCGAGATCGGCGCGTGCGCGTTTGTCTTCCGCGAGAAAGTGAATCCGACCGAGATGCAGGCGCGCCAGCGCGAAGCGAGTATCTGCCTTGAGTGCGAGCCGAAATTCCTGCGTTGCCGGCTCGAGCGCTTTTTCAGCGCGAGCGGGAGCCAATTCGAGTCCGCGACCTCTGGCGACGACGGCGGTCTGAACTGGCCCGCGCATCTCGACGATGATCCCTTTGTACATGTGCAGCACCGCGTTGTTCGGGGACCTGTCGAATCCTTCCTGGACGAGCCAGTCGGCCCGGTCCAGCTTGTGGACGACCAGAAACAGGCTGGGTGCGAATTCATACCAGCGAGTGATGAATTCACGCGCGCGGGGGTCATGCGGCGCGCGTGAAGCCAGCACGTCGACGAGACGACGTGCGGCATTGACGTGGAACTCCGCCAGCGAGAAATCCGAACCGAGTAATGACGCCGCAACGTCGGTGTGCAGCATGATGGCGGCACGGAGATGTGTCTCCCGGGCCTTGACGGCCGCGTCGACGCCGTGCCGGATCGGCGCGCGCGGCCAGCGGGACAGCTCTGAGACCGCCTCGCCGAGCTGTCCCGCGGCGTATGCCGTGATGAGTCGTTCGTAGTCGAAGGATTGGGCGTGGACGGCGGTCCCGACGGCGAGCGCGACGGCGAGCGCGCCGCCGACTATGTCGAGGAGTCGAGCGGTTCGAACGCGGCTCGCCATTCCTTTGCGGTGTTCATCGCCACGAGCGGCCGCAATTTATCACACTCGAGTTCCCGCGCGAGGCCTTAGGTCGTGCGTATGGGGAGCTTCGCCGCCTCCCACGCTGCTAGACCACCCGCCATTTCGCTGACCCGCGCGAAGCCGAGGCGCTGCAGAAGGCTGGCCGCAATCGACGAGCGATAGCCGCCGGCACAATGAACCAGCAGGGGACGATCGCGTGGCAATTCCCCGGCGCGCTCCGCGAGGTGGTTGAGCGGTAGCGCGACGCTGCCGGCGACGTGCTTCTGTTCCCGCTCGCCGGGCGCGCGCACGTCGACGAGAATCGCCTCTCCGCGCGCGACGCGTTCGGCGGCCACCGGCGCGCTGACACGTTCGGTCGTCGCCGTCAGGTCGGCGCGCGGTCCGATGCTATGCAAGCCGCCTTTCAGGTAGCCGACGACGTGATCGAAGCCGATCCGGCCGAGCCGAACCGCCGACTCGCTTTCACGCCCGGGGTCGGCAATGATCACGATCGGCCGCTCGCGGCTCAGGATGGTTCCCGCCCAGGTGGCGTACTGGCCTCCGAGGCCAATGTTGATGCTTCCTTGCAGATGCGCGGCTGCGAATTCGGCCGGATCGCGCGTGTCGAGCAGCTGGCCGCCGACGTCTTGCAGTGCCAGCACCTGATCGAGCGTCATCGGATTCAGCTCGCGCGCCAGCGTCTCATCGAGAGTCGGGCGCTCCTTGCTGTTCAGGACGGCGTCGTAGGTGAAATAGGGCGGCGCGTCCGGCTGATCGGCGGTAACGAGCTCGACGAATGCGCCCTTGGTCATCGGCTGCAGTGCGTAGTTCACCTGTCGCTGCTCGCCGATGGTCGACACGGTTTCCTTGCTGATCGCCTTGCCGCAGAGCGAGCCGGCGCCGTGCGCCGGGTAGACCAGGCTGGCATCCGGCAGCCGCAGCAGCTTCTTCGTGAGCGATTCGTATAGCATGCCGCCGAGGTCGGCCGCGGACCAGCCGAGCGCCACGCGGAGATCGGGCCGGCCGACATCGCCGACAAACAGCGTGTCACCGGTGAGGACGGCGTACGGGTCCGTTCCGCTGCGATTGCGATCGAAGACCAGAATGGAGATCGACTCCGGTGTGTGTCCAGGGGTCTCGAGCGCCTGCAGCCGTACGGCGCCGAACTCGATGCTATCGCCGTCAGCCAGTGGCGTGAACGCGTACTCCGCTTTGGCCGCGGCGCCCAGATAGATCGTGGCGCCGACACGATCCCGCAGCTCGAGATGACCCGCGATGAAATCGGCATGAAGGTGCGTCAGCAGCACGTGCGCAATCCGCAGGTCGTGTTCGCGCGCGAACGCCAGATACTGATCGATGTCGCGCTGCGGGTCGACGACGGCAGCAATCTGCGAGCGTTCGTCGCCGACGAGATACGACGCGTGCGCCAGGCAGTTCAGGTAGAACTGATGCAGAATCATTCGCGGGCCGCCGTCGGCTGGATGAAGTACAGGATGTAGCCGTTCGGATCGCGAATCCCGAACTGCCGTGCGCCGTAGAACATGTCCTCGATGTCCTGCTCGAACACGATGCCTTCATTGTCGCCCGGCTGACCGGTGAGCTGCGAGTGCGCCGCTTCGAGGCGTCTCGACTTCAGCAGCAGATACAAATCATCGACCCGGTCGGTGTAGAACCAGAGTGACGCGTCATGGACGCCAGGGCTGCCATGCATATTCAGCATCAGCTCGGCCTCGCCGAATGCCACCATGCCGAAATTCACGTCGCCGTCGTCCCCGTATCGCGCGATTTCGCGAAAGCCGATCGACGTGTACCATTCGAGGGCGCGCGCGACGTCAGGCACCATGATCATGGTGACACCCTTCTTGACCGAACCTGCCAGTCCGGCCATCTGTTCCCTGAAGTTCGACGTCTCGACCGTCTTTGGCGGCCTGGCGCCGGCCGCGTGCAGGCGGCTCATCGCTTGTCGATCGCCGCGCAGCATCGCGAAGGCGAGCGGCGTTTCGCCGTGCATGTCTTCGGCTTCCAAGTCGGCGCCCAGCTCGATCAGCAGGTCCAGGATGTCATAGCGCTGGCGGCTGATGGCGTTATGAAGCGCCGTCTGACGCTGCTCGAAGCGCGACATGCGGCGGTTGAGCGCCTCCGGATTGTCTCCCACCAGCCTGCGAATCAGGTCAAGGTCCCCCATCGCAATCGCGGAGAATATGTGATGATGGGCACCGCGCTCGAGCAGCAGCGTCGTCACGTCTCGGTGGACCTCGTACGGACCGCCGAGAAACGCCCAGCCAATGACGTCGCCTTCGTGAAGGTCGCCGACGCCATGCACGTCGGCTCCAGCGTCGAGCAACGCCCGCACTACTTCCGTGTGGCCGTGCGCCGCCGCCCAATGAAGGGGAGTGGTGTTGTCCCCGGCCTCGCGGGCGTTGGGATCCGCGCCCTGCTCCATCAAGAGGCGCACGACGTCGACGTGCCCACGCCGGGCAGCTTCGTGCAATCCGGTCCAGCCACCATAGCCATGCTGCGGGTCGACTCTCTCCGCGCGAATCAGCGACCGATCGTTCGCTAGCAGCAGCCGCGCAGCGTTGACGTCACCTGCGGAGCAAGCGGCGATGAACTCGGCAGCCGCGTGGAGATCGGAATTCGGCATACACCATTCTTACGCCATGCACGGGCGAGCCGACTCTGAAACGCGAAGGGCCGCGCTAATCGCGCGACCCTTCGCAGAATCGGCGCCCTTGTCTCGGCAGGTCAGTACTCGACGCGAATCTCGTATTGGTCGTCTTTCCCGAATACCAGAAACCCATTCACGACGATTGTCCACGTGCCGGCCGCCGGATTCTGGATCGTCACAGTTTCCGGGCTGTTGAGAGTGGCTCCCGTGAAGTTAGTGACACCCCCAGGGCCGAACAGCAGCATGTCGAGATCGTTGGTCGGGTATGCGCCCCAGTCGTCGCTCCACGATAGGCGGAATGTGACCTCGGGTGTACCTGGCGGGATCGTGACAGTGTGCGACCTCTGCTCGCCCTCGACAATCTTGCCGTTGAATTGCCATTTGGGCAGCGGCGCAATCACTTCCTCGATTGTCACGTCCGCCGACACCTGTCCGGCGTTAATCCAGTCGCCGAGAGCCGTCACCCTGATCAGACCCGTCTGCGGGCGCTCCAGGACATAGGTCTTGTTGCTGTTGATGAACTCTGGCAGAACCTCGTAATCGCTGGTGGATGTCTGTGCTGAGTGGATCGCGACCTCCAAGTCGTCGCCGAAGATTTGATTCTGCTGCGCGGGCGGCAGTTCCGGGACGATGCCGGAGAAGGTCACGTGAACCGCAGCAGTGTTCTTCTTCACCTCGTAGAAGAATTCGCGGCGCTCCGAGGGTCGAAGGTTGGAGAGATGAATGGAGAACGACGAGCTCTCGATGGTCGGGATCCCGACGCCCTCGCTAATGTTCTGAGTCAGCTTCTTCTTCTCGGGGCCGATGTCGGCGATTGGCGCGGGTGCCGTCTGGAGAAGCGCGTCGGCGGCCGCGGCGTCGACGTACCCCGCGCCCTGATCGAGCCCCGTCGCCGTCGGGATGCGAGTGGCGCTGGCCGAGCCGACGACCGCCGATCGAACCTGCGACGGTGTCGCTGACGGTGTATGGCTGTAGAGGAGCGCCGCGATGCCCGAGACGGTCGGCGCCGAGAACGATGTGCCCGAGACAAAGCTCAGACCGCCGTTGGCGCCTTGCGCGAATGTCCAGACGCCGTTGGCGACCACTTCTGGATCCTCGCGGCCGTCGGCCGTCGGACCTCGGGAACTGAAATCGGCCATCTGCTGATGACCGTCGGGCCGGAACACCGCGCCCGGCACGCCTGGGAAGAAGAAGACCTCGGCCACGATGCGCTCGTGAATCGGATCAGAAGCCGCCCCGACTGTGAGGATGTTCCGCGCCGTGCCGGGACTGCCGCCAGTGATGCCGCTCGGGCCCTCGTTGCCGGCCGACACCACCAGCGTGATGCCCGAAGCCGCCATCGACGTGGCGAGCTCGTCCTCGAGGTCGTGACCAGCAAACACCGTCG